>Ga0209163_1001226_pt1 | contig 30687 bp, 10 predicted proteins | sample MTBAKSrepl2MetaG_FD_187457 | JGI IMG/M metagenome (GOLD analysis project Ga0209163, IMG submission 187457) | Enrichment culture microbial communities om Arthur Kill intertidal strait, New Jersey, USA, that are MTBE-degrading - MTBE-AKS2 (Arthur... | ecosystem: Environmental > Aquatic > Marine >...
GTTCGTTCCAGGAGTGTTTTCTGCGCTCGGCCGGTCAGCCATAACGATCGAACCAGCGCCGAGGCGGCGGTGCGAACCTGGCACACCGTCAGGTCGGGTTTTTCCTCCCCGCCATTTCTGGTGGACCTTGGCCAAAAACAAGTGACTCACCGCCGTGATGATCAGATGGCGACGGAGCGACGTATAGTTGCGTACCTCGAAATGGCTCAGCCCGAGTTCGCTTTTTTCATCCTCAAAACATCGCTCCACGTGCCAACGGGAAAAGCCGACATGAAGCAACACTTCCAGCGGCGTGCCCTCGGGAGCATTCGAGACAAAATACTTGACCTCTTTGCGGTTTTCGACATGGCGGGCGATCACCAGCCAATGCGCGCGCGTGGGCAGACCCTCTCGCTTGAGATAGAATCGGGCCGCCTTGGCCTGCCAGACCATCGGGCCTTTCGTGGTGTCCTTGATGTGGAACGTGTCCCACGGAATCTGTCGCAATACGGGAGAGTGAAGCAACAGTTGTTGGACACTGCTGGCAGAAGGACTTTTGGCCTTGAGACGGGGAAAACGGCGTTTTCGACCGATGCTTCGGGGGTGATGCGCTTTGTGCAACAATGCCGGTTTCACCAGCCATCCCGTGAAGGTGACCGGTACTTCCACCACGTATCGCTGGCCTCGATCATCCAGCGTAAAGAGAAACTCCGGGACTTGACCGTACCCTTCATCGGCGCCGACCCATTCGAAACGAATCCCATTGGCAACGGCACGCTCCCACAGCTCCAGCGCAATCTGCCACTTGGGACGATGGGTCATCGATGCCGGGATGCCCGCCGCCTTGCAACGCAACGGATCCTCCGCCCAGCTCTTGGGCAGGAACACTTCGCCATCCAGCAGACAGTGAAAGTCGCCTGCGGTGTAGTTGAGATGGACCGTCACGACGCAGTTGTCCGTCTTGCCGGTAGGGCCGCACCACTGACGCTGGACACCGGGCGTTTTGTCCCCTTTTTTGGGATGGCCGGTCTCATCGAATATCCCAATGGAACAGGGATGCGGATGCTCACGGGCCACGATGTGCTGGAGCGTGTCCCGCATACGCCGTTCATCCCATTTATGCAGAGACAGAAACTGCTGCAAATTGCGGGGGGGCAAACCGGCGGCATCGGCCATCGGTTCAATGCTCTTTCGCGGCAGGTCGGAAAGCTGGCCGGTGACATAGGCTTTGAGCCTTTCGATCGGCTCAATTCGACCGAAGCAGTCGTCAAATTGCCGCAGGTACTGGTTCAACAGGGGTTCCAATTCTCTGATCTGTTTGGCGTCCATACCGTATCTCCTTCCAGAATAAGGGCTTCTGAAAGAAGTGGTCGGCAAACCGCCTGAAAACCTTGAGCTAATATGGCGTTGTAGTAATAGGGCCCCCTGGAAAACGAGGTGATTCATGGCAAGCCTGGCAAACGATCCGAACGGCAGACGACGACTGATCGTCACTCTGGGCGGGCGACGGCATACGATCCGCCTGGGCAAGCTTCAAAAACGGGATGCTCAGACGATTCGGGTGCACGTCGAAAACCTGGCGGCGGCCAAGCTGAGGGGCCGAGCGGTGCCGGACGAAACGGCGATATGGCTGGGCCGTCTGGACACGACACTGCGCGGCAAGTTGGAAAAGGTCGGCCTGTTGAGGCCCGGACCGAGCGGGCCCACCCCCACCCTGGGCCAGTGGCTTGATACCTACGTCGCCATGCGAACCGACGTGAAACCCACCACACGGACGGTATACGGGCGGGTACGCGGTCACCTGCTGGCCCACTTTGGCCCGGATCGGCTGCTGAAAGACATCACCCCCGGCGACGCGGACGGCTTTGCCCTGTACCTGCGAACCACGGCGGGACTGGCCGAGAACACGGCCCGGCGGCACATGGGCATTGCCCGGCAATTCCTGCGGGCGGCGGTGCGGCGAAAGATGCTGTCGGCGAACCCGCTGGATGGACAGGCGGCCTCCACCGTGTACAACGGCAAGCGGTTTCACTACATCGAACCGGACGACGCCCAAAAGGTGCTGGACGCCTGCCCTGATGCACAGTGGCGGCTTCTGTTCGCCCTGACCCGGTTCCTGGGCCTGCGGTGTCCGTCCGAGGTCCTGGGCCTGACCTGGGCCGACGTGGACTGGGAGCGGCTACGCCTGACCGTGCACGCCCCCAAGACCGAGCACCACCCCGGCAGGGACCGACGGATTGTCCCGATCCTGCCGCACGTCCTGCCGCTGTTACAGGAGGTGTTCGACCAGGCGGCCGAGGGGGAACGGTGGATGATTAGCCGCTATCGGGACCAGACGATGAACCTGCGAACGCAGCTTATGCGAATCATCGACCGGGCGGGATTGAAACCCTGGCCCAAGCTGTTCCACAACCTGCGGGCCAGCGCCGAGATTGACCTGTCCCGGCAATTCCCCCTGCACGTGGTCTGTGAGTGGCTTGGACACGGCCCGCGCGTCGCCTTGATGCACTACGTTCGGGTGACCGATGCCGACTATGAGCAGGCGACCGGGGCGGCGCAAAAAGCGGCGCACCCTCTGCGCGAAAACGCGTGCAAACGTGTGCAGCAGGGACATGGACGATTTACACGAAACGCCGTAAATGCCCATGATTGCACAGACTTGCGTCCCCCATCATTTCCCGACACAAAGCACCCAGTGGGCGGTACAGGACTTGAACCTGTGACCTCCTGCATGTCGAGCAGGCGCTCTAGCCAACTGAGCTAACCGCCCCTTCCATACGTCATTATGCCGCGAAGCCGTGCCAAATCAACCCCCCGTCCCCAGTTTTTCATCATCCTGGAGAGCGCCACGCGCGCAAGAGCGGGGGCCCGCGTCGCTCTCGCCACGCGGGCCCCGCCTTTCCGCCTTTCATTCGGCCGTCAGGACCTTCCGGCCCCGTTCGTCTGGGATCGACGTTACTGCCCCAGGTTGTCCTTCATCCAATCATCCAGGAACATCAGCAGGTCCACTGTGTCGACCACGCAGTTGCCGTCGAGGTCCAAATCGGGCTGCGTGCCGTCCAAACAGTAATCCTGCCCGCCCTCGACGGCCATATAGGCCGCCAGGACCTCCGTCGGGCTCAGTTCATAGTTGTAGATCTTGATATCATCCAACGCACCCTTGAACAGGTTACCGCCCCATGGCTTGCTGCCGAGTTCACCACCCCCGGCCGGGTCGGCCTGGCAACTGCCGAAGACCACGCTCGACTCCGTATCGCTGGCGAAGGCGAAGGTCGACTCCCGCACAAACCAGCCATTAATGTACGTTCGCGCGATCGACCCGTCAAACGTCGATACGATGTTGACCCACGTATCCTCCAGCGGCGCATCGGCGAAGAACTCGATCTCTGAAATCTGGATGATCGTCGTGGCCGGATCGCGAGCCTTGGTGATGTCGAGCTTGTACATCTTATAGGCCGTTGTGTTGCTGCTCAGGTCGAAGATGCGCGTCTCATAGTTCGCCGTCCAGCCCGCCGCCTGGCCCACCTGCGTGTCCAGGATGTCCCACGTCACGCCGTCGTTCGAGCCCTGAAGCGTCCAGTCGTCCGGATCGCGGGCCGGATACGTGGCCGAGTCGTTACCCGAGGTGATCGCGTACGACGTCACCACATACGACCGCTCGGCCGGGAAGATGTACGTCACCCAGGCGGTGTTGGAGGGGGCGAGCCACTTGGTGGCCTTGACGCCGTCAAACGCCCGGTAGGCGTGTTCGTTGGCGTTGGTCAGATGTTGGCTGCTGTACAACACGCGCCCGCCGTACGAGACCTTGTTGTCCTCTCCGGCCACCGGCAGCTTGACGGTGCTGGCTCCACCGCCGCCGCCGTTGGATTGGAACGTCTTGACCATGTTGCCCCGGGTCGTCCCGTCGGCGTCCACCTGCCCGTGGTTCAGTTCCACCTGCCACATCATGTTGTTGGCGGCGTAGGTGTCGCGCTTCCCGATCAGGCCCTGGTAGGTACCCGTCGCGCCGACGCCCGTTGGGCCGTCCCACCGGGTCCACAGTGAAACCGACAGCTCCTTGCTCACGGCGTTCGGGTTCCACGTGCCCGCGTAGGCGAACTGCGTGCTCCCATCGAACTGGACCGCGTTGCCGATCTTGCCGGCCACGTAAGGAACGGTCGTGTCGGGCACGACATCATCCAGCGTGTTCGGGTCATTGACCATGAACGTCGCGTGCTTGCCGCCCTCCGCAATCGGATCCAGCTCCTTGGCGTGGTCCTGGAGGTCGCCGTCCAGCGGCCAGTAGGCCATCAATTCCCGCACGGCGATTGCCGCCCCGGCGGTCTCCACCGTCGCTTCGCCATTCGTAATCACGCACGCATACACGCCGTTGTCGGCCTTGTCGAAGCTGGCAATCACAAGGGTCGCGTCCTGGGCGCCGCCGATGTCGCCGCCGTCCTTCTTCCACTGGTAGCTCAACGGCATCAGGGCACTCTCGGCGACCACCGTCAGGGCGACCTCACTGCCGTGGTCGACCGTCTGGTGGCTCGGCTGGGCCACGATCCGGATGTCCGCAAGCTGCGTCGCAAAGGCCCACTGCACGCCCTCGATCTCGACCGGATTGCCGCCCTCGTTCGGATCAATCACGTTCACCTGCCACCAGTATGCCGTCCCGGCATTCAGGTCCGGATCGAAATACGTCTCGGTGGTCGAGACGGCGGCCGGTTGGGCCGCCCCCTGCTCCCACACGTACACCTTGTACTGCGGCGCCTCAATGCCCCACGGCTGCTCCCACGTCAGGACGGCGTCAAGCGGCACGCCGATCTCTCCATTGATCGGACTCGGCACGGACGCCCGCGTCTGTGAGATCAACTGCTCGGGGCCGAGCTCCGGCCGCCACAGGTTCGATCGCGGGGTCTCCAAGTCCCAGAAATACGCATTCAGGCTGTCGCCGCCGGTGCCTTCACACATCGTCACCGTCACACCGACGTAGCCAGCCGGCACTTCAACGGCGCCGTACCGCAACTGGGCGCCGTGACCGCCGTTGTTGTCCACCACGTGCACATACGTGGGCGATGCCTCCCACCACGGGCCGACATACAACATCGAGGCGTCATCCGAACTCGTGGCAAAACCCAGTCCCTTGGCCCGATCGGCCTTGATGACGGCCCGCTCGCGAAGCACGTAGCCCTCGCCCGCATCGTTGCCCTGGGGGTCGCCGGGCGTGTCGGTGAACTTCGGCAGCAGACCCGTCGACGCCGGCGAGCTGGGAAAGCCCGGCAGGTCGTTCTCGATGTCCACCGCGGCGGGAAGCACGTTGTCCGGCACGACGTAATTCCAGTGCTCAAAGTGAACCAGCTCCTGGTCGTGTGGTCCCACCTCGATGGGGGTGGGCAGGGTGCTGTTCATTGCAGGACCGCTGATGGTCCGCCAGTCGAATCCGGGACCGCGCCACTGCAGGTGCATGTGGTCCCCGCCCGTGCCCTCGCGCATCCCCGATCGCAGAAAATATACCCTGCCGGCTTCGAGCTGGATGGGGCCCGAATACTGGTTGGCGTTGGTGAACGTATTAACCCCGACCCAACCGTTGCGGCTGACGATCAGCCGCGCATCGGCCGGGTTGGCCGTCTTACCCAGCCAGATTCGCATGTCATCGTCGACGGCGATCCGGAACTGGTACTCACCGGTCGTCGGAGGCGTCAGCCACACGGTGAACCGGGCGCGATAGTTGTTAAGGTCTTCCACATCCCAAATCGTCGACGTCAAGGTTGTCGTGTAATCGGGCGTGGCCGCTTCCAGCAACATCGAGTCGACGCCGCCGGTCTCGTTCATCCATCGCTCATAGAGACACAACCCGTCCCCGGCCCACACCGGCCCGGCCACCCCGAGACACGTGATCAGAACTAAGAGTAACTTCTTCATTGTCAGGTCCTCCGTTTCAACTGATATCTACCAGACTCGGCTCTCTCACTGATCCATGCCCCTGTCAGGGAGACACGAGCGAGCTCTCGGCCCAGGCGGCGGCGAAGATCGCAAAATCCTCCAGGTCCACCTGGCAATCGCCGGTCAGGTCATGCTGCGGCGCCTCGACGCACGCCGTCCCGCCGACGCCGGCCACGTACAATTGCGCGATTTCCTGTGGACTCAGGGCGTAGTTGTACAGCGAGAACTCGTCGATCCGCCCGTTGAACACCCCATGCTGCACACCGCTGTAACTACCCCAGAACCCGACGGCGAACGGCTGACCATCCGCCGCCGTATTCAGCGCCGCCGCGTAGTCGGCGAGCTTCTCGCCATCAATGTAGATCCGGATGTTGGCGCCGTCGTACACGTGCACGACGTGGATCCATTTGTCGAACACCCAGCCGGTATAGTCCCAGTTGCTGCCCCAATGATCGAACTGGTAGGTGAAGCTCACCGTCAGGTCATTGGCATTGTGCAGACCGAAGGCCTCCATCGACTGGTACCGACCCACCGAGTACACCCCGCTGCGGGCCATGTCGAGGGTCTTGACCCAGACACTGACCGACCGTGGACGGGCGCCTTCGATGCCCAGTTCCAGTGCGGTCTTGCCCGTATCGATGTACCCCTCGTTCGGGTCCTCGCCGCCGATCAGCTTGATCGCGTTGCCGACCATGCCGGGTACCAAACCGCCGTGCGCCGGGTATCCGCCCTCCACGACACTGACCAGCGTCCCGTCGAACCCACTGGGCGAGCTGTCCGGCACCGTCGTGCCGTTCAGGCTCTCAAAGGTGTATTCCACCATCTTGCGCTGGGTCAGAAGCAGGCAATCATCGCTCACGGCGACGCCCGAGGCGTTCGTGACCACGCAATAATACAACCCCTCGTGGCCGATCTCCGTGACGCTCAACACCACCGAACAATCGTAGTAGCGCTTGCCCTCGTCCCGGCTCGTCTCCACCGGATCATCCTGGGTGAAGATCATCTCATCGTCGCCGGCGCCGGGCACGGCGTCCTTCTCGCCCACGATACGGTACCACGTGTAGTTGCTCAGCACCGCGAAATCATCGTTCAACGCGCTGCCCACGCACGAGATCGTCGCGTCGCTGGGCATGGCCGCGACGACGGAGGCCGGCGGCTGTGTTGCGATCAGCGGCACCCACTTGATGGTGTCGAAACTGTAGACCAGCCCCAGCTCCTCCTCGCCCGCCGTCGCGCTGTCCACGTCGATCCGGTAGTACCACGTCTGATCATGCTCCAGATCGAGCGTCCCCGCGTTGGAAACGACGACGCTCAGCCCGCTGGTCTGGACGGACACCGCCCCCTCCGCATTCGGATCGCGAATCACCGCCTCATTCAGAGACAGATAGACCGTGTACACCGCGTCGCATGGACCATACGGCGCCTTGTCCCAACTGAGGGTCACATTCTCGGCGTTGTAGTCCACCCAGCCATTCTCGTCCACCGGCGCGGGAGCGCTGTTCTGAACCGACCAGACATCCGGCTTCACACTGTTCATCACGCCGCCGGAGATATCCTGCCAGTCAAAGCCGGGGCCCTTCCACTGCACGTGGATGTGATCGCCCCCGCTGCCTTCGCGCACGCCGGCCCGCAGGAAGTACACGCCGCCGCGCTGCAACGTCACGATGCCGGACGTCTGCGTTTCGTACTTGGTCCACTCGTTAACACCCGTGTAGCCGGTATAGCCGGCGATCTGCACGGCATTCGCCGGATCGGCGTCGAAGCTCAGCCACAGCCGCGTGTCATCATCACCCGCGACACGGAACTGATAGTCCCCCGTGGTTACCGGCATCAGCCACAACGTCAGCCGCATACGGTAGTTGTTCCGATCCGTCCCGTCCCACAGGGTGCTCGTCAAGAGCTCCGAGGCGTCCGCCTCCGAGGAGGCAGCCGTCAACATCGAGTCGACACCGCCCGTTTCCGTGGGGAACTGCTCGTACAGCACCTTCCCGTCGCCGTTTCCAGGCGTGGCGTGCACTGAGGCGCTGACCGTCGCCACCGCGGACGTGGCCGATCCCACGTCATTGGACGCGATACAGTAATACGCCCCATCCTCATCCGTCAGCAACGTATCGCTGTCCGTGCCGACCGCGACGTCGTCGCCCTCACCCACCCGGTACCACTGGTAGTGGATGTCACCCCCCTCCCCGGGCACCAGCGGTTCGACCCCCACCGTCAACGCCGCCTCGCAGGCCGGACCGTACTTCTCGCTCTGCGGCTGCTGCGTGATCTGCACGCCGTAACTGATCGTGCCGAACTGAACCGTCACCCCCTTCGACACGTTGGCATCGTCGATATAGCTCGCCACCCGCCAGTAGTACGTCGTGTCGGGGCTCAGCGGCGGCGAGTCAATCGTCGTGTCGGTCACCGTTCCCAGCAGAGCGTTTTCCACGTTTGGGTTATTGGGATCGACGGCCTCGGCGCTCTCACCGAAATACACCTTGTAATCCCGGATGGTCTGACCCTCCGGCGCCAGCCCCTCCCAGGACAACGCATACACGCCGATCGGCACGTCCTTGGCGCGGGGACCCGGATCCCAGTGGACCGCGCCCCATCGTGGCTCGGCGAAGGGAACCCCATTCCAGTACACGTTCTTGAACACCCCCGTGACCAACTGCGCGTTATTGTGAGCCGTCACGCACAGCCCCACATATAACGTGGAGGGCCATGCGAACTCCCACGGGGTGCCGTACGCCGTCCAGCTCACATCGGCCGGGTCGGTGGTTTCGGGATCGAGGGAGTAGAAGCTGCGGAAGACATTTCCCTCGCGGGTGATCCGAAGCCACACCTGATCGCCCCGATCATCGAACGGATGCTCCGAACTGCTGTTGTTGCTCCCGTCGGTACTGGGCCGTCGCTGCCAGCTCACGGTGGGCTGCCCCGGCGCGCCAATGAGGCACACATTGTAGGAATTCGAGGCCAGCGACTGTCGCATCATGACGCCCGCCTTGCGCCACGCGTCCGCCGACTCGCCGCCCGTGACGCTGACGAGATAGGCGATGATTTCGCCGTCACCCGTCACCGGCACGTAGGCGAAGTGCAACCCGTCATCCGCGCCCCAGATATCAGCACCGCCGCCCATGACGGTGATCGAGCCGTTCGGATTCACCACGGCGTCTCCCGCCAGGCCCGCGTTGATATCCGTGTGCGCGAACGGCTGCGCCGTCGCCACGCCGGCCATACCCAGACACCCCATCATAGCCAAAATCAACTTCTTCATTTTCAGGTCCTCCGTTAACGAATACGAGGTCATCCAAGAATCCTGCATCATCACGCCTCTCATCCACCATCACCAAAACACCACATTGCGCCTCCTCGTGTTAAGCATGCCCGGTCATCCTCCACAGTCTATCACGCTCCACGTTTCTATCTCATACCGCCCGGTCCACACAACCGGATCGGGTCCCCTGCCGACATGGCCCATTGGCACAAGATGAAGAAGGGAAGAACTGAAGAAGAAGGAAGGCCCACTGAACCCGTGCATGGACAGCAGGACAATCAGGTGAAAAGGACTTGGCCGCCGTCGATAAACACCATCCCCGCCCCCCTCTCCCCGTGCGAAAAACCAGCCTGTCCGCCACCTCACAACCCTCGCGGCCGAGAGATACCAGCCGGCTCGCCCCCGCCATAGGATTGATTCTACTCTTGCAGGATACGGCCTGTCAAGTCGGAAAAATCGCCGCCGGGCACTTTTCACCAGGAACCGCCCCTATTCCCCCTTCCCCCGTTCTCCGAGACTTCCCCCGGATCGAGGGCCTCGGCCAAGAAAGAACGGGGCCCGCGTCGCTTTCGCCACGCGGGCCCCGCAACCTGACCTGCTCGTCGGGACCGTGGCCCCGCCAAGCTTACAACCCCGTCTTACTCGGCGAGGTTGTTCTGCATCCACTCGCCGAGCAGAATCTCCAGGTCACCCATGTCCACGACGCAGTTCCCGTCGAAGTCCAGCGCCGGCTGGGTACCGTCGAGGCAGTAATCCTGCCCGCCCTCGATGGCCATATAGGCCGCCAGGACCTCCGTCGGACTCAGGGCATAGTTGTAGAGAATGATCTCGTCCAGGGCCCCGTTGAACAGGTTGCCGCCCCACGGCTCGCTGCGGACGTCATCCTCGGCCAGATCCGGGTTGGCCTCGCAGGCCCCAAAGACCACGCTCGCGGCCGTGTCATCGGCCATCGCGAAGCCGGCCTCACGCACAAACCAGCCATTGATGTACGTCCGACCGACCGCGCCGTCATAGGTCGACACGATATTGACCCACGTGTCATCCATCGGCGTATCGGCGAACAGCTCGAGCTCCGAAATCTGGATGATGTTCGCACCCGGATCGCGGATCTTCGTGATGTCCAACTTGTACATCTTGTAGGCGGTCGTGTTGTCGATCTCGAACGCGACCGTCTGGTTCCGGGCCGTCCAACTGCCGGCAGCACCCGTCTGCGTGTCCACGACCTCCCAGGTCACGCCATCGTTCGAGCCCTGCAGTGTCCAGTTGTCCGGATCACGCTCCGGGGCATCGTTGCCCGACGTGATGGCGTACGAGGTCACCGCGTAGGCCCGCTCGCCCGGGAAGATGTAGGTGAGCCAGCCGGTATTCTGGAACGCCAGCCACTTGGTGTCGTACAGGCCGTCAAAAGCGCGGTAGGCCCGCTCGTCGGCATTGGTCGTATGCTGAGCACTGAACAGCACACGCCCGCCGGACGAGACCTTGTTGCCGGCGCCGGTCGGCAGCACGACCACTTCGGCCCCGCCACCCAGCGTCGACTGCATCGTCTTGAGCGGGTCACCCCACGTGGCCGAGTTGGCATGACCGAAGTTCAGCTCGACCTGCCACATCATGTTGTCCTGGGCCCACGTGTCGCGCTTACCGATCAGACCCTGCCAGTGATCGACGTGGCCGTTCCACTTGGCCCACAACGAGACCGACAACTCCTTGCTCACGGCGTTCGGATTCCACGTGCCCGCATAGGCGAAGTTGGTCGCCCCGTCGAACTCGACGGCGTTGCCGACCTTACCGGCGACGAACGGGACCGTCAAATCGGGGTCGTTGCCATCCAGGGTGTTCGGATCGTTGACCATGAACTCGGCGTGTTTGTCGCCCTCGGCGAACATATCCAGGTCTTGGGCGTGATCGTCCAGATCGCCATCCAGCGGCCAGTAGGCCAGGACTTCCTTGGCCACGACCAAAGCGCCAGTCGTTTCCACGGTAGCCTGCCCGTTGGTGATCTCGCAGGTGTACGTCCCGTTGTCGGCCTTGGCAAAGTTCGCAATCACCAGCGTCGCCTCCTGGGCGCCGCCGATGTCGCTGCCGTCTTTCTTCCACTGATAACTGAACGGCGTCAACGCGCTCTCAACCACCACGGCCAACGTCACCTCGCTACCCGCGTCCACCATCTGGTCGCTCGGCTGCGACGTGATGAAGATGTCCGAACTCTCCGTCGCAAAGGCCCACTTCTTACCCGGCAGCCAGATGGGGTTGCCGCCTTCGTTCGGGTCCTTGACATCCACCTGCCACCAGTACGCCGTACCCAGAGCCAGGTCCGGATCCAGGGTGGTCTCCGCGGTCTCCACACCGGCCCCTTGCGAAGCGCCCTGCTCCCAAACGTAGACCCTGAACTCCGGATCAACCACGCCAAACGGCGCCTCCCACGACAGAATCTGATCGACCGGAACCCTCGCTGCACCGTTGGCGGGATTCGGCAGACACGCCTCCACCCGACTGATGAGGTTGCTGGGTCCAAACAACTGTCGGGGCTGGCCGGTGCTCCACATGCCCGCCTCCAGGCCTTCGCCGCCGCCGTGCTCATACTGCCACGTCTCGATGCCCAGATACCCTTCGGGGGCGTCAATAACGCCGCCGCGCCACTGCATGCCGTGCAGGCCGCTGTTGTCGACGACCGGCACCGCGGGCCGCGTGGCCATCTCGTTCCACCAATCGTAGACAAACAGCACACTGCCGTCATCCGAGGAGGTCCCCAGACCCAACAGCTTGGCCTCGTCCACCCTGATGATGCCCCGATGCCGCGTCATGAAGTAGTCCGCCGGATCGGGCATCGCCACGCCGTTCAACGTGAACATCGACAGGTAGCCCGTGCGATCAGCCGCGCCCTCGTTGGACAGGAAGAAATCGAAATCTGGAAACTGGGTGTTGTCATTGTACGGCGCGGCGCTCAGCCCGGACGTTTCGGCAACTCCACTATTCAGGAGGTCCCAAATCTCGTACTCGACCAGCTTCTCGCCGCCGAACTCGATGAGGAACGGATATTCCTCGGGTGGGAAGTAATACAGATACTGACCGGGAATGAGCTGGAACGCGGCGATTCCGGCATCCGCGCTTCGCCAGCCCACGGACAGGTTGTCCCCGCCGCCGCCTTCGGCGAATCCGGCCCGCATCCAATACAGCTTGCCGGCCTCGAGTGTCACCGATGCCGACACACGCTCGGGCAGATTCGCCGTGTTCCAGTCCTGGTCGCCCGTCCAGGCATCGTGGTAAGCGATCCGGACGGCGTTGGCCGGGTCATCATCCGAACTGAGCCACAAGCGGCCCTGGTCGTCCGAGGCGATCATGAACTCATACTGGCCCGTCACCGGCGGCGCCAGCCACGCCGTGAGCCGACCGTTGTAGTTGTCGGCCACGTCCGGCTGAACACGCATGTTCGGCCGAATCTCTGAGAAGTTGGCCTGAGCCGGATCGGCCCACAACATCGCGTCGGCACCGGCGGTTCCCCCTCCATGTATGGAGTTGGGAAATCGCTCAGCGAGCGCCCCTTGCACGGCCGCGTGCGCCGACGTGGCTCCCAAACACAGGATCAGAACTAAGAGTAACTTCTTCATTTTCAGGTCCTCCGTTTCAACTGATATTCATCATATTCGGCTCTCTCGCTGATTCATGCCTATGTTAGGGAGACACGAGCGAACTCTCGGCCCAGGAGGCCGCGAAGACCGCGAAGTCTTCCAGGTCCACCTTGCAGTCGCCCGTCAGGTCATACTGCGGCGTCTCCACGCACGCGGTCCCGCCGGCGCCGGCGATGTACAACTGGCCGATCTCCTGCGGACTCAGGGCGTAGTTGTAGAGCGCGAACTCGTCGATCAGGCCGTTGAACACACCGTGCTGCCAAGGCCCATCCACCGCGCCCCAGAAGCCCACGGCGAAGGGCTGACCACCCGCGGCCGTGTTGATATCCGGCGCCGCATAGTCGGCCACCTTCACGCCGTCGACGTAGATGCGGACGTTCGCACCGTCGTACACGTGCACAATATGGACCCAGTTGTCAAAGGCGCTAAAGTCCGCGTAGTCGAAGTTGCTGCCCCAATGATCGAACTGGTACACGAAGTTGTTGCCGGGATCGTTGGCGTTATGCACGCCAAAGGCCCGCATCGACGTGTACTCACCCACGGAGTAGATACCGCTGCGCCCCATGTCGCCGGTCTTGGCCCAGACGCTGACCGACCGCGGACGGGCGCCCTCAATACCCAGCTCGTAGGCGGTCTTGCCGCTGTCCACGTAGGCCGCGTTCGGGTCCTCGCCGCCGACCAGCCGGATGGCGTTGCCGATCATCCCCGGCTCAATGCCGCCGACGACTGTTCGGTTCGCCCAAGCCAAGGGGCTGACGAGCGTGCCGTCGAACCCGCTCGGCGAGCTGTCGGGCACCGTGTTGCCGTTGAGGCTCTCGAAGCTGTACTGCAGCACCTTCCGCCGCGCCAGCAGCAGGCAGTCACTACTGACCACGTCGCCCGACTGGTTCGTGGCCACGCAGTAGTACACCCCCTCGTGACCGAGCTCAGTGAAGCTCAGCACCACGGAGGCGTCATAGTACCGCTTGCCGCCTTCGCGATTCGTCTCTGTTGGATTGTCGTTGGTGAAGATCACCTCGTCGTCGGTCTCCGCCGACGCGGTGTCCTTCGCCCCCACGATGCGATACCACGTGTAACTCATCAGCGCCGCGAAGTCGTCGTTCAAGGCCGTCGGCGTGAACGAGATCGTCACGTCGCTGGGCATCGGGGCCACGATCGAGGCCGGCGGTTGGGTTCCGACCAGCGGCACCCACTTGACCGTGTCGAAGCTGTACACCGGACCGATCTCGTCATCGGCGGCGGTGTCACTGGACACGTCAATGCGGTAGTACCACGTCTGGTCGTGCTCCAGATCGAGCGTCCCGACATCCGGCACCACCACGCTCAGGTCGCTGGTCTCAAACGCCAGCACCCCGTCGGCGTTGGGATCCTGCACCGCGGCCTGGTCCTGCGACAGATAGAGCGTGTACACCGCGTCGCACGGACCATACGGAGCCTTGGCCCAACTGACCGTCAGGTCCGAGTCGTACTTCACCCAGCCGTTCTCATCCAGCGGCGACAGGACGATGTCGCGCGCCGCCCAGGATTCGCCGGGGTACAGATTCATGGCCTCGCCCGAGATGTTCTGCCAGTCGAAGCCCGGCCCCCGCCACTGCACGTGGACGTGGTCACCGCCGCCCCCTTCGTCGTAGCCGGCTCGCAGGAAGTACGATCGGCCTTCCGCGAGGGGAATCTCCGCGGAGGTCTGCGAGGCATAACTATCCCACACGTCAATGTCCGCCCAGCCGTCAAAGCCGGCGATCCGCGTCGCGTAGGCCGGATCACTGTTGGGCGAAAGCCACAAACGACAGTTGTCGTCCGCCGCAATCCGGAACTGGTAGGCCCCGGTGGCCGGCGGCGTCAACCACATCGTAATGCGACCGCGATAGTCATCCAGATTCGTCTCACCCCGTCCCCACTCGCTCGTGGTGACCACCTCATAAGCAACGCGGTCGGCGGAGTCGGCCGTCAACATCGAATCGGCCCCCGGCTGCTGCCCGGCGAACCGCTCGAACAGGGCCGAACCACGACCCGACGCATCCGCATGGACCGACGCCGTGACGGCGACCACGTTCGAGGTCACGGACGCGGCATCATTCCAGACCACGCAGTAGTACTCGCCATCGACCGCCGGCAGCAACGTGTCGCTGTCGGTCCCGACCTGCTCGTCGTCCCCCTCCAGCACGCGATACCACGCATAGTGGATGTCGCCGCCCTCGCCGGGGACCAACGGCTCGGCCACCACGGACAACTCCGGCTGACAGGCCGGACCATAGACTACGTCTTGCGGCTGGGTCACAATACCCGGCCCATAGCTGACGGTGGTGAATTGCCAGGTCAAACCCTTGACGAAATTGCTGTCGTCAATATACGAAGCCACCCGCCAGTAGTAGGTCACGTCGCTGCTGAGGACGGGCGACTCAATCGTGCTGTCCACGGCGGTGCCCAGAAGGTCCGCCTCCTGAAGGTTGGGATCGGTGCCGAAATACACTTTGTAATCCCGAATGGTGCTGCCCTCGGGAACGACCGTGTCCCAGTCCAGCGCATACACACCGACCGGTACATCCACGGCGCCGGGGGCGGGATCGAAGTTTGTCGCCCCCCAGGCGTCCCCGCCAAACCGCAGGCCGTTGATCGTGACGTTATCAAACGTCACGGTGGTCAGTTCATCCTCTGTCCCATCGTCGTCGTGGGCCGTCACGGCCAGGCCGACATATACCGGATCGCTCATGTTGAACGGATGCGGGTTCTCGATGTGCTCACCCGTCCCGTCCGCCACGATATTGTCCGGCGCCATGTCCCAGTTCACGCCGTCCCACGAGGCGTACGCCGCGAACCCGGCTTCGGAGCGACTGATCCGCACGTAGTACGGACTGGTGTCGACAAAGGGGTCCGGATAACCCGGCACCGCCGCGGCGTTGCCGTTCTGGTCCGTCCCCGCCACGCGTCGACCTTGCCAGCGCACCCCTTCGTCGGCCGTGCCGGCCATGAAGGCATGCACCGCATTGTCGGCCAGCGTGTCGCGGACCATCACGCCGAACTTCCGCCAGGCATTGTCGCCACCGCTCATCGAGACGATGCGCGCGACCATATCGAAATCGCCACGTTGCTCGACGTAGGCGAAGTGGAAATGATCATTCGCACCCCAGATGTCGGTTCCGCCGCCGCTGACCGTGACCGTGCCGTCGTAGTCGGCCACGGCACTGCCCGCCGCACCAGGCGAGCCGATGTCCGCACTCTCGAACGCCGGCTGCGCGACTGTCACGCCGGCGAACCCCAGGCACAACATCGTAGCCAAAATCAACTTCTTCATTTTCAGATCCTCCGTTCAACGATTACAAAAATATCCCAATGTCCTGCATCATCCTGACCTGAATATATTGTAGCCCGAATGTGACGGTAGAGTCTCTCACGTCACCCTAGGGCGATCATTCCCCACGATCCGCCGCGTACGCGGCGTTTCACGAGTGTATTCTGCCTCCCCCCGGTCCGCGCAGGGACCCGGACACCCCCAACGACAGGGAATCCCCCTCACGCGGAAAAGAAAGCAAACGGGAAAAACAAGAAAGACTTGGCGTAAGCGACGGGTGTTCGTATGGCGTGATGGCCGTGCACAACGGTCCCGCGGACTTGGTTGCCGCCCTCGATTGCCACGCCACAATGCCCAAGATCACCCTCAGACCTGCGCCACAAAGTATCACGTATGCTACATCTTGTTGATCTGCGCTGCCTGTACTATAGCCATCGTGACCGCTCGCGTCAAGAAAAAAACACCGCGGTCGGGTACTTTTACCGGACCCCTCGATTTCGGCCCAAAAAGCCAGGGCTTTTGAGGTCCTCAAAGCCCGAATATGCAGGCGGCGCGCGGACAGGGCCCGCGTCGCTTTCGCAACACGGGCCCTGCGAACTGCCTCACCCGCCGAGGCCGGATGGCCTCATCGGGTTCCCATCGACATTACTCGGCCACGTTGTTCTGCAGCCACTGCTGCGCCACGATCAACAGATCACCGGTGTCCACGACACAGTTGCCGTCGACGTCAAAGGCCGGCCGCCCGATCGGCGGGCAGTACGCCTCAACGGCCATGCCGCTCTCGGCGTACAGATCAGCCACCTGCTGCGGCGTGATCGCGTAGTTGAACACGCGAGCCTCGTCGACCCAGCCCCGCCACAGTTGAGCACTGTGGGCACGCTTGCCGAGGTGCAGGATGTCCTGGCTCTGCAGGTTCGTCGTCGCGCTGCCGCCATACACACCGTCAACGTACCAGTGAATGGTATCGTTGTCGAAGCTGGCGGTCAGGAAGTGCCACTCGCCGTCGATCTCCTGCATGTTCCACTCGGCGCCATACCGGTGGATGCAGTACTGGTTCTGGCCGCCGCGCCGGTTGAAGTCGAAGCTGTGCTCGCTGGTTCCGGTCGTGCTGGTAAACCCGAAGATGGTCTGCCAGTCGTCCATCTGGTCCCACGGCACGGCATTCTTCGCCCAGCAGGCGATCGTCCGCGGCGCCTCGCCGAAGATGCCCAGGTCACCGGGAACGCCGAACGACACGTACTCGTTGTACTCGGCGGCGATGTTGATCGCGATGGCATTCCCCACGACACCGGCCTCGAAGGTAAGCGCATTCGGATCGTCGCCGTGGAAGGTTCCCTCCGGGCCGGCGCCCGTCGGGTCGGCCAGATCCTCATCCAGCGGATAGTAGGCGATCTGCGCCTTGATGCGGACATCCGCCGGGTTGCTGGTCGCGCTGGACTCGGCATTGGACACGACGCAGGTGTACTCACCCTCGTCGGCCTCGCCAAGGCTGGCGATCACCAGCGTCGCATCCGTTCCCACGACGGTCTCGCCCTTCTTCCACTCGTACTCCAGCGGCGTCAGGGCACTGGTCGCGGCGACGCTCAACACCACCTCGTCACCCGCGTCGGCGCGCACGTACCGCGTCGGCTGCTCCGTGATGACCACGTCCGTACCGACCGTCTTGAACGCCCAGAGGGGTCCCTGGACAAAGATCGGGTTGCCGCCCTCGTTGGGGTCGACGACGTCCACCTGCCAGTTATAAATGGTGTCGTACTCCAGAGTTCCCGGGTCGAAGCCGGTCACGTCACCCTGGTCGACGACCTTGGTCATGTTGCCGGCCTTGCCGAAGTACACGTCCACCGGAGCACCGGTCAGGAACCCGTTGTGCCAACCCAAATCGACATCCACGGACACGTTCTCCTCGCCGTTGAGCGGATTGGGTAAACAGGCCCCGCGGTAGGCGATCAGATCCGCCTGCCCCAGCGCCCTGCGCACCTGGTCGCGCATCCAGTAGTAGACCGACAGGCTTTCGCCGCCGCCGTTCTCGAACATCTCGGCCACCAGGCCGACGTAACCGGCGTCCACGTCGATGACGCCCTGGCGCCACTGGTTGCCGTGCAACCCGTCGTTGTCGACGACCTGCACCAGCGGGGCGCCCTCTTCCCACCAGTTGCCGACGTACAGCTTGCTGCCGTCGTCGCTCACCGTGCCAAATCCAAGCAACTGGGCCTCGTCCACGTGGATAATGCCGTACTGACGGAAGGCGAACAAGTCGGTACCGGCCCGCGGGCCCACACCGAACTCGCCCAGGGAGCCCGTATCCGCGGGGGCACCCAGCGTGCTGAAGTCCGGCAACACATCCAGCGCCGGCACATCCCACACCTCATACAGCACCAGGTTATCCGCATACTCTTCCACGACCAGGTTCCAGAACAGATGCTCGCCCGGAATCACCTGCCAGGTGTTGACCCCTGCATCCGGACACCGCCAAGCTACCGACAGGTTGTCCCCGCCGCCGCCTTCGGCATGTCCGGCACGCATCCAATAGTACTTCCCGGCCTCGAGGCTGATCGCCGCCGAAACACGGGTCGGGTAATTGGCCTCGTTCCAGTCCTGGTCGCCCGTCCACGCATCGTGATAGGCGATCCGCGTGGCATTGGCCGGATCTGCATCGGAGCTGAGCCACAACCGGCCCTGGTCGTCGGAGGCGATCATGAACTGATACTGGGCCGTCACCGGCGGCTTGAACCACGCCGTCAGCCGGCCGTTGTAGTTGTCGGCCACGTCGACTCCGGCCCGCATGTTCGGGCGGATTTCCCAGAAGTTCCGCTGCGCCGAATCCGCCCACAGCATGGCGTCGGCGCCGCCGGTGCCTCCACCGTGGATGGAGTTGGGGAAGCGCTCGGCCAAGACGCCATTCACGGCGGCGTGCACCGAGGCGACTCCCAAACACGTGATCAAGACTAAGAGTAACTTCTTCATTGTCAGGTCCTCCGTTTCAACTGATATCTGTCATATTCGACTCTCTCATTGATCCACGCTCATGTTAGGGAGACACCAGCGTGCTCTCGGCCCAGGAGGCCGCAAAGATCGCAAAGTCCTCCAGGTCCACCTTGCAGTCACCCGTCAGGTCGAACGCTGGGTCCTCGATGCAGATCGAGCCGCCGACGCCCTCGATGTACAACTGGCCGACCTCCAGGGGAGACAAGGCATAGTTGTACATGCGCAGTTCGTCGATCAGACCGTTGAAGACGGTGCTCTGCCAGACGCCCACGCGCACGTTGTTCGCATTGCTGGTGTTCAGCGTCATGGCCGAATCGATCAGCTTCTCGCCGTTGGCATACAGCTTGCACGTGGTGCCGTCGAACGTGTACACGAAGTGCACCCACGCGTCGAAGCTCGGCGCGTACGTGAAGTCACGGTCGGCGCCGCCCCAGTGCTGGATCCGCCACCGGGTGCTGTCGATGTTCCCCGTGGCCTCCAGCGTCAGTGTCCGCACGGAGCAGTTCTGACCGGTCGCATAGGCCCCCATGTCGAAGATGCCGCCGCCGTTGGGGTTGCGAACCTTGACCCACGCGCTGACCGACCGGGCGTTGTTGCCCTGGATGCCCATGTCGAACGGCTTGACGCCGACGTCGACGTAGGCTGTGTTCGGATCGTCAGCCCCGATGAGCTTGATCGCCTTGCCGATCATCCCGTCCACGACGCCGCCGGTCACCGGCGAGCCGCCGGCCGCCACGCTGGTCAACGTGCCGTCATAACCGCTGGGCGACGCGTCCACCACGGTGTTGCCCACGATGCTCTCAAAGCCATAGTGGAGCACCAGGCGCTTGATCAGAATCAGGGCGTTGTTCGACACATCCGTGCCGGACTCGTTCTCGACGACGCAGTAGTAGTTGCCCTCATCGCCGATGCCGCTGATCGTCAGCGTCACCGAACAATCCCACTTCCGCTTGCCGTCCACCGACAGGAACGTCGGCGTGCCGGTGAAGATGATGTCGTCGTCGCCGTCCTCGGCGCCGTCCTTGTCGCCCACGACCCGCTTCCAGACGTAACTCGTCGGATCGGCGAAGTCGTCGGCCACCGTCTCCACCTGGCAGACCAGCGTCACGTCCGTCGGCACGTCGACCACGGTCTGCGCCGCCGGCTCCTGGTAGATCACGGGCACCCACTTGACCGTGTCGACGCTCATCCACTGCCCGGCCTGCGAACCCTTGCCGGCCGCAGAGACGACCTCGATCCTGTAGTACCACGTCTGATCATGCTCGAAACCGTACTCGGCATCGGCCAGCGTCACGGACATCGGTTCGCCATCCGGCACAACGATCGGGTCGCCGGGCGCGTCCATGTCCATCGTGAAATAGACGTTGAAATCGGCGTCGCACGGCGTGTAATCGCCATACTCCCACGAAATGACCACGTCGTCGTCGTAACTGACCCACCCGGTCGTCGGATCGGCATTGGTGCTCACGTTCGCCACGTCCCACGGCAGCCCCATCATGTCCTCGCCGTTGAGCGTAATGTCGCTGAATCGGGCCGTCGTCAGCTCGCCGGTATTGTGCGAAGTCACCGCGAAACCGACGTAGATCGGATCGACGAACGGACGCTCTTCGACCGACCCGTACTGGACCCAATCCGTGCCGTTGTTGGACACGTATCCGGTCATCACGTTGCCGACACGGGTCAGGCGCACCCAGAACTGGCTGCTGCCGTACGGCGTCGTATCGCTCCAGGTATTATTGTTGAATGGCGCGACGTTGCCGTTGACGTTCAGGTTGTCGGTGCTGTCGGCGGAGCGCCGTCCCTGGATCGACATGCCCTGTGTGGCCGTGCCGCACATGAACGAATGAATCGACCCAGCCGTCAGATTCTGACGTGCCATCACGCCGAACTTCCGCCACTCGTTCGTCCCGCCGCTCATGCTGCGGACCCGGGCGCGGAGGTCGAAGTCGCCGCTGATCTGCTTGTATACGTAATGGAAGGAATCGGCCGCGTTCCAGATGTCGTCGCCGTTGCCCGTCACGACAAGCTGATCGGCATCTTCATCATAGTACGCATTGCCGGCTTGGGGTGTTCCGACATCCTGACTGACGACCAGGTGCAGACCCACCGTCACCGTCACGGTGTTGGAGGCCACCGACCCTTCGTCGTTCGCCACCACGCAGTAGTACTCACCGATGTCGCCGGTCACCAACGATGTGCCGGTTCCGACCAGCTCGTCGTCACCCTCGGCCACGCGATACCACGTATACGTGATCTCACCGTCGAACTTCTCGGGATACTTGTTCTGCGCGGCGATGGTCAACTCGGTTGTGCAGGCCGGAGCGATGAAGGTGTCCTGCGGCTGCTGGGTGATTTCCGGACCCCAGTCCTCGCTGGCAAACGACCAGACCACGCCATCGACGTAGTTCGAGTCGCTCACCAGAGCCTTGACCCGCCAGTAGTACGTCTTGTTATTGACCAGCTCGGGCGTGTCAATCGTGGTCTCCGCCGTTGTTCCCAGCAGGGGCATCGTGAGGACGTTGGGGTCCTCTCCGAAGTACACCTCGTAGCTGGCGATCGTCGCCCCGTGAGGCTGGGCCGCGTCCCATGACAGGGCCTGCACGCCCAGGCCTACCTCCGTGGCGCCGTCGGCCGGGATCGGATCGATCGCGCCCCAGGGGATGCTTCGCAGGTACTCCGAGGTAATGTCCTGGCGGGCGCCGATCGGACCTTCCCAGTTCACCCGGCCGTGTCCACCGCCGGTCCCGTCCGACCACAGCAACTCGACGTAGTAGGGTTTCCCGGCAACCAGCGTCCGCGTCGCCGGACGCACGGCCACCACGCCGTCAGGAAGATCATCCCACTGATCCCAGCCGCACCAGCCGTCGATGTAACAGACCAAGGCCTTCTTAGCCGGGTCCTCATCCGAGCTGATCCACAGACGACTGTCGTCGTCCGAGGCGAGCCAGAACGTGTACTCCCCATCGGCCGGAGGGACGATCCACCCCCAGATGCGCCCCGCGTAGTAGTCCAGTGAAGGCTCGTCCATCTGGAACACACTGACCTGCGAAACGGTCGGCGCGTTGGCCTCCAGCCACTGCATGTTCGGCGCGGCCAGTCCATCCGGGAAGTCCGTCCCCACATTTCCCAGTTCAGCACCATAGGTATAGCCGGTCCACCGCTCATACGTGAGCGTTCCCGCCCACGCCGGCGCGACGGCGGCTAACCCCAGGCACAACATCGTAGCCAAAATCAACTTCTTCATTGTCAGGTCCTCCGTTCAACTAGTACAAAGAATCCAAAAGTCCTGAACGTCCCACTCCTGATACCTCATTGTTACCAGACTGCGGCTCTGTGCCTCCTCACGTTCACCATAGGCAATCATCCTCCACGGTCCATTGCGTTTGACGTGTGTATCTCGCTTTGCCCGGTCCGTACCGCCGAACCGGGATCATTGCCGATCAGACCACGGGGTGAAGAACAGGGGAAAAAGCAACGACAGAGAAAGGACAAGCGGACATTGGGAAGAATCAAGACGGGGGGCCTGATGCAACCGTCATGCACCCTCAACCACCCCCTGCTCCACTGCCGCAGCGAACTGATCATCGCCATCACCACAGCACCGTCGCGACTGAGCCGCCCGCCGTCCGGCCTCTGTTCGCTCCTCAGCGGGACCGGTTCGGCTGCGGGCGCGCCTGGCACGGCGACACGCCGACACCATACCCTCGCGGGCATTGTGCCGGACATCGCCGAACGTGCGGCACCCTCGCCCAGAACGCTTCGGCTGAAAAGAGGTTCCACTTCCTCCGACCACGCTCCGATAATATGCACTATACCAAATTGTCGCACCCTGTGTAAATAGCTTTTTTGCGGAATTCTTTCCGTTTTTCGCGACACGACACCCCTGCACCCACACAAAACCCGCTGGACAATGCCCCCTTGGACGTGTATCTTTCCCACGTTCCGGGCCGGGTGATGCGTCACTGGCCGGCCGGAAAAAACATGGACTTACCATATATCGCGACGGACATCCGAATGCACGCAGCCCGAAAGGTCATCGTCGTCGTCGAAGCCTCGACGGCCTACGGTCGCGGGATTCTCCGCGGCATCGCCAAGTACTGCCACCTGCACGGACCGTGGCTGATCGAAATGGACCCGTGGGAAATCTATAATAAGGAACTGCCCCGGATGGTGGACTGGCAGGGAGAGGGGATTATCGCCCGCGTCTCATCCGAGAAGGTCGCCGAGCAGATCCTTGACAGCGGCCTGCCGGCCGTCACCCTGGCCAGCGACTCCACGAAGCGTCTGGGCGCCACCAAGAAGGACCAGTGGGCGGTGATCCCCTGCGTCATGTCCAACTCCCACGCCGTCGGCGTCATGGCCGCTGAGCACTTCCTCGACCGCGGCTTTCGTTACTTCGCCTTCTGCGGCATCCCCTACTGCAGTTGGTCCCAGAAACGAAAGGAAAGCTTCGCCAACCGAATCCGCCAGGCCGGCTACGACTGCCACATCTACCCCGAACCCCGGCTGCGGCGCGACCGCCTCTGGGACCGTGAGCAACGCAGCTTGACGGCTTGGCTGGCCGGCCTGCCCAAACCCGTCGGCGTTCTAGCGTGCAACGATGAACGCGCCCGCTACGTCGTGGCCGCCGCCCGGATCGCCGGACTCATGATCCCCGAAAACGTCGCCGTCATCGGCGTCGACAACGACGACCTGCTCTGTGATCTGTCCAATCCCCAACTGTCCAGCATCGCCATGAACATCGAACGCGCGGGCTACGAAGCCGCCTCGCTGCTCGATCGACTCATGGCCGGCGAGCCCATGGCCGGACAGCAAATCTCCGTCGATCCCGTCCAGGTCATCACGCGACAGTCCACCAACATTCTGGCGATCGGCGATCGCCAGGTGGCCGCCGCCATCCGATTCATCCGCGAAAACGCCAAGGACCCCATCCGCGTCGACGACGTGGTCGCCGCTGTCTCCGCTTCCCGACGCCTCCTCGAACGCCGCTTCCAGAAAGTCCTCGCGCGATCCATCCTCAAGGAAATCCAACGCGTCCGCATCGAGCTGGCCCGTGAGATCCTCATCCGCACCGACCTGCCCGTCGCCAAGGTCGCCCGCGAGGCCGGCTTCTCCAACGCCACCCACCTGGGCGTCATTTTCAAACGCACCGTCGGCACAACGCCCCTGGCCTATCGAAAGAAACACCGCAATCGCTGAACCACCTGGCGCGACGAGTCCCGCGGACCTCGCGGCCCTCACTCAGTGATCCATGACGGAACTGAGCATGTCCAGGTAGTCCGACAGAAGCCGTGTAATCAGGAACTTCCGCCGGACCTTCTCTTTGCCGGCCTGCCCCACGGTCCGGGCCTCATCGGGATGTTGCAGCAAATAGATGATCCGTTCGGCGAATCCCTCGGTGTCCCGCGGCTCCACCAAGAAGCCGTCCTGCCCATCGTCGATCTGATATGGAATCCCCCCCACCCGCGAGGCCACCACCGGTGTCCCCTTCCACAGCGCCTCCGTGACCGCCAGACAGAAACCCTCCCGGATCGACTTCTGGATGATGACCGACGAATACCGCTGAACCGCATTGACCAGAATCTCGCTGTTGCCCACGACGAAAACGATGTCCCCCGTAGCGACCATCCGGTTGGCCTTGCGATACACCCGGCGGTACATCTGCAAACCCTCGGGGTCGTCGCTGGCCGCGTTGTAGCAGAACAGCAGCCGGCAATCGACCTTTTCCTTGACCTGTTTGAACACGTCGATCACGCCTTCCGGATCCTTCCACGGGTCCAGCCTCGAAACCTGCGCAAGAAGGGGCTTGTCAGTGGGAATGCCCGCCCGTCGAATGTGCCGCAAGACCGTTTTCTCAGGGATGTCCCGGTTCTTCTCACTGAGCGGATTGATCGCGGGGAACATCAGCCGCTGATCGACCGGCAGGTCCTCCTTGAAGTACTTCTCGCTGGACATGACCACCTGATCGTACTTCAGCAGAAAGCCCTTCAGAAAATCCCACAATTCATCGTGGGGATGCGTCAAGTCGATGTGACACCGCCAGATCCACGGCTGGCGCTTTCGGTACGCGCGGATCAACGACAACGGCTGGGGGTCGTGAACGATGACGCAGTCGTGCTGAAGATGCGTGAACCGCGCGAAGTTGTCGTTCACCTGCACGTACGCATGCTTCTTCCTGTCCGTCAGATTCAACGGGGCCCCTTGCAGGGCATTGTGGAAGCTCTTGGTGATCTCGAAAAATTCCTGACTGCCGTGCAGGATGCGCCAGCCCGCGTGGATTCCGACGTCATTCATCAACTGCACCAGAGAGTACAAAATCTCCGCTACGCCGCCGCCCTGGTACGTCGCGTTGATGTGAACAATGTGCTTGCCATAAAGCTTCCGGGCCCGCGTGTAAATCTCGGCCAGCCTTGTATCCGGCACAATGTGTCGAAAGTCTTCCAGTCGTATCATGCACATCTCCTGATCAGTATCCGTCCAGGCCCGAGGCCGATGGAACGAGGCCAAAAGGACTCGCCTGCCCCACATGCGGCAAACCGACCGTCGGCCGATAACCGGACCTTCTTTCACTCTAACGACGCACGGGACGAGGACCGGCGGGCAAAGCGATCACGCCCAATCCTGTATCGGCGCATCAGAAGGCACGCGACACACTCGGCTTCGACGTGTCGGACCGATGCGCCCCCAGCTTGTTTCGTTCGCCAAGGGGCCTGGGCTCAAGAAATCCGGCCCCAGGCCGCCCATTCCGCTCTCACACACCCCCGACCGAACAGACTGGACCCTACAACACAGACCATGTTTGCAGACCGCGCTATCGCCGGGTTATCGGCCGGACACGCCTTTCAGCCCGCAGATCGGCACACCACCCCACTTGAGGCAGGCCCTCAATTCCGCTATAATACGCCCGTTGGCGAAGACATGCAAGCAGGCATTGACACAACGCCGCCGGGATGTCGCGGCCGCGAAGCTTGGCCTGTGAATGAAAACCAGTGTAACGCCTGCCCGCCACGAAGGGTCTTAGAGATATCTGCGGCGTCCGCACGCACGTGCCTGCGATCGGCCCGAAACCTTTTGGAGAGAATGATGAAAGGCCCATCCTCTGGATCACGACAAACACCGGCCTTGATCGCGCCCTTGTTCCTCTTCGGGGCGGTGTTTGCCCTATTGCTACCTTGCCATGGGGCCGATGTCTTATGTCCCCGTAGCGATCTGACGGGCGATTGTCGGGTGGACATGGCCGACCTGCTGGCCTTCGTGGACGCCTGGCTGGCGCCGGAGGAGGTCTGTCAGGAAGACGGCCTGGTCGCCCGCTGGCGGATGGACGAGCCAGGCGGGGAATGGGCGTATGACCAGACCGGCGCCTATCCGGCCGTTCTGGTTGGCAGCGCCCGGTTCGACCCGACCGGCGGCCGGCTCGACGGCGCGGTCGTTCTCGACGGCGACGGGGACTACCTGGAGGTCCCCGGTTATTCGGGCATCATCGGCTCAGCCCCCCGGACCTGCGCGGCCTGGGTTCGGACCACGGAGGCGCTGGGTCCCATTCTGATGTGGGGTAACCCGGATCGGGCGGGCGGCAAGTGGGACATGCGGATCAATGCCCTCGGCCGTCTCCAAGTGGCCGTCAAGGACGGCTACCTGTTCGGCAGCACCCCGGTAACCACGGAGCTGTGGACCCACGTGGCCGTCGTCCTGCCTCAGGGAACCCACAATACCGAAGAGGTTATGCTGTACGTCAACGGCGTTCCGGAGGGCAATGTCACCTGCGTGCCACGTGAGATTGACACCGCGGCGGCCGACGACGTCCTCATTGGCTATGATGGAGACCAGACCTATTTCGACGGGTGGATCGACGACGTGCGGGTCTACGCGAGGGCGTTGAACGGTGATGAGATTTGGCGGTTGTACGCCAACGGCACGACGGTGGTCGGCTGCGCCGACCTGGACGGCCGGGCGGGCGTTAACCAGTCGGATTTCACGCTGATCAGCCGGGACTGGCGGCGGCGGCTGGGCCCGGTGCTCATCAGCGAGTTCATGGCCGACAACGAGACCGACGATCTGGAGCCCGATCAGCAGGTGCTGGACGGCGACGGCGAGCCCTCGGACTGGATCGAGCTGGTCAACGTCAGCGACCACGCCGTGGACCTGACGGGCTGGTCGCTGGTCAACGGCGACGCCCCCGATAATCTGACGCGCTGGTCGTTTCCGGAGGGGCTGACCCTGGCGGCCCGCGGGTATCTGTTGCTGTTCGCCTCGGGCAAGCCCGCCGTTCCGCCGTACCGGGATGGCAAGGGATACTACCATACGAACTTCAAGCTCTCCAAGGACGGGGAGTATCTGGCCCTGCTCGACGACGAGGACCAGGTCATCCACGCCTACGACGAATTCGAATATGCGACGGGGCGGTTCGGCTACCCGCCCCAGGAGGAGAATATCTCGTACGGCGTCTTCTACGGGCAAAGCCACTATTTCGCCGCCTTCACCCCCGGCCAGGCCAACCGCGACGCCAAGCTCGGCATTGTCGCCGACACCCGCTTCAGTCTGGACCGCGGCGTCTATGCCCGTCCCTCCGACGGTCAACCGCCGCTGACGGTGGCGCTCTCGTGCGAGACGCCTGAAGCGATCATCCGCTACACTCTGGACGGAAGCACGCCCACGGGCAACCACGGCTTGACCTACACGGAGCCGATCGTCCTTGATCGAACAATGGTCATTCGAGCCGCCGCTTTCAAGCCCGGCTGGCTGCCCTCCAACGTCGACACCCACACTTACATCTTCCCCGAAGATGTGATCCACCAGACACACCCCGGCGGAGACTGGCCCCGTGGTTCGGTCAATGGCCAGGTGATCGACATCGGCATGGACTCCGCCGTCGTGAACGACTCCCGCTACTCCGGGCAGATGATCGATGCGCTCACCGCGATCCCCAGTATGTGCCTGGTCACCGATCTGCCCAATCTCTTCGACCCCAGCATCGGCATTTATGTCAACGCCAGCCGTGAAGGCCGCGACTGGGAACGCCCCGCCTCGCTCGAATTGATCCATCCCGACGGCGCCGAGGGCTTCCAGGTGGATTGTGGCGTGCGTATCCGCGGCGGCTACAGCCGGAGCGGTGGCAATCCCAAGCATGCCTTTCGCTTCTTCTTCCGAAATGAGTACGGCCCCGGCAAGCTCCGGTACCCTCTATTCGGCGATGAGGGCGTCGATGCGTTCGACAATATCGACCTGCGCTGCTCGCAGAACTACTCCTGGAGTTTCGAGCACGACAGTCGCAATACGATGTGCCGAGAGGTCTTCAGCCGTGACACGCAACGCGATATGGGCCAGCCCTACACGCGAAGCCGTTACTACCACCTCTATATCAACGGCGTGTACTGGGGCCTCTTTCAGACCCAGGAACGCTCCGAGGCGTCCTTCGGGGAGTCTTACTTCGGCGGTGACAAGGATGACTACGATACCGTGAAAGTCGAGGCCGGGCCCTATACCGTCTGGGCCACCGACGGCAACCTCGACGCCTGGCGTCATGTCCACAATGTCGCCCGGGCCGGATTCACCAACAACGAACCCTACTTCCGTCTCATGGGCCTGAATAGCAGCGGCACCCTCAACCCCGCCTATCCGCGGTATCTGGACGTGGACAATCTGATCGATTACATGATCTGCACGTACTACGTGGGCGACTTTGACGGGCCCATCTCCAACTTTCTCGGCAACACGCGACCTAACAATTTCTACGGGATCTTCAACCGGCGCACCCCCAATGGGTTCAAGTTCTTCCGCCACGACGCCGAGCATTCCCTCTTTACCAAGAGTCCTCCCTGGGACCGCACGGGCCCTTGGCCCGCGGGAGACCAGTTTCAATACTTCAACCCGCAGTGGCTGCACCAGCAACTCACGCAGAACGTCGAATATCGCCTGCGCTTTGCCGACCGGGCCCACAAGCACTTCTTCCACAACGGCGTCCTGACACCCGAGGCCGCCAAGGCCCGATTGGCCGCCCGCGCCCAGCAGATCGAATTGGCGATCATCGCCGAGAGCGCCCGCTGGGGCAACCTGAACCTGACCCAGGCAACCTGGCAATACCAGATTGATTCCCTACTCAACACGTATTTCCCCAGCCGGACGCAGACCGTCCTTGGTCAGCTTCGCAGCAAAGGCTGGTATCCCAACATCGACGCGCCCCAAGTCAGCCCGCGCGACGGCATTCTGATGCCCACCCAGAACTTGACGCTGACGAATCCCAACGTCGGTGGCGAGATCTACTACACGCTCGACGGCACCGATCCACGCGTGTCGCCAGGTCAGCCCGGAGAAGGCACCGCGACCCCCCTGATCAACGACGCCACACCACGCTTCGTGAAAGTACCCACCGAGCCCCTGATCGCCCCGAAGGGTTCGGTCGTTGCTGAGTACTTCTTCGGCGTCAGCGACGGCTCAATCGCCGCGCTCAAGGCCCATCCGGGCTGGCCCGATCAGCCCGACCAAACGCAAACGCTCACCAGTTTCGAGATTCCGACCGACTGGAATGACAACTACGGTACGCGGATCGGCGCGTATCTGCACCCCACCCAAACCGGCGACTATACCTTCTGGATTTCCAGCGACGACAATAGCGAACTCTGGCTCAGCACCGACGCCAGCCCAGCCAACGCAAGTCGGATCGCCTATGTGCCGGGTTGGACCGATTCCCGGCAGTGGACCAAGTATTCCGAGCAGCGATCGGCGGCTATCCGCCTTGAGGCCGGCGGCACGTACTACATCGAAGCGCTCATGGCCGAGGGAACCGGCGGTGACAACCTGGCCGTCGCATGGCGGCGGGGCTGGTTGAGCAGTCGGCAGGTCATTGACGGCAGCTACTTGTCCACTGCAAAGAGCAACTGGATTCTGCCGGAGTTCGATCATTCGGGTTGGCGGTCGGGGACGGGACCCGTCGGCTATGAGACCAGGCCCGGTGACCCCGTCAACTTCAGCGATGTCATCGGCATCGACGTGCAGGACGAGATGCCCGGCAAGAATCCCACGTGCCTGATCCGCGTTCCCTTTACCTTTAACGGCGCGGACGTCACCAGTCTGGCCCTGAACATGCGCTACGACGATGGGTTCATCGCCTACCTGAACGGCACCGAAATCCTGCGCGTCAACTTCGATGCCGCCGCCGTGCCGGAGTGGAATTCGGAAGCCTCGGCCGTGCATGACGACGCCGCAGCCCTCGTGCCCGAAACGTTCGACGTGTCTCATGCCCTCGACCTGTTGCGGCAAGGCAATAACCTCCTGGCGATCCACGCGCTCAACTATGGGGCTGACAGCAGCGATTTCCTGATCGGGGTCGAGCTGAACGCCTCCGCCGTGAACATCGGTGGCGTGTCCCCGCGGGCCCACAAATACGTCGGCCCCGTGGCGCTTGACAGAAGCGATCATCTTAAGGCCCGCGTCCTGCGGAATAACGAATGGAGCGCCCTCGAAGAGTCTGGCTATGCCGTCGGCCCCCTGAATAATCTGCGCATCACGGAGATCATGTACCATCCCGCGGATCCGAACGGCGAGTTCATCGAGCTGCGCAACGTCGGCGACGAGCCGCTCAACCTGAATCTTGTCCGGTTCACCGACGGCATCGACTTCACCTTTGGTCC
>Ga0209163_1001231_pt1 | contig 30624 bp, 20 predicted proteins | sample MTBAKSrepl2MetaG_FD_187457 | JGI IMG/M metagenome (GOLD analysis project Ga0209163, IMG submission 187457) | Enrichment culture microbial communities om Arthur Kill intertidal strait, New Jersey, USA, that are MTBE-degrading - MTBE-AKS2 (Arthur... | ecosystem: Environmental > Aquatic > Marine >...
CGGGAGAAACGCCGAAATGCTGGCGGAGGCCGAAAAGAAAACCGTGCAAAGGCATCCTGAAAATCCAGTTCGAAATAGACGACCGGATTCACTGGTTCTGTCCCGAATGCGAGGACGAAGGCATGATTGACGGCTGGGAGGGATTGATATGGGATATGTCTGACGGGACGATTCACTGAGTACCGGTGACGATGAAGGAGTGAAGCTTCGTGAAATTCACCTGCAAACAATGCGGCCACTGTTGCTTGAATCTCTCGGGGGCGATTGAGATATGCGCCACTGAAGAAGATGTTCGACGCTGGCAGGAGAATAACCGAACCGATATCTTGGAATGGGTGGACGTCATATATCTCGGAGAAGAGCATCGAGTATATGACATTTGGATCAACCCAAGGACCGGCGAAGATGTTTCAAGGTGTCCCTGGCTGCGCAAGTTGCCGGGTAAAGATAAATACCTCTGCCGGATACAGGACATGAAGCCTGAACATTGCAGGAAGTACCCTTTATCAAGGGAACATGCTGAAGATACAGGTTGCGCTGGATTTGAATAATTAAAAAGAGTTAGCACCTTATGAATTACTCATACGATGTGGCGATATCATTTGCAGGAAAAAAAGGGAATTTGCCGAAGCAGTTACCAACGGTCTGCCCAAGACGATCGCCGACCGGAAGAAAGAATAAACGGCGAGCTGGAATAAACAAAGAAACCAGCTGTGAATCAACAAAAGTCGGTCAAAATAGCACAAGCAGCTTGACAGATTACCATGCTTTTTCTAAGAGAAACTGAAGGATTATGACTCATGTTTGCAATCAAACATCGACCCAATTGCCCTGCCGATTGGAGGAGTAATCATGGAAGATCGATGGCTTTCTGTGGATGAGATAGCCGCCCATCTCGGTATTAAAAGAGATACCGTGTATCGCTGGATCGACAGGTACGGGATGCCGGCCCATCGAATGGGCCGGCTCTGGAAATTTAAGAAAGAGCAGGTAGATGAATGGATCGAAGCAGGTGGAGCCGATGAGACTAAAAATAAAGGAGAAGCCTGATGGCGGAACCACTTGCAGACCAGATCATACGGAAGGTCAAGCAAGCCGCTGAACTCTATCACCGGCTGCTGTTGGTCGTCGTACCGACGGGCGCAGGCAAGACCACTGCGCTTCACGATGTGCATGATCGCACCGGTGCGCCCCTGGTCAACATCAACCTGGAGCTTTCCCGCCAGATGCTGGAATTGACAGAGCGTCAACGGGCCCTGCAGTTGCCTCGTCTTCTCCGGGAGATCGTCGGCAATGGCGGTGGTGAGATGATCCTGCTCGACAACATTGAAGTCATCTTCGATGTTGGCCTGAAGCAGGACCCGCTTCGGCTACTCCAGGGACTCTCTCGCAACAAAACTGTGGTGGCCGCATGGAACGGCTCCATCGTTGAAGATTCTTTGACCTATGCCGCTCCGGACCACCCGGAGTATAGGCGCTATCCGATGCGCGATTTTCTGGTGGCAAGCCCGGAGGTGACGACATGAAAACGACTAATTCCATTGCAAGGGAGCAGACGCGATGAAATACGGTGACCTGATCCAGTTTGAACCCATCGAATCCGTGGTCCAGCTGCGGGATGCCGACGAAGCGACTGCGGCCCGGCAGCTTGTTGGGACCTATGTCATCTCAGAGGAGATGGCGGAAAAGCTGGTGGGCCTGGTAATTCCCCAGCTGCAGTTCGAGCAGCCCACCGACAATAAAGGCCTTCTGGTGGTCGGCAACTATGGCACCGGTAAGTCCCACCTGATGTCGGTGATCTCCGGACTTGCGGAAAATCCCGATCTCTCCGCCAGTCTGAGCAATTCAGACGTAGCGGATGCAGCCGGGAAAATCGGTGGCCGGTTCAAGGTGGTTCGCACCGAAATTGGAGCCACCACCATGTCGCTGCGGGACATCCTCGTGGCCGAGCTGGAGGAGCATCTCGCGGACATGGGTGTGAGTTACAGCTTCCCCTCCGCAGATCAGGTCTCCAATAACAAGCGCTCCTTCGAAGAAATGATGACCGCGTTTCATCAAGAATTTCCAGACCACGGACTGCTCCTCGTGGTGGACGAGCTGCTTGATTATCTGCGCACCCGCAAAGACCAGGAGCTCATCCTGGACCTGAACTTCCTCCGTGAAATCGGCGAGGTCTGCAAGGACCTGCGCTTCCGTTTTATGGCCGGCGTCCAGGAAGCCATTTTCGACAGCCCGCGTTTTTCCTTTGTGGCCGACAGCATCCGCCGGGTGAAAGACCGCTTCGAGCAGGTCCTCATCGCCCGCAAGGACGTCAAGTTCGTTGTCGCCGAGCGGCTGCTCAAAAAGACCGGCGAGCAACAGGCCAAGATACGCGAGTACCTGACACCCTTCGGCAAATTTTACGGCCACATGAACGAGCGCATGGACGAGTTCGTCCGGCTCTTCCCGGTGCATCCCGACTATATCGACACCTTTGAACGGGTGACCGCCGTCGAGAAGCGCGAAGTGCTGAAGACGCTCTCGCTGGCCATGAAGAAGATTCTCGACCAGGACATGCCGGACGACCGGCCTGGGCTCATTGCCTATGACACCTATTGGACCAATCTCCGCGAGAACCCCTCGTTCCGTGCCGTACCGGACATCAAGGCGGTAATCGACTGCAGCCAGGTACTGGAGTCCAGAATCCAGCAGGCCTTTACGCGCCCGGCCTACAAGCCCATGGCATTGCGGCTCATCCACGCCCTGTCGGTCCACCGGCTGACCACCGGCGACATCTACGCCACCCTGGGCGCAACAGCCGGGGAACTGCGTGACGGGCTCTGCCTCTATCAACCGGGTATCGAGGAACTGGGCGGCGATCCGGCCGACGACCTGCTCTCCCAGGTGGAGACCGTGCTGCGGGAAATCCACAAGACGGTCAGCGGGCAGTTCATTTCATCGAACCCGGATAACCGCCAATTCTATCTGGACCTGAAGAAGACCGACGACTTCGACGCCCTGATCGAAAAGCGGGCCGAGAGCCTCGATTCCTCACAGCTGGATCGTTACTACTACGAAGCCTTGAAACGGGTCATGGAGTGTACGGACCAGACCTATGTGACCGGCTACAAGATCTGGCAGCACGAGCTGGAATGGCTGGAGCGCAAGGCCGCACGGCAAGGGTATCTCTTTTTCGGCGCGCCCAATGAACGTTCCACCGCCGTGCCACCGCGGGACTTTTACCTCTATTTCATCCAGCCCTTCGATCCGCCGCACTTCAAGGATGAAAAGAACGCCGATGAGCTTTTCCTGCGGCTCACCAACACAGACGACGAATTCCGCACCGCACTCAGGAATTACGCGGCAGCCCTGGACCTGGCTTCCACCTCATCGGGGCACGCCAAGTCCACTTACGAGTCCAAGTCATCCCATTTCCTGCGGGACTTGGTGCAATGGCTGCAAAAACACATGACCGACGCCTTCGAGGTCACCTATCAGGGGCGCGCCAAGTCGCTCACTGAATGGGTCAAGGGCAAATCGATCCGTGAGCTGTCCGGTATCGGCTCCCATGAGCGCATCAATTTCCGCGACCTGGTGAATACGATATCCGGCATCTGCCTGGGAGCCCATTTCCAGGATCAAGCGCCTGAATATCCCTTCTTCTCGGTGCTTATCACCGGGACCAACCGGGACCAGGCCGCGCAGGATGCCCTGCGCGCCATCGCCGGCCAGAATCGCACCAAGCAGGCCACGGCGGTGCTTGATGCCCTGGAACTGCTCGACGGCGAGCGGCTCGACCCCTACAAATCGAAACATGCCAAACACATTCTCGGCCTGCTCAAGAAGAAAGGCCACGGCCAGGTGGTCAATCGCTCTGAGCTGATCCAGGATGACAAAGGTGTGGAATACATGGACAAGGACCGGCAGCGGCTGGAGCCCGAATGGGTTGCGGTCGTCCTGGCCGTCCTGGTCTACTCGGGTGATCTGGTCCTCGCCATTCCGGGCAAGAAATTCGACGCCACAGGGTTGCCACAGCTGGCAGGAACTGGTGTGGACGAACTTACGCAGTTCAAGCATATCGAGCGGCCCAAGGACTGGAACCTTCCTGCGCTCAAGGCCCTGTTCGAACTACTCGGTCTCACCCCCGGCATGGCCCAGCTTGTCACCCAGGGCAAGGAAGAACCGGTCCAGCAGCTTCAGAAAGCCATCTCAGAGTCGGTGGAAAAGCTGGTCGTCCTGCAGCAGAGCCTGCAAAGCGGTCTGCTTTTCTGGGGCCGGAATCTCCTGGCCGAGGAAGAGGCTCAGAAACTCCGCACCCGGCTCGATGAGACCAAGAGCTTCCTGGAATCGCTCCAGGCGTATAGCTCACCCGGAAAGCTCAAGAACTTCCGCTATAACGCCCAGGAGGTGACCGCCCATCGGGACGGGATCAATTCCCTGGTAGAGATCGAGTCTCTCCAGGAACTGGTCGCTGATCTTGGTTCCACGGCCTCGTTCCTCTCTACCGCCGAGGCGGTGCTGCCTGCCGAACACGAATGGGTGGGCAAGATGAAAAAAGCGCGTGATGAGGTGCTTGCCCAGCTTGCCGACCCGGACAAGCGCGGCGCGGCCACATTCCGCCAGCAAACCCAGCGCAAGCTGGCCGACCTCAAGAAGGCCTATGTGCAAACCTACCTGGGAATGCACACCAAGGCGCGGTTGGGCGTGAACGAGGACAAGCGTAAGACCGGACTCATGGGTGACGAGCGGCTCAAGGTGCTGCAGAAGCTCTCCACCATCGAATTGATGCCCCGCCAGCACCTGTCTGACTTTCAAAACCGCCTGGCCGGATTGAAGAGCTGTTTTGCCCTCACCGAGCAGGAGCTTGACGCTTCACCGGTGTGCCCGCACTGCAACTACAAACCAGGAGCGGAGCCGCCTACCGCACCCGCGGGAACGGTGCTGGACGGCTTGGACGACGAGCTGGACAAGCTGGTGGCCAACTGGACCCAGACGCTGCTCACCAACCTGGAAGACCCGACCACCAAGGGCAACCTGGACCTGCTCAAGCCCGAACCCAAGAAGTTGGTGAACGGCTTCATCAAGAAGCGGGAGCTTCCCGATGATCTCGGCCAGGACTTCATCCACGCCCTGAGCGAGGTGCTTTCCGGCCTTCAAAAAGTGCCGGTGAAGACCGCGGACCTGCGAGCGGCTCTGCTCTCCGGCGGATCACCGGCAACGCCGGCGGAGATGAAGAAGCGATTCGAAGAATACCTGGACGAGCTCACCAAGGGCAAGGAGCCTGGGAAAGTTCGGATTGTGTTGGAGTGAGAAACGGGATGCATATATGTCCCGGATGACTGAAACCTAAGAAGATAAGGAGAACGAAAATGAGCAAAGGCAGAGATCGGACCGTTTCGCGTCGTCCCGATGGGACGTGGGAAAACAAACGCAACGACGCGGACAAGGCATCAAGCCTGCACAAGACGCAGAAGGAAGCGGAGCAGGCGGCAAAGGGAATGCTGAAGAATCAGGGCGGCGGAGAACTGACCACCAAGGGCGTGGACGGCAAGATTCGCAGCAAGGACACTATCGCGCCAGGCAAGGACCCCAACCCGCCGAAGGACAAGGAACATTAAGCGGAAGCGGAGCTGTACGGATGACCCAGAACACCAGCGCCTTCATGGCAGGCGGAAGTTGAGGAATGAAAACGATGGGCGACCTTTTCAATCTTGAGCCGAAAACTGCGCCGGCCGGTCCTGTGGAATGTCTCGGCATGACGTTCCCGAACGACGAGGAGAGGCGGAAGCATTTCCTCGGTCTCCTGCGCGAGAAGCTGAAGGACCCCGAGTTCCGCAAGATCGAAGGGTTCCCTATTGGTGAGGATGAGGACATTCTGGCCTTGTCCGACCCTCCGTATTACACGGCCTGCCCGAATCCGTTCATTGAAGATTTCATCGAGCACTACGGTAAGCCCTATGACCCGAGTGCGCCTTACAGCAAAGAGCCATTTGCAGCGGACGTGAGTGAGGGAAAGAACGACCCGATCTATAACGCCCATTCCTATCACACCAAGGTCCCGCACAAGGCCATCATGCGATACATCCTGCACTATACCGAGCCAGGAGACGTTGTCTTTGACGGGTTCTGTGGGACGGGGATGACAGGCATAGCCGCACAACTGTGTGATGATCCAAGTACTCTCGCGGCGCTCGGTTATACGCCCAAGTCCAATGGTGAGCTTTTTGACGAGAACGGCAAGAACATCGGAAGAAGGGGTTGTCGAAGGGCTATCCTGAACGATCTCTCCCCGGCGGCAACGCTTATAACCGCAGGTTACAACTTAACAAGATTTCCCGAATCATTTTCCAAATTCGCCACAGAATTGCTGAAGACATTCAATCGTAAATACGGGTGGATGTATCAGACGAAGGACGCCAAATCAGGGGACATCTGTGACATCGATTTTGTCGTTTGGTCAGAGGTGTTTAGCTGTCCTCATTGTTCTGGCGAGTTGGAATTCTGGACACTGGCATACGACACATCATCCGGCAAGATTGTAGATAACCCCACTTGCCCGCACTGCTCTGCCGAAGTCTCAAAACGCGACCTCCTTCGCCGCACGACGAAGTACTATGACAAGGCTGTTGGAGCTACCCGCACTAAACAGATTCTGAAGCCTGTTGAAATCCGATATCGGCATCGTGGGGCTAAAAAGAAGAAACTTCCGGACGACAATGACCTTCAAGTCCTAACCAAGATCGAGAAGATGTTGGATGATATCGACTATCCCACCGAGCTAATGATGTTCACGCCTGAAGGCGAGGAATGGGGTGATCTTTATCGGGGCTATCATGAGGGCATCAGTCGGGTGCACGATTTTCATTTGCCGCGCCAGCTCGTTGCGTTCTCTCAGCTCTGGCAAATGGCCGATAATTTGCCCAAAGAAGAAATGAAACGGCTCTGGCGGTTCACGTTGCAAAGTCTTTTGGTGAGCTTCACCCGTCGGAATCGGTTTCGCGAGAAGGCCTATTCTCAGGTGAACACGAACTTAAGCGGCACGCTGTATATCGGTTCGACTGTAAGTGAGCCGACCCCAACATATGTCCTGACAGGGAAACTCAAGCGCTTCAAAAAGGCAGTTCCAGCATCTGAACGCGGGAATGCAGTCACAACTCAATCACTGGCATCTGTGCTCGTTCCAGATAACTCAGTCGACTACGTCTTCATCGATCCGCCATTTGGCGACAATCTCCCCTATGCAGAATTGAATTTCCTGTGGGAAGCATGGCTTCGCGTGTTTACAAATGCGACGCAAGATGCCGTTGTGAGCGGGACCCAGGATAAGAATTTAGCGGTTTACACGCTGATGATGACGGCCTGTCTGGAAAAGGTCTACCGACTTCTAAAACCCGGCCGCTGGGTAACAATCGAGTTTCATAATTCGAAAAATGCTGTATGGACGGCCATCCAGGAGGCTTTGGGAAAAGCTGGTTTCATCATCGCTGATATCCGCGTTCTTGACAAAGGAATGCTGACCAAGAAACAGCTCAATGCAAATGCAGTTAACAAGGATTTGGTCATCTCTGCCTATAAGCCAAACGGTGGGCTTGAGGAACGTTTCAAGCTTACGGCCGGCACCGAAGATGGTGTTTGGGATTTTGTCCGCACCCACTTGAAGCAACTCCCTGTGTTTGTATCCACCAACGGAATGGCGGAAATGATACCTGAGCGTCAAAGTCACCTGCTCTTTGACCGCATGGTCGCTTTCCACGTCCAACGAGGAACTACGGTTCCTTTATCTGCTGCTGAATTCTATGCAGGGCTGGAACAACGCTTCCCGCCGCGTGACGGTATGTATTTCCTGCCGGATCAAACGGCCGAGTACGACAAGAAGCGCATGACAGTTAAGGAGATGCTCCAGCTTCAGCTCTTTGTTTCCGACGAGGCTTCTGCCATCCAGTGGCTCAAACAGCAAATCACAAAGAAGCCGCAAACGGCAGGCGACCTGAAACCGCAATTCATGCAGGAGATTGGTGGCTGGCAGAAGAACGAAAAAATGCTTGAGCTTGATGTATTGCTTGAGCAGAACTTCCTTCGCTACGACGGCAAGGGCGATGTGCCAAGCCCGATTCACAGCTACCTCTCTTCGAACTTCAAGGAGCTGCGTAATCTGGAAAAGGACGATCCGGCGCTGAAGGCTAAGGCCAAGGACCGCTGGTATGTGCCCGACCCGAACAAAGCTGGCGACCTGGAGAAGTTGCGTGAGCGCGCCCTGATGCGGGAGTTCGAAGAATATCGCGAATCCAAACAGAAACGCCTGAAGGTGTTCCGTCTGGAGGCCGTTCGGGCCGGATTCAAGAAGGCATGGCAGGAGCGCGACTACGCGACGATCATCGCCGTGGCCCGCAAGATACCCGAGAAAATCCTCCAGGAGGACCCCAAGCTCCTCATGTGGTACGACCAGGCGCTCACCCGCTCGGGGGAGGAATGATCTATGCCAAGAACCAAGAGGGATGTCGCAGAGCTTAAGAACCGCGCCATCAATTCTTTGGTGCTTGGTATCGAATTGTTTAACCGCCCTCATGACCAGGGGCGCGCTGAAGGGGTATTAATACTCCTACATCACGCCTTTGAGATGATTTTGAAGGCAGTGATCAAAGACAGAAGCGGCACTGTTCACGCAAAGGGCGAGAAATATTCATACGGCTTCGATAAATGCCTGGAGGTGGCCCAAAACGAAATCAAGGTCATCTCTTCTGATGAGCGGGGCACGCTATCAATACTGGATGCCCACCGGGACACAGCTATTCATTATTATCAGGACGTTTCCGAGGACCTTCTTTACATACAAGCCCAGGCTGCGGTCACATTGTTTGACGATTTGCTCAATAGGGCTTTCAAGGAGAGCCTTGGAGACCTGATACCCGAGCGCGTGCTGCCCATTTCAACACGTCCTCCAAAAGATCTGCAGGTTCTAGTTGATAGCGAACTCAGTCAGATCGATGGGCTACTGGAACCCGGCAGCCGAAAAGGGCTTCAGGCAACTGCTCGCTTACGTTCGATTATGGCCTTGGCAACAGCAAGTCGCGATGAAGCTGAGCGTGTGACGGAAGCTGAACTTCGCCGGGCGGTTTCTCGCCGCCGACGGGGGGAAGATTGGAAAGTTATTTTTCCTGAGATTGCACAGTTGAAACTCGATACGCAAGGGGGAGGCATTCCTATTTTCCTACGCATTAAGAAGGATGCCGATTTGGCTGTACGAGTTGCAAAGAACGGTGAACCGGTAGTCGGAACTCTAATAAAGCAGGAGATAAATATCTGGGACAAATACAACATGGGGCGTGATGACTTAGCAAAAAAACTGAAACTCACCGGCCCCAAGACAAGCGCATTGATTCTTGAACTCCAGATACAAGAAGACCCTGATTGTTTCAAAATTTTAAAAAGAAAGTCCACCAGTTTCAAAGGCTATAGCAAGAAGGCATTGGACCTGTTACGACAAGCGCTGAGAGACGGCATAGACGTTGATTCCGTGTGGCAAAAGCATCGTCACCGATTTGGGGCAAAGAAGAACTAATGGATCAAGGAGTTACAGCAAACAGCTGGTATTTCAGCCCGGACCATGGGCAACTCTGCCAGGTCATCGAGACCCAGACGCTTTGGGGCGAGACGACCTGCCGAGTATGGCTGCCCGGCCGCGATTCGGTGGTTCGCGTCCCTGCGTCCAGACTCGCCTCCCTGGAGGATTCAGGAACAGGGACCGCTGACGGTATCGCCTATGTCGCCTCCGCCGCACGCGTAGCCGATGCCCTGACACAGGATGTCTTGCTTGCGCCCATTGAGTCATCGGTCATTCCGCTCCCGCACCAAATTAAGGCGCTGTCCCGCGCCATCTCCGGGGATCGGGTTCGTTACCTGCTGGCCGATGAGGTCGGGCTCGGAAAAACCATCGAGGCCGGACTCATTCTTCGTGAGCTGAAGCTGCGCGGACTGGTCAAACGGGTGCTGGTCATTGCGCCCAAGGGATTGTTGACCCAATGGGTGGCTGAGATGCGCACCCATTTCAACGAGGATTTCAGACTGCTTATCCCCAGCGATTTTTCGGCTTACCGGCGCATCGCCAAGGAGGACAACATCTGGCAGAGCCATCCGCAAGTGGTCTGTCCCATGGATTCGGTGAAGCCCTTGGAGAGCCGGCGGGGTTGGTCGGCAAAGCAGGTGGCTGACTACAACCAGGAACGCTTCGAGGACCTGGTTTCCGCGGGATGGGACCTGGTAATCGTGGACGAGGCCCACCGGCTTGGCGGCAGTACCGACCAGGTGGCCCGGTTCAAATTGGGCCAGGGGCTGTGCGAGGCCGCACCGTATTTCCTGATGTTGTCGGCGACCCCGCACCAGGGGAAGACAGATGCTTTCCATCGGCTGGTCTCCCTGCTCGACGCCCAAGCCTTTCCCGACATTGGCAGCGTGACACGGGACCGGGTTCAACCCTACGTGATCCGGACTGAAAAACGCCGCGCCATAACCGCGGAGGGAAAGCCGCTTTTTAAGCCGCGAAAGACGGAGCTTGCGCCTGTCTCCTGGGGAGAGACACATCGGGACCAGCAGCTTCTATACGAGGCGGTCACCGAATACGTTCGGGAAGGATACAACCAGGCCATGCGCGAGAAGCGCAGCTACATCGGATTTCTGATGATCCTGATGCAGCGTCTGGTGGTGTCGAGCACGACCGCCATCCGCACCACGCTCGAACGCCGGCTGGAGGCGCTCGAAGCGCCGCAGGAGCAGTTGTCCCTGTTTCCGATGTACTCCGACGACGAGTGGGCCGACCTCGACGGTCAGGAGCAGATCGAGACGCTTCTGACCACACGCCTTAAGGCGCTCAAAAACGAACGCGCCGAGGTGAAGCTGCTCCTGAAAGCCGCTATCCAATGTGTGCAATCAGGATCGGACGCCAAGGCCGAAGCGCTGCTTGACTGGCTCTACAAGCTGCAGGCGGAAGAAGGCGACCCGGATCTGAAAGCCCTGGTGTTCACCGAGTTCGTTCCAACCCAGCAGATGCTGAAGCAGTTCCTCGCCGAGCGCGGGTTCCAAGTGGTCTGTTTGAACGGCTCCATGGACATGGACGAACGCAAGAAGGTTCAGGAAGCGTTCGCCGAGGATGCCCGCATCCTCATCTCAACCGACGCGGGCGGCGAGGGTTTGAATCTGCAGTTCTGCCACGTGGTGATCAACTACGATATCCCCTGGAATCCCATGCGACTCGAACAGCGCATCGGCCGGGTGGATCGTATCGGCCAGACGCATGTGGTGCGCGCAGTCAACTTCGTTTTCGAAGATTCGGTGGAGCACCGTGTTCGGGAGGTGCTTGAGGAAAAGCTGGCGGTTATTTTCGAGGAGTTTGGCATCGACAAGACCGGGGACGTCCTCGATTCGGCTCAGGCTGGACAGATTTTTGATGATCTGTATGTGGACGCCATTTTGAATCCGGACGATGTCGATGCCTCCGTTGACAAGGTCATCACCCGCTTACAGGAGCAGACGCGGGATACCCAGGAGAGCTCTTCCATACTCGGAGCCACCGAGGAATTGGAACCATCCGAGGCCCAACGTCTCATGGCGCATCCCTTGCCGCACTGGGTCGAGCGGATGACGGTGAGTTATCTCAGGGCCCACGGCGGCAAAGCCGAACGAAACCGGCGAACCTGGAATCTGACCTGGCCGGATGGCGAAGAGCTCACCAGAGTCGTATTCAGCGGCAAGGAGGCAGAACAGGCACCAACCGCACGGCATCTGACGTTGGAAGACTCGCGCATTCGGGGTTTGGCAATGCGGCTGCCGCGATTCGCACCGGGACAACCGGTCTCGGTGGTAACGATTCCTGGGATCACGGATGAGGTTACAGGGCTGTGGTCCCTCTGGCGGATCGGCATCGCCACCATGGACTGGAACCGCCACCGCATCATGCCGATCTTTCTCGCTGACGGTGGAAAGGTTTTTACTCCCACCGCTCGGCACCTATGGGACCGGCTGTTGAGTGTAGCGCCCTATGTCCGGGAGCATCTCGATACTGACGATGCCCAAAATGCCTTTGACCGGCTTTCACAGGTCGCCGAAGAGCACGGCCGGTCCATTTATGACGAGCTTGTTCAAGAACACCGTTCGCGCCTGACACGCGAGAGGGAAAAAGGTGAATATGCCTTTACCGCCCGACGCAAGATCATCGAACGCATCGGCCTGCCCCAGGTCCGCGACTATCGATTGAACCTGATTCGGCAGGAAGAACGCTCATGGGACGAGGAACTCGAACGTAAAGCTCAGGTTTACCCGGAAATGGTGCCTCTCCTTGTCGTCCGGGTTGAGGGAGGTGCCCATGAGTAACTGGCGGGACCAGATTCTCAGAGAGTTTACTCCCAATGTCGCTCGGCTGACCCTGGTTGCCGATCCGGACGGCCTGCTCCTGGAAGAAGGCGTTCTTGCAGGCATACGCGAGCGTGGTTTTGAGTTGATTCCGTTCGAGGATCATGTCGCTTTTCGCTATGCCTACGAATCCAAGTTTCGCTCCCGTTGGGACCAGGGTGAGCAGACGGATTTGGTGGTCGTGCTGCGCTCTGCGGAGAGTGACCTCGGCTGTTTGCCATACGATCTGCTCCAGGCCGGTCGCAAACTGTCATTCAATCTCGGGGAGATTTTCCCCAACCTGAGTTATCCCATCGTGACCGCCTTGGACCGTGGTGATCTGGATGCGCTCTACGAAGCCCAGAAGCGTCATGCCCCAGGCGTGCTGGGCGATAACGCTACAAAGGAATTCGTTCTGCGCCATGTCTTTGAAATCGCCCCGGAGCTTATCCGCAAGCCGTCCGATCTGCTGCGGGCGCTGCTGCGCCGCCATTATCGGGAGCAACGCATCCCCGGCTTGCTTGATGAGCGCTTTGTGCAGGTGCTGCGCCAACAGGGCGGTTTTGAAGAGTGGCCCCTCGAAACGATCATCCCGGATCGGGAAGCCTTTTTCGCCTTTCTCCAGGAACGCTGGCCCATCTTCTTAAATCGGTCGGCAACCCAGGACCCCACCGGCGTTCGCGAGAATGAGAAGCCCTACGGCTTTGAGTATTCCGGTCCTTCGGACTTGCCCTTCGACCATGACGACATCCGTGTCTACATCGACAACCTGTTTGTCGAAGGACTGCTTGAAGCGGTTCCTCATGAAAAAGCCGAGTCGCTCTCCAAGACCTGGCTTGCCATCGGCATTCGAACGGACGAGCAGGCGGATCGGACGCGACGCATGGATGGCCTCCTCGATACCTTGGCAGCCGATATTCCCAATGAGGACACACGGCACGACGACTGGTTTCACTTTGCCAAAACCTGGGCGGAGCTTGTGGCTCTGGCACTGGATTCGAACGCAATGCTGCCGGAACCGGCACGGCAGAAGATGGAGGCGCTGCAAGCTCAGATAGATGCCGCACTCGTGCCGTGGCTGGCAAAACGCTACGCAGGATTGGTCAATCTGCCTCCGGCTCCACCGGTTATGCTCCACCATATCCCCCGTTTCCTCTCCCGCCACATCAACGACGCCAAGCAACACAAGGCTGCGTTCGTCCTGGTGGACGGCCTTGCGCTGGATCAGTGGATCGTCATCCGCAAGGAAATCGCCAAGCAGCGAGCCAGTTACCGCTTCCGTGAGAGCGCAGTGTTCGCCTGGATACCGACCATCACATCTGTTTCGCGCCAGGCGGCATTTGCTGGAAAGCCACCGATCTATTTTCCGAACAGCATCCACACCACCGACAAAGAACCGGCGTTGTGGACGCAATTTTGGGTGGACCAGGGGCTGACACCGCAGGAGGTCGCATACGCCAAGGGGCTGGGGAACGGCACCTTGGAAAACGTGGAGGAGATTGTTGCCCGGCCCAAGGTGCGCGTGGTCGGTCTGGTTGTCGACAAAGTGGACAAGATCATGCACGGCATGGAACTTGGCGCAGCGGGCATGCACAACCAGGTCCGCCAGTGGGCCGCAGGCCCGTTTTTGTCACAGCTGTTCGACTTGCTTCTGGAGAACGGATTCCGGGTCTACCTGTCGTCGGATCACGGCAACATCGAAGCGTCAGGTTGCGGCCGACCCGCTGAAGGAGCCGTGGCGGACCTGCGCGGAGAACGCGCTCGGATTTATTCCGATTCCTTACTGCGAGGTCAGGTTAAGGAACGATTCCCAGACGCTCTGGAGTGGCCGCCTATCGGGCTGCCGGAGGACTATCTGCCCCTGCTTGCCCCGCATCGCGCCGCGTTTGTCCGCAAAACCGAAAGCCTTGTCGGGCATGGCGGCGCTTCTATTGAAGAGCTCATCGTCCCTCTGGTTCAGATCGAGCGGAGGGACACATGAACGGACGGAAAGCACAGATCGGCTTCAGCCAACGCATCAGGCTCGAATGGTTCGAGCAGACAGCCAACTTGATACTGGCCGGGAACGACAAGGCCACAATCAACGACTCGCTCCAAGATCTGCTGCAGAACAAGGTGTCGGTCGGTGGAAAGTCCGTCAGGGGCAATCGGGAAAAGGTCATCACCATTCTCTTGAAGACTTGGCTCACCGTGCCTCGTGAACTGGAGAAGTTGCGGGACGAGGGTCTGGAGATACTCCAAGGACTTCCACGCAAAGACCGAATTGCCGTTCACTGGGGCATGACACTGGCGGCTTATCCCTTTTGGGGTTCGGTCGCCGCTCACACCGGCAGACTGCTGCGGCTTCAGGGAACAGCCGCTGCAGCGCATGTACAGCGACGGGTGAAAGAAGATTACGGAGAAAGGGAAACCGCATCACGGGCCGCTCGGCGCGTGCTTCGATCATTTATCGATTGGGGCGTTTTGAAAGAGACGGGCGACAAAGGCGTCTATGGCCAAGGGGAACAGTATCCGGTTGAAGACCCCAGGCTCATAGCCTGGATAGTGGAGGCATCCCTCCGCGCCAGGGTGAACGGGTCGGCAGCCATAAAAGACCTGCTCGACAGCCCGAGCATCTTTCCCTTCCGATTGGCCCATATCTCAGCCGAACATGTGGCATCGCTCTCGCTTCGTCTGAATATCCTGCGGCACGGTCTGGATGACGACCTTGTAATGCTGCGTGAAGAGGCGAAAAAAAGGAGGATAGGTGATGAGTGAGACCTTCCGCTTGTCTGATTATCAGATACGCATTGGGAACGATGATATCGTTGAGCGACACTTGCATGGCATCCTAAGTGCCGGCCCTGAGAACGTCGAGAATCAAGAGAAAGCTCGGAAAGCTCTCGATGAACTCCTCAAAGAGATGCGTGTCCGGTTTGGCACACTTATTAAGACCGACAACGTCTCATTCCTGATAGGGGCTGGTGCATCTCTGGCTGTTGGGGGTGTATCTCTTGCCAGTATACCAAAGCCCCTTGAGAAGGAACTGATCGATAAAGCAGTGGGCGAACAGAAGGAGGAAGAAACTCCTGGCTGGATAGAACTTTTCTACAAGATCACTTCAGTCCTTTCCCAAAAAGATTTATCGTTCGACGACCGCTCCAATCTTTTTCAGTCGACCGAGGGAGAGGAAATCCCTTCAATTGAGTTGAACCTTGAAGATTTTCTCAGCCAGTTGCATACATGGTATTCCGGAATGCTTGATGAGACTGACACGCTGCAGCTGCAACTAACAACGGGTGAAACTGAGCTGTCCATCGTCAAAAGCGATTTGGCCGATCTCATTAAAGAGATTACTGCTTCTCTAACGGTTCTTTTGAACCTCCCTCAGTCAGGCATGGATAAGCCACTTCGAAGTCATAGGAAATTCATAAAAAAGGTTCTTACCAGACCACTTAACCTTCGACGGGCGAATCTTTTTACACTAAATTATGACACGCTTATTGAGCAAGCCGGAGATGCCGAGGGGGCGGTCCTTGTTGATGGATTCGTGGGAACACTTCGTCGTGTTTTCAGACCGGAGTCTTACGACATCGATTTCTATTTTCCAGCCCAGACTACAGAGGGACGGGTTCACCGATTTGATCGAACGCTCCATCTGTACAAGCTTCATGGCTCCATCACATGGCATCGCTGTGAACCGAATTGGGAGAATCCTTTTGGCCTTTATGCGACATTCTATAACCAAGACTGCCAATCAGACGAGGTCCTGATCTATCCATCGCCGATGAAGTACGGGCAGGCGCTTGGCATGCCATATTCTGAGCTGTTTCGTCGACTGGGGAACGCGATTGCACAGCCGCAGTCAGCACTTATTGTAATCGGGTATGGCTTTGGCGATGATCATGTTAACGCATTGATCCGACAGGCGCTGGCCATCCCGAGCTTTACTCTCGTAGTTGTAGACCCCGATCCCAACAGCGATTTCGTCTCGGAATTGGAAAGACTCGAGGATGAACGAGTCTGGATTGTGAAGGGTTGGGGTTTGGGAACATTCGAGAATTTTGTTATGAAGCTGTTGCCGGACCTGCGAGAGGAGGAAATCGACGCCAAAGTAATGAAAACTTTCAAATCGCTTTCCCTGCTTTCTCAGCGAAAGACAGATGATGCGGAGGATGAGAGCAATGGCGAGTGACCATGAAATAGGCCGGGTCGTTGCGGTTGACACCGCTCAGGTGACGGTTGAACTCAACCGTGATCTGAAGGCCCTGACACGATCTACCTATGAAGGAACACTGGAGGTCGGCCGAATTAATTCGTACATCATAATACCTGTCGGGGTGCGACGCATTGTCGCCATGGTCACACGTGTTCTGTTGACAGAGGAAAGCGAGCTGAAAGCTGACAAAACCATGGTGACACTCCCTTCCTCTCGGAGATTGATGAAGGCGACAATGATCGGCACCATAGACGAAGGTAGGTTCCGTCAAGGGATCAATCTATTCCCGGTTCTTGATTCACCAGTTCTCATTACGACACGAAAAGACCTCGACGCTATATTTGGCAAGTCCTCAGAGCAGGATGGGGTGTCCTCAGATGAACCTGGGTTCAGCATTCCAATTGGCCGATCCGCAGTCTTCCAGGATTACGACATCAAAATCGATCCAGACGCATTCTTCGGGAAACATGCCGCTATCATCGGCAGTACCGGCTCCGGCAAGTCCTGCACCATTGCCACAATCATTCAATCTATTATTCATCACGCATCGGTAAAGCAAACCCGGTTCATCATCCTTGATACTAATGGCGAATATCGCTCAGCCTTTCAGAAGCAAAATCCAGAAGGGGGGTGGGCTGATGCCGATGCTGCATTAAAAGCACTCTATATACCGACCGATCCGGCAGAGAAAGACAGGCTCGCTATCCCTTACTGGTTCATGGACTCCGAAGATTTCGTACGCTTGTTTAGGGCATCTCCTGGCGTTCAGCGACCTGTTCTTCTTAATGCATTATCCTCGGTTCGGGATTCTGAAAGAAGGGCTGAGAACTGGCTTCATGTTCGAGAGAATATTATCAAGGAATGTAACCGGATACTTGGGCTCTGTTCTGGTACTGAGAACAAAGATGCAAAATCTATCAGGCAATTATGTGATGGATGCCTTGATTACATTGGAGACGAGAATATCGAGCGACAAATTGAACTTCTGGCGGAACAATATCCCACAGTCACAAGTACGAACTTAAAGAAAATTCTTGAAGATGTAAGAGATATTGCCCGAGAGGGAATCCGCAACGAGGGGCAACAATACGAAGCCTATGCAGCCATAGATGTGAACAAACGACGACGCATCGAGGAGTCGATTAAGCCATTGTTAGGGGCACTATCTCGACTTCCAGAAAACAGTACGGTGCTTAGTACGGCGTCTGCGGACTGCCCAAGGTTTTTCAGCAAGAGCGAGTTTCGGTACCGGTATCTTGAGCAAGCCATGACTCGTGACGAAGCAAGCTCTTCGCGGGCTCGCGACAATTGCTCAACGATGCTAATGCGCATTTATCGGCTACTGGAAGACTCTCGGTTCGAATTCATGTTCGGCCCCACTTGTTCTGAGTGGCCATCGGTCACGCACTCTCTCGCCACCTTCATGCGGGACATTGTGGGTGCTGAATGTTTGAGCGAAGCAGGACTCACTGACACAGATGTGTGCCCGGAAGGCCAACTGCCTTTTTATGACAGGCAGCGAAGTGGTTCGACTCGATCCAATGTTGTCATCATTGATCTGAGCCTCCTTGCCTCCGAAGTTCTTGAGAATGTGACCGCGCTTATTGGTCGCCTAATCCATGAATTCTTGCAGCGATTGAGCGATCCGGTTAGCGGTGTTGGTCGCGGTGGGTACCCTGTGGTTCTAGTTCTTGAAGAGGCACAGAACTATATCCGCGAGGGCAGAAAAACGGAGGAGGATTCCATTTCGAAGCTTGTTTTCGAGCGCATCGCCCGAGAAGGCAGAAAGTACGGATTAGGGTTGATTGTAGCCTCCCAACGTCCAAGCGAATTATCAAAAACGGTTCTCTCGCAGTGCAATAGCTTCATTGTCCATCGCCTCCAAAATCCTGAAGATCTGCGCTATTTTAGGGAAATCGTGCCTGGCATCTATGGACAGCTCCTCGATCAACTTCCAGCGCTTGCCCCTCGAAGTGCCTTGGTATTGGGAGAGTGTGTTCAAGCTCCCGCGTTGGTTGATATGAGAGAAGCCAGCCCTATCCCAAAAAGCAAGAACCCAAAGTTCTATCGAAGCTGGACACAAGAGGAGAAGAAACCTGATTTTGAAGGAGTATGTGAAAGGTGGGAGGGAAAACAACCTCCATGCCCAACTTCACCGGAACAGCCTTAAAGTATTCCTGAAAATGGAGTTGATAAAGAATGACAGCGATAATTTTAGGAGATGAGTCCAAATACAGACAATTAATGATGGATTTATTTTCATGTTTCTAAGAAGTAGCTTATCATCCTGGAGCATTTAAAAATAGTTTGTACATTTCCAGAGCATTTCAAAGTATCAAAATTAGGCAAAACCGACCCGGAAAACTGGGTCTGTGAAGCCTGCAAAAAGGGAAACAAACAACTTACCTTGATAGGCAAATGGAAGCTGATTGACCGATGTAACGATGGCGGAATTTTGTGTTATTTCTGTTAATAGATGGAGTTTATACTCCCCATAGTTCCGCGGCTGCAAAAATGGAAACTTGACTTGTTGTAACCAACTGCCGATATTAAAGAAAGAAGAGAAATCCCGAAATAAGACAGACATAATGACAACCTCTTCAGAAAAAGATACCTTATTGTGCCCTCATTGCGGGGTTGAGTCCCAGGATGATGAACTATGCCATACTTGCGGTAAACTGATAGACGATAAGTCTCCCTCTAATCGCCATGTTCAACTATCCGGGATTTTTCGAGGTTTCTTTTCCTGGTTAACGGGCAAAGGGCTGCAAGGGATTGATCATCAAGAAGTTTTCAAAAAAGATCCCATGATCGACCCGGAATTCTCTGCCTTGTCTGGGAATATTTTTAATGAAGAGGAAAAATAAATCCTTACGTTTTCCAGGACTTTTATTTTTTATCACCGAGGGTTGAAGGTGATCCTTTGGGAACAGGTCCTGGGGCGGGTATGGTTACTCCGTCAGTCACACGAGGCGGGTCATCAAAATAGCCCTTCTCGGTAGGGCTCATTCCCGGGCTGTCTATAGTTCCTTTGAAAACATTACCTATTCCTTCTGCCGCCATTCCGGTTGCCGTTGTCTGTATTCTACCTTCACCTTTTTCTTCACGCCTGTTTACACTGCGGAGGTGGTCCGAATCCATTATAGTTTTTCCTCCGTCAGGACTTTCTAATGGCGTATAATTTGTCGAGGAAAAGAGGGTATTCGAGCTGATATCAGAGGTCATGGCGGACGCAGTGTCGGCAGAGGTTTCAGCCGTGGAGCCGGTACGCGCTTTTCCTGCTTGAATTCGGCTCATTGTGTCATTAATGGTATCATGCACCTCATTTGCTGTGCTGCCCCAGCCATAACCATTGCCACTGAGAAAGCCATTGACGATATCATGCATGTTGTTGACACCTTGGTTTCCTTGTTGTGTTAAATAATGGTTGAAATCAATTATTGTTCGCCGGATATTCACGGGCGATTCTGTGCCATAGCGTTCGACGGCGTAATTTCTGACAAGAGCTGTTGTGAGGTCTGTTCCATAGGATTCGGTGGAAGTCCTCAATTCTCTGGCATCATTGAGAAATGAGTAAGCCTCTGAGGCACCAATCTGTTTGGCCAGGTTGGTCATATAATCCAGACCTCGGGCATCATTAAAAGTCTGTTGAATTGATTCTGAACGTACTCGTGCCTGATCCCTGGCAAAAGCCCTTGAAGTATCTTCGGATACATCAAAGCTAACCCTTTCGTTATCCTGTCCAACAACGGTGATTTGACCACCCCCACTTATGATATTTTTGAAGCCAGCTCCTACACTAGTATTGAATCTGGTAAGGGTGCTTTCATTCATTGTGTGAGCAAAGCTTGATTTATCGTTAAATAATCGTTGCCAGTTGCTTCTCATCGCATTGTCCAGGCGGCTGGAATAACTTCTGGCTTCACTGCTTGTCATGCTGTCCTTTTGTATCTTCTGCCAAGCCGTGTTCCAATGCGTATCAGTGCCTAACCTGTTTGAGGCCGCAACAATCTTCTGGTGTTGGGCCATGGCTCCCACCGTGACCGGATTGAGACCGTTGACCGTGGCCCGAGTGGTTGTTGCATTGCCGGCACTGTCCAGAGAATAGGCTGCACTGCCCTGAGCCATGTTATCCATGGCTACTCCGGTACCTTCGGCTCCGGTGGTCATCACGGTGCTGGAACCATCAGCATTAACGGTTTCTGATTTTGTCCTGGTTCCGTGGCCGTCCGGAGCTGTGGATATTTCAACCGGTCCCGATCCGGTCCCTACTCCCACTTTGGCTGAGGCCATCATAGTGGCCATTTCCCCATCTGAAACACTTGGCCCAATTTGCCCTGATTGCTGGAGGCTGTCCCTGGCATTCATGGCCGCTGTATATCCGCCAACTGAACGATGTAGTCCCCAGGCCTGTGCAGCGGCCATGTTGCTGAAGCGATGTTCGGGCATGCCGGCAAGCAAACCTGCTGCCCGGACCTGTTGGTTCAAAGCGGCCGAAGTCCCTTCAGGGGTGATTAATTGACCTGCCTGAGCGCCTGCTGTCTGAGCGATGCGGCTCAAATTTCCGGCCAGCAGGGCCAGGGCATGACCGCCGAAGCGAATCAGCATCATAGAGAAAAAACTGGCCAGCATAATACCTGCGGAGCGGATCACGCCAAACATGGCAAGCAACTTGAGCGATATGGTCGGAAATGCGGCCATGGCATACACGCCAAGGCTTGATTGCCGCATATCCTCGAATGAATAAGAGGCATAATCCATCGCCGCCCCGTGGATCACGGCGTCGGTGATTCCCCAGGTGGTGAGAAAAACAAAAAATCCGAACATGACCGAGGCTGCCTTGCCGACCACCGGAGTGGGCAGAAACAGCACCAGGAACGGAATGACGCCAATGGCTATGGCGGTCATGATGGCCCGCATGATGGGTATCCATTCGTTCATGGTAAGGCCGATTCCGAGGCCGGTAGCAGTGATTTTCCGGTTACTTTCCATGAGCATGGCAGTCTCGTAATCGTCCTGGAAATAAAAATTGTAGAGGATCTCTGCAATCTGCCGCTGCTGGATTATCTTTTCAGGGGTGACCGCAGTCCCGGTGGTAAAATTAAGGGTACTGGCAAGCAGGGTTTTACAGGTGTTCATCTCCACTGTGCTTGTCGGATTAAAATATGCCTTGCTGCAGACCTTTTTGAGGGCTTCATCATAATTGAGCGGATTGGCATAGATGGGCTGCAGGTTGTTCCAGGCTTGGGTGCAGGTCATCGCTGTGCCGGCCGGATTGGCAGCATCATAATACACCGTGTACACGGCAGGATTCACTGCCTGGCCCAGGTTGCCGAGAAAATCAGCGGTGTTGTTTCGAAGATCATCTAGAGACAGGGTCGTCCCCGGCCGCATCAGCTCAAAGGTCACGCAATCCTTTATGTAGCGGATCATGCTGGTCCTGACATAGTTATCCTTGGGCGCGGATCCCTTGATCGACTCCAGGGCCTTGAATCCTATGCCGCCGGCAGTTGTCTGATACTGTGCATCAGGAGCTGCCGCAGTATCGATGATATCGACCATCCCTTTTTCAATCTTATTGAGGAAACCCGCGGTAAAGACTATGGCATCCGGCACCTCGCCTATGGCCTGGAATCGGTTCAAGACCGGATCATAGACCGTGATGTTTCCCTTGGGCACAAACAGGGCCAGGTACATGACCGCACCGAACAGCACCGGTACCGCCCATACCAGGGGAATAACTTTTGCTCCCGTGGCTGCCCGCGCCATCCAGGCTGCTGCAGCGGCAAGAAGACCCAAAGCAGTGACGACGAAGAGCAGGCCCTGGTACCCTGAATCACTGAAAATGAGGGCGATTTTGGTAAACGCCTGGGTAATCGGGTTGAAGCCGCCGTAGGTATAGTATTCCATATCCAGGGCAAAGGCTGGAACTGCCAGGAGCAGGAACAGACAGGCTGTAGGTATGATGATGGTTTTATGAATGTGCCTCTTCACATCTGCAACCTTGCCGCAATATCTTTGCCGTAGCGCCGGGTGATTTCCGCAGTCATCTGCAATTCAACTTTCTGCATATGCTCTAGGTACTCCATGATGGTTGACATCTCCCGAGCCGACGCCACATAGCTGGCCCGGGCGGAATCCTGAAGCTGCCTGATCCTTCTGATCATGAGGGTAATATCCTGGTCGGCTTTCTGGGCGAATACCACGGCGGCACAGTTTTCCGCAGGTTGACCAGTTGCTGCGCTGGCCTTCTTCTCAAGCATTTCCTTTGCCTTCCTGGCAACAATTTCAGCCCGGACGTACAAATCGGACAGCATCTGCAGGCTGTCGGCCTTGGCCGTGATATCGGCAAGACCGGTGATAACGGCATCCTTCATGTCCGTTGATACGCTTGTTTTCAGGATGGGCAGAGCAGAGAGGGGGTTGCTCTCCAGGAAGGCCCGCTCGGCAGGGCTGAGAGCCGCTTTGCTTTCAATCTTGGCGGCAATGCTGTTTAAGGTATTGCTGACATATTGCACCAGGTCTCGATTGGTATCGGTGATCTGGCTGCAGAATCCGCCGGCATTCTTGGCGTATAGATCGCCGTTGGCAAAGGACTTGATGTCATCGGGATTGTTTTCGGAACAGGGTGTTTCATAGGAGACTTTATATGCACTTGCTGGGCCTTCAAGTTTCACGTCCCCTACCAGGCCGCGGATAAGATTGATATGATCTGTCGGGATGCCCATCTTGCCGCCCACATTTTCGAGCAATGAACCACTGTCGAGAAAAGTAGTGGTTATCTCGGTATTGCAACCGCTGGTGACCCTGGCCACATCCCCGGATTGCGGGACGTTGTTATTGGCCTGGTCCTCCTTGGTGGCGATATCCCACATCTCGGACACGCCCTGACTCAACTTGTTCTCCTTGATGGACGTGCCGAGCTTTTCGCGCATGACCTCGGAAGAATGAAAGCCGTTTTCATCCATAACCACTCCGACCAGTTCTTTGGCGGCAGCACATTCATCCAGCTGCATGGAGTTGAGTTTATCTGACAGGGCTTCAAAGTTTTTGATGGTGTTGGCACATTGCTCGCAGAGTGTTTTCAGGGCAAGATCAAAGGCCACAGCTGCCGCGCCGGACAGGATCCCCTGGAGTTTATCAACGAGATAATCCTCGTTCATGAAAGAAAACCCGCCCATGAATACGTCAATTCCGCCGCAACCGCTTTTTACGCGAGGCATTTCAACCGTCACCGGGTAATCGGTCCTGTTGGGCCACCTGGAATTGAAACCGCCTCCTGAATAATACCCCCGTTGCTGGCCGGAAAAATAGTTGGGTGAGGTTGTCGTTCGCTGGTCCAGCCAGTCGTCCACCCATGCAGCTGGAGCAAGAGCCGGGACTAATACAATCAGAATGGCTGCGGCAAATGAGGATTGAATAATTGTTTTTATTTTATCCACGGCTGTTTTCCTTTATTGAGGATGGATGTCGGGTCAAGGGTGCTGCCTTTCTGAAAGTCATACATCAGGAAGTTGTCATTTTTTGTATCGCCCTGCAGGTACCGAATGGCCCGATAGAGTTTTCTTTCCAACTCCGTCATGGCGATGACGCCGGTGGCCACGGTCATGTACGCTTCCTGTCCTTCCCTGATGAGCAGCAAGGTGGGGGTGGTGGTGATGTTGAACCGGGCAGCGGCATTGCTGTTTTGTCTGATATCCACGGTCTTGATCTGCCAACCGTATTTTTCCAGGAAATAGGACAGGATCTGCACCTGTTTTTCGCAAAAGCCGCATCCGGGACTGGTAAAAAAGAGCATGGCGTGGTCAGCCCCGGCCCGGCCGATAGTCTCTTCGATTTCATTCTGCTGCATGCGGACCCTGGCCGTGATGCCCGGCTCGGCTGTCGGATACACCTGGTTGATGGAAAAGAGATTGGAGTATTTCTGGGTGACATACATGCTGGCATGGGTATAAGCCAGCGCTTTGCGCCGGGCGACATCCTGGATGACCAGGTATTGCAGGATATTTTTTTCGGTTGGATACTGGACGGCCCTTTTCTGCAGGCCATTCAATAACCCCTGAAAATCATCCGGGTGCATGTTCCACAGCTCATCAATGGAATGGTTGTCCAGCGTGGGAATGTTGCGGGGCGGCTCAGGTTTTTCAGACGTTTCTTTCTGTTCTTCCGGTTCCAGGGGAGGATCTTCATACCAGAACCAGCCCTGCCTGGTGTCCTGATAGAAACGGTTACCGGTGTTCTGCGGATCAGGGAGACCGGCGGTCCTTGCAATGGTAACACTCACCTGCAGGCACAGAACCACGCACAACCAGCTGAAAACCTGATGCCTACCAGAGAGGCAATGCTTTATAGAGGATGTCATCTGCATGGACAAAACCAAAATACCTGGAGTCAAAACTTCGCGGGTCGGATCCGATCATGAAAAAATTGTCTTCCGGCACCAGGCCGCTGAACTCGAATTGCGGTAACGTTTTCCCCCTGCTGTCCTTGTCCAGGGCTTTGCCCAGCTCTTGTTTATTGCAGGAGAACACCCTGTTCGTGTCAGCCGTCAGGATCTGCCCCGGGCTACATCCGACTCTTTTGATCAGGCGATCATTTTCCGGGTCCAGCCCTCTATTGACAAAGGTTGTATCATCGTGCCTGAAAACGAGATAATCACCCGGCTTTATCTTTTTTATTTGCACAGGAACAAGGAAGAACACCCGATGTTGTAAGGAATGGCTGGTGGAGACAATAATTCGTGCCGGCAGCCAGGCCCCAACCAATAAAGCGGCCAGGATGATCAACGCTATGGTCTTCTCCCGGCTGCTCAGCTTCCGGAACATTCTTCTTTTCTTCTTATTCAACGCGAATTTCGTCTCCATTTTTCAGCACAACCTCCTTGAGCAGGATAACGTGGTTTGGATCGGAGGCCTCTCTGTTCAGAACCCGTTCCAGCTTGTCCAGGCTTGCCTTCAACCGATCTTCGTCAATTTCTCCAGCCACGAGCAGGGCCTTTTGCGTTCTGAGATATCCTTTCAGGTCCAGGACCTTGATTTTTTGAGCGTACATCCTGTGATAGCCAAGTACCGTCAGGGCAGCCGTTATCAGGGATATAGCGATCACTTCCAGGTAGCCTGGTCCTCTTTTTTGCTTTGGGCTATTCTGCTCGCTCATCTCCACTCCTCATTTTGCGTATGAGCTTGGCCAGACCCTGACTGTTCGCTTCCCGATTGATCAACTCCAGAAGATAGTCAAACCCGGCATCGCCCTGGACCAGGTAACCCTGCCCTTGATTTTCATACACAACCGAAGGCACCCGGGTGATTCCGTATTGGGCAAACAGAGGGGACTTCAGCTTGATTTCCAACTGGTAGCGTGGGCATGGCTCCCCCGCATCCTGGCAACTCAGATCTTGTTTCAAGATCCGGCGGAAGTATTCGGTACTGGCCTGGATATCTGCCATGCCCCCCACAAATCCTCGCATCACCGGGGTAACCTTTGGTTCGCCGGCATCAGATATGGCAGACAGGTAGGCATGGACTGTTTCATCCGGCATTGAACTTGAGAAAAAGAGGTAGACCTGTTCCGAATCTGCAAGGCTTTCGGTTTGCCTGGATTGCCCGTCGGCTGATTTTTCCTTCTTTTTCCAGGAGGCTATGTAATCGCCAAAGACTTCCTCCTCCAGCCGCTCCTGTTCGCATTGAATCCGTTCCTGGAAATCAGGGGAATAAAAGGTGCCGGCAGCCTTTTTTGCCGCTCGCAACCCTTTTTCGGCATGCCGGTTATCCGGCAAGGTCATTTTCTCACCGTCCTCTCTCGCTTTCTCCATCATGGCGGAGAGGGTTTTCCGCTCCGTACCCTCGGCAACGGCCTGATAGAAACCCGAGAGGATCATCAGGAACAGGAGAGGAACAATTACAGCATATTTCATTGGCAGCAGGTACAGCAGCGTTGTTTCCTGTAGACAACCCACAAGAATTCGTCGTTTGAGCCTTTTGCTCCTCTATAGGGAGGGTTAAGGCCTGAGTCATAAAACTTGGCGCTTTTGCCGATGGGATAGGTCGAGCGATCATCCGGCCGGGCTGTATGCAGCTTGTAATGGCTCTTGATCCATATCGGCGTGTAATTACAACCGCAGAGATTATCGGCCGGATCACAGATCATCCCGATCCTGTTCAGTTTGAAGATCAACCGGGCGGCAGCGGTTGAGTTTGCCTGGACGATATTGTCATTGTCCACATGGCCGGTCATGGGATAGGCGGATCCGCCGCTGCCCACACACCAGGGCATGAAGTCAAGCGGCCAGCCGATGTTGACCGCCGCGGCATCGGCCATACAGGCCATCTGCATGACCTTGTTGGCATACAGACTTGCTTCAGGATGGATAAGGGCTGATAACTCATCGTTCTGCCACATGGCATCATATTCACTCATCCACAGGCCGTAATCGTAGCGGTTGCATATTTCGGGCATGAGCGGGATCAGGTAGGCATGGGCCTGGGCAAAGGTTGATTCATTGGCGATTTCCGCTGAATCCGAACTTTTGTTTTTGCCACCGAGTTCATCAATTGCCGAGGAGCCCGTTGACGTGCCCTGCATGGCCGAGTAATAGGCAACGGATACCGTGTCTTCCAGGAGGAAGGGCTCCCAGTAGCTCACGATTATGCCTTCTTCATAGTAGACAGGTGGTGGCCGGGGACAAATACATATTCCTTCCACTTGAAAGTCGATTTCATCCCAGTGGATATCTGTAATTGGATTGAACGAATCCCCGGATTTTACCGCATCAGCGGAATTGCTGAATACCGTCAGCAAGACCATGAGGGAGATTGTCAACGATGCCTTATTATTTGTTGTCATCACGTGTTTCCGGTCCGTCCATTGGCACATGAAATTCCCGCACCTGGAGTTTGCCTTCCTTTTGAATGACTACCGAGGGAACAGCTTGCAGCTTCAGACGTCCGGCAATATCGTCGGTCAGGTAGAAAACAGGACGCTGCAGGGTCTCGATCAGCTCGACGGCATGACCGTCTGAGAGCAAAAGCCTTGCCCGGTGGTTTTCGAAATAAGGGGAGGCACGAAACCACTTGACCTGCGAGGCGTCCTGCCCATCGATAACCACCAGGCCGCCGGTAAAAGAGATATAGTCCAGGGGATTAAAAGTGTATCCCCGGGGATAGATTATCCTGCCGTCAGCATCCGCCAAATCCCGGTCAAGGGTATAGGTCATATCCACCAGGAATGTTTTGTCCGCTGTTGCAGGGGGGAGGGTATGAAGACTCGCAGGCTGGTAGGTTATTATTCGCTCAAGCATGGCTTTGTCTTTTATCTTTGCTGCTTTTTTCCTGATTTCCTCAACAATGTCCGGTTCCTGCACAGGATATGTTTTTCCGACAATGCCGAGGTTATGGATCACTGCTGCCCGGGCCGGGGTTACGGCAATCAGCAATACGATCAAAGCCGCTATTGGTAAGAAATTACAGCTCACCCTGTTCCCTCAGTTCGACCATTGCCCGGATTGCTTCATCATGGGTTTTCCCCTCGCGGACCATCTTTTCAATCATGGCTATCTCACTGGCTTTGGATGCACAGGATATGTTTTTCCGACAATGCCGAGGTTATGGATCACTGCTGCCCGGGCCGGGGTTACGGCAATCAGCAATACGATCAAAGCCGCTATTGGTAAGAAATTACAGCTCACCCTGTTCCCTCAGTTCGACCATTGCCCGGATTGCTTCATCATGGGTTTTCCCCTCGCGGACCATCTTTTCAATCATGGCTATCTCACTGGCTTTGGATGTATAGATAAAATAGGCATAATCATTGACCACCAGCCGGGCCACGCCAACGCCGAACGGAGTATCGAAAAAGAGTTCGGAGTATTTAGGCGGGTTGGACTTGACGGATTTCAAGAGCTTCATGGTGAAATCGTCATAATCAATCAATCCTCTTTTTCTTGCCTGGTCAAAATCCGATGATTCCAGAAAAATCTTGAAGGCCGAGTTGCTGTTGATGACGTTGCCGACTTCGCCGAAGTTCTCCAGGTCAAGCAGGGACTGGGTAATGACCATAAAGCTGCCGTTATACTTCCGGGCCCGGCGGTAGCCTTCATTAATAACCGGGGCGATCATGGCCCCTTTGTCCAGGAACTGCCAGGCCTCGTCAAAAATGATCATCCGCGGCCGGGAACGGTCTGAAAGGTAGAGATCCTGCGTAACCGCATTGATGATGAGAAGCGTCACAACCCGGTACAGGTCCGGCTGGACTTTCAGATTTTCCAGTTCCAGGACGACAAATTCATCGCGACGGATATCAAAGGTACTGGGACCGTTAAAGAATTTTCCGTGAAAGCCATGGCTGGTGAATTCACGAATGTTAAAAGCCAGCTTCCTGGCTGCTTCGATGAGTTTGGGGTTCCCCGCCATTTCATCCATGTCTGAGCCGGGAGCATCCGGGAACTTCATCAGGAATTCATAAACCGTGTCCGAATCCGCTTGTTGGCCTTTCTGCTGCCATGCCCAGCGCACCGCATTCCGGACCAGGTTCATCTCGGTGTCATCACATTTCTCCGAATCAGAGTTGGAATAGGCCATCTGGGCAAAGACGGCGGCCACACTTTTCAGCTCTTCTTCGGGTTCCTGAATATAGGTGAAAGGATTCAGAGAGATATTGGTATCCGGCTGGAAATCCAGATAGCGGGCACCAAGCATATTGGCTATCTTTTTATATGATCCGCCGATGTCGATGATTCGCACCAGGGCGTGGCAGGCATAGTAGTTAAAGGCAATGAAGTTGACCTGGAAAGATTTGCCCGAACCGGAGGTGGCACAGCAGAAGACGTTCTGATTGGTCGCGCCGGAATCAAAAAAGTCCAGGGATACCAGTTGCCCCTTTCTGCCGGTAAAAATCAGCTTTGGTTCTCCACCGGTCCCGGCAAAATCGCCCTGGACAGGGAGGATCGGGGCGACTGACGGAACAGGGGCGATAAAGTCTCTTTCCAGGTTTTCAATGTTTTTCCCTGTTGTATACAGGCAAAAGGGAAGGGATGACAGGAACAGAACCTTGAGTATCATGTTGTCCTGCTGCATGACATACCCGTTATTCTCCCACAATCGCCGTACCCTGGTGCAGGAATCCTTGGCCTGGTCCAGGTCATTACTCCATACCCAGAACACAGGGACTACCCTGACAAACTTCACTCCCCGTTCCAGGGCATCGGTGGCGTGCAGGTGTTCTTCCTGTTTGCGTCTGAGCATGGGCGACAGTGAGCCTACCGCCTGTTGGTTCAGGAGCAGGTTGCACCTGGTGTGGAGTTTCATTTCCAAACCCGCCTCGAAGATGATATTCATAGTGTACAGAAAATCCGTCTTGATCTGGTCGGCATCCGACACCATGCCCCAGATCCCACCGAACAGGGAATTGGTTTGCAGGGGATCAACCTCTCTGGGGATCGTCTTGGGCGTTGTGCAGCAAAAGAACTTGTCACCTATACGCATGTGGTCCCGTTCTTCCCGGACCACGGTATCGCTGTTGATGATCTGCTTACGGATGGGGATGTCAGGGTTGTAGCTGTTGAAATTCTTTTCCGGATACCCGCCAGGGTAATGATTGGTTAACCGGCGCATCCATTCAAGCAGTTTTGCCGGTCGCATGTGCCGGGGATAGAGCAGCGCCGCTTTCAATGTTTCATTGATCTGCCGCTTGATTTCCAGCAGCGGAGCTGTCTTGTCTGCATTGTCAAAATCTTCCGGACCCGGCAATCCGGGACTGCCCGCCGGGAGTTTAACAGCAACAAACAGGCGGAAATGACGGATCGGAATATTTCCGCAGGCCTTCAACCCCTTCTTGCCCCTGGTCAGAAATTGGATCACTTCCTCGGTATTTGCCATGACAATGGAATCCGTCCGGGTTCTGCTCTGCCGATACAGCTCCAGGGTCGGTTCAATATGGGAGTCGGCGTGGAAGACCAGTTGAATAACACTGCCCCCGGGCACACCGGCACGGAATAACCCTTCCAGGGAGGTAATTGTTTTGGGACCGGCATAAATGACCGGGGTACATTCCCACAACATTCCCAGTGAACC
>Ga0209163_1001232_pt1 | contig 30624 bp, 28 predicted proteins | sample MTBAKSrepl2MetaG_FD_187457 | JGI IMG/M metagenome (GOLD analysis project Ga0209163, IMG submission 187457) | Enrichment culture microbial communities om Arthur Kill intertidal strait, New Jersey, USA, that are MTBE-degrading - MTBE-AKS2 (Arthur... | ecosystem: Environmental > Aquatic > Marine >...
AACCGTGCACCTCTCTTGTCCTTACTCACTGATCGCATTTCAGACAGTAATTTTTTGATATTTTTTTCATCATCAGCATCTCTCCCTGCAAATCTTGCTGACTGAACTCCCGGGGCCCCGTTTAACGCGGAGACCTCAAGGCCTGAATCGTCGGCGAGAGCCGCCTTCCCTGTATATGCTGCAACAGTCCGCGCCTTCTTCGCTGCATTCTCTTCAAATGTAATTCCGTCCTCTGTTACCTCAGGACATGCCGGGAAATCATTGAGGGTAAGAAGTTCGATGCCGATATCCTTCGTAATCCTCTTCAACTCCTCTATCTTTTTTTTATTCCTCGTGGCCAGTACAATCTCTTTCATTGAGTTTCTCGTGTTTAGTATTTTTTAAAGAAACTAATAGTGTATTCTTCCTTATAGACGTCTTAGTAACGCACTGAATGCTGTTACATTGTCATTGAGAGCGTCCCGAGTGAAACGGGGAAACAGCGAAGCAATCTCATTTTCTTGGGATTGCTTCGCCGTCCCGATATATCGGAACTCCTCGCAATGACACTCCGTAACATTGCGTTTGAATCAAGTCAGTGGACTTTTATAGCACAAAACAGTCCGGAAACACAATAAATGACATCTTTCGTTGACAATATTTTTATAACATTTTGCTATAATATGAAATGTCAGAAGAAAACAAGGTTGCAGGTTTACTTCTCAGAACTGTCGCCAAATTTCTTGACTTCATTATTATTTTTGCTGCTTTAGAGAATGATTTTGTACCAAAGGCCGGCTTTTTCGCAGGGCTTACGTATCTTTTAATCAGTGACGGTTTTTTTCACGGCAGGAGCATAGGGAAAAAACTCCTGGGTCTCAGAGTTGTTTCAGCAGACACACAGGAACCCTGTACGTTCAGGGGTTCCATACTCAGAAACAGCACGCTTGGTATCGGTTTCCTTTGTATTAAGATACCCTGGTTTGGATGGATAGCACTAGCAATTATTGCTGCCTTTGAGTTTATTATGATGTTAGGGAGCACTAATGGAATGCGCATTGGTGATGAGTTGGCAAAAACTATCGTCGTTGAAAGTTCACCCGCTCAGCAGGAGGCATAATGATCTTAAACAAATTCCTCGGAATATTCTCAAATGATCTTGCAATAGACCTCGGTACGGCAAACACGCTCGTTTATATAAAAGGAAAGGGAATCGTCTGCAATGAACCTTCTGTTGTGGTCATAAGAAAAAATGACAAAAAACCGATAGCGGTCGGGGCGGAAGCGAAGAGAATGATCGGGAAGACCCCAGCAAATATTACTGCAATAAGACCGATGAAAGATGGCGTCATAGCAGACTTTGACGCCACAGGAGAAATGCTCAAATACTTTATCAAAAAAGTGCACAAAAGAAGCAGCTTCGTTTCACCACGTATAATCATCGGTGTTCCTTCCGGCATCACGCAAGTTGAACAGCGGGCTGTAAAAGATGCTGCCCAGGTGTCGGGTGCACGAGAGGTCTACCTTATAGGAGAACCGATGGCTGCTGCCGTCGGCGTCGGGCTCCCTGTTGGTGAACCATCAGGGAATATGATCGTTGATATCGGGGGGGGCACAACAGATGTTGCTGTTATTTCTCTCGACGGGGTCGTTTATAGTAAAGCCGTCCGTGTTGGCGGTGACAAGATGGACGAGGCAATCATGGCTTATATCAAGCGAAGATATAACCTTATGATCGGAGATACGACAACAGAACAGATAAAGATTAACATAGGCTCCGCTTACAAGACCGGCAGCAGTGAACAGCATGTCCTTGAGATAAAAGGAAGAGATCTCATTTCAGGCATACCGAAAACCCTTTCAATCAATGAGGAAGAGATTCGGGAAGCCTTGCAAGAACCGGTTAACACGATCCTCGATACCATCAAGGTCATTCTGGAGAACACACCCCCTGAACTCGCAGCAGATATTGTTGACAGGGGAATTGTCCTTGCAGGAGGCGGAGCACTGCTGAGGGGTCTTGACTTATTAATCAGAGAGGAGACCGGTCTTCCTGTCATAGTAGCGGAGGATCCCATAACAGCCGTTGTCCGTGGAGTCGGCAAGATGCTCGACGAGATAGACCTCCTTAAGAAACTCGCTCTAAGTGTATAATGCCCAAAAAACGGTTTCTTTTGTTTCTGTTCATCATAATTTCCCTCATCTTTATCACGTACCAGAGCGACAGGGCACCATTCCGGCCACTCAACTTCCTTAATAGTGTGTTTAGCACAATACACGAGGTAAAACACGCTGTAAAAAACTCAATAACATCTCCGTTCAAAAGAATGCTCCTCAGGGAAAAAGAAAACAAGAAACTACGAGCAGAAATCGCTCAACTCCGCACAGAGCAACAGAGATATCACGAAGCTTTTCTTGAAAACAAAAGACTCAAGAAACTGCTTTCATTGAAGGAAGCAGAACCTCGTTATGTCACTGCCGCGCAGATTATTGCCAAAAGCATGGATCAATGGTCAGGCATAGTGACCATTAATAAAGGCTCATCCGATGGAGTCAACAAGGATATGACAGCCATCACTTCCCGGGGATTGGTCGGCAAGATTTCAAACGTATCCGGTTCTTATTCTTCACTGCTTCTTATCACCGATATAAATTTTTCCACGGCAGCACGGCTTCAGAAAAGCAGGGCAGAGGGTGTCCTCTCCGGCACCGGGTTTAAGAAATGCAAGCTCAAATATATTCCATACGAAGAACATGTAGGGACCGGCGATATAGTGATAACCTCGGGTCTCGATAAACTTTTCCCTAAGGGAATTCCGATAGGCTCTGTATCGAAAGTCGAAAAAAAAGGAACCGGTCTTTTCCAGTATATCGAGGTGCTCCCGTTCGAAGATACTGAAAACATTGAGGAGATAGTAATCATACGAAGAGAATGATCTATGTCATATGGGCAATTATTGTTCTCCTGGCATTCCTCGTACAGGGAAGCATTTCATTCATGCATATCAAACCCAACCTCACAGCTCTCTTAGTCTGTTCCATGGGATTGAAGAGGGGGGAGATACCGGGAATGTTTTTCGGTACTTTCGTCGGACTCATCGAAGACAGTCTTTCAGGTTTCCTCCTTGGCCCGAACATGCTCAGTAAAGGCCTCATAGGCTATCTTTCCTCTTCACTTTACAGCAGGTTATTCATCTGGACCCCTCTTCTGGGCGTCATCAATATTTTTTCTCTTACATTTCTCGACAGCTCCCTTGTTTTTATGTTGAGAAGCATATTTGATAAAATACCGGTAACCGTAGGATCTGCTCTCTTTATCATTATGATTCAATCAATTGTCAATGCCCCTGCCGGCATTTTTTTGAAGCCGAAAGACGTGTCATGAACATGAAAATGTCCTGTAGAAATATTTCATGAAACCGGAACAAAAGTCAGAAAAGCTATCCCTCTTTACCTATATCTTCCTCATAGCCTTCTTAATCCTCATCGTGCGGCTCTGGCAGTTACAGATTCTTCAGGGGAAACAGTATAGGGAACTGTCCGAAACGAACAGATTACGCATTTTCGCAACACCAGCACCTCGGGGAATTATCTTCGACCGGAATGGTATTCCGCTCGTAAAGAATTCTTCTTATTTCTATGCTTCAGTACTGCCTGGTGAATTTGATTTACATAACGTGCAGTCACTCGCTGATATTCTTCACATACCTGTTTATGAGATAAGGGAACGGATAAATAAAAATGCCGTAAGCCCCCTCGCACCCATCCGATTAAAGCAGGGGCTTTCTTTCGAAGAGGTTGCATATATTGAGTCAAGACGATCTGACTTCCCCGGGCTCATCATTGAAGTAGAGGTAACCAGGGAATATATGTTCGGCGAAACCGGAGCGCATCTCATTGGTTATCTCGGAAAACTCACACCTGCCCAGGCAAACGATCCCTCCTATAAAGAGGTACCTCGAGATGCTTTTATTGGACAATGGGGCGTGGAGAAACTATTCGATAGTTCACTGAGAGGCATACCCGGCACAACGGTTACTGAAGTCAACGCCCTTGGCAGGGAGCTGAGACTCCTGAAGGGGCAGCAACCGGTGAAAGGAGAGGATATCACATTAAGTATCGACATCAACCTCCAGCAAGAGGCTGAGAAGGCCTTTGATGAAAAGACCGGTGCACTCATTGCAATAGACCCCGACAATGGTGAGGTTTTAGGCCTGATAAGCACCCCTTCATTTGATCCCAACTTGTTTACGAGAGGAATAACGTATGAAGAGTGGCTGAAACTTTCTCAGGATGAGAAAAACCCGATATTGAACAGGGCACTGCAAAGCCAATACCCACCGGGTTCTACATTCAAGATTGTCACTGCGATAGCCGGACTCGAGGAAGGAGTAATCACACCAGATACAAAAGTACATTGTAAAGGAGGTCTCCGGTGTGGTGGAAAGTTTTTTGGTTGCTGGAGAAAACGCGGGCATGGTGTGCTGTCATTACATAGAGCAATAGCAGAGTCATGTGATACATATTTCTATGAGGTCGGGAGACGACTCGGGGTTGACAGAATACATGATTATGCAATACGCCTCGGCCTTGGGAAAGAAACCGGCATCGAACTTATCCGGGAACGAAAGGGTTTGATACCAAATACAAAATGGAAACGTGAACAAAAAAAGCTTCCCTGGTTTCCTGGGGAAACATTTATAACTGCAATAGGACAGGGATATGTTACAACAACTCCAATTCAGATGGCAGTCATGACAAGCACTATTGTCAATGGAGGAACCCAATATAAACCCGTGCTTCTAAAAAATGCCGGGCCTTTCGTTGTAGGAAATGCAAACGTGAACCAGGAAACTCTTGAAATCATAAAAGAGGCGCTCTACGGCGTTGTTCATGATACCGGTGGGACTGGCTGGGCAGCTCGGTCCCAGCTCACGGCGATAGGTGGAAAGACAGGAACAGCCCAGATCGTGGGAATAAAGAAGGACTCTGCATTACTTCCAGAAAAATTCAGAGACCATGCCTGGTTTGTTGCCTTTGCACCCGTTGAAAAACCCCGGATAGCTCTGGCTGTCTTTGTTGAACACGGCGGCCATGGTGGAGCAGCCGCGGCGCCTATTGCAAAAAGGGCCATTGAGGCGTACATCAAATCCCAAAATAACAATGGAGGGGGCGATTCACTCCAATCTGGCGGGTAAATCACTTTCAGGTCGTAACGGTACATTTCCCTTGCGGTCACTTGACCGACAGGTCAACTCATACTTTATAATTGAATCATGGGAATATTGGATTGTATTGGAAATACTCAAATTGCAAGCATAGATAACATGAACCCAAACCCCAATGTAAAGCTCTTCGCAAAACTCGAAGGCAATAACCCGAGCGGTTCTGTAAAAGACCGCATTGCCCTCTTCATGATTGAAACTGCGGAAAGAAACGGAGAACTCACCCGCGATAAGATAATTCTCGAAGCAACGTCCGGAAATACCGGGATAGGACTTGCCATGGTTGCATCAGCAAAGAAATACCGGGTAAAGCTCACCATGCCTGCATGCGTCAGTATAGAGAGAAGACGGATACTTGAAGCATTTGGAGCAGAACTCATATTAAGTCCCTCAGAAGAAGGTACAGACGGTGCAATTCGCTTAGCAAACAAAATACTTTCCGAAGCTCCTGACAGGTACTTCATGCCTAACCAGTTTGATAATGAGGCAAACATCATGGCTCACTACGAAACAACCGGGAAGGAAATCATTGAGCAGACGGATGGAAAAATAAGCCATTTTATAGCCGGTATGGGAACAACAGGCACAATTATGGGGAGCGGGAAAAGGCTCAAGGAATATAATGAAAATATCAAAATCATAGGGGTTGAACCTGTTCCAGGTCACCGGATACAAGGTCTCAAGAACATGTCAGAGTGTATTGCTCCAAAAATATTCGAGGCCGACAAACTCGATGAACGCATTATGGTTAACGATGACGAAGCATTTGACACGACAAGAATGCTTGCAGTAAAAGAAGGTATCTTCGCTGGAATGTCCAGTGGTGCAGCAATGCATGTAGCCCTCAGAAAATCGAGTGAACTTCAGGAAGGCGTGATCGTCGTTATTTTACCCGACAGAGGAGACCGGTATCTCTCCACAGCACTTTTTACATCGGTCTGTGCCAAATGCCCGCCATAGGGAAAAAATAAAGGCACGGGCAAAAATATATTCCTCCATCATGAACTGCTCCTTTCTCATGGCTATACCTTTACCTGTCTTTTTTCTGGTAAATTAAAAGATGTTGCTAATAGACCGCAGGCTCATTAAAAACTTTGATTGGATAATGTTTTCTGTTTCAATCCTGATTTCTCTTATCGGTATAATGACAATTTACAGCGCAACGCGTCCCGTCGAAACAGGAGAACATCCTGGTTTTTACATAAAACAAGTCTACTGGCTTGTTCTCGGCATCATTGCCCTCCTTCTTGTTGTAAGCTTTGATTATATATGGCTGAGCAGATATGCTCTCCCTCTATATATTACAGGTGTCATTTTTCTGCTGGCCGTATTTATCTTCGGTAAGATGGGCCTCGGTGCAAAGAGGTGGCTGAGTTTCGGGCCTTTTGCATTTCAACCCTCAGAATTCTTTAAACTTGTATACTTAATAATGCTCTCACAGCACCTCAGCACGTTGAAGAACTCGCTCAACTCATCCAAATTGATCAGAATGTTCTTTTTAATCGTCTTTGTCCCTTTTGTCCTGCTTATCAAACAGCCTGATCTCGGAACATCATTGATAGTTCTTGCAATATTTGTTTTTCTTGTCTTGACAAAGGGAATCCAGAAACGGGTTGCGATCATCCTTATCATCATAGGCTTAGTATCGCTTCCCTTTTTAGGCAACATTTTCTGGGAAGGTCTCAAAGACTATCAGAAAAGCAGGATCGTTGCTTTTATTGAACCTGGAGCAGATCCAACAGGGACAGGATATCATATCAATCAATCCAAGATTACGGTAGGTTCAGGTAAATTCATTGGAAAGGGCTACCTGCATGGCACACAGGGTCCGTTCAGGTTCCTTCCTGAAAAACACACGGACTTCATCTTCGCTGTCTTTGCAGAAGAATGGGGATTTCTCGGTAGCCTCGTGCTTTTGTTTTTCTATTTCGTCCTTATCATACGAGGAATCGATACCATCGAAAAAGCAAAGGATGACTTCGGAAGACTCCTGGCTTCCGGGATTACCTTTATGTTCTGCGCATATTTCTTTATCAATATCGGCATGACTTTGGGCATTATGCCGGTCGTCGGGATCCCCTTACCCTTCATGAGCTACGGAGGAACAGCGCTCCTTTCTAATTTCATAGCGATAGGGATCCTTATCAACATCCGCACAAGGAGATTCGAGCTCTTTCACTAATAGCTTTTTATCTGTTATAATTTTTTTTGTTCTGTAGCATTTCGTTTTCACCCGTTATTCTTTCTTTAACGGCGGTGTAGCTCAGGTGGTCAGAGCATGCGGCTCATATCCGCAGTGTCCGGGGTTCAAATCCCTGCACCGCCACCAAAATGCTTTCTGCAGCAAGAAAGAATTTACCGCGGAGTCCCCCAATATCTTACACGCACGGTTACAATGTTTATGAATAATGCAGGTTAATCCTCACATCTTCAGATCTCTTTAAATTTGTACGAACAAATGTAAAACAAGAAGAAATCAAAAAATGTAGGGTTTTTTCTTGAATTTTAACAGTAAAAAAATACTATAATATTGCGGGGTAAAATCAGGTGCAGCCGTGTTTTTGATGGGCATAGATTCATTATATGGTCATGATGTATTCTTATGATCGTAAAATTGACCTGTCCGGAATACATGTAACACCATAAAGCTATGAAGAAACTTCCTAAGTCAAAACCTCGTAAGAGCAGGAAAATACGCAAGACGAGAGAAAGTCGCCAGGCAAGAATTAAAAAAATTATCCAGAAAATCGAATGCTCAAAGGATTTTCAATGCTATAAGTCAAAGTTCAAAGACCTGTGCAGAGCTCAGGATATTGGCCTGAAATCGTTCCTTCTCTGTCTGGAAGAAAACCACGATTGCAATTTTGCAATATTCTTCATAGATGAATATCTCTGTAAATGTCCTCTTCGTGTCTATATAGCTAAAGAATTGAAAAAATAAAAGCAGAAATTCAGAAAAATATCCCGACAAAGAATTAAGCGTCAAAAAGACCGCAAAGAAGAAAAAGAAATAAGTTCCCTCCATCCCGAATACCCGATTTCTTTAGGCTGGAGAAGAACGTCCCCAGCCCCTCCTCTGCGGTCTTATATATTAATGAAACTAAATTTCAAAAAAAATTTCAAGCTAATTTCATAACTCTTTGTAATATAATAACATTTTTAAGAATTGCCTTGTGTCCAAATAGTATCAGATTGCTGAAAAACCCGCCGCATTTCATTGCAAGGAGCGAATCAATCTCTGGGATTCCTCGCTTCACTCGGAACAATCTCTAACCAACGGAAAAATTCTTCTCTAACATTTAAATGAAATTTTGATATATTTGATATAATGGTGAAAGTGTTACACACGATTATTAAGAACCCCATCTGTAATTGTACACGGGGCTTTGCTCGCTGAGTACAGATACGGAATATTTCTTAATAATGCTCACACCGTGGAAACTATGGGCATTCCCCCGGGATAAATATATTGAGGGGAGGAAGAATAGTATGCGTACAAAAAAATACAGATCTTCTTATCTATATACAGACCGAGACGTCGCACGGCTAGCGAAGATGTCGCTTAATAGTCTCCGGGTTGCTAAAAGCAGAGGGAAGGTGAATATGTCAAATCTCAAGAGTGTCGTTGAATTCGTTATCAAACAAAGGCTATCGAACTGCAAATTATAAGAATCCCATATGTTGATCTCCACACCACGAGATTCAGCAAGAAAAAACACCTGAATTTTTAACAAGATCAATTAAAAAATCCCTTGCTTGTCGCATGTTCTAAATGTAAGACTCCTTTCAGGATTCCAGATGAGCGAATAACATCAGGGGGGCAAAGTTCAAATGCTCAAAATGCGCAGCAAGCCTCCTTGTAAAGAACGCTGCTTCGACAATAAAAAAAGAACCAGAAAGTGCCGCTTGATTATCTTGCAGCAGGATCATTATCTTAGTCTTGACAGCCGTCTTAGCCGGTTTTTTTCAAACATTCCTATTGCAGGGATTGCACTGAAGAATCTCATGGCTCTATTCCATCATTGTTGAGGCACATGCAATTCGGTCTCATACCAACAAGGAAAAACACGGCTGGTCCGGTGAAGGTGAGAAATGATTGAGACAGGTTATGGTGAGGTCTTCAATCTATTCTTCGATGACTTTCTCCTCCTGCGAATCAATAATATCGCTTGTCAGCAATTTCCTTACAAAATTCCTCAAAATCTCAGATTGTTCTGTGGTAAGGTTCTTGAACTCAAGAGCCATGCCCGGGGGTGTTTTGAATAAATCACCGTAAACACCTTTTATATAGATTACAACAGCGTCCAAGCAAAGCTCTTCACCATTTTCTAAAGAGAGCGTTACCGTTACTTCTGATCCAATCGGGAAAGCATCCCTTTTGGTGACATATATACCGCCTTCGGAGAGGGTTCCGGCATAGAGCTCATATACCACGCCATGAAACGAAACCGATACCTTGTCTGTATATGTGGCTCTCATATGCCTCCTTCTGAATCCCATAAGCGCATAGAGGCTCTCCTGCAAGATCTCATGTATCTTTGCGATATTCACCGGTTTCGTAACATACCCTGAGCATCCAAGCCGTTTGCATTCTTCAATTGTTTCTTTTCGGGAGTCTGTAGTCACCATGATCACCGGAATTTCTGTCGTCCTTTTATCTGCCTTTAAGAGTCGCAACGCTGTAATCCCATCCATAACCGGCATGTTGATATCGAGCATGACCAGGTTTGGTTCCGTTACCTTGATAAGTTTTAATGCCTCCAGTCCATTTTCAGCAGGGATTACATCGAATCCTAATCTTTTTAAAAGAAGGCCAAGATACATGACGAAGGTTTCACTGTCATCTGCAACAAGCACAGTTTTTTTTCTCAATGTCATTATCTGCTTCCTTAATATTTATCGCTCGTGGAATTTTTTCTTCCCAATATAAATATTAGTAACCCTTTCGGTCGATGTCAAGAAAACCTTATCATCTCAGCTGCAATACACGGCGAAAAAGTGGCGGGTTTCCTCAGTCGCCTATGCTCTTTCGGAATGATAATGCGAACCTTATTCCTGTCATTCCGAACCCTTCGCTTCACTCAGGGCAGGCTCAGTGAGGAATCTTTTCTATCGGTTCAGGATAAACCATACACTGAGCAAGGCGAAAGTGTCCGCGAGAAATCTTAAAGGTTTACAATTCACCGTGAATTGCTGTACGCAGCATAATTTTGTTGACAAGAAGACCATTTTGTGTTTTATATATTCAAAGGTGAAAAAAGAATTTTTCCATAGGTTATGAAGGGAGGTGGTTGTTAGAAATCAGTACCATAACGGAATACCACAAGAATATCTATCAAGGAGGGAAAACATGAAGAAATTTCTTTTTATGTTACTCATTGCAGTATTTGTATGTTCAGCTTCAGCAGTATACGCAGCTGAAAAAGCACCGCTCGGAATGGGCAACTTGGCAGTTAAACTTGATTGGATTAAATTTACAGACAGTGATCTAAAGGACGCTGATGTTGATTCAGGATTCTATATCGGACTTGAGGGATATGGCATGGTCACACAAAACGTTTACCTTGGATTGGAAGCCGGCTGGACAAATCCTACAGGCAATGTCGGTCCAATAGATACTGACTGGACATATATTCCCATAGAACTAAACATTAAATATGCGGTACCCGCTGCCCGGAGCCTTGTTTTTGATATTGGCGCCGGTATCTCCTATAATTACGGGAAATTTAAAATGGCCGGCGCTAGTCTTGATGATTGGATGTTCGGTGGTCAATTCTTCATGGACCTGAATTACACTATAGACCAGTTTTTCCTGGGTATCAGCGGAAAATACCAGTTAGCCCAGGATTTCGACAAGGAAGGCGCCAAATTCAGTCCCAACAACTGGAGGCTTGGCGGACAGATAGGGGTAATGTTCTAATCATCATTGTTTGAATGCGTTTTTTCCTAAAAAGGTAGAGCCATGAAGGGCTTTACCTTTTTGCTTTTATGATGCACTCACGAGAACATCATGGAAAAAACCTGATAGCTTATACAATAAACGATTATAAGGGGGTTATCATGAAAAAAATGGTTCTGTTTCTATTCATAGCAGGGTTCATCATGACATCTTCTACCCTATTTGCAGCCGAAAAACTCCCACTCGGAGAAGGAAACATAGCAGTAAAAATGGATTGGATCAAGTTTACTGAGAGTGACTTAAAGGATGTCGGTGTCGATTCAGGGTTCTATATCGGACTTGAAGGATATGGATTGGTCGCTGATGATAATTTCTATATCGGACTTGAAGCAGGTTATACAAATACGAGCGGGGATTTCATGGATCCTGTAGCAGGCAGCACGGGCACAAGACTGACCTATGTCCCCATAGAAGCAAACTTAAAATATGCAGTAGCTGCCTCCCGGAATGTAGCCTTTGATATTGGCGCCGGTCTCTCTTACAATTATGCCAAATTTAAAATCTATGGCGACAGTGCTCATGATTGGATGTTTGGAGGACAATTCTTCATGGATTTAAATTTCACAATACAACAGTTTTTCCTGGGTGTCAGTGGAAAGTATCAGATAGGAGAAGACTTCAAAAAAGATAATAGAAAATTCAGCTGCAACAACTGGAGGCTTGGTGGACAGATAGGAGTAATGTTCTAAAATATTGGCACAGTTACTGAAGATAACTGATTAGGTAAAGGAGAGGGACCAGTGATATAAGACACCCTGTCAGATGGCGCTTCTTGTAGGAATAATTTCATATCTTTTTCATCTTCATTGCATACTCATTTCTTTATGTTTACATAACGTCTTGATTCCTTCAATTTGTCAATTAAGTACGTTGCCTCTACGACTGAGCAGTTTTTTCGTATTATTCTCATTGTGTTTCGTCATGTTTTTCGATAGAATTCTAAAAAACAAGTTTTTTTTATTTTATTTGTCTACAAAAAAAGCTGGAGGGTAAAATGGCATCTGACAATGTTGTCTTTCTTGAAGTCATCGAATGGTTTGATAAAACCGGGCAAGAGATTATCCACAGGATTCCCGAACAGGGATCAGGTGAAATCAAGTTAGGAGCGCAACTGATTGTTCGTGAAAACCAGGCTGCTGTCTTCTTTTATCTGGGCAGGGCATACGATGCCATTGGTCCGGGCCGCCATACATTAAAGACAGCCAATATCCCTCTGCTGACCAAGGTGCTCAGTATTCCATGGGGCATGAAGAGCCCGCTGAGGGCTGAAGTATATTTCGTCAATATGAAGGTTTTTCCAAACCTCAAGTGGGGTACAAAACACCCTGTTGCCTTCAAGGATTCTGAACTCGGCCTTATCCGGCTCAGGGCATTCGGTATTTTTAACATAAGAGTTCTCCAGCCTGTACTATTCATTAATAATCTTGTCGGCACACAGGGGATATTTACCACTGAGGATATTGATGACTTCTTAAGCCGCGTCATTATTTCCCGTTTTAACGACCACCTCGGAGAAAATCTCGATTCAATTCTCAATCTCCCCGGGAAGTATGACACACTTTCAGACGGGCTCAAGAAGCGTCTTGAGAAAGATTTCAGCCACTATGGACTTGGTCTCTATGAATTGTTTATCACATCAATTACACCACCCACTGACGTGCAGAAAGCCATAGATGATAAAAGCCGCCTCGGAGTCTTTGACGATCTGAACAGTCTGATAAAGATGAAGGCTGCGATGGCATTAGAAAAGGTCTCCGAACAACAGGGAGAGGCAGGGACGGGCATCGGGATGGGACTGGGTCTTATGATGCCAGCCATGTTTACGGACTTCATGAAAAACGCCCGCAATCAGACGCCTGGCACAGAGGTTCTCTGTCCTGACTGCAAGAACCCGGTTACACCGGATGCAAAATTCTGCCCTTTCTGCGGACACCAGCTCCTTGTTTTCCAGCAGTGTTCCCAGTGCGGAAAGAACCTCCCCCCTCACGCACAGTTCTGTCTTAAGTGCGGCGCCAAGGTTAAGAGTAGACCGCAATCGAAAAAATGTCCTCACTGCGGAGCAAGAAACCTGACTGAATCCGTCTACTGCAACAAATGCGGTGAAAAGATGCAGGAGAAGTGAAAAACCTCCTCGTTGAACACAAGTGCCCTCAATGCGGCGCACCCGTTACGATCGAGGAAACAGACAGACTATTCTCATGTAAATATTGTCGCGTCAGGCTGTATATCACTCCGAAAGATTACCACCGGTATTGTCTGCCGGTTAAGTCTTACCCTGAAGAGGAAATTATTTTTGTTCCATACTGGCGGTTCCGGGGTATGTCTTTCCTCATAAAAATCCCTACCATACAAAACAAGGTCGTGGACACAAGTTTTCTCGCCACAAACCATGCATTCTTGCCCTTATCACTCGGCGTGAGAACCCAGACGCTCAGATTGAGGTTCGCTGATCCCAGGACAAAGGCCACATTTTTAAGTCCTCTCATATCCTTTCAAAACGCTGTCTCACGATTCAGGGCATCACTACATGAGGTAGAGAGCGCTGTAACTTCAGGTCGGCTTTTTGATCATAATTTTTTCAGCGATGCTGTAACAACATTCAGATTACCAACAGATAAAGCAGTCTCAGGATACGGTGCACCAACAGAAAAAACAGAGGACGATTCCTCGCCAGGTCACTTTTCCCCCCGAACATTTATAGGAGACACCGTCAGCATTATTTACTTTCCGGTCTATCTGAAGGGGACCGCTGTCTATGATGCAATTCTGAACAGGCCTATTGCAAGACTTGATGCACGTGATGTAGATAACTCCTTCCTGCCAGACAAGAAAAGGGACTGGTCAGTTCAGTTTATCCCTGCCCAGTGTCCTGATTGCGGCTGGGATCTCACAGGCGGAAGACAGAGCCTCTCTCTCCTCTGCAAGAATTGTGAAACAGCATGGCAGGCTTTTTATGGACAATTCAAGAAATTATCTTATCGTGCTGTTTCATGGAAAAATAAACATGTGGTTTTTCTGCCATTCTGGAGGTTGAAAGTACAGATACGCGGACTTCATCTGCATTCCTATGCCGATCTTGTGAGGTTTGCGAATCTCCCCCGGGCCTTAAAAAAAGAGTGGGAAAACATCGGGATCTTCTTCTGGGCCCCTGCTTTCAAGGTCCAGCCGAGAATGTTCCTCAAGCTGGCCAAACAGATGACAATCTTCCAACCCTCAGAAGCATTGGAGGAAGCCGTGCCCTCATCTGCTCTGCATCCGGTAAGCCTGGATAGTAAAGAGGCATTCGATAGCATTTTGATCACCCTTGCTCATATGGCATTAAAAAAGGAAAAAATCTTCCCCCTGCTTCCCGATGTCCGGATGAAACTCAAGAACGCTGTCCTCGTATACTTCCCTTTCATCGTAAGGGGCAATGAGTTCATACAGACACAGATGCAATTCAGCATCCAGCGGAACGCTTTACGAGAGTGATATTTCATTGTAGGGCTCCGGCATTTCTCGTGTAGTATCTCACAAACGATTGGTTTTTGAACAACTCAGTAAAATGCATGTACCGGAGACGCGGTTGGCTTCAAAGTCTTTTGTCCCGACAAAAGTCGGGATTGAAATCAAAAGATTTTGAAGGCGACTGTGCCTCCGGAACAATAATCAATTGCTTTTTTCGGGTTAATATTATGCGGATACGTTTGAGAATTGCATCATGGCATATGATAAAGTTCCTGCAAATATCAAAAACTTCTTAAAAATTCTCCCCCCATTATCCTTATTATTGCCTTTTTATATTTAAACCTTTGTAATTCAATAATATTCTCTCTTTACAAACCATAAAATAATTACTACCATGGATGAAGGAACACATGAAAATATTTCTGTATATAGTGATGATCTTGATCGCAACCAATCCGCTTTTTGCAGAGGAAAATATCCAGCAAGATCATGTAAAACAGGGGTTCATTTATATTGATGAAGCCCAATACCGCAATGCAATCAATGCTTTCAAGAAAATCATTGAGGAAAACCCGGAACATGCAGAGGCATATTATGGTCTCGGGATCAGTTATCTAGCGCTTGGAGACACTGAAATCCTAACGATTCCCCTGTTGGTTCAAGATGCAATATATTCATTTAAGAAGGCATTAAATTTTGGTACAACGCATCCGGATATATATTATTCTCTTGGACTCTGTTACCTTGCTCTCAAAGATAAAGATTTAGCGATCAAGCAATACGATATTCTTGAAGGTCTGAACAGGGATTTAGCTGATCAGTTGCTCGACAAGATCGTTGCCTATGAAAAACTTCACGAAGAGACCGTGATCCAGGAAAAAATTATTCCCTCTGATGAAAAGAATTAGGATACAAAAAGAATATCGTATGCAGGTAGGAACATTCATATTCGATAGAGTCGAGTTTGCTGGTTCACTGGGAGATCTCGGGACACTCATCCCCCTTTCTGTTGCGCTCATGGTCATCAACGGCCTTAGTGTCTCAACGGTATTGCTGGCTGTCGGTCTTTTCTATATCTTCACCGGGTTATATTATAAACTCCCCATACCGATACAGCCCTTGAATTAAGAAATATCAGACTGTGATATGTGATAATTGAAGACTCCCTGCGGCAAGACAGCAGTCCCGAATTTTTTCGGGATTAATGTAGGGAATTTTTATTATATAGTTATATTCACTCGCTCACCCCGTGGCAAGACCACGGGGAATACGCTCGCTACCCATTTAATACATGGCGACAGATCATACATATAACCGTATCGGAATAAATCGCACAAGGTTTTGACACTGAGTAGGCAGTCTTGGGAGCCCATTTATTCTCTTTCTCTGTTTTTTTCTTCTCAATGGCAGAGAGCTCACTGCCTGATCGGACCCATCCTCTGCTTCTCGGAACAACGTTCGAAACCGAGACATACGGACCTCTCTTATTCGAGCTTCAAGATGCTACAGACAGCTCATGTCATGAATAGCCAGATTAAGCTTCCATTGACTGACAACGTACAGGTACAATGACACCTGTCTGCTTTCACGGTTTACAGGAGAATGTAGCCGATACGAATAATGTGCTCTTGATAATTGCTTTCGATTACACTGAACTTCAGATATAATTAGACAATTAGAGATATAGTATACTCTATTGAAACGTATGGGCATAAGCTTGACACTGAGACAGAAAATATTCTTCGGGTATGCAGTCATGATCCTTTTCATCATCGTTGTGGGGGCATACGCAACGTGGAACCTTAATACACTCAACAAACTCACTGAAACAGTTATCTATGACGACATCGCGGCACTCGAGCAAACAAAAAAATTACACGACAATATCCAGGCTCAAGACCTTTATGAAAAAAGGTTCCTTGCCTTTCAGGATATCAACTCAGAAGATGCCTTTTGGGAAAGGAGCAATGACTTTAAGTTTCTTGTTAAAGAGATAGAAAAAAAACATCCGCCGTTCTCAGAGACATTAAAAGATTTGTCAGCAGCACATGAAAGCTACAATGATTCGTTTAAGAAAGAAGCCCAGCTCCTCAAAAGAAACAACCCGCAAGAGGCGAAAGAACTCTCATCCTCTGAACTACGAAACCACTTCATTAAGATCATTTCATTGTTGAAAATTCTGGAGAAAAACCTGAGAGACCAGCAACGGTACCATATGAACGAATCAAGCATGCTGAGTAAAAGGGCTTTAATCGTAACTGTTTCACTCAATATACTATCGATCTTTTTCGGCATTCTGTTTGCTTATATCATAACGAACAACCTGACTTCGTTTATAGAAAAGCTGAAAGATGCCGCTTATTCTATTCAGAGTGGTAATTTCGACAATCCATTGGACATCAAGGGTGCTGATGAGCTTGCAGACCTCGCTATTTCTTTTAAGGAGATGTCGGCACGACTCAAGGAACTTGAGGCTGTGCATCTTGATGCAAACCCTCTCACGAAACTCCCGGGGAATCTTGCGATAGAGAAAGAGCTCCTCACAAGACTCAACGAACAGGAAAACTTTTCGTTCTGCCTTATTGATCTCGATAATTTCAAGGCATTCAATGACCGGTACAGCTTTGCACGGGGAAGCGAACTGATAAAGTGGCTTGGCGAAGAACTCAAAGGGATATTAAAGGCAGCCGGCTCTGAAGAAGACTTCCTCGGCCATATTGGTGGTGATGACTTTGTGTTTATCTGCGCTCCCGAAAGGACAGAAGCACTCTGTAATATGATCATTGATAAATTCGATAAAGGTGTTCCGAAGTTTTACGACCCTGAAGATCTCGAAAGAGGCTATATCGTCTCCCTTGATAGAGAAGATAAACCGGCGATCTTTCCTATCCTCACTATCTCCATTGCTGTTGTGAACACGGACAGGACAGTTGTCAGGGAACCACGGGAAGTAGCCGAAAAAGTAGCTGAACTAAAACAGTATGCAAAAACATTCCCAAGGAGCATCTTTGTTGTTGACCGCAGGAGAGCACGATAGGTAACATCTTCCATCACTGCATTGTCAGTCCTCGGACAAAAGTGCTCATACCCTATGTGTTTTCCTTCTTTCGAGACGTACGATTCTTCTTTCAGCGTATCGAACAGTTCACACATCACCTTCATTGTCACCCATAAAAAAGTGAGGATTTTGATACAATAAACACGTACTACTGCGATGATGAACTATATAAGGAGTGCAGATACATGGCAGATGAAGACCTTTCAAAACTGAAGATCGACAAGTCAGCACCAACATACCGTCCCCTGAGACGGAGAAGATTTATCTACGGAGCAGGGATTATCGTCTTGTTTTTATTCATAGCTCTTTTATACGGTACGGGGTTCTTAACCCCTGCCGTTCAAGTTGAAGTTGCAAATGTCACAAAAATTTACCCTTCACAGGCATTTACCCTGTTGAATGCAAGTGGCTACGTCGTTGCACAACGTAAGGCTGCTGTTGCTTCCAAGGTAACCGGCCGGCTTGTTGCTCTCATGATTGAGGAAGGAAACGAAATAAAGAAAGGTGAAGTAATCGCACGGTTGGAGAATGAAGATGTTATTGCATCCCGTAATCAAGCTGCTGCTGAACTCAAGGCCGCCCGGCACAACCTCGAACTTGCCCAGGCTGAACTGACTGATGCAAGACTTTCTTTCGAGAGGTATCAAGAACTCCTGGAGGATGGATTCGTATCACAATCTTCTTTTGATTCAGCTGAAGCGCGTTATAAAAAGGCGCAGGCTTCTGTTGAAGCTGCTCTGGCCCGGGTCACTGCGAGTAAGGCTGCTCTTGACGGCGCAGAGATCGCGGTAGAATATACCTTAATCCGCGCCCCGTTTGATGCCGTTGTCCTGACAAAAAATGCCGACATCGGTGATATTGTCACCCCGATTGGCGCGGCTGCCGATGCCAAAGCTGCTGTCGTGACTATTGCCGACATGGACTCTCTCCAGGTAGAAGTTGATGTCTCAGAATCAAATATACAGTCAGTAAAGATCGGGCACCCATGCGAGATACAACTTGATGCCTTACCGGATTCCCGATTCCTGGGAAAAGTTCATATGATCGTTCCTACCGCTGACCGGACGAAGGCTACCATACTGGTAAAAGTGCGCTTTCTTGATAAAGACAACAGGATACTCCCTGAAATGAGTGCAAAGGTCGCATTTCTTTCGCGGGATATAAGACCTGATGAGCAGGAACCACGCACTGCCCTGCTAAAATCTGCTATTCTCGCTGATAATGATAAGCATTCTGTATTTCTCATACATGAAAACAGGGTTAAAGCAACACCGATAACCGTGGGGGACACATTCGGTGACATGGTTGAAGTTCTCAGCGGTGTAAGGCCCGGGGACAGGGTTGTTCTCTCACCGCTGGACAAAATAAAGGATGGTTCAAGGATCAAAATACCTGAAATATAATATTATACTCTTTAAAGTTTTTAAAAGTTATTTAAGTTTCTTAAAGAAACCTGATAATACCCTTCTCCCCCTTTTCCAAAGGGGAATGAAGGGGGATTTTAAGAACAAATGGTTTGCTTTTTGATTTATAAAATCTCCCCCACCCCCTCTTTGACAAAGAGGGGTATTTTACAAACTTCAGAAAAGAACTCATAATGAATGAAAAAGCCCCTATTGTTGAGATAAGAAACCTCAATAAATCATACAAACGCGGTATCCAGATCCTCCCTGTATTAAACAACATATCGTTGGATATTCATGAAAGCGATTTTTTAGCTCTCATGGGACCGTCCGGTTCCGGTAAGACGACCCTCTTGAATCTCATAGCCGGCATCGACAAGGTCGACAGCGGCTCCATAAAAATAGGGGGTGTTGATATTACGACCTTGTCTGAAACAGAACTCGCTCACTGGCGTGCATTAAACGTGGGATTCATATTTCAGTTTTATAATCTAATCCCTGTACTGACTGCTTTCGAAAACGTCGAGTTGCCCCTGCTCCTGACCGGCCTTTCGAAAAAAGAACGGCGTGAACATGTCGTAACTGCGCTCCGGGCAGTAAATCTCGCGGACAGGATGGATCATTATCCGGGGCAGCTTTCCGGCGGACAACAACAGCGCGTAGCTATTGCACGTGCTGTCGTGACTGACCCGACGATACTCGTTGCTGATGAACCAACTGGTGACCTCGACCGGCAATCCGCCAACGATGTCCTTGAATTGATGGAGAACCTCGTTCATCAACTCGGGAAAACTATCATCATGGTAACCCATGACCCAAGAGCAGCAAAAAAGGCGCATGTGATCATCCATCTTGACAAAGGTGTCTTGAATGCACGTCCTCAAACTGATCTTTAAAAACGCATTCCGTCACAAGCTCCGCACCTTTCTGACCATTCTTGGTGTTGCTATCGCGGTTCTCTCCTTCGGTCTTCTCAGAACAGTCATAAGCACGTGGTATCTGGGAGTAGAGCAATCATCTGCAACACGGCTCGTAACACGAAATGCCATATCACTTGTTTTTCCTCTTCCCCTTTCCTATAAAGAAAAGATCCGGCAGATTGAGGGGGTAAAGAGCGTTTCCTATGGAACCTGGTTCGGCGGCATCTATATTGATGAGAAACATTTCTTTGCAAATTATGCCGTTGAACCGGGCACGTATCTTGAAATATATCCTGAGATTGTCATCCCCGAAGGTCAGAAAGAAACGTTCCTCCGTAACCGGAAAGGCGCAGTTGCCGGGCGTGCTTTGACAGAAAAGTATGGCTGGAAAATTGGTGATATCATCACGCTCAAGGGAACGATTTATCCGGGCAACTGGGATTTCGTTCTTCAGGGTATTTATACCGGAAGGGATGAAAATGTTGATGAGACGGCCTTTGTCTTCCACTGGGCATACCTCAACGAGACATTGAAACAAACAGCGCCTGGCAGGGCAGACAAGGTAGGCTGGTACATGATCGAGATAACAGACCCGGGACTTGCAGCTGACGTGTCACTCAGGATTGACAGGACCTTTAAAAATTCTCTCGCTGAAACACTCACCGAGACCGAAAAGTCATTCATGCTGAGCTTCATTGCAATGACCGAGGCAATCGTCATAGCAATCCAGCTTGTATCTTTTGTCATTATTTTTATCATTATGGTAGTCGTTGCCAACACGATGGCGATGACAGCACGCGAGCGAATCGGTGAATATGCAATTTTTAAAACACTCGGGTTCGGGGGATTTCATATCACCGGCCTTGTATTCGGCGAATCCCTGTTTATAACCCTTACAGGCGCAGCTCTGGGTATCATCCTGACATTCCCTGCGGCAAACATATTCGGAAAAGCACTGAGCACGTATTTCCCTGTATTCAATGTAACTCCTGATACCATTTACATGGATATAGGGGTCTCTGTTCTTGTAGCATGTGTGGCAGCAGTCTTCCCAACCTGGCGCGCAATACAGATACGGATAGCCGACGGATTGAGGAGGATTGGATAGATGAAAATATTAATACCCTCTCCTCAATCCCTTCCCATAAAGGGAGGGGCGTATAAAAGGGGGTCCTTCTCTCCTTTCTTATTAGAAATGGCACTTCATAAGCCCCCTCTCCCCTTGCGGGAGAGGAGAAGGGTGAGGGGGATCTCAAGATGAAAATATTTTTTTCATACAGCATCCGTAATCTCTGGACACGCAGGCTCACCACGGTACTGACGACATCGGGAATGGCTCTCGTGGTGTTCGTTTTCGCAGCGGTCTTAATGCTTGCTGAAGGCCTCCAGAAAACTCTTGTTGAAACAGGTTCCTATGACAATGTCGTCGTCATTCGAAAAGCGGCTGAGTCCGAGGTCCAGAGCGGGATCGAACGTTTACAGGCATCGATTGTTGAAACACTGCCCGAGATCGCTATGGGTCCGGATGGTAAAAAGCTCGTTGCAAAAGAACTCGTCGTACTGATCACACTTCCAAAGCGGGTAACCGGTAAACCTTCAAATGTAGTCATTCGCGGAATCGAAGAGCAATCCCTTACGGTGCGTCCCCAAGTGAAGCTTATCAAGGGTCGCCTGCCGAGACCAGGTTCATCCGAGATCATTGCTGGATTAAGCATTGCTCAAAGGTTCCAGGGAGGAGATATCGGGGAAACCATCCGTTTTGCCATGAGAGACTGGTCCGTTGTAGGGGTATTCGATGCAGGGAATACGAGCTTTAACTCCGAGATATGGGGAGATGTGAATCAGTTCATGCAGGCATTCAGACGGCCTGCATTTTCGTCTGTTATCTTTAAGCTGCGTAATACCACGGAATTTGAAAAAGTCAAATCATATATAGAAACCAATCCGCGCCTGACCCTCGACGCATTCCGGGAGCCGGATTATTACAAAAAACAATCAGAGATTATGGCGAAGTTTCTCCGCATTCTCGGCTTGGCACTCACAACCATATTTTCTCTCGGTGCGATCATCGGTGCCATGATAACCATGTATTCCGCTGTGGCAAACCGTATCTTTGAAATCGGCACGCTCCGTGCCCTTGGCTTTCAACGCCTGAGAATCTTGTCAGCCTTTCTCATGGAATCACTGTTGCTCGGCTTTTTTGGAGGCATTATCGGCCTGTTCTTTGCTTCTTTTCTCCAGCTCTATACTATTTCAACAATGAACTGGCAGACATTCTCTGAACTTGCCTTCAGCTTTTCCCTTACTTTTGAAATCATATTCTTTTCAATGCTTTTCTCTTTATTCATGGGGCTTGTCGGAGGAGTATTCCCCGCCCTGCGGGCATCACGGATGAACATCGTCGATGCATTAAGGGCGGGATGATGATAAATTTTAACCATAAACAAAAAGGGTTAGATCAGAAAATCTAACCCTTTAATACTGTAAATCATATGTATAAGAAGATTCTATCTAACCCATGTGCTTATTTTCCCAGCCCAACTCATAAAATCTTTCTCTCTAATTTCTTTTGCATTATAAAGAGGTAACAGCCTTTTTAGTTTATTCTTGAGAGGCTCGATGCGAACACCCCTGCCGACAGCCTGAAGGATAAATTTTTTGGCGTCTATGCCGGTCCCGATATTGATGAAATTGATTACGTTAGGCCGGTTCGAATCCCAGCCCTCATAAAAACTTCTTGAACCCATCAGGATATTAATATCAGCGTCATCTGCATTGAGCTGCTGGAAATAGCTTTCATCCTCATAGCTTTGATTGATTTCATACCCGGCCAGCTCGTCCCTCAACCACCCGGAAATATCACCTATCTTGATCAAAGCAAAAGGACTGTTACTCGTCTTCAGCTTTAATGCAATTTCCTGTCTGTTAGATGGGCGGACAAGGATTTCTATATCTCCGGGCTTGTTTCCGTTATATATCCTTTTCAGGACGTCTGTTTGGCTTAATGCATCAAATGTCTTTTCGTTTATCACGACCCTATCGTCTTCAAACATAAAAGCAGGCCGATCCTTCAGCTCATCACATAACTCCTGCTTTGCACTCTGCCACAGCTTTTCCGTAACCTTGCCTTTACCAATGAGTTCGAGTTCACGGAAGAACAGTTTCAAATCCGCATCTTCCGTATTTACGGAATTAACAAGAGTGAGCAGCAAGGGATTGTGATACATATCATGTGCTGCCTTGCGCAATCGTGAAGCATATTTCTTTGCATAACTGAGAAGTATAAGTGACTTCAGGACAATCTTCCGCTTTTCGTCATCGCTATAATCTTCTTCATCCTTGAAGGCCCGTGTCTCCTGCTGCAAAATGGAAATATGTTTTCCGTAGCCGGCACGTATGAATTCGGAGAGATTGAAGTTAAAGGCAGTCGTCACAAGGTCACGGTGATCGGTAAAGGTAGCGGAGAAATTGAAGAGAAAACCATTCCGCGAGAGTATCGAATATATATGCTTGCGTTGTGCATTAGTCTCCAGTTTTTCTTTAGGCTGATAGTCGACAAAATCCTCATAAAACTTCCAAAGTGTCTTAAGGGCATTCTTCAGCGCGTCCTGCTGGTACTTACACAATTGTTTCTGGCGGGAAAACGAAGACAGATTAAAAGCCGTCCAGTTAGCGGGAAGGCTGTCAAAGGGTAGGTCTTCTATTATATACTGCAGGGATAAGCGGTTCATCGCAATTATCGTGTGAGCAACCCCTTTGCTTTAAGGTATTGCCTGACATTTTCTACAAAAGACTTTGCGTTTTTCAGGATTTCCCTGGCTTCTTCTACGTCAATCACAAAAGTATATTCATAGTCGCTGAGCTGTCTCTTAAAGGCCCTGTAGAGCTCCTTGCTCATCTCTGTCGGGAAGAGTTTAGATTTTACAAAATGCTCGCCGAATGCTGAGAGCACACCTTTATGAGGGGAAAAGAAAAGACCCTTTGAAAGCAAAACCGCTTCGGCCGAATAAAACATGGCATAGTAGCTTCTTGAGACGGAAGATTCGTAATCCTTTTCGGCAATAAGCGTGCCTGCGGTTTTAAGATACCTTCTTGCCCTTTTGAGAAGCGATTGTATTTCTTTCAAACCGGTATCCCTTCCTTGCGGATGTTAAGCAGGAGAGGACTTTTGACAGTCCGGTAGTCGCGCTCCGAGACCGGATAGACCGACAATAATACGCCGTACCTGGAATTCAGATCGGAAACAAGGTCTATGATTCTATCTATTTCTTGGCCGGGCTTAACTCTCCCCCGAAGCACCAATGCGAGGTCTATATCTGATCTGTCCGCTCCCTCTGCTCTTGCCCATGAACCAAAGAGAATCACCTGTTTAAGTCTGTCTTTATACAAGACGGATACCTCTTTCTTGAATTCGCCGATCGTTTTCCGGAGCGCGCGGCTCTGCTTTATAGTCTTAGCTTTCATATCACCACCATATAAGAGGTTTTATAAGTTTATAATCGAGATTTTTTAAGTCTACTGTTTCGCCATCTGCCCCTGGCGAGCGATGAATAAGTCTGTCGAGGGTTATGACATAGCTTGAATTGAGTGCAAATTTGGGTTTATTCCAGATTTTGACAAGCTCGTCTTCAAACTGGCTGATAAAGGCGATGATCTTGAGTGCAATATCCTTGAGAGTCTGAAGCTGTTTGATGCGAGTCTCAGTCCATTCGCTTTCACCGGAGAAAATATACTGATGGAGCCATAAATTGAATTGCTCCTCCAGAAATGCCCTGGCATTCTTATTGATGAAATAATCAACCTCGCTTTGACGTTCAAAAACGCGAAATGCCCTTTCAAGAAGCTCCTCTGGTAACTTGATCCCCTGTTTTTTCAGCGACTTGAATATGTCGTCAAATTTGGTCTTTTTGCCTTTCTCGGAATAGGAAACAGAAAATGCGATCGTTCCATTTTTCTGCTTGTCCTTCAGGGAATATATAATCTCCCTCTTCATCAGGTTAATGTATCCGGACTCACCCTCTACCTTTGCGCCAACGAATACATCTCTCAGAGCGTTAAAAAAACTCTTTTTCCTTCGTCATTGTAATAATCCCAATTAATGATATATAAACAACATATAGTCTACCTGAAAATTAAGAAACAATCTCTTTTGAGTTTCGCCTGCCATCATGAAATAGCCTGCTCAGAAATCAGATAGATCAGAAAGGTTAACCCAAAAAATGCATTTATCAGGAGCACAGTTGACTGAAAAGTCTTTTGTCCCGACAAAAGTCGGGATTGAAATCAAAAGACTTTGAAAGCGACTGTGCTCCTGATTCAATAATCAATTGCATTTTTTGGGTTAACCCCTTCAATCTGTTTTGCTCTCAAATGATTCCATAATAATCTCTCTGCGCCTGTTAGTCTTTTTCCGAGATTCTTCGCTGTCTTATGCAATGGGTTTTAATCACCCCCACCCTTACCCTCCCCCGTCAAGGGGGAGGGTGACTGTTTATTAATTGTTCTCCACACAGTTCCCGGAAGAACCATAATTATAGAGACCGGGGAATAAAGAGTACCCCGGATTCCCTGTTATGAATTTTGTGCATTATATATTAATGTGGTCACTTTGCCATTATGACCGCATCAATCGTAATAATATATTGTATACTCTTTTACGGCATCCTTGGAGTCATAATCCGTTTTCTTTGTTTTTTCCCCCTGTGCATCATACTCGTTGAGTGTCCATCCAATTACGCTGCCATCACTGCTGAATATAGTCTTCTTTTCTACCTTACCTTCCGGGTTGTAGGAATATATCACATATGATTTTAGTTCATTCCCGGGTGTATATTGGCTCCTTTTCTTTCTTTTGCCGTTTTCGTCATATTCATATATATAATATTTCCGGAGTTTTTCCTGTGCGTCATACATATTCTTTTTCGTTTTCTTACCGGACGCGTCATATTCGTATGTTGTAGTTGTCAACTTCTTGCCGGAAGGATCGTATTCGATCTTTTTCACCCTCTTCCCTTCTGTATCATACTGATAGGTAAAATAAGACAGGAGGGTGCCTGAAGGCTTATAATGGTATTTCTTTTCTTTGTCAAACGCATTGTACTCAATTGTGTAATATGATGTTAATTCGTGCCCGGCATTGAAGACCTCTTTTGAAGCCCCTGTTTTTGTTGTTTTACCAGCTCCGATAAAGAAGAATACACCGAGACATAGGCATGCAAAAGTGCAGATATTCTTCATGGAAAATCCTCCCGTTTTTAGTTTTTTCCTTTCAGTTACAAGTTTACTCTTAACCCTCCGTAAATGAACATCCCCGCCTGGGGAAACCCGTAGCTCTCTTCGTAATCGGCATCGAAAAGATTATCGACCCCGAAATATAAGTTCAATCTCTTCTTAAGAAGTAGTTGATCGAGTTTCAAGTTGACCAGTGTATAATCATCTAATTTTTTCTTTTCTACAGGAGCTTCCCTTGAATAAAAAACCTGGTCGGCCACATACATAACATTCATGTATGCTGAAAGGCCAAAATCGAAGGAATATCTCCCCTCGAATGTAACCGTATGTTTTGGCCTGTACTGGAGTTCATCCCGTTCAGTGTTCGGGGACTTATCTTTTGTGTGTACGTATGAGTAGCTTGCCCTCAATAAAAGGTTCTTCAGGTATCGATTCTCTGCAGTCAATTCAATACCCTTAAATTGATACTTATTGAAGTTTACAAATGTATCGCTTACAGTCTCAATATATTCAATATAATCCTCTACATCGATCAGGAAACCGGTCAGGGTAGCACGACTGTTCCAGGGGAGTTCCTGCTCGATTCCAAGTTCATAATTGTCGGATTTTTCTGTTTTTAAATCAGGATCTCCTCTGTCCGGATCATAGAGCTGGCGAATGTCAGGAAACCGTATCTTCCGTGCAAAAGATCCCCTTATCCGGGTATTCTCATGGATATCGTAATAGGCTCCTACGAGATAACTCCCTTCATTATCATCCCCTTCGTCCTTTTCGAGCCAGTTATGACTGTAACCAAAAACCAGGCCTAAATTCTTCAAGGGAACCACTTCATATTCAAGAGCAGCTGAGTATACCTCGATATCTCTTTCATCCTGTATATCCTCCCGCCCGTTACGGGTTATATCGTACCCGTCGATCTCCCATTCTTCTTCTCTGCCTTTAAGTCCAAGTGTTAAAAAGCCTGCTTTCTTCAGGTCACATGTTGTCTCTAAAGCAGCCCCCTTGACTCTTGTTTCAATATCATGGTGGAATGCGCCTCGTCGTGTTATTGAGTTAAAATTTCCGTTGTCGTACCGGTTCTCTTCATCTGTCAATTGATTGAAAAAGAGCCACGACCTCAGTCCGAAAGGACCGGGCAAATCAGCTCTGAGCGAAATATGCCCGGAATAACCTTCAAAATTATCCATTCTTTCATATCTTTGCGGATTTGAAAAACTGTCCTGGGGAAAAATCGTGGTCGAGGGCTTGCCGAATTCTCCCTGGAGATAGTTAAAAACCGCTCCGATAAGCACTTTGTCACTGGGAGCAAAATTCACATTTGCAAAGAAGTTATTCCTTTTCTTGTCGCTGTTTTCCCTCAGCCCTCCGCCTTCTTCGGGTGTCGGCTGAAAATCATCGGAGAGGGAAAACCCGTTTCTTTTATACATGCTCCCGCTGAGAAAAAAGTCGGCTTTTTTATATCCTCCCGAAAAATTAAATTTCCCGAGGTAACTGTCTCCCTCCCCGGCCTCTCCGGAAACCATACCGTGAATCTCCTCTGTTCCCTTCTTGGTGATAATATTGATAACACCTCCCAGTCCACCTTCTCCATAGAGGACCGAATGGGTACCATAAGAAACTTTTATCTTCTCGATGTTCTCTACAGGAATCAGACTCGAATCAAAATTACCATCAAAAGTAGAATTGATGGGAATACCATCGAGAAGGAGAATAACATGTCTCGAACGAAAACCTCTAAGATCCACCCGGGGAACCCCGTCAGCCCCTGTCCTGACATACATGCCTGGCAACAACTCTATTGCTTCATCCAGTGTCCGGGCCCCTTTCATTTCAATTTCTTCAGCTGTAATCTCACGAACCGTTCCGACAGCTTCGACCCCTTCCCTTTCAGCACTCACCACAATTTCACCGAGAGTATAAACATTCGAACCTTCCTGAGTTTGTGAATATGCTGCAAAAGGGAAAGAGAAACATATCCAAAGAATTGCTGCACACCACAAGAAAGCCCTGTCTTCCGTTTTCATGACACCTCCATGGATAAAGATTTTGATAAATATCGATAAACTTTCATGGGGAAAAATAATTCGTGCGTTTTCTTAAGCTTATTTAAAAGTTAAGTCCGGATCGATGCAAAGTCAAATTCTTTATATTCATATGATATATGAAATATTTTCATATATAACCGGGGTAAAATTTGTATGCTCGCGAGAATTGCCTGTGGGCATATGATAAGACCATGTTGAAATTAAAATACTCTGAATGCAACCCTGCCTGCCTTTCAATAAATAATCAAACGAAACGGGTTAACCTCTCGATTTACCCGATCTGCTCCAGATCAAATAAAATGGCAATCCTGAAAGCATGATGAGCATTCCAATTATTGAGGTTGTCGGCCTGGCCAATGCTATCTGTCCGGCAATAAAAACATAAAAGCAGATAAAAAGGAGGGGCGTTGCCGGATAGCCCCACGTACGGTAAGGTCTTGCTATCTCCGGGTTACGCCATCGGAGTACAATGTGAGCTATCCCCGTCGCCAGTGAGGACAAGAGCATAACAAAAACTACATAACTTAAGAGTTGCTCAAATGTTCCTGCTATTACAAATAAACAGGCAAGACACATTTGACTTACGATGGAATAGTTTGGCGTCCCGTATGAAGAATGCAGTCTCTTCAGGGGCGACCAGAAAACCCTGTCCTTTGCCATTGCATAATATATACGGGGACCGGTCAGAACAGTTGCATTAATGCTGGAAATTATGGCAAACATAATGGCAAGCGTTATAATATGTGAAAATTTTTGGTTAAAAAGAGTCTCTGCTGAGATTTGCCCTATGTTAATGGCATCTTTAATCTTCGAGATCGGAAGAGCGTAAAGATATGTCATGTTGACAAGCGAATAGATAATCGTTACGGTAACTGTTCCGAGCACGAGGGAAAGCGGAAGTGTGCGTTCAGGCCGTTTGACCTCACTGCCTATATATGCCGATGCAAACCAGCCGCTATAAGTAAAGATTACCGCAATCATTGCCGGCCCGAACAAACTAGACCATGCCATTTCCCCAGAAGGTACAGCAGTGAAGTGATGCATGCTCCCTTTTGGAGACAGGATACCGCCGGCTATCAAGGTTGCCAGGATAAAAAGAGTCATTGCCGTAAAAATATTTTGGGTCGTTCCACTCCAGCGAATTCCCCTGTAATTGATAAGCGATAAAAATATGACAACCAATATTGCGATTAATTTTTGATTTGCGGCAGCATTCACATGTAAAAAACCAGTTATATAACTTGCCAGGGCAAGAGAAAGGGCAGCTATTGATCCCGGGTTGATAATCCAGAAACTGACCCAGCCAACAAGGAATCCTGCCCATCGACCGTATGCTGCTTTTAAAAAATGATAGTCCCCACCGGAATACGGGAACATCCCCGCCAGCTCAGCATAGGTCAGGGCTCCACATAGTGTCAGCAAGCCCCCTATAATCCATATACCGATAAACAAGAGGGGATGATTTAGCTCACCTGCGAGGAAGCCACTCGTTGTAAATATGCCTGCGCCGATAATATTCCCGATAACGAGCAAAGTTGCATCAGGAAGGCTGAGCTGTCGATGCAGTTGCAATTTCCGATACCTATTTCAGGCATGGCCATATGTATATCATGCCCAAGTGCTTTTCATTTTCTTTTTCAGTTATGCCGAGCACTTCATTGAGAGTCGTCCGTACCAGACGTTCACTGTCTGAATATCCGGCCCTATAGACGACATACACAGGGGTATCTCCAGGATAATATTTTTCGAACAGTGGCATGAGATTTTCCATCTCCTTCAGTCCTATAAAAATTGCGAGCGTTTCGCCGTTTGCAGCTATGGCCTTAAGCAACGGTTCATTGGACTTCAACCCTTTGGGTACGGAAAGAACAATCGAGCCGTTGCACCATATCTGCTTTTTGATCAAGGCATTTGCAGCATTAAAGGCGCTTATCCCAGGTATGACCTCGATATTTCCCTGAAATTCCTGGAGCCAGTAAATCCAGCTCCCGTAAATCATTGGATCCCCGTACTCAAGCAAAACCACGTTCTTCCCTTCCTCCAGGGCATCTCTTATCTTTTGTATATCCCTCGCCCTTTGTTCCTCAAGCAATCTGGTGCTCTCCCCGGGGGAAAGTCCGGGATGGTTCTTTTTAAATACCGGTTCCGCATTCTGCAACGGGTCGAACAATACCTTTTTATCACCTATATACTTTGAGAACCTCTTCTTCATATCATCCGTACAGATAAGAACATCTGCTTTTCCCATATAAGAGATAGCTTCAAGGGTTATCAGGCTTGTATCAGCGCATCCGACGCCGATGATGTAGAGTTTGGGCTTCCGGGTCAAACTGATCACTTCTATTTTCTCGACAGCC
>Ga0209163_1001233_pt1 | contig 30555 bp, 31 predicted proteins | sample MTBAKSrepl2MetaG_FD_187457 | JGI IMG/M metagenome (GOLD analysis project Ga0209163, IMG submission 187457) | Enrichment culture microbial communities om Arthur Kill intertidal strait, New Jersey, USA, that are MTBE-degrading - MTBE-AKS2 (Arthur... | ecosystem: Environmental > Aquatic > Marine >...
TGCAAGAATAGATTTTCTTCCGATATGGGGGAGTTGCGGACCCATGTAGAGCTCCGGGGAGGGTCCGGTAGAGCCGGCGCTGAGGGATCCGATAGTCACCGGCCGTGACACCTTGTAGCAGAAGCATTGAGGCAACAATGGTCAAGCAAGAGAAAGGTACAAGAGCGCATGTCAGGTCGCATCAGCGTCACCGGCGGTGACACGCATCAGGTGACCGGAGTCGAGACCATTTAGCTTTACGAGAAAAAGGGCGATACGTGATCGCCGTGACCGGAAAGGTGGCGCCCACCGCTTAGGACAAAATCACCAACGGGGCCGTCTTCACCCCCAAGCGGCGCCTCAAGTACAACACCACTTACAAGGTGGACCTGGCAGGGGTCGCCAATTTTGCGGGTGATGCAGTCACCGGCCAGGAGAACCTGGTTTTCACCACATTCGACCCTCGTGTCCTCGGATCGGCCCCGGTGGTCCATCCCTAATAGGCTCTGTCAATATGTCGGCCCTGGATGTGCATGGGGTTCTGGGTTTCCTTGTGGGCGGCAACTTCGAGGTACCTGCCGAGCACCGCGACCTGCCCTTTGTGGCCGGTCAGGACCATGCGTTTTTTGTGGTGGAGCTTTCCCGGCCTTGATCACCTTTCCGGTCAGGAAGGCTTGCAACTGCTTTGGGGGAAAAGTCAAAAGGACGTCATGGTCGTGTCGGCTTTCCTGGGAGCCCGGGCACCTCGCCAACACCCACACCGCAAGGCAGGCGAGACACCCGCGCTCCCAGGGTGGGGAAAAAGGACCCACAAGGCCGGAACGATGATGAGGGCCGTCAATTGCGGCACGGCTCCGAGCATGTGGGGTCCGCACTGCGGAGCTACCACACCGTCTCGCCACTCACATTCCTGCCGGCGATCCTGCCCATGGCGAAGGCATCGCCGATCAAGGTCCCGCTCAGGGGGTAGAGGTAGGCCACGGCGAAGGCCGATGCGTTACCCGCGGCGTACAGCCTGCGAACACGTTCGCCCTTGACGTCCACCACCTGGGCCTTGGTGTTGATCCTGGGGCCCCCGGCGGTTCCCCAGGTGCCGGGATACCCCTTCACCGCATAGAAAGGGGCCTTCGCGATGGGCTTGAGACCCACGGAGCGACCGAACTCCGGATCTTCTTCTTCGGCGCAGTAACGGTTGAAGGTGGTGACGGTCTGTTCGAGGGCGGCAGGATCCACACCCATCTTCTCGGCCAGGGCCTTTATGGCATCGGCCTTGAGGATCCAGCCCTTGTCGATCTCCTCGGTGTTGTCCGGACTCCAGGTGTACTTGGGATTTCCGATGGGAACCGGCAGGCCCACCGGGCCCTTTGTCCTGGCCTCCTCGTCAAAGACGCACCAGCAGGGGATGTTGGAGTAATCGCGTTTGACCGTGTCGAAGTTCTCCATGGCCCGACCCACCATGTCGTACGGCTGTTCCTCATTGGTGAACCGTTTGCCCAACTTGTTGACGATAATTAGGGGAAGGGCCATGGCCATGAGCTGGATGAGGGAGGGGTAAGCCACCGGTACCTCGTCGAACTTGTGGCACAGGGCGCAGGGGGCGCAGTTGGTGTGCCACAGGTCTGCGCCCGTCTTGGCGGCCAGCTTGATGGCGTCGCCCGTGTTTCCCAGGTGCCCCATGGAGTGGACGGGATAGGCCCTGAGGTAGTTCTTCTTCATGGTCTCGTCGTAGTCGAACCCCCCGCAGGTGAGCACCACGCCCTTTTTCGCCTTTATGGCCATGCGCCTGCCCGCCTTCTCCGCAATAATGCCCAGCACCTCCACGCACTGGGTCCCGTCCGCTGCAACCAATTCCCGGGTAACCAGCTCGCTTCCGGCGATTTCGTATATCACGGGGATCTTGCGTGTCTCCACGGCGTCGGCGAGCACCTTCCAAAGCCCCACACCCGTCGTGTTGGGCTTGACCTGGCACGACGTGTACGAGGCCGCACCCTCGGCATCGAACCACCCCTTGAGGGAGACGAACACCTCGCCGCCGAGACTCGTGATCCACGGTTCGTTCTTCACCGCCTCTTCGGCCCAGGCAGTCAAGGATTTCTCATCAACGTCAAAAAACCTCCCATCTCCGGCCCGGGAACACTCCAGGAGGTAGTTGACCGTCCCTTGAACGTCTCGGGGGCTTACGAAAAAGCCGCCCGAATACATGGTGGATCCTCCCCCTTCCGCTGCCTTTTCCACGATCAGGACCTTGGACCCCCCGTCGTGGGCCATAATGGCGGCAGCGGCCCCGGCACCGCCGTACCCCACCACCACGGTATCGGCCTCCTGGTCCCACTTCATCCGGGCCCCCACGGCCTCGGCCTCTCTCATGGTTGCGACCCCGCCCAGGGCCGTCGCGCCCACTCCGATGGCAGTGGCCTTGATGAAACCCCTTCTGCTGAAATTTCTGTCCTGTCTCTCTGTCATGGGCCTTCCTCCTTTCTCGCAGGTTGGTGAATCCGTCCGTTGCGGCTTCATGGGTTTCAGGGTCCGTTCCGTTGTTCCGAGGGCAAAACTAAGGCATCACCAATTCGAACACATGGCACTTGTTGCAGAAAAAGACAGAGTCCCGGTGCTCTGCGTGGCACTGGGTGCAACGCACCTCGCCCAGGTGGGATCTGTGCGGGTTGGGAAAAGCGGCTTTCGTCAGCTCCCCCACCTGTTCATAACTGCCGTGACACTCCCGGCACTTGCCGCTCGGGGGCCTCTTCTTCTCAGTGGCCGTCCCATGGCAGTCTTTGCACGATACGCCGTGACGGTCGTGGCGCTGCCTCACGGCAGACGGGTCCGAAAAGGAGCCCCCGTCGCCCTGCCCTGCCCCGGAGGCGCCTTTTTCCCCCCTTGCAGCCGCCGCTTCGGAAGTTTTCTCTCCGGGTGCGTCGGCCCCGGATTTTTTAAATCCATGGAGGAGCAATATGCTCAGGACACAAACCAGGAGCACGAAAAGTCTGCATATTGCAACCATTGTTTTTCTCTTCCCAGAAGATGCGAAGCACCCCAAATGAGAAATGGGTATGATGAAGGTGGTTCGCCCAGGTGTCAGGCGTCGGGTGGGCCTTGATCGTTGTTGTGGCCACCTTGTTTTCCCCTCACCCCGACCCACGACACGAGAGGGAGCATAAGGAACTGGCCGTAACGATGATGAAGGCATCCCACCGCCTCGGTCCCCTCCAGACAAGGTCGGTGCAAGGCGGGATGTGGTGGGGGCAGGGCACGCCGGTTTTGCCTCGACATTTCTTATAACGGGGCGCAAACTCGCGTGTCAAACCTAAACCTGGTTGCGTGATTGAGGGGCAGACCGAAACGTGAAACCTCACATCTCGCACAGTCCTCTCGCAACGTGCACCCAACCCACGCCACTTTTCCCACGGGTTGCTATTGGCCCCACAACCGGGTAGCACGAACGGTCGTTATGTCGTGAAACCCCTTACGGAGATCGTGTCTTGACAGAGAGACATCCCGGCACCGAAGGGCCTTCCGGCCCCTTTTTCGACGGGCTCGGGGTAGGCGCCGGCACGGTCAAGTGGGTACGCAGGAATGCAGAGGGGACGGTTTCGACGCAAGTGGTGGCCCACGGGGGAGGGCCGGAACCACGCAGTGCGAAAGATGTTCGAGCGGCACCGGGGCGCGGCAGACGCGGCCATGGCGGTCACCGGTGAGGCGGCCAAGGCATTGGTGGAAAGGCCATACCGGGCCGGGGCCGAATGCCTGGAAAAGGCCCTGGCTTTTCATGGTCTTTCTCCCCACATCCTTCTGACCCTGGGCGGAGAGACCTTCAGCGTGTACTGCCTCAAGGACGGACAAGTCCGCAGCGTGTCTTCCACCACCAAATGCGCGGCCGGCACCGGGGAATTCATCGTTCAGCAGTTCGCAAGGATGGGTCTGCCCCTCGAGGAAGGCTTGCGGCAATGCGCGGACGGCAGGATCGTGCCCCTTGCCACCCGGTGTTCCGTGCACTGCAAGTCCGACGCCACCCACAAGCTCAACAAAGGAGAGTGCGTGCCTGCGGCCGTGACCCGGTCCCTCGTTCACGACATGGCCGTCAAGGTCCGCGAGCTGGTGACCGGCACCCGCTGGCCAAAGGGTTCGGTGGTGCTCGCAGGGGGCCTTTCGCAAAACCGGCCCTTTGTGCAGGACCTGGCAAAGCTCCTTCCGGATTCCGAAATCGTGGTCCTGCCCGAAAGCCCCTGCCCGAAAGCCCCTGCCTGGAGGCATTTGGCGCAGCTCTTTATGCCGGGGAGCTATCGAGGACACACAGACCGTCTTCGGGGCTCTCGCCTCTCAAAAAGTCCCGCCCCGCTTTCGGCACCCTCGCCCCGACCCCGGAAAATCGGCGGTTGGGGTTGGGAGGCGATCACACGGGGCGGGTGAACCTGTGCCTCCTGTTGGGAGACCTGTTCGAGGAGGCCTACAACTGCCTGGCCTGTGTCGGGGCGGACAGGGGGGCGGCCCTGGGAACCTTCGAGGTGGAATTCCGGCGCTTTGTGGAGGCATTTCCCGGGGAGGACAAATCCTTCGAACCGGCCGAACGATGGGCCGAGGCCATGGCACGCGTTGCGCTGAAACGCCCGGTGCACAAGACCCCCCAAGGTGCTCGTTTTCGGGGGGTTGAACCTTCTTTTCGTCCACTACCCGGTCAGAGACTGCCTCCTCGAGCAAGGGGTCATCCCCAAGGTGGGGGACTGAGGGGAAGGCGCCTGCTGGATCGCCTCGGAAGCCTTGGTGCGCCAGGGCTTCAAAGCCGGTCTCGTGACGCCGGAGGAGCAATTCGCCTACTCGGCAAAGGGAGAGAAACGCGAAACACAGCTCAAGGTGCGTCAGTCCAAGTTCGGTGTGACCCTGGTGGACTCCCTGCAAACGCGACTGCGCCATCTCATGGAGAAGTCCGGCCTGCTCTTCGACCGTCCCACCCCCTTTGTCGACCTGGCCGCGGCAGGACATCCCCATGCTTCCTGCAACGGGTTCACGGAGACCACCATCACGGTGGGCCGTTATCTGTGCTCGGTGCGCGAGGGCCTCTACGACGCCCTGGTGAACCTGGGGTCCTTCAACTGCCTTCCTGCCATGAACTCCCAGGCCATACTGGCCCCTCTCGCCAACGCGGGGGACATCCCTTACGTGGCGCTGGATTGTGAGGGACCGTGGATATCCACCAACCAGAGAAAGCTTCTGGAAACCTCGCCCTACAGGCCAAGAGGGCCAAGGCGTCTGTTACTCGCGGAAAGGCGTCGGGGGGGTGATCTGGAACCGAATGTCCTTGACGCCCGGCACCTTCTTGGCCGCCTTCTCCATTTTGCGCACCAGCTCCACCTCCACCGATTCGGGAGCGCGCGTCCTGACCAGGACCGAACCTTCCTCGGCAGACACGTCCACGTTGGCCCTTACCTGAATGAGAGCCGCCTTGACCTCTGCGGCCAGAAGCAGGTCGTCCATGGCCTGCCGCGATCTGTCGGTGGTCTTGAAATGCTCCAGGTCCGCCGCGTGGGCTATGAGGTCCACCGCATCGTCCACCGTCAGCTTGTGGATGTGGAGCACCATGTCATAGAGGCTCGGGTCCGCGGTGTCGATGCCGTAGAGGTATTTGCTCCAGGCGCTACGCTGGCGATCCAGTTTCTTGAGGAAACCCGCCGCCTTGTTTCGCGCGATTCCATCCCTTTCCATCACGACCTTTATCCGGTCATCCAGGTCCGCGATGATGCGCACTTTGAGCACGTGGGAAACGCCCTTGAGAAAGAAGTGTCCCGCAAAGCCGTGGTACACGACGTTGTCCCGGTGCAGACGCCGGAGAACGGCCAATTGAATGAATGCGACGTACCTCTCCTTGCTGTACGTAAGCCTTTCGAACAGGGACGGCGCGTCCTTGAGGGCATGGAGCAATTTGATCTCCGGAATGTTGAACTCCTCCGAAGCCTCCAGAAGAACGTCCCGGGCCACACACTCGTAGCCGAGCCTTTCCGCGACCTTCTCGGCGATCTGCATGCCCCGGCTGTAGGACCCCCTTGAAATGGTGATGAGAGACATACCTCAACCTCCACTGCTCGTAAAATGGGTTTGGCTCCAAATCGTGCCACAACCTCCTCTATGGTATACCGTCTCTATGGTATACCGTGCGCGGCCACAAACTGCGCTTTTTATACCCTCACCCCGACCCTCTCCCAGAGGGCGAGGGGGATGCAGGAAATCGTAATTTGTGACCGCGCACGATATAGAACCGACCCCCCCATGGCGGGGTTTTTTTGCCTCGACGTTCGGGTTCACCCCACACCTCATCCCGGCCCCCGAGATCTGAGGGCGTGCCTGAACATTCCGTCCGCTTTCCCCACCCAAGGCAGGGCGGCGGTTTTCTCTGCAAACGGTGCGGACTTAGGAGCTAGTGCCCCCCGGCGCCCAGCATTCCCGATGCGGCGACGCACAGAACAATCACCTCCAGCGCGCAGATGACGAAATAAACCCAGTCTCCCCTGCGTGCGTACCCGGGAAGCAGCGTCAGGTAACAGACCACCGTGAGAAGGGCCAGCAAAGCGACCCCCACAAAGTTGAGATAATCCCCCGTCCCCAGCAGTGCGACCCACTTCCATCCGTGGGGGGCGTTGGTGGTCTCCACGAAATGGTTCACCCCTTGCCCCCAGTTGGCGGTAACGGCCTTCATGGGAACGTGGGGCGCCAGAATGCCGGTTATGTAAATGAGATACGTGATCACCAAGAGGAGGATGCCCAACCAGGCACCCAGAAAAAGGATGTTCGCGTAGTTGATCTGTTCGGTAGACGCCTTGACGGACATGGTATCGTGATCAGGCATGATGCACCCTCCTTCCCCTATCCCAGGATTCCCAGGCCGAGCCCCTTGTCAACCGCCTTCAGCCCCGCGAAGAGCAGAACGACTATGACCATGTACCGGATGATTTTCGGTTTCGCCACGGCAAGTATCCGGACACCCACAAAGGAACCGAGCATAAGGCCTATGATCGAGGGCACGGCCATGAGGGGGATCACGCAGCCCTGGTTGAGATAGATCCAGGCCGCCGAGGTGTCGGTTATGGAAAGCAGGAACTTGCTGGTGGCCACGGATATCTTCAGGGGAACCCCCATGAGAATATTCAGGACCGGCACGTTGGCCCAGCCCGCACCCAGGCCGAACATGCCGGCCATGATTCCTATGACCACAAAGAGCAGAAAGCCGGGCAGCGTCCGATGGGTCTTCCACTCGATGATCTCCTTGGTGGACTGGTCCAGGTACACTCCTGAAATGCCGAGTGCCGCGCCCAAGGCATCCTGCTTGTCCACTCGAGGTCGTTCCGTGTTTCTGGCCACCATGAGAAGGATCGAGATGCCGATGATGGTGCCCCCCAGGCAGACCTGCACAATCCTGGGATCGAGTCTGGACAGGTAGAGACCGAGCAGTGCCCCCACTATGGCGCACGTGGAGGCGATGAGGGCCACCGGCAGCGACAGCCGGAGGCTTGCCAGGTTCCTTCGCAGCAAACCGGGACCCGCTGCGAGGGCCCCGGCCAGGGCCACCATCAGCCCTGCGCCGCGCACGAAATCGATGTGGAACGGAAAGAACCCGCTCACCAGCGGGACGTAGAGCACCCCCCCGCCCACACCGGCCAAAACGGCGATGACCCCCAGTGCGAAACAGAAAAAGAGCAGGATGATAGGCCAGAACCACCAGGGTTTCCCATCCGTGCCGGGAGTCTGGGAGGTAGGTTCCGCGGCCCCCGCCGAGGCGGCGATGATCAGAACAAACAGTATCAAACCGAGACAGAGAAGTGCTTTTGGAAAGGCACGCATCGTGTTTCCCTCCGATTCGGACTGTTTTGTGCAGCCTTGCAGCAAGAGCCTTTGGCTGCGTTATCGGTCGAAAATACGCGACGACTCACGGCAAGTACGCCTTGCCCGAATCCTCCTTCCGGTCCCGCCTGCTGCGGGACCGACGTTCTTGTCCTCGAAGTCCTTGCAATGGGGCATCAGGGACATCCGGGCCCGGACGGCTTCGTTGCCCTCAAACCAGATGAGACCGCACGGTGAAGCTTCCGGCTCTGCTCCGTGAGACCCTTGATCGCCGCCCCATCAGGACTTCTTCTCCTTTTCCCGGGCAATGTCCTGGGCATCCTCCAAGCCCCCCTGGGAGGCCATTCCGGCTGCGGCCATCATGTCCTCGACCTTTTTCGGCAGCCGCTTGATGAAGTCCCAGAAGTGCCCCATTTCCCCCTTGTCGAAGTAGTCCGAATCGAGGGCTTCCGTGGCCTGCTTCACCTTTTCGTTGCCGAATGCCGTGAGAAGACACGTCTTTATGGCGGGATTTATTTCCCGCAGTTTTTCTATGGTCACCAAACCGTCGATCCCCGGCATTTTGAGGTCGACAATGGCCACATGGATGTTTTCTTTTCTGGCAAGCTCTATGGCTTCTTCCCCGCTGTAGGCCACCTTGGGCTCGATTCCCCTGAGCCGCAGTCTCTCCACGAGGTTGTCCACGAACTCCTTTTCGTCATCGACCAAAAGAACAGTGAGTTCCTTCATTTCCTACCTCCCCTCTCCCTAAGGGCTCGCTCAAGAATAACTTCCCATTTTGATGCGCCGATCCATCACGCATGGCAGCGTTGCTCGTCGCTTAAACGGCCCGCCATTCGCCCTCCTCGCCCCTTGCCATCCGCGCGCCTCGAAGCCTGAAAACGAAAATTTATTCTCACGCGAGCCCTAAGCCGGACCATCCGGCACCAAAAAGCGTTGGCGCCTCCGGGGAAAATTCCTGTCCACACGGATCATCGTTCCGACCGGTTCGCTGCACGCCTCGCGCGTCCACAAACTGCGCTTTTTGTAACCTCAGTCCGTTCCTAACCCGGAGGGCGGGGATGTAGCAAATCGCAATTTGTGACCGTACGCAGTACATGGCCTCTCCCACGAGGGGAGAGGCAGTATTTGGTCCCACGTTCACCCCCCCCCCCTTGCCGGAAAGGACCCCGCCGGCGGATCGATGGCACGCCGACGCACCCAAGATTCATCCTGCCGCCTCGGGTCCGGGACCTGCCCCCAAACTCCTGGGAAAACGAAAGTCCAGAACCCCTTCCCCTGCCTTCCACGACACCGTACCACCGATGGGACCCGACGCCTCCTGGACACCTGAAAGGCACGGCGTCACATCGATGCCCGTTGTCTGCGGGTCGCCTTTGCTTTCACCGGGTGCCGATAGAAAGCGCACATCGAGTCCTTGCTGCCCACATCGCCACTGCACCGTCACTTTCCCTCCGGGCCCTGCAACGTCCATGAGACAATCCAGGGCCGTGAAAAGGGCCATCTGGAACAGGAAGGGATCCGTCTCGATGTGCGTTTCCTCCACAGGCGCCGCTGCTGCCATGACCTCGAGGTCCACTTCCCTCAACCGTGCAAAGCGCCGGCTGAGAAAGACGATCTGCTCGACCCATTGGCCGCAGTCGATGGCTTCCAAAGCGGAGTCGGCGCTGTGCGCGAAGCGATTGAAGCGGTTGGTGAGCTCCAGCCCCCTCTTGGTCTGGGCCAAAATGGTTTTCAGGGCCTTTTGGAAACGTTCCTTGTACTGGAGATTATCGCCCGCACCCAGGTCAAGAAGGTCCTCCACCAATCCTCCGGTTTCGTTGATGATGGCGAGCACGTTCTTCAACTCGTGCGTCAAACCCGCGGCTATTCTGCCGAAGAAATAGGCATCTTCGTGCCTGACACCTGTCGTTTCCGATTTCACCTTGCCCCTCTACCGATCCGGATAAAGGTCCCTGTCCGGGCCCGTGTGACCGATCTTTGCCTTTGAACGTGCATACCCCCCCCCGCATTCACAAGCAGCGTTCTTGAAACCCTCACCCCGCCCCTCTGACGCAGGGAGAGGGAGGGAATCGCAAATTGCGACCGCGCAAGGTATCACACACGCTCTTACCACGCCTTCTCGGTGATGATTTTCTTGATCTTCTCCTCGGTCTTCTTCTCTACGATGATCATCTTCTCGGCCTGGGCCTTCTTGATCTTCTGGGTCAAGGTCTCGATGTCCGCAGGCTTCTCGAGAAAATCGATGGCCCCGAGTTTCATGGCTTCGATCCCCTTCTTGATCGTGGCATGCCCCGTTAGTAGGATGACCTGAAGTTCCGGCCGTTTTTCTTTGATGATCTTCAGTGCCTCCAGTCCGTCCATGCCGGGCATCATGAGATCGAGGACGATGGCGTCAAAGGACTCCTCCTCCACTTTCTCCAGTGCCTCTTTGGCCGAAGCGCTTGTGGTAACGTTCATCCCGCGATTTTTCATGCGTTCGCCCAAGGTCTCCAGGAAGTCCTCCTCGTCGTCCACCAAAAGAACTTTTTCCGTCATGGCCCCTCCTTGTCGCGAAGCGTTCTGCACTGCCGGGCATCTTTGTGCGGTCCGCGCCGTACTGGTTCTTGGACTTGTCCACGGCCTTGCGTACAGATGCGTCTTCTCATTGCTGACTTCCTAAATCCAGCCCCTCTCCCGGTCCGCATTATGGGAAGGCCGGGGCCTCCTTGGGAAGCTTCAGGGCGATGGTCGCCCCGTCGTCTTGCCGGGAAACCTCCGCACCGAGGCTCCCTGCCAGTTCCGAGACCGGTCCGTCCGGAAAGGGCCTTCCCGTATTCTCCCCCCCCCGCCGGAGGCCCTTGAAAACGATCAGGGCTCCAGGGCCTTGCCGGGAGGCCAGAACATCTAACTCCCCTCCTTCCCCAGCAGCTTCCAGCGCAAAGCCCAGGCAGGACCACAAGATGTCTTCCAGAAGAAAGAGGTTGGTGGTGACCGTCACCGGACCGTCTTCGGTGATGTGGCGAACCGCAACCGCCTTGGAGGAGGCACGCCTGTTGCCGAGGGCAACCATCAACCCCGTGACATCGGTCACATCCACCGGCATGACAGGTTCATCGACGCTGTGGGCGAACCGGTTCATGTTCTTCACGATGTGATCCGTCCGTTCCACCTGCCTGCGGATCATGGCGGCCGCCTTGCCCACCCGCTCCACATCCAGGGTCCCGCCCCTGCGCACCATCGCCACCAGATCTTCCAAGAGCCCGGCGCTTTCGTTCATAACCGCCAGTGCGTTCTTTATTTCATGGGAGATGGAGGCCGATACCTTCCCGAAAAACTCCAGATTTCTCCATTTCACCTGTCCATCCCATGATGTCATGGTTTCGCGCCTTTCTCCTTCAGGACATCCTGCATCCTCTTGACCAGCACATCGATGTTGACAGGCTTTACCAGGTAGTAGGCAGCACCCGCCTCGGAGACACCCACCCGGAAATCCGCCTCGGACCCGTGGCCCGTCATGAAGATGAATTTCATCTCCGGACGCATCCGCTCCATCTTTTTCTTGAGGTCGAGCCCTGAAACCCTGGGGATCTTCACATCGAGGACCGCGACGTCGAAGACATGATCGCGCACCTTCTCCATCGCCCCTTCCGCTGTTGAAACCCACTGGGCTTCTATCCCCCTCATGGCAAGCCGCTCTGCCAGTGTGGAGACCAGCTCGACCTCATCATCCACCAGTAGCACTCTCATCGGGCTCTCCTTCGGGTCCATGGTTCAAGGGGAGCCGTATGGTGAACGTTGTCCCCTTACCCACAGTGCTGGCCACCTGTATCTGTCCACCCAGTTCCTGAACCAGTCCGTAAGTGATGGAAAGGCCCAGTCCCGTTCCCCCCTGCTTGGTCTTTGTGGAGAAGAAAGGCTCGAAGATCCGCTGCACGTCCGCCTCGGCGATCCCGCTGCCGTTGTCCGCCACGGTCATCAAGATCCGCTCCCTGTTCTCCCGGACCACCTCGATGTCCACTGCCCCCCCATCCTGTACCGCTGCAAAGGCGTTGTTCATCAGATTGAGCAGGATCTGCTGGAGCTTTCCTCGATCACTGACAAAAGCCGGCACGTCTTCCGCCACGTGCACGGATATGGTGATGGAACGATGTTCGGCCTCCTTTTGGAGAAAGCCGATCACCTCCTGAACCACCTCTGCGGGGTGCAGGGTCTCCCGAATGGATTCCCCGCCCATGTGCCGCGCGAAACTCAGAAGCCGCCTGGTGATGTTGGCCCCCCTTTCCACGGACTGCAGAATGCTGTTCACGAGGCGAAGCAGGCGCTCATCTTCCGCATACATCTTCCGGAAGGTGAAAAGGTCGCGGATAAGACCCGCCTTCTCGTTGATGATGGCCAGCGGATTGTTGATCTCGTGCGCCACTCCCGCGGCGAGACGCCCTATGGACGCCATCTTGTTGGAATATTCCACCTGGTGGAGCATCGCCACACGTCTCTGATCCGCCTCGTGGATTTGTTCCACAAGGTAGGTGGACACACCGACGATGACCACCACAATGCACACAATGCTCACCGCAAGGACCGCGAAGATCTTCAGGTTCGCGTAGTGGAACTCCTTGATCAGGTCCTTCTTGTTCTTGGTGATCATGAGGATGAAAGGGGTCTGGTCGATGTACGCGTACCCCAGCATCAACGTTGTCCCTTGCGGCAGGCGCATTTCCGTCACCTGAGAATGTTCCGAATGGTGCGGGACAGGGATGGGCAGCTTTTTCAGGACGTTGCCGAAATAGCGGGAGGGAGTCTGGAGGATGCCCTCCCGGTTGACCAGAAAGGCATCCCCCTGCTCGCTCATCTCCAACTGCGCCAGCACCTCCTGGAATCGCTCCGTGTCGATGGTCGCCCGCACCACGTAAGGTGACCCGCCGGCGGGCACGTGCTTGAGAGCTATGACGATGTGGGGGACCTGCCTGAGACCGAGGAAGACGTCACTCACATAGACCCCCTCTTGAAGGACGTGGCGGTACCACTCCTGACCCGAATAGTCGACCCCGTAAAAGTCGTAAGGTCCAGCATACACTCTCTGTATCCCTTTGGAATCGATCACTCCCAGGTCCGTGAACCCGCCGAAGGCCCTTTTGAGGTTTTCCAGCAGTCCGAAGAGTCTTGGCACCCTTGTCAGTTCCTCGATGCTGTTGTCCTTGACCACAAACGCGAGGGCGGAGACTCTTTCCTCCAAAAAAAACCTCACGGTCCGCCGCGTGTTGGAAACGAGCCGGGAAACCCGGAAGGAGATCTCGGAATCGACGGCCTTTCGCGTGACGTTGAAGTCGATCACCGCCATGAAGACCAGGGGAACGAGAGCGACGACACAGGTGAGGACGACGGCCTGTCGCCAGATCCTGCGGAAATCGAAAAGGTGCTTGTAAGGACCGGCCGCCACGTCGTGGTGATCCCAGAAACCCGGCTTGATTCTCTCTTTCAATCCCACAAGCCCTCCTCCGGCGCGATCCGTCACAGGGCGGCCGGCTTCTTCCCGCGCACCTTGTCGTTGGCCTTGCGCAGGGTTTCGCTGAGCAGCTCGATGTCCACCGGCTTCTGAAGGTAGGCGAAGGCTCCGAGCCCCATGCACACTTTTCGGTCCGCTTCGGAGCCGTGTCCCGTAAGGATGATCACTTCGATTTCCGGGTTCGATTGTTTCACGCGCCTGAGCACTTCCATCCCGTCGATGCCTGGCATCTTCAAATCCAGGATCATGACCTCGGGCTCGTCTTCCTCGATGAAGTGGAGTGCGGACTCCCCGTCATAGGCCACTGCGGAACCCACGTCACGCATGAGCAAGCGCTCGGACAGCGTCTGGACGAACTCGCGCTCGTCATCCACCAGCAAAACCTTGCTGGGCGCCTTGTTGTCGAACTTGCGGTAGGCATCCTGAGAACCGCGCGGCTCCGCCACCTCCATCGTCACAGCGGCCACACCGGGGACCCCGGCGGCTATATGCGTGAGCTCTTCCTGGAGCCTGTCGAGCATCACCACGGGTCTGCCTATCGTCAGCGTCACCCGGTCTCCGGATGCCGTGACGGCCACATTGTGTCCTTCACGGGCAAGAGTCGCCTGGACCCTTGCGCCGAGCCGAAACTCCTCCATCGCCCTTCTCGAGGCCCCGTCGATTTGGACCACGTTCTTGCCCATATTCCGCCGGATAAGGTCAACGGCCTCGGGCAGCGGGACCTTGTCTGCCGGCAGGACGATGTCGTACAAGGCCGGGTCCCACGGGTCCTTTGCCCCATGGAGGGCCTTCACCCAGGCTCTTCGATCCTCGTCTTCGGCCGCGATGCGGTTTGCGGCATCTTCCCTCACGAGGCCCTGGTCCTGCATCGCGACCCGAACGCGAAAATCCCTGTCCGCGATGAGACAAACCCTGAGGGCATGGCTGATGGAGCCCGGGACGAGATGGCTCGAAAAACCCTCCACAACCATCGTTTCCTTGAGAACATCGGCAAGGGCCGCCCGAATGAAGGCGATGGAACGTTCCTTTTCCCGGGTGAAGGGGTTGAACACCGACGTCCTGGCTTCGAAGGCTTTCATGAGAGTGCCGTTGGGTACGTCCCACTGCCGCCCCGCCAGCTCGACGACGTCCCTGTCCGTTACGAGGTCGCACCCGCATGTGGCCACAACCTCTGGCACCAGCAGATGCTCCCTGCAAAAGGTTCCCGCAAAGAGAGTCACGATCGCCATGGGTCTCTAGGGACCTCCTTCCTGTCTCTTTTCGATCATCCGCCTGCAGGCGCTGATGAGCTCGCCATAAAGGGCGGCTGCGTCGTACAGATTGTAGTTCTTGAAACGCACGAGCCCGTCGACCATGGTGAAGATGAGAAGAGCGGTCTTTCGAGCAGGAAGATCTTCCACGGAACCGTCACGTTGACCCTCCACGAGCGGCTTTTCGAAGATGTCTACCAGGCAGTTGTATATTTCCTGCAGATATCCCCGGCACGTGGGATTGGCCTCCGCGAGACGGTACGGGAAGTAACGATGCAGAAGCAGGAAGCTGTCCTGAAGCCTGCCCGCAAGATAAAGGTAGAAGGAAACCGCGTCCTCCACCATGTCCAAACCCTTCTTTGTCTCGCGCTGCCGTTCGAAGCTTGAAAATTCGGCGACGATTTCCTCCTTGAGACCCTGAAGGATATGCAGAAGCAGGTCTTCCTTTGTCTTGAAATGGTAGAAGATGGTCCCTTCCGCAACACCTGTGGCCGCCGAGATCTCGGATACGGAAGTGTCCTTGTATCCCTTCTCGGAGAAAAGCCTGCTGGCTGCCTGGATGATGGCCTCTTTCCTTGTCACGGATGCCTTTCCCGCAGGTTGTGCTGACTGAGCACTCACTCGGTTCTCATTGGGATTTTCTTTGCACTTATTTCTTCCCCGTGTCAAGAGAAAAAAATGGGGCCGCAGGGCCATCCCACAGCGAACGGAGGGTCTTGCAACGACCTGCCGCGTCGGAAACCCCACCCGAGAAGCGGAAATGCCGGTGCTCCAAGAGGCGGTGGTGGCCACGGTTTCTTGTGCGACGGGGGAAAATCCCCTATACAGGGCCCTTAGCACTTCTTGTCGCAGACCCCGCATATACCTTGCGCGGCCACAAGCGGGGCTCTTCATAGCCTCACCACGGCCCTCTCCCAGAGGGCGAGGCGGATGCAGAAAATCGCAATGTGTGACCGCACGCAGTATAACAATGGCCACTTGCCCCGGGGTCCGGGGGCCCGCGAGGTCCCCCCAAGGAATCGGTATCGGTATCAAACCACGAACCGTGCAGGCCCCGGCAGCGGGACCATGGGGTTGAAGGCCTTGATCATCGTTCCGGCCGGTTTTTTGTACTGCCTCTCGCGTCGTGGGGTTGGGGTGAGGGGAAAGCGAAGGGGCAAAGTGGGAAGGGGAGGCAATACCATGGGGTTTGGCTGGGATTTTCCATATCCGTCCCAAAGGATGCCGGTCCTTGCGCGCAACGTGGTGGCCACCTCGCAGCCTTTGGCTGCCCAGGCCGGTTTGCGGATGCTGCTCGAGGGCGGCAACGCGGTGGACGCGGCGGTGGCCGCCGCCATCGCCCTGACCGTGGTGGAGCCCACCAGCAACGGAATCGGAAGCGATGCCTTCGCCCAGGTGTGGGACGGCAGGAAGCTGCACGCCCTGAACGGCTCGGGGCGCTCACCCGAAGCATGGTCCACCGAGTACTTCTCGGGGAGGGACCGGATGCCTGCCCTGGGATGGGACTCCGTGACGGTTCCAGGGGCGGTGGATGCGTGGGCGGCCCTGTGGGCCCGTTTCGGAAGGCTCCCCTTTGGGCGGCTCTTTGAGCCGGCGGTCCGCTATGCTGCAGAGGGATTCCTCGTTTCTCCCAAGACCGCGGCCGCCTGGAATGCCATGGCCCCGACCTACAAGGGTTTCCCGGACTTCGAGAACACCTTTTTGCCGGGGGGCAGACCCCCGGGGGCCGGTGAGCGGTTCCGGTGTCCCGATCAGGCCCACACACTCGAGGCCATCGCCGAAAGCCGGGGGGAGTCCTTCTATCGAGGCCCCTTGGCCCGACGCATCATCGAACACGCCCAGACCCAAGGCGGGGCCATGGTTCCCGAAGACCTGGCCGCACACACCTCGCAGTGGGTGGTGCCCGTGCAGCTTCCATACGGCGGCACGACCCTTCACGAGATCCCTCCCAACGGACAGGGCCTTGCCGCCCTGATGGCCTTGGGCATCTTGCGCAACCGGGGCCTGGGGGGCTACCCGGTGGACTCGGCGGACAGCATCCACCTGCAAGTCGAGGCCATGAAGATCGCCTTTGCCGAAGCCCACAGGCACATAGCGGACCCGACCTGTATGGCACTCCCGCCGGGGCGTTTCCTCGAAGAAGGTTTCCTCGCGGCAAGGGCCGCTCAAATCCGGATGGACCGGGCAGCTCATCCCCGGAGCACCGTTCCGACGGACGGGGGCACCGTGTACCTGACCGCGGCAGACGCCGAAGGGAACATGGTTTCGTACATCCAGTCCAATTTCCTGGGCTTCGGCTCGGGCATCGTGGTTCCGGGAACGGGCATCAGCATGCAGAACCGCGGGCTCGGATTCGTCTTGGAAAAGGGCCATCCCAACTGCGTTGCAGGGGCAAAGCGCCCTTACCACACCATCATTCCCGGTTTCGTGACCAGGGAAGGGCAGTCCCTCATGAGCTTCGGGGTCATGGGGGGCCACATGCAGCCCCAGGGGCACGTCCAGATGATGGTGAGGATATTCACGTACGGACAGAACCCCCAGGCAGCCTGCGACGCGCCGCGCTGGTGCGTAACCGAGGATTTCAGGCTCGCACTGGAATCGGGATTTCTTCCGGACACGGCGGCTGAACTTGCGAAAAGGGGGCACGTGCTCCTCGAGCGACCTTCCGAGTGGCTGTTCGGAGGGGGACAACTGGTCTATCGGCTGGAAGACGGTTACTGCGCCGCATCCGATCCAAGAAAGGACGGCCAGGCGGTGGGATGGTGAAGGAGGCGGTCATGAAATGCATTTTCATCACAGGGGCCGCGAGCGGCATGGGCCATGCGACCGCGGTTCTTTTCGCTTCCAAGGGCTGGTTTGTGGGCGCCTATGATATCAGCGTGGAATTCGAGCGCCTCGGGATCCGCGCGGCCGACGTGCTGCCCGGACTCATCGACACCCCCATCCTGGAGAGCACCCCCAAGCGCAGCACCGACATGCCCGCAAAGCGGGCCGAGCCCCCCAAACGCGGCATGTTCCGCCTCATGCCCCCCGAAAGCGTGGCCGCGTGTGTCTGGAAGGCCTGCCACAGCAAAAGGCTTCACTGGTACGTTCCGGGAGCCATCGCGTGGATAGACCGGCTCACGGGGCTCTCTCCTTGCCTCGTGCGCAATTTCATGCGCAGCTTTCTCAACAAAGCCATGGAGGATGCCCGCAAGCGGATGGGGCCATAGCCCGGGAAAATGGGGCCCTAGTCGTGGAAGTCCAAGAACGGTTCTTCCCTGTTTCCGTCGATTTCCGGCTGGGTACCCTCCCATTCGTAGATGCGGCAGCCGTCGGATTCGGAGGTGGGAATGGCGCAGCCTATGAACGGCATCACCGGGTCCCCCGCCACCGACCGGAAGGTGAGCATCATGGGCTTTGCCCGGGGCAGCTCTTCGAACTCGATGATCTGTGTGCAGTAAATCCGACACCGGCCCTTGAAGAAATCACGGGTCTTGCGGAACTCAACGATCCTTTCCCTGAAAAGGAGCAGGGCGCTCCGGTGATCCGGCGCCTCGACGATCAGGCTGAAATCCCCGTACCTTCTGTCGGCCTCCTGCACCTGTTCCTGGTCCGTCGCATGAAGGAAATTGCCTACGTAAACCATCGAGGGGCTGCCTCCCGTTCCGGATGTGTCGGGAGCCCCGCACGAGACTCCCCATTCGAGCTGCCTGGATGATTCCGGATCGCACCCACCAAGCTCTTGATTTTCCTGGGCCGACCCGCGAAGATGTGGGCGGTGAATGTCGGCCTGGGTGGGACCTTACATACTGCGCGCCGTCATAATTGCGATTTCCTACATCCCCCCACGCCCTCTGGGTGAGGGTATAATAAGCGCATTTTGTGGACGCACGCAGTATAGCACAACCGGGCCACCGAGGGGATTAAAAATGGAGGGAGCCGATGAGGGTCCTCGTGGTGGAGGACGATTGGAAGATCGCCTCCTTCATAATGAGCGGATTGAAGCAGGCCGGCTTTGCCGTGGACCATGCCGCGGACGGGGAAGAGGGTCTGCACCTGGCTCTCCAGGAACCGTACGATGCCATGGTCGTGGACATCATGCTGCCCAAGGTGGATGGGCTGCGCCTCATCGAAACCATCCGCGGGCAGCGCGTGGACACCCCCGTGATCATCCTGAGCGCCAAACGCTCGGTGGACGACAGGGTCAAGGGCCTCCAGAAGGGCGGAGATGATTACCTTGTGAAGCCCTTCTCGTTCTCTGAGCTCCTGGCAAGGGTCCAGGCATTGATCCGACGTTCCACCAGGACCGCGGATACCACAAGCCTGAAGGTCGGGGATCTGTCCATGGATCTGGTCACCCGGCAGGTCGTGCGGGCAGGCAAGCCCATCGACCTCCAGCCCAGGGAATTCGCCCTTCTGGAGTATTTGATGCGCAACGCGGGGCGGGTGGTCTCCAAGACGATGATACTGGAGCACGTTTGGGATTACAGCTTCGACCCCCAGACCAACGTGGTGGATGTGCTGATTTTCCGTCTGCGCAGCAAGGTGGACAAGGACTTTGACACCAAGATGATCCAGACCCTCCGAGGAGTGGGCTATGTGCTCAAGGCTCCTTAAAAGGGTGCGCAAGACCGTCGTCTTTCGACTCAGCCTCTGGTATTGCCTCCTCTTTGTCCTGAGCTGCCTTTTCGTGTTTGCATTTGCCTACCTGCTCCTTTCCACGACCCTCAAGAGGCAGGACCAACACGCCATTCGTACATGGGCCAAGGAGCTGTCCGTTCTCTACGAGGCCGGGGGACAGGAGGCCCTGGAAAGGGGAATCACCAGGGGGCGAAAATTCGACGGCAGAGATCCCCTTTTCGTGCGCCTTGCCGATCCCGACAACCGGACACGCCTTCTGCTGCTGCCCTACCAGTGGCTGGCATTCGACATAAAGCTGCTCGAGCGACAGAACGCCGAACCGGACCCCACCTGGCTGCGTCTCCCACTGGGTCAAAGCGAACACACACTGGAACTCGGGTCGTTTTCGCTGCCGGAAGGCTACCGGCTCCAGGTGGGCAAGAGCAGCGAGGAGCGGGACCGGATACTGAGACGTTTTCGAGGGCTCTTTGCCGCGGTCATGATTCCGGTTCTCCTGCTGGGCGTGGCAGGGGGGGCGTTTCTTTCTCTCAGGGCCCTGTCGCCGGTTCGTGATCTCATCCGAACCGTCCGTTCCATCGATTCGGGACAGTTGGATGCACGGGTGCCGAGTCCCCAGACAGAGGACGAGTTGGATGAACTGGTCCGGCTGTTCAATGGGATGCTCGGAAAGATCGAGGCCCTCATAAACGGGATGCGGGAAACCCTCGACAACGTGGCCCACGATGTGCGCACCCCCATGGCACGCCTGCGGGCCACCGCCGAAACCGCCCTTCGATCGGACTGTGGCCGGGAAGCGCTGCGGGAAGCCCTGGCTGACTGCATGGAGGAATCCGAGGCCGTGCTGACCATGCTCAACACCCTCATGGACATTTCAGAGGCCGAGACAGGCGCCGTCCAGCCCTGCCTGCAACGCACCGATGTCTCCCGGCTGGCGGACCAGGTGGCGGCCCTTTACCATTACGTGGCGGAGGAAAAAGGTATAGAGATCCGAACTCACTATGAGCAAGACCTTTTCGCGACGGTGGACCCTGCGCGCATGAAACAGGCCGTGGCCAATCTGGTCGACAACGCCGTGAAATACACCAAGCCGGGGGGCACCGTGCGACTCAGCACGCACCGCCGGGCCATGGAAGCGATCATAACCGTCCAGGACGACGGACCTGGAATCACACAGGATGCGCTTCCGAGGATTTGGGAGCGCCTCTACCGCGGGGATGACAGCCGGTCCCAGAGGGGACTCGGGCTCGGCCTGAGCCTTGTCAAAGCCATCGTGGAGGCCCACAAAGGCACGAGCGAAGTGGTGAGCGAACCGGGAAAGGGCTCCACCTTCACCCTGCGGCTCCCCGCGACGGAGGAGGCCGCCCCCATACCGAACCTTTCCAGATTGTAATCTTCCTGAAAGCTCAGGGACATCTTGCCTGCCTATTATGACCGCAATTCACACACGGCTTTGGAAGCGCAGCCGTCTTTCAATCATTTTCTCATGAACAAGGAGGTCCTCATGAAAAAACGCATGAAAAGTCCCGGCCGAGGGGTCATCGTTGCCCTGATCATCTGCACCGTGCTCACCCTGAGCACCCTGGTACCTGCCCGTGCCGACGAAAAAGCAGGGGCGGCAGCCGATCTTCGCACGGCCATATCCCGGGTGGCCGAGACAAACATACCCGCAGTGGTGCACATCGAAGTGACCCAGACCCGTGAATGGTCCGGGCAGGCCCTGCCCTTCTGGAACGATCCTTTTTTCCGTTACTTCTTCGGCAACCCCCGTGCGCCCAGGGGGCTGGACCGTGAGATGAAAGGACTGGGGTCTGGGATGATCATGGACTCCGAAGGGCACATCCTCACAAACAATCACGTGGTGGGGGAAGCGTCCGACATAGAGGTGCTTCTTTCCGACGGCAGTCGCTACCCCGCCAAGGTGGCGGGTACGGACCCCAAGACGGACCTGGCCGTGATCAAGATCGATGCAGAAGGACCCCTTCCCTACGTTGCCTTCGGAGATTCCGACACGGTGAAGGTGGGAGAATGGGTGGTGGCCATCGGTCATCCCAGGGGCCTGGACCACACGGTGACCCAAGGGATAATAAGCGCCAAGCATCGCAGGGGCATAACCGAGCCCACCGGCTACCAGGATTTCTTGCAGACCGACGCAGCCATCAATCCCGGCAACAGCGGCGGCCCCCTGCTCAACCTTCAAGGCCAGGTGATAGGAGTGAACGCGGCCATTGCCTCGGACTCGGGCGGTTTTCAGGGGATCGGCTTCGCCATCCCCAGCAACATGGCCCTGCACACGGCCCGGGCCATCATCGCCCACGGCAAGGTGGTGCGCGGCTGGCTGGGTGTGCGTATCCAGGACCTCACCCCCGAGCTGGCCAAGTCGTTCGACATGGAAAAGGCGAAGGGCGCCCTCATCGCCGACGTGGTCAAGGACGGCCCTGGCGAGAAGGCGGGTATCGAAAGGGGTGACGTGGTGATCTCCTTCCGCGGCAAGGAAATCCCGGACGCAGCCACGCTGCGCAACGAGGTGGCCGTGAGCCCCGTGGGCCAGGACGTCGCTCTCACCGTTATCCGCAAAGGCAAGAAGCTGGAACTGAAGGTGAAGGTGGAAAGCCAGGACACTGCTTTCGAGGCTATGTCCGACTCGCTTCGCGACCGGCTGGGGGCTGACTTCAGGTTCATGGGTGAAGAGGAAGCCCGAAGGTATCGCCTGAAAAAACCCCAGGGTATCGTGATCTCGTGGCTCGATCCTCGCGGGCCCCTTGCCCAGGCCGGTTTTGAGCTGGGCGATATCATCCTGGAAATCAACGGCCGCCCCCTGGACAGTGAGCAGACGGCCGTGGATCTCACAGGCTCCCTGACATCGGGCGAAAGGGTCACCCTCCTGGCCATGGACCATCGAAGCGGACGAACGGGCTACGTCCAGATCATACTGCGCTGACAAGACTCAAACAAACCTGTGCGGCAATATCCGGCTTTCCGGTTTGCCGCACAGGTGTCAGGAGCAAAGTCACGTTGTTGACTAAGTAGTGCCTGAACGGAAACCTTTTGTCCGCATGAGACCGGCATGTTAGACGGCTTTGCACGCAAGATTGTTCGCCTTATTTAACTAGTCTACGATCATTTTTTACTTGACAGGTTCCACTGACAGTGATATCGAATACCTTGATAATACATGCGAAGCTGGAAGTGACAACTTTTTATGCTTCAGAGCATACTAGTCCTGTGCAAGCAAATCTTCGGAGGGAAATCATGCGCAACGTCATCGAGAGGCAAATGCAAGTGGGTGAGATCTCCATCTCTGACATCAACTTCGATCTCCAGTCTAGAGACGAAATCCGTAAGCTGCTCATTGGGCTCCAGGCAATCTACTGTAATCCTGAACTGCGAGCGGCGGTCTGGGAGGTCCTGCGCGGTTTGGTACCCCCGAATGTTGATCCCAACAAGGGTCGCAAGGGAATGAGCTTGTGGAGGATATTGGTTCTGGGTACTGTACGAGTGTGTTGCAACTGGGATTACGATAAGTTGCGGAAGATTGCCAACGAACATAGGACGCTCCGTTTGATGTTGGGCCATGGTCCGTTCGAAGTAGATTACAAATACTTAAATGTTGCGCGAAATTCTCACTCAGGGGCTGATAGCCACGTTTTTCAAGGGTATCCCCGATTCGAGCGCACGAATCACCTCCTGCAAGTGCCTTTTGTACCTCTGGGGGCCATCGAATTGCGTGAGGATCTGCACTGCGCGCGACTTTTCCGCGCTGCGCACGATATCGGTGACCCGCGATTGACGCTCCGCCAGAGAATCAAGCCCCTCCAGCGCCCCGGGTACGTCGTCACGGATCAGAAGATACACGCAGTACACCCAGTGAACGTGGGAAGACACCGACTCGAAGCTATGTGCTGCCACGTCTTCGAAGCCCAAGAACATCTTCACCTCCTTATGGAAGGTCTCGATCCCCCACCGCAGCCGATATGCCAGAGCAATTTGCCTCCCCGTGGCTCTCATGTCACTGCACGCCAAGTATTTTCTTCGGCCATCCGGCCTCTTTTTCATTTCCGAACAAACCAGCAGAACCTGACCCACATATTTCAGATAGGCGCTGATTTGTCTGATGCGCAAGTCCATGCGCTTGTTTTTTTTATGCTTGGTCGTGAACCGGACTGTCTGCCACGGGACGCATCGGTACCTTTTGAAAAGGTCCGCTACCTGGTGCCACAGCTTGCATTTCGGACTGCTTGGGTGTTCTCTCAGGCCCCTTACACTGCGCGTTGTGTTGAGCGCAAAAAAGGAAGTGCCATCCCCTTGAGCGGATGGCGTTCTGGATGTTCTTGTCGTCGTACCCACTGTCGGCAAGGAAAATTACAGATGGGGGATCATGGGGTCCGATGTAATACTCCAGATCGAGGTTACTGATGTACTCGGCAACCCAGACGTGTTCGCGCTTATAAATCAAGCCATGTCTTGCACAGTAGGCTTTGGACTGAAAGGCGATAGGAGGTAGAGGAATCAGGTGCCCACGTATCAGAATCGCGATGTTGGTCCACTGGTGGCAGATTTCGAATCCGCTGCCGTGATTGAAGCGCTTGACGTTCTCCGCGTGGAGAGACGACCGATGTTGAATGGTGGCGTCAATAATGACGGCGGCGGACCATGGCAGTTTGCCATCTGCCAACTTCGTTGCCATCTTGCCGTACTTACGGGCACGCTTTCTGCCCAGTTCTCGCAGGCTGTGAACAGACAAGCCGCGATGCTCTTTCAAGAGGCGGCTGTAGCGGGTTGGGTGAGATCGTGAGAAGACGGCGGCATCCCTTATGGAATGCTTACGCACGCTAATCATCAGGAAAAGCAAATAGGAGAGCACGGCGTCCTGAAGCCTCTTGTTCACATGAAGCTGTGCGAGCATGTGGTTTCTCAGCCTTGAGTACATGGCGTCGCCTCCGGTCTGTGAAAGTGGTACCCCGTACAGGGACGACGCTAAGGTATCATGGATTAAATTCTAACAGCAGCTAGCCCAACATTCTGTAATAGTTGGCTATAATAGCGCACTGCCTTCTAAGGGCTTTATGCTACTATGTTGGCTGGCCTCGCTGGGAGCCGAGACGAATGTTGGAGCCGGGCCAGCATACTGAGATCGACGCGTGGATACGCACCAGGGGGCGTTGCCTTTTCGTTGATCCATCGTTATCAGGTGTTTCGAAAGGCGACGGGGCCGACAACCGCGCCAGACGGCCCTTTTCGAAGCAGCGCGGCAAATTCGCGCAACGTATAAGTATTGCTGAACGGAGAGGAAAGATGTATACTGCCGAACAATGCCATGAACGCGGAGGGAAATTTCGCAGGGCTCCATTCCCGCTCGTTATGCCCATTAGGCTTCGGGATCAATAATGGGAGTCGGCTTAACTCGGAAGGAGGTCGCTCGGAGACACATGGGAACACCGCAGGTCTTGGTCATCGGAGGGGGCGTGGGGGGCCTGACGGCCGCTTGCGAACTGGCACGTTTCGACGTGGGGGTGCAACTGGTGGAGGCCGCTCCTTTCCTGGGAGGGCATGCCGTGCGCTTTGCCTGCAAGGCCACGGACAGGTGCGTGAAGTGCGGGGCCTGTTTGGTGGAGGAAAAACTCCATCAGTGCCTGGCGGATCCCCGCATCCGGGTCTGGCCCCAGACCCGCCTGGAGGCCTTCACACGCTCGGAGGGTTTTGCCGCGGAGCTGCACTTGGAGCCTGCCCGCATCGATTCGGGCAAGTGCACGGGTTGCGGGCGGTGTGTCGAGGTGTGCCCCGTTAAGGGCGCCATCCGAACCGGGTTTTCCCCGAGCCATGTTCCCTTTTTCGCCATAGATGCCGGCAGGTGCACGTACCGCAAGGACGGGTGCACCCTGTGCAGCCAGGCGTGCCTTGAAGGGGCCGTCGCTTTGGACAAGGAGTCGGTAACCCATGTCTGCCGGGTCGACGCGCTGATCGTTGCCGTCGGGTTCCAGGCTTTCAACCCCAGCGACACCCCTTACGGGTACGGCATTTTTTCGAACGTGGTGACTAATCTCGAACTGGAGACAATGCTCAGGACCCAGGGCAAGGTCGCCAGGCCATCGGACGGAACTGCGCCCCGCACCCTGGCCTTCATCCAGTGCGTGGGCAGCAGGGACGCACAAAGGGGGCACCTGTGGTGCTCCAAAGTCTGCTGCGGGTCGGCGCTTCGTATGGCAGGACGCATCAAGGTGGAACGGACGGAAACCGCTATCACCTTTTTTTATATCGACGTGCAGACCTTCGGAAAGGATTTTGCGCAGGTTTACGCAAATATGGGAGAGGCGGTCCGCGCGGTACGGGCCATCCCCGGAGACATTTTCCCCGCAGAGGAAGGCGCCTTGCGGGTCACTTACTGGGACAACGTCGAAGGACAGGCTAAGGAGGAGCTTTTTGACATGGTGGTCCTTTCCGTGGGGATGGAACCCCGGCACGATCTGGGGGCGCTCGCCAAGACCCTGGGGTTGGTTTGTGCCGATACCGGATTTCTGCAACCCTGTGACCCTGCAACGGCCCGTTTGGGCGAAGGGATCTTTGCCGCGGGTGCGGCGTTGGGGCCCATGGGAATAGCCGAGACCGTGGCCCGGTCAGAGCAGGCCGTTTGGGAGGCTGTGCAGTATCTCGGGCTGGCGGGCGCGCAGCGCGGAGACATGAGGAAGGAGTCAAGGAGGTGAACGCCGTGCCGCACACGGTAATGGTGATTGGAGAAGGTGCCTTTGCCCGCACCATCGCGGACGATTTGGCCGACAGGGGCGCCGCCGTGGTGCTCGTAATCGAAGGCTCCGGGCAGGATGCGGTGGAACGAGGTTCCGTGGCGGTCCGCGAGGGTCGGGCGTTGCAGGTGCGCACCGGAACTGGAATTGTGTCGTGCCGTGGCGTGGAAGGGGGTTTTGTCATCGAGACTATCCGGGAAGGCTGGCGGGAAGACGTGGCCGTCAACCGGGTGGTCATCGCCCAGGAGAGCGAGCGAAGGCCCAATGACCACCTGTATGGGTTGAAACCCTCGCCTTCCGTGATCTCGCTGGGTAGGGCCATGACCGCAAGCGATGATCCGGATGCCGCCCGTGCGGTCGGACTGGACCCCGGGAAAACGGCTGTTTTTCTCACGGGGCTTGTGGAGGAGAGCAACCCACTGATCCATGAGGAGGTGATGGGGTGCGCCCTGGCGCTCCAGACGCAAATGGGGGTGAGCACACACATCCTTACCGCGAACCTCAAAGTGGCCGGGCAAGGGCTGGAAGCCTTGCACAGAAAGAGCAAAGAAGCCGGCGTGGTCTACAGCAAGATTTCGAGCCCGATGCCCGTGTTGGAGCAGACCGACGGCGGGACCGTGTGGGTGCGGATGCTGGACGAAGTGGTGGGTCGGGCGTTTCGCCTCCGCGCAGATGTAACCGTGGTGGACGAAACGATCGTGCCTTCCGCCTCCCTTTCGCACCTGGCCCAAGTGTTCGGACTGCATAGGGACGGGGCAGGGTTTCTGCAAAGCGACAATGTGCACCGCCTCAGCGTGGCAACCAACCGGGCGGGTGTGCTCGTGGCCGGTCCTTCCCGTGCCGTCCAGTCGCCCGGAGAACGGAAGGTGGACGCAGCGTGCGTGTCCGACGCGGCGCTTGCCCTCGGAAGGGACGATGCATCTTCTCAGGTTTCCACGGCGGAAATAAATCCCGGTGCGTGCATCCGGTGCCTCACATGCTTCAGGCTTTGTCCTTACCGCGCCGTGGAGCTGGAAACCCGGGTGGCCATCCGGAAAGAGGCCTGTGCAGGATGCGGTCTGTGCGTGGCCGAGTGTCCCCGGGGGGCCATCGCCCTGGCAGGTCTCGGGCTTTCGGAGATGGCGGCGGTGCTTACCAACACCGGGAGGGTTCTGCAAGAGGGGCCCTTCGTTCCTCGGTTGACGGCCTTTTGCTGCACGCGCTCCGCAGCCCGGGCTTGGGATTTGGCGCGCTGCCTGGGCCGCGCCCTTCCCGCGGGCCTCAAGGTGGTGGAGGTCCCGTGCGCCGGTGGCGTCTCCGCGCAGCACCTGCTAGCCGCTTTGCGCGGCGGCGCGGACGGCGTGTTGGTTCTCACCTGCCACGAGGGCAACTGCCATTCGGAGGTGGGCGGCCGCTACGCCCGAGAAAGGGCGGCGCACCTTGCAGAGACCATGGCCCTGACGGGCCTGGGAAAGGAGCGCCTCCACGTCCGGACCCTGGCCTCGAACATGGGCGTGGAGTTTGCGCAAGTGGTGGAATGGTTCGAAGAGAGGATTTTCGCCCTGGGCCCCTCCAGGCTCAATAGGGGGTAAGGGGCACTTGCGCGAGGCGCCTGATGGACAATCCTGCAGCAGGACTTGAAGTTGTAAGGCGTGAAGACGGTGAGGGAGAAGTGATGCAAACAACGTGTGAAGTCATCGATTGGAATGCGTTGGACCGCGGGCGTTTCAGGAAATGGCCTTTCTCGCAGGACCTTTGCCTCACCTGCGCCCTGTGCTCCGGCGTGTGCCCCGCCTCGGGGGTGGACGGGTTCGATCCTCGCAAGATAGTGCGCATGGCTTGCCTGGGCATGGAAGACGACCTGGTGGAGGCACGATGGCCTTGGATCTGCACCATGTGCGGCAAGTGCGAGCGGCTGTGCCCCATGGGGATCGACATAGCCGATCTTGTCAGGGGCATCCGCTCCCTGCGGGAGCGGCAGAAGGTGCCCGGCATCCTCCACAAGGGTATCGAGGCGGCCCTGCGTACGGGCAACAACCTGGGGCTGCCCAAAGAGGACTTTCTGTTCATCCTGGAGGATGTTGCCGAGGAGGTGGCCGAGCAGCCCGGCTTCGAGGGGTTCACCGTGCCCGTGGACAAGCAGGGGGCACGCCTTCTCACCACGATTCACAACAAGCTGGTCAACACCCATACCGAGGACCTCAAGCACTGGTGGAAGATATTTCACGCGGCCGGGGAGGACTGGACGGTTGCCTCGGAAAACTGGGAGGGGACCAGTTGGGGGTATTTCACCGGGGACGACGAGGCCATGCGGACCATGGCGGGTCGGATCGTTGAACAGATGGATCGCTTGGAGGTGCAAAACCTCATGTGGCCCGAATGAGGGCACGCGTACCTCGCGACCAGGTCTGGTCTCGAAAGATGGTTTCCCGAGGCGCTCACACGCTTCGGCGCGGTCACGGTGTTCGATCTTCTCATGGATTACATCGGCAAGGGGCGCATCACGCTGGACAAGACCCAGTACGCAGGGGTGCGGGCCACCTACCACGATCCGTGCAACTGGGCCCGCAAGGCACAGAAACGCTTTGGACACGGTTATTACGACGAACCCCGCTGGATACTGGACCGGTGCCTGGAAAACTGGGTGGATCTCTATCCCACGCGACACCACCAGATCTGTTGCGGGGGGGGGGGCGGCGCCCTGACCACGGGCTACGATGTGGAGAGGATCTTTTACGGCAGGAGGAAGATGGAACAGATCCGCGCCACGGGGGCGCAAATGGTGGTGGTCCCCTGCCACAGTTGCCACGGCCAGCTCAACAGTCTGAAAAAGGAATACGACATGGAAAGCCTCCACGTGAAATACCTGTGGGAACTGGTGGCGGATATTCTGGTTCTTTCGTGACGGGAGAGGAGTAGGAGAAATGGAACGAAAAGGTTTGGTGACCCTGCAGGGAAATCCCCTCACCCTGACGGGCAATCCCGTGTCGGTGGGTGAGAAGGCACCGGATTTTGCGGCGATCGACAACAGCATGAAGCAGGTACACTTTTCCTCTTTTGCCGGGAGGGTGTGCGTCCTTGCGGCGGTGCCTTCCCTGGACACACCCGTTTGTGAAATCGAGACGAAACGGTTCAACCAGGAGGCGGGCCGCCTGGGGGACAAGGTGGCGGTGCTGACCCTGAGCATGGACCTTCCTTTTGCTCAGAAGCGTTGGTGCGCGGCTCAGGGCGTCGAAAACCTCACGACCCTATCCGATCACCGGGATGCGGATTTCGGCAACAAGTACGGGGTCCTCATAAAGGAGCTTCGCCTGCTGGCACGGTCGGTCTTCGTGGTCGATTCCACCGGTGTGCTCCGCTATGCGGATATCGTGAAAGAGGTCGCCCACGAGCCCGATTACGATGCCGTGCTCAACGCCGTACGCGGGCTGCTGTGAGCAGGGTCGGCCCCGGGCACTTCCCGGCTTGGGGATCCGTATTTCCGCCAGATTAGGCATTGACCATGGGTGCGACCTATGGACCACCGCCGACGCCCTGAGTACTTGTTGGGGGTCGGCATCGAGTCGTTTGCCGGGATCTTGTTTCGGGGCCGGACTGCCTCCAGGGCCGCTATGGCATGTCAAGGGCCCTCAGGGTCATGGCCAGGGCAATCGCACGTAAAAGTATTGGACTTCGGTCTGAGAGTGTGCCAAACTGGTTTGGAACCTATAACCCAAGGAGAATGGCACATGCAGACCGTAGAAAAGCCGACCATTATCGACCATTTCGGCTCGTTGACAGATCCTCGGATCCTTCTGAAAACGAGGCACAAGTTCATCGAAATCATTGTCATAGCCCTCTGTGCGATGTTGGCTGGCGCCGACCAGTGGACCGAAATCGCTCAGTTCGGACGTGCCAAGGAAGCCTGGTTCCGTACCTTTTTGGAATTGCCCTTCGGGATTCCCTCTCACGACACTTTTGGCCGCGTGTTCTCCATGATTTCCCCTGAACAATTCGAGAAATGCTTCCTCGATTGGGTCCGTTCGGCCTTTCAACACATTGGTCCCCAGGTCGTGGCCATCGACGGAAAGACCCTGCGCCGTTCCTACGACCGCTCCTCGAACAAAGCAGCCATCCACATCGTCAGCGCTTGGGCAACCGAAAACCGCTTGGTATTGGGACAAGTAAAAACCGAGGAGAAATCCAACGAGATCACGGCCATCCCAGAACTGCTCAGGGTCCTCGAACTCAAAGGCTGTATCGTGACCATTGATGCCATGGGCTGCCAACGGGAAATTGTTAAACAAATTGTGGACCAAGGAGCAGATTACGTTATCTCCCTTAAAGGGAATCAAGGTACTCTCCACAAGGAAGTAGAGCTGCTTTTCCAAGATGCCAAACAAAACAACTTCAAGAACCTGTCCCATGATATACCTCACGCGGCCATTAACTGCGATTCTTTGAAGGTTTGGAAGCGGAGCGACAACAGCGAATCCAACTCGATTTTGTGCTCCCCGTGAGTCTCTGCCAGGCATCCTGAAATGGCTTGCGTGAATGCCGCGAAATCTGGGTAGTACTTCGAATAGAGGCACTTCTTCTTGACAAACTTCCAGAGCCTCTCTATCAAGTTTAGATTAGGTGAATAAGAAGGAAGATATAGAAGTTCAATGTTCAAGTATTTGGCCGTTTCTTGAAC
>Ga0209163_1001235_pt1 | contig 30535 bp, 23 predicted proteins | sample MTBAKSrepl2MetaG_FD_187457 | JGI IMG/M metagenome (GOLD analysis project Ga0209163, IMG submission 187457) | Enrichment culture microbial communities om Arthur Kill intertidal strait, New Jersey, USA, that are MTBE-degrading - MTBE-AKS2 (Arthur... | ecosystem: Environmental > Aquatic > Marine >...
GGTTCCATCCCTCTGTACATACACCGACAAAAATTTTTTGTCCACTAAAATCCGCCGCTTACACCCAGCGATCGCTCAGTGTCCCCCTCTCCCCCGAAAACCGGCTCCCAAATGTGACAAAGTAGAACTAAACGGTCAAACGCTTCGCCACGTCACCCAGCCCGTATTTCCCGAGCGTTTCGGGTGTGGGAAGACCCGTAGCCGGGTCCCACTCCATCAGCCGGTAGTAGTCGTCTTTCATGGTCTCCAGCTCTTCCCTGGTGAAGGCGAGTTCCTGCATGGGGCGACCTCCCGGCTGAGAACGGCCGAAATAGTAATGCCCGGACACGCGATCGTCGTCGCGGCCCATGCCGAGTTGGGCCTCCAGGGCCCTGTGCACGTGGCGCATCTTCATGCCGGCTTCCCGCAGCATGTCCGGGGTCACCGGCGCTCCCGACCCCAGGCTCAGGAGCTGTGCAACGGCGCCCTCATCCACCGGAAGGCCCATGAAGGGTCCCACCCAGGTGCAGACTCCCGCAAGGTCGTACACATCGGTGCGCTGTTCCGCCTGACGGACCAGGGCCGCCTTGCCTTCCGTGGAACGGGGCTCCGCGGCCATCCGGACCCCCACCTCTTTTTCCGCCAGGGTCTTGTACTTTTCGATGACCTGCTCGAAGGAACCGTCCCTTTCCGTATGGGCGTAAATCCAGGCAGGGAGAAACCCGAGCCGGGGCTGGATCTGCGCGTCTTCGCCCGTGGGGGATACGGCGGACGAGAGGCCCAGCACCTTCGCGGGAAAGCCGTGCATGCTGGACGGGGACCCCTTTGCCAGCAGCAGGTACTGCTCGGCGCCTCTGCCGATCTTCCTTGCGGCCGCGGGCAGTCCGTCGGCGAGCAGATCTCCGATCCCTTCCCGAAAGCTCATTTTCCTGGCAAGGGCCACGATCGCCTCGGGGCTGCCCCACTGCACGGCCATGCCGTCGGTGTCCCTGGAGGTGACAATCCCGTGTTCGTGCAGCTCCATGAGCCAGGCCAGGGCATTGGACAGGGACCGGGCGTCGAGACCGTAACGCTGGCACTTCACAAAAGCCCTCCAGAATACCTTCATGTCGGTGTTCCTGATGTCCCAGGTCAGGTCTCCGTATGGGCTGCATTTCACGGTCCCCGAACCGACTCCTTCGATGTTGTAAGAATCGAAACAGGCGACAGGGCAGGAGAAACAGCCGGCTCTGCGCGTAAGGTTCCTCTCGAGAAACGTTGCCTCGCAGATCTTGTGCCCATCCTCCCATTCGGTTCCCATCAGCCAGTAAGTATTGCGCATCTCCTTGTCGTGGAGCCTGGTGATACCCGCTTCGTGCAGATCCTGGTACACCTTGCTCTGCCGGATCTGACCGAACAGCCGGCGGCACAGGGAAAGAAATTCTCCCGGGTCGGCCACGGTCAACCCCCGGGTCCCCCTCACGGCGATGGCTTTGAGGCGTTTGGACCCCATGACCGCACCCATCCCTGTTCGTGAGGCGGAGTTGCCGGTTCCCGATCGTATGGTGGCGTAATGTACGATGTGCTCCCCTGCGGGCCCGATGCAGGCCACCTTCATCTCGGGGTCCTTGAGGGCCTCTCTGATCTTGCGCTGGGTCTCATACGTGTCGCTCCCCCACACAGAGGAGGCGTCATGGATTTGCACCGCGTCGTCCTGCACGGAAAGGTACACCGGTCTGTCGGCCCTTCCTTCGATCACCAGGTGGTCATAACCGGCGAATTTCAACTCGGGACCCAGGTGGCCGCCGATGTCGGAGTTACCTATGGCCCCGGTCACCGGGGAGCGCGACATGACGTCTGTCCTGCACGCACCGGGGCATGGGGTCCCCACCAGGGGGCCGGCTCCGAACAAGAGGGGGTTGCCCGGGTCGAAAGGCCCGGCAGCAGGGGTGAGGCTGTCGAACAGGAGCTTCGCATTGATCCCCTTGCCCCCCACGAAACGGTCGGCATGAGCATCTACAGGTTCGGTCGTGATGCGTCCCTCCGTCAGATTGACCTTGAGAATCCGTCCCGCTCTCAGGTACTGCATAGGACCTCCTTTCATCTTCAGGCCGGGCTTGCCCTGTTCTCCTATTCAGCCGGGGGCTTTGGATCGTGCGAGCGTTCACACATCGCGATTTCCTGCATCCCCCTGACCCCCTTGGGGAGGGTCGGGGTGAGGGCATAATAAGCGACTTTGGGAAGGGCGCGGTATATCGCATCGGCCGGCCTTGATCATCGTTCCGGCCGGACGGGTCTCGTCTTGTGCAGCCTCACGTTGGGAAACACCGTTCCCTCATGCTCGGCTCCGCGCCGGAATTGAGGTTTTCGTAGGGTGGGCACTGCCCACCGGAAAGACCCTTCCGCACTTGGTCGGATGCGGCCGAAACGATGATCAAGATCCATCGGCCTTTTCAGCGATTGAAATAGGCGTTGAGCACGTATTCCTGCACCATCCTCTGGGTGTTGAAAAAGGAGCCGTTGATCGCAATGGAGTAAGCCATCATGTCCATGAAGCGGCCCCGATCCTGGTAGAAGAGCGGGACAACGGCATGCTCCAGCTTGTCGTACAGAGATGGGGCGTCCTGCGAGTGGTCCCGATTCTCGCCCTTTCCGTGAACCGGGGCCCCTATGGACCAGCCGGTCAGCCCCTCGATGTGGCCCTCGATCCACCAGCCGTCCAGCACGCTCAGGTTCGGAATCCCGTTCAAGGAGGCCTTCATCCCGCTGGTCCCCGAAGCTTCCATAGGCGGTTCGGGCGTGTTGAGCCAGACATCCACCCCGGCGGTTATGATCGCGCCCAGCGTCATGTTGTAGTTTTCCAGATAGGCCACCTTGATGTCGTGTTGCAGCTCGTGCTTGGCCCGAAAGATCGTCTTGATGAGCTCCTTTCCTTTATGGTCCCGGGGGTGGGCCTTGCCCCCGTAAATGATCTGGATCTTGCCAACCTCATTGGATATTCTCTTGAGCCTCTCCATGTCTCTGAAGAGGAGATCCGGCCTTTTGTAACTGGCGGCCCGCCGGGCAAAGCCGATGGTCAGGATGTTTTCATCCATCTCGGAGCGTGTTTCGTGGTTGACCAAGCCCATGAGCTGCTTCTTGCACTGCATGTGGGCCTTCCAGAGTTCCTCCCTGGGGATGCTCAAGGCGGAGCGCAGGCTGAAATTGTCCTTCCGCCACAAAGGGATGTAGCGGTCGAACAGTTCACGAAACGGCGCCGAGACCCAGGCGGCGGCATGGACCCCGTTGGTGATGGCGTCGATGCAATATCCCGCAAACATGAGCCTTGAAACCTCGCCGTGTTTCTTTGCCACACCGTTGACATATCGGCTGAGATTGAGGCCGAGATAGGTCATGTTGAGGGTGTTCCCTTCGTGGAGGACTCCTTCCAAAGCAAAGAAGTCGTCCCGATCTCCAATGACCTTTCGCGCCAGATCGATGGGGAACTTGTCGTGCCCGGCCGGGACGGGAGTGTGGGTGGTGAAGACACACCGGTTGCGCACCGATTCCACATCCTGCTGAATGACCGATTCCCTCCCCGCCTCCTTGGCGACCTCGTCCAGGAGCGCCAGGGTGAGCAAGGCCGCATGTCCTTCATTGAGATGGAAGGTGCCGATCTCATGATGACCCAGGGCGCGGAGCATCCGAATACCTCCGATCCCGAGGATCACCTCCTGGGAGATGCGGTAATGATCGTCCCCGCCGTAAAGCGATTGGGTCAACCCGCGGTCCCATTCCGAGTTTTCAGAAAGATCCGCGTCCAGAAAGTAGATCGGGACCGTGTAGCCGCCCTCTCCCCCGACATCATAGCGCCAGGCCCGAAGATGGACGGTCCTCCCTTCAACCTGGACCTCGGTTCGCACAGACTCCTCTTCGAGCAACCTCTCAAAGGCCCAGGAGGTCGGCTCTTCCCGCTGCCACCCGTCCGCTTCGAGCCTCTGACGAAAATAGCCCTTGCGATACAGAAGCGTGACCGCAACCATCGGCACCCTGAGGTCGGCTGCAGAGCGGATCGTGTCTCCGGCGAGGATACCAAGCCCCCCGCTGTAAGTGCATATTCTCTCGTCGATGCCTATCTCCATGGAGAAATAGGCCATCATGCGCCGGCCGTTCGTCTCTTGTTCCATCGGATGCTCCTGTCTTCATACGGTTTCGTGGAATCAGGCTTTTCTCTGATCTGCGCGATACAATCTTCTTCCGCCTTCCCCGTCTGCAGCTTTCAGTGAGGAGAACACCTTGCCTGCACCAACCGCGGGACCGGCTCATTGTGAATGGCTCCGGCCGGGCGAGAGCCTATCCGGTCATGATTTTGCCTGTTGTAACGCTGCTGCGGCCATGAGCGCAAAAAAATAACACAGTTCCCGGATGATAAAAAGGCTCCAGCCTGCCGCGGACAGGGCAGTCGCACATCATGGCTCCGGACTTTGGTCTTTGACTGTGCCAAACCGCGTTGAAACCCGTAAGCCAAGGGGGATGGCACAAGGAGAGCGTAGACAAGTCCGAGAAGAAAGATCTGCAAATCTTCGGCGCCAAGTGCCGAGGGCTTTCGCCATTCAATCAAAGGAAACAAACCGTAGAATCCATCCGGCATAGACCTACTCAGTCCGGTAACTGTAATGATCGAGCCGCGGGCACTCCCGCACACACCGGTCGTGCACCCTCCAGTCAACCCCAGCGTCCGATCTCGCCCCATGCCCCGGTGCGTTGGTTTCGGCCGCGCTGCTCTATGGCCTCGGGACAGCGCCCGGCGAAGGTCTTTTCTTGCCGACTCGGCGACAGGCAGGGTGCGCTGCAAAGCTTGCCGGCGCCGGCAGCGCGCCTGCAACCGGCCCCTCCCCTGACGAAGCAGAATATGCCGTGGGCGCGGCAAGCGGCGCGAGTCTGCCTTTGTCTTCCGCTTTGCGGACACGGTATGCCGCCTGTGTGATTTCGGAGTTGGGGCGCCAAAGCGATGCCTCGGAACTGGTCGGAGTAAGGTCAGAGGGGGCTTGATCGGGCGTTCGGCCACGAGCCAGGAGGATATGGGAGGCCCGGTGAACATAGGTAAAACGGGATTCCGGCTCACGCCCGCAATGACGGTATTCCCGTCTGCGGAGTTGTCAACCGCTGGGGGTGCTTCCGACGGGCTAGCGGAAGATAGGAGAAATCCGTGGCCGGAGTTCTGATCAAGACCCTCTCCTGGCCTCGTTCGTCGTTCGGGGCCCCATTGTCTTCCCCTCACCCCAACCCTCTCCCACGAGGGAAGAGGGAGAGTATAAAAGACTCGCCGGAACGATGATAAAGGCCCCTCTCCTCTACCGAGGACCTTGCATATCCTGGAGAAGATACTGATCTTTTTTACCGTCCTCGCGGCCACGGAAGGCAACATCCTATCCGTCGTTTATCCGTATCCGTCCGTTTTTCGGGGTGATGGCGGCCACGGGGCAGATGTCCGCACAGGCCGTACAACCGCTGCACGTCAAGGAGGCATCTTCCTGCAGCGGGTAGAAGCTTATCACCGTTTGGATGCCGCGCCGGGCAAAGGCCATGAGCGCCTGCCCGTGTCGACGCTCGCAGACAAGAATGCATTTGCCGCACAGGACACAGCGATTCGGGTGGTAATCGAAGCAAGGGTGCTCCTCTGGTTCTTCGGGACTCTTGAGATGCTGGTCCAGACCCTTGGGTTTGAGACCCACCTTCAGGAACGCCGCTATCCGCTGCAGCTCGCATCTCCTGTTGGCCGGACATTTGGCGCACTCCAGGCGGTGGGCGGAAAGCAGCAGCCGCAGGGCGGTCTTCTGTAATGCGCGAACGGCGGGGGTGTCCGTTTTCACCACCATGGCGTCCCATACCGCCACGGTGCACGACGCCACGGGGTCTTGCCGGCCCTCGATTTCCACAAAGCACAGCCTGCACGAGGCTTGGGGGGCATCCATGCCTTCCAGGTAGCACAGGTTGGGTACGTAGATCCCGTGTGTCAGACACACTTGCAGAAGGTTGGACCCTTCCGGCACCGAAAGCTGCCTGTGGTCCACACGAACAGTGACCAGGCTGTCACGGGTCGGTCGCGCGGTGTGGTCCATTTGCTCGACTGGCTCACTTCTCATTTCGCTTCCTGCTCGCTCTTTTCCTCCTTCACCGGCTCAGGGGGACGTTCCACCAGCGGGGCAAGGTGAGGCGGCGATACCTTTCTCACGGCGTCGTATTCCGGGGGGCACGCCACCATGCATTCTCCGCATTTCACGCACAGGGTCTGGTCGATTCCCTTCTTGCGGGTCCTGGTGGTGAAAACCGCGTCCACCGGGCAGCATCCCACGCACGCGTCGCACCCCCTGGCGCATTTCTCCAGGTCGATGTAAAAGGCCGTGAGGGCCCGGCACACCCCTGCGGGGCATCGCCCTTCCTCCACATGGGCACGGTATTCGTCCCTGAAGTACTTTGCGGCGGTGAGCACAGGATTCGGGGCGGTCTTGCCGAGACCACACAGAGAGCCTGCCTTGATCTGTGCGCTCAGCGCCTCCAGTTGTTCGAGATCCCCGGGGCGGGCTTCCCCTTTTGTCATACGTTCCAATATGTCGAGCAGATGGCGGGTGCCGATCCTGCAGAAGGTGCACTTGCCGCACGATTCCTTCTGGGTGAAATCGAGGAAATAGCGGGCCACGTCCACGGTGCACGTGTCTTCGTCCATCACCACCATACCACCGGAGCCCATCATGGCCCCCGCGGCCTTCAGGGAGTCGAAATCGATGGGGGTGTCCAGAAACTCCTCGTGAAGGCAGCCCCCCGACGGGCCGCCTATCTGCACGGCCTTGAATTTCTTCTTGCCCGGGATCCCCCCACAGATGTCGAAAATGAGGCTGCGCAGGGACACCCCCATGGGAATCTCCACCAGACCGGCGTGTACCACATCGCCCACCACGGAGAATATGGCCGTTCCCGGGCTGTCAGGTGTGCCTATGGATCTGTACCAGTCCGCCCCTTTTTCCACGATCGGGGGGATCGAAGCCAGTGTTTTGACGTTGTTGATGACGGTGGGCACTCCCCAGAGACCGTTGGACGCCGGGTAAGGGGGACGGTAGCGGGGCATTCCCCTTCCCCCCTGCACGGACTGAATCAGGGCGGTCTCCTCCCCGCAGACAAAAGCGCCGGATCCCTGGAAGACCTCTATTTCCAGCTCGAAACCGGTGCCGAGTATCCCCTTGCCCAAGAGCCCCAGCTTGTAGGCCTGGTCAATGGCCTTTTCCACGGTCCGGACGGCCAAAGGGTATTCGGCCCGGACATAGACCATGGCCCTTGGCGCGCCGACGGCGTAAGCACAAAGCGCCATTCCTTCGAGAATCTGATGGGGGTTGCTCTCGATGATGGTTCTGTCCATGTAGGCACCCGGGTCGCCCTCGTCGGCGTTGCAGACGATGAATGCGTCGCCCTGCGGGGCCATTGCCGCGGTTTCCCATTTCCTTCCTGTGGGAAACCCCGCCCCGCCTCGCCCTCTCAACCCCGAGCGTTTCACCTCCTCGACGATGGAGCGGGGTTCGGATTCCAGGGCCTTTGCAAGGGCCCCATACCCTCCAGCGGCGATGTAGTCGTATATGTCCTCCGGGTCGACGCGGCCACATTTTTCCATCACGACCCGCGTTTCGCGGTTGAACCGGGGAAACTCCATCACCGTCGGGATCATGTCGTTGTCTTCCATGGCCCCCAGCACGTGCTCGAAACGCGGATCCCCCTCTTCGAGAAACAGCTTTACCAGCATCCTGGCCTTTCCGGGCGTCACTTCATGATAGAAGATGGGGGGAAACCCCGGATTCTCGATGATGACCACCGGTTCCGCGTAGCAGTGTCCGATGCAGCCCACCGTGTGGATACGGGCTTCCATGCCTCTTTCAGCCAGGGCCTGTTCGAAGGCCGCCTTGGTCTCCAGGGCGCCCGAAGCGATACCGCAGGTGGCAAGGCCGATCTGTATGGTGGGCACCGAGGCACGCCGTGAGGCCGTCAGCCGTCTCTCGGCCTCTTGTCTCAGAGGCCCGAAGGCCTTTTCCGGCACCGATTCATTGCTTTGGTTCATCTTGCCTTTGTTCTCTTTCCGCCTTTTCCTTTTCCACCTGCACACGCAGGATGAGTCCTTCCACCTTGCTGGGCGCCATGTGGCCGTGTACGGTATCGCCCAGGACGGCCACAGGGGCCAGGGCACAGCAACCCACACAGGCCACCCTTTCTATGCTGAATTCCCTGTCCGGCGTTGTCTGCCCTTCCGCTATGCACAGTTTACGTTCGAAATTCTCCAGAATCACGTCTCCACCCCGGACGTGGCACGCCGTTCCCAGGCACACCTTGATCTGGTTTCTTCCTGGAGGGTGGAAGCGGAACTGGTTGTAGAAGGTGGCGACCCCGTACACATCGCATGGGCGTATGCCCAGATGCCTTGCCACCATCCCCAGGGCTTGTCCCGGAAGGTAGGCATGTCGCCGCTGGATCATCTGCAGGATGGGAATGAGGTTCGCCCTGTCCTTGCCGAAGTCTTCCAGCCGCGTACGGATGTCGTCCAGTATCGCCTCCTCCTGCTCCGGAATCGTGTCGTTCATGGTCAACCCAACGCCTCTCAAATCTTCTCCATGGCCCCGTATGCCGACTGTATCCTGTCACGGAGCAGGAAGCAGAGCTTCTCCATCACCTTGAACCCCAGTTCCTTGTTGGCGAGCATCATCCTGCGTATCTCGGGCCCCCTGAGCACCAGGATCTTGGTTGGTTTCTGGCAGCTCGCCGAGGACATGAGATAGTGGGGTTTGTCCAGGAGGGCCGACCAGCATCCGAAGACCCTTCCCCTTCCCAGCGTTTCGATCACCACGCTTCCCTTGCGCATCCCCAGGTCCACCGTCCTTTCGAGAAACACCTGCCCTTCGGCGATGATGTAAAGGTCCTCTCCGAAATCCCCCTGGCGGAACACGTATTCTCCACCTCTGCACGTTTCCACGCGACAGAGACGGGCTATCTTCTCGAGATCTTCTTTTCCCAGCCCCTCGAAAAACTCGCAGCGCTCCAAGGCATGGATCATCTCAGGAAGGTCCATGGGTCACCTCCTCCCAATGGCTTTCAAAAATGGTCCCAACGGGAACCGGTCTGGGGCCGCGAAAAACCGCCGTGCCTTTTCAGACCCGCCCTTTGCGGCCCAGAGGCTTCTTCCTCGTGCCCCACGCCGCAAGGATCCCGGAAAGAAAACCGAAGAAATGGCCGCTCCAGCTTATTCCCGGCCTGGGGGTGAGCAGCGAAACCAGGGTGCCTCCATACAGGGCAAAAACCAGCACGGAAAGGAGCACCGTCTTCCATTCCCGCCTAAAGAGCCCTGAAAACATCAAGAATCCGATCAGGCCGAACACCAAACCGCTCGCCCCGATATGCACCGTCGAAGGGGAACCCGTCAGCCACACCAGGCCACCGCCCAGCAGAACGACCGTGACAACGGCCGTTGCGGTAAGGCTCCTGCTCAACGAAAGGGCCACGGTGAGCAGAATGAACAAGGCCCCGGCGTTGGCAACGAGGTGGCCCATGTTCGCATGCAGGAAAGGCGCGAAAAGAATTCCCCGAAGGCCCTGCACGCGACGCGGCCGTAAACCATACCATATCAGGTCAACAGGGGCCAGAGCGTCGGCCAGATACACCAGCCAAAGAACCGCCACCACCACCAGGGCGATCCGTACATTCGAACGCAGAGTCATGGATCAACCTGTCCCCGCCGGGGTCTATCAGGAGCTTTGGGCCGGAGCCTTGGGGAAATCTTTCAAGATCCCGTATCGGCCTTGCGCTTCACCTGCTCGCTGAACCAGGCTTTGACCACGGCATGCACCAGGGTGGCAAGGGGGACGGCGAAAAAAAGCCCCCACAGGCCCCACAGACCCCCGAACACAAGCACCGCCACGATGATCGCCACCGGATGCAGGTTCACCACTTCCGAGAGCAGGAGGGGGGCGAGCAGATTGCCGTCCAAGACCTGTATCACGCCGTAGAGAATCAGGGCGTAAGCGAACTGGCTTCCCCACCCCCACTGAAAGTAGGCGATGAGGGCCACAGGGAAAATCATGACGGTTGCGCCCAGGTACGGGACGATCACCGACAGACCGATCAGCAGGGCCACCAGCATGGTGAACTGGAGCCCCAGCATCTTGAACGCCGCGTAGCTCACCGCCCACACTATGAGGATCTCCCACAGTTTGCCCCTCACGTAGTTGATGATCTGCTGGTTGACCTCTTTCCAGACCTCGGCGGCCAGTCCCCGGTGCTCGGGCAAGAAGCCCGTGACCCACTCCAGGATCGTCACCTTGTCCTTCAGGAAGAAGAACACCATGAGAGGAACGAGTATCAGATAGACCAGCAGCGAGATGAGCCCACGCACGGAGGCCACAGATACGGTTAGGATCCTTTGGCCCAGGTGGGTCAGTTCGGATCCGAAAAGATCGAGGATCTGTCTTATTTGCGCTTCGGACACGAAATCAGGGTACCTTTGGGGAAGAAGCATCAGCTCCTTTTGGCCCCGGGACAACATGGAGGGAAGCTGTTGCAGAAGCTGTCCTATCTGCCGCGAGAGCATGGGGAGCAGCCCTATGGTCAGTACGAGAAGGCAGGCCATGAACAGAACGAAGACCGCAACGAGAGACACCAGTCTCGGTATCCGGAACCGGTGCAGGGCCGAAACCATCCCGTCGAGCAGGTAGGCGATGACCAGACTGGCGAAAACCGGGGTGAGCATGTCCCCCAGCATGAATATCAGCACAAACCCAAGAAATAGCAGAAGCCCGAGAATGACCACCTGAGGGTTCGAGAAGTACCGCTTCAGCCAACTGCGCATGAGCTCGATCATTGTTTCCGGTCTCTACTCCCATTTTTCAAGGCGTGTCGTCGTAGGAGCGCACAAGCACTTCTCTCGGACGCACTCCGTCCGAGGAACCGACGATGCCTTCCTTTTCCATGGTTTCGATGATGCGCGCAGCCCTGTTGTAGCCGATGCGCAGCCTTCGCTGTATCATGGAGATGGAAGCCTGGCGGGTTTCGGTGACCAGTGCCACCGCTTCGTCATATTTTTCATCGTACTGGGCCTGCTCTTCTCTTTCTTCCTCCGCACCCTTGGCCTCGGTGACCGAGCTGTCGTAACTTGGCTGTCTTTGCTGTTTGATGAACTCGAGGACCTTTCCCAGCTCCTCTTCGGAGATGAAAGCGCCGTGTATCCTCTGGACCTTGGAAGTGCCGGGCGGGAGAAAGAGCATGTCGCCGTTTCCAAGCAGACTTTCGGCGCCGTTCATGTCGATCACCGTCCGTGAATCGGTGCGGGAAGATACCTGGAAGCTGATCCTCGTGGGGAAGTTGGCCTTGATCACACCGGTGAGCACGTCCACGGAGGGTCTCTGGGTGGCCAGTATGAGGTGTATCCCTGCAGCGCGCGCCATCTGCGCCAAGCGCGTCAGACACACCTCCACGTCCCGGGTAGCCACCAGCATCAGGTCGGCGAGCTCGTCGATGACGATCACGATGTAGGGCAAGGGATTCTTCCCGTCCTCCTCCGGCCCGCGTCCCACCTTTTGGTTGTAATGCTTCAGATTCCTCGCACCGGCCGCGGCCATGGATTGGTAGCGCTGCTCCATTTCCTGAACGGCCCACATGAGGGCGTTGGTGGCCTTCTTGACCTCCATCACCACCGGCGTGATCAGGTGCGGGATACCGTCATAAGAGGACAGCTCGATCCTCTTGGGATCCACCATCACGAGCTTCACTTCATCCGGGTTGGCTTTGTACAGCAGGCTGCAAATCATGGCGTTGAGCGCCACACTCTTTCCCGAGCCCGTGGCTCCGGCGATGAGCAGGTGGGGCATCTTGGCAAGGTCGGCCACGGTGGGATTTCCCACGATATCCTTGCCAAGACACAAGGTCAGCTTCGACTTGGACTGAACGAAGGCGCCGGAAGCCACCACCTCCTTGAAGCGCACCAGCTCTCTTTCCTCATTGGGTATCTCGATTCCCACGGCCGCCTTGCCGGGGATGGGGGCCACTATGCGCACGCTGATGGCCCGCAATACCATGGCCAGGTCGTCGGAAAGATTGGCTATCTTGTTGATCTTCACACCGGCTGCCGGCTCGTACTCAAAGGTGGTGATCACCGGGCCGGGACACACCTCCACCACCTTGCCCTTGACGCCGAAATCCTCCAGTTTTTTTTCCAGCAGGCGGGACTTCATGGCCAGGGTCTCGGTGTCCACACCGGCAGGTCGCTTCGGCGCGTCCTCCAGAAGACTGATGGAGGGATGACGATAGCCGTTTTCGTCGTGCATGAAGGCGAAAACCTGCTGTTCTGGCAGGGTCTCCACGCGCTTGGCGGGGGGCCTCTTGATGCGGATGGAAGGCGCGTCTCCTTCCTGTTCCGGGCAGGGGGGCCGGGGGCGTCTTCTCGCTTTTTCCCTGCGCTGGCGCCAGATGGTCCAGCGGGTGCCCATCCATTGGGAGCCCACACCCATCACCCGCAGGGTCCTTTTCAAGAGGGCGAGCACGGAAAGGTTCGTGGCCACAACCAGGGCTGCGGTCCACAACGTCAAGAGGACGATGAGCGCACCGGTGGGGTTGAGGTAATCCACCAGGGCTGACTTGAGAGGGATACCGACGACGCCCCCGGAAGACCACTTGCGGCCCAGCAACTGGTAGCTGTTGTGGGCCAGGGAGAAAAGGCTGCCCGTGAAAACGACGAGAGGAAGGCCCCCCGCGAGGGTCGCGATCCATCTTCCCGCAGGACGGCCCCTGAAAACATGGAACCCGCAAAGAAGGAGCAGCACAGGGATCCAGAAGGATCCCAGCCCGAAAAAGCCGATGAGCAGTCCCGCCACCTGGGCCCCTACTAGCCCGAACACGTTATGGATCTTGCCCGATCTTACGGCATGGTGCACGGATGGGTCCAGGGGACTGTAGGAAAGAAGGCTCGCAGCGGCGAAGAGCATGAGAAAGAAGAAAAGAATACCGGTCAGTTCCTTGCGCATGGTACACCTTGCGGCCCGAGAGTGCCGGTCACACCTCCACGATCATGGGCAAGATCACCGGACGCCGCTGGATCACGTAATTGAAGTACTGGCGCAACGCCCTTTGCACCTCGAAGGCAAGGTACCGCACACGGTCTTGTACCGAGGGGTCCATTTCTTCCAGGACCTCGAGAATCACGCACTTGGCGTCTTCGAGCAGGTGCCCTTTTTCCATTTCGAAGACGAAGCCCCTGGATGCTATTTCAGGGCCGTAGACCACGGTGCCCGTTTCCTCGTCCAGCACCATGGTGACCACCACCATGCCCTCCTCCGACAGTGCTCGCCGCTCGCGCAGCACGCTGCGTCCCACGTCGCCCACCCCCTTGCCGTCCACGAAGGTGCGCCCGGTGGGGACCTTTCCCTCGATGCGCGCTCCGTGTCGGTCAAAGCACAGGACGTCGCCGTTTTCCGCCAGAAGCACGCGTTCTTCGGGGATGCCGACCAGGGCCGCCAGCCGTCCATGATGGATAAGGTGCCGGTACTCACCGTGAATGGGGACGAAATAACGCGGCCGGGTGAGTTGGAGCATCATCTTCAGCTCTTCCTGGAACGCATGCCCGGACACATGGATGTCCGAGATTTTCTCGTAGATCACCTCGGCCCCTTTCCGGTAGAGGCTGTTTATGATGGCGGCAATGGCTTTTTCGTTTCCCGGAATGAACTTGGAGGACAGGATGACCGTGTCGCCTTTCTTGATCTTGATTTGCTTGTGGCTTCCCGAGGCCATGCGCGCAAGGGCCGACATGGGTTCTCCCTGGCTTCCCGTTGTCACCATCACGACCTGGTCATCCGGAAAGTCCTTCACCTGCCCCACATCGATCACCATTTCTTCGGGCACATCCATGTAACCAAGCTCGCAGGCGATCCGCACGCTCACTTCCATGCTCCGCCCGTTGAACACAATCCGGCTGCCCCTTTTCTTGGCGATCTCCACGATCTGCTCGATCCGCCGGATGTTTGAGGCAAAAACCGCAACGATAACCCGGCCGGGGCTTGTCTGCACGATGCTTTCCAGCCTTTTTCCGATCACCTGCTCGGACAGGGTGTACCCTTCCTTTTCCACGTTGGTGGAATCGGAAAAAAGGGCAAACACCCCCTCCTCCCCCAGTTGGGCGAATCGCCCCAAGTCCGTGGAATCCCCGCCCATGGGAACATGGGTGATTCTGAAATCGCCCGTGTGCACCAACAGGCCCACCGGGGTGCGAATGGCCAACCCCACTCCGTCCACGACGCTGTGACTGACCCTTATGAATTCGAACGTGAACGGCCCCACGCCAAGGAATTGTCTCGGTTCGACCGTGTGCAGACGCGCCTTGGCAAGCAGCCCCCGCTCCTCCAGCTTGTGGCGCACCATCTCCAAAGTGAACCGGGTGCCGTAGACCGGGACATCGAATTCTTTCAGCAGGAAAGGAATCGCGCCGATGTGGTCCTCATGGCAGTGGGTGAGAATAACCGCGGCAAGCTTTTTTCCCAGCAGCCTCAGGTGCTCAAAATCGGGGATGACGATGTCTATGCCCAGCATGTAGTCTTCCGGAAACATGAGGCCCGCGTCCACCACCACTGCGGTGCCCTCGTATTCCAGGACCATCATGTTGAGGCCGATCTCTCCCAACCCCCCCAAGGGAATCACTCGCAGCGCTCCCGTCTCGTTGCTCTCGGCCCAATCCGTCACGACACCCGCTCTCCGAATCTGTCAAAGGATTCGCACATAACACACCGAATCTTTTCCTGAAGGGCCTCCCTTGTCCTGCGGGTGTATCCCTGGGTCTCCACGGGAGGCAGCACCCGGGCCGCGACCTGCCCGGCCACGATACGGAGGCTGCCTTTCTCCATGATCGAACGTGATCCGGAAAGGATGACCGGAAGGATCGGTACCCCTGCCTCCACGGCCAGCAGAAATCCCCCGCTCTTGAAGGGTTTGATATTGCCGTCTTCGCTTCGGGTCCCTTCCGGGAAGACCACCACCGAGACGCCTCTGGAAATGGTCTCGGCCGCTGCCTTGAGGCTCCGGTATGCAGCGACCTTCTTGGAACGGTCTATGCTGATGTGCCCCGCACGGCGCATGAGAAAGCCGAAGACCGGTATCCTGAACAATTCCGCCTTGGCCAGCCACCGGAACGAGAGGGGAAGGTGTGCCATGAGCACGGGGATGTCGAAGTTGCTCTGATGGTTTGCCATGATGATGTACGATTGGCCGGAACCTATGGCCGAGGCCCCATGGATCGTCACCCGGACACCTGCTGCAAACAGGATGCACCGGGCCCACCACTTGCCCGCCAAGTGCGACCATTGCGGGCCTTTGGTGAAAAGAGCGACCACCAGGTTGAAAGTGCCGAAGACTGCGGTCGCGACGGCTGCCACCAGGGCCACCCACGCTGTCCGGATCATGTCAGGGGAACCCCCTTTTGGATTTCCAGATAGTACGATACGCCTTCCTGCCTCAGGCCCTGCTGTCCCGACCCCGTAGGGACCTGCTGAAGGCAGCCCTCACGCGCGCCTTGCAGGGTGCCTGTCAGGTTAGGATGCCGAGACGGTCCAGCAGCGTGTCGACAAAGGAAACGATCCAGTTTCGCTGGGTCTCATCGGCATACCCCATGCAGTCGCATCGCATTCGGCTGTGCGTCCGGATCAGCAGTTCGCAGCAAAGGGAAGTGGGCCCGAGGTCCATGGCGAAGCATAGGGGCTGGCAGTCCGTATGACCGGCCTGCCTCGGACTCAGGACCTGCGCAGCCAGGGGGACCCAGTAGATCCCGTGCACCGAGGAGCCGCCGTAATGCGCATCCAGGTGCGCCTTGAGCTTCTCACGATCTGCCGGGCGCAGTTCATCCACTACGTACTGTTTCATGCATTGCCGTCGCCGTTCACGGAGCCGCGCCCCCCCCCCTCTTGGGCGGAAACCAGGTGGGATCTGCACGTTCCGGGCCCTACCCAGGACCTGTAAGGTATGGAAAATCCAATATCTCTTAACATGTTTCCTTCAAGGCCACAAGCGCTTTTCCCGTGGAGGCCCCGCCCCCGCAGTGTGAGATGGGAAGCGCAGGCGGTCACATTCCATCCCCGAAAGAGGCCTGTGGGACCAATTCCTCCAGGGCAACGAGGTTGTCGTGGGCGTCGAAGGGAAGGGGCCCCCATTCCGTCACCTGTTCCAGCCGGGCAGAGGAAATGATTTCTCCGAAAAGGGGCCGGGACACCTCCAGCGTGCCCAGCCTCGCCGTGTTCTGGATACGGACGATCCGGGCTTGGGCATACGACTCGCAGCCCGCGGTCTCCAGACAGGCCCTGAGACACTGCCTGTCGGTTTCCAGGTGGAGGGGAATGGCGGCCTTTTCCGGCGACACGGCCGCAAGGGCGTTCACATAGGTCTTTTCCAGGTCCAGGGCCGCCACCAGGCGCTTTGTGGTGAAATCCGCCAGCCCTATCCCGTTTCCGTTTCCCAGGGAGCCGGGGCTAAGGTCCCTGACAAAGATCCTTTTCGGCGCTCCGGGCTCCTGGAAGTCACCCACCACATCCCTGTGTCTGCCCGTCACGTTGGAATCCATTCCGATGCCGCTTATGTCCTTGCCGATCCGGTCGATCACCAGAACGTCCAGGTTTCGAAAGGGTATCTTGCCCATCATTTCCGCGGCCTTGGGTAAGAGCGCCTTTTCCCTTTCGATCCAATCCGTTGGATCGATCCCCTCCAGTTGAGAAAGGCGCCCGCAACCGTCCTCGAGCAGGGCGATGCCGGCCAGAACGGGGCATTTTGACAGCAGGAGCCGGGCGGCCTCCTCGATGAAGGAGAACCCCCTGCGCACTGCGGCGCGGTGATAATGTGCCGCCCCTTGGGCCTTGCCGAGCCCGATCACCAGCATCTTGCACAGGCCGCTTTCGATGGGTCCACGGAACTTGGTGTGCGGTTTCACGCGGTTGATGACAACGATGTGGTCCGCGCAAAGGGCTTGCCGCGAGAACAGGACCTCCAGTCCGTCCTCGGTCCTGCCCACCGAATCCACCTCCATTCCCGTGCGAACGGGAACTCCCAGGGTCTCCCGGTCCATACCCAGGTCCCTGAGCACCCGCTCCTGGCCGTGTTCCGTGGCACCCCCGTGGCTTCCCATGGCGGGCACAACAAACGGGGCCAGCCCCCGGCTTCTGAAAAACTGGACGCAGTGGCGCGCCACTTGCGATATTCCGTCTATCCCCCTGCTTCCCAGCGCCACGGCCACAGACTGACCTCGGCACAGGCAGTGTCGGGACACCGCTTTTTCCAGAGCGGCCAGGGTCCGGGCACCGATGTCGTCCAGGGGTGCCGAGACAAGCTTTTGCCGCACCAGGGCCACCTGGGGAAACGACGTATCCGATTGCAGCATGGTCACCTCGATGGCATAGGACCTTGCGCTTTTGACCGTGAAGACTGAAGCGACTTGTGGGCCAGGCTTATCTTGCCGGCGCCTCGCCCCTATATCGGAAGGAGGATCGGGAGGCAGGGCGGGTGAGAAACGGGGACCGCCCCTTACAAAGAGCAGGTCCCCGGGCGATACTTACTCAGGTCTCTTCCACGGTGATGGCTTCTGCTTCACAGACCTCAACGCAACTCTCGCAGCCAAGGCATTCGTCCGCGTTGACGGGCACGGATTTACCGTCCTGCATTTCGAAAACATCCACAGGGCAGACATCCACGCACTCTTCGCAGCCTTGGCATTTGTCAGGGTCCACAACAGGATTGAATCCCATAAGGCAATCCTCCTTTCTGAGCGGTCTTGTTTCACCTTCCCCCTGGTGGAGGAAGGAATTTCACAGCATACGAACCAAACAAAGCCGGTCCCTTATACCAATCGCCGGAGGGTAGTCAACCCCCCTATTGCACCACGAAATACAAAAACAGCTTGCACGCCCCGGCGCGGGGTTTTTCACGGAAATCCCGCCACGTGGAGTGTGCCCAGTACCATTGTGGGCCCGGGTGGGTGCCCGGCGATGTTTCCAGGCAGGTCAGACCTCCGAAGACCGGCCATGGCAAGGAAAAAAGAGAAGGGGTCCTTTTCCGGAACCTGGTAAAAGGTCATCCGAGCTTCCAACTCCATGCGGCCCCCCAAAGACCCGCGAAGATCTTTCTCCAAGCGGTCAACCGCCCTCCAAGGGGCCTCGACATCGCCCGAAAAGAGCCCTTCCCAAAAGACACGAAGCCCCTCTTGCGGCTCCTTTTCCAGAGACTCACCCGGTGCGGGAAGGCGAATCCGTTTTTCGTGGAGCATTTCCCGTGCACTGGGCGCGCGGGTCAGGACCCTTTCGAGGGCCTCCCGGCTCGTGGTGAGAAAGACTCCGGAGGGCTCGGGATCGTGCACAAAGAGACGCGACCAGGCCGTCAGTCGGCCGTCGATCATGTACTCGGCCGGATCGTCCGGTGCCGCAAGGTTGCCGCCGGGTGTGGTCGGGAGGCCGTCCGTCTCGACTTCTGTGTCCACACCCAGCTCCCTGGCAAAGTCGGTTTCCTTGTGTCGAACCCGTCGAAGCCGGTTCACGATGTCCCAATGGTCCACGTCCAGTTGCTGGGCCAGGTGAAGAAACACCTGCGCCTCCATGAACCCCAAAGCAGGGTCCCGTATTTCCCCAGGCCCAAGCCGTCTTCGCACGGCGTCCCGGATGCTCAGTGCTGAACTCTCGTCCGGCAGAGACCGCCGCACGCTGCGACTTTTCATGCTGGTCACATCGTCCCTGTCGTAGAAACGGGCCCACGTCCCGCATTCGGCAAGCAGACCGCGCAGGGCACGCACGTCCGTGATCGCCTCCAAAGGTGTGCGCGTCTCCAGCACGCCGGCGGCGGCTGCGCGCTTGACCGTATCGGGAACATCGAGTTGTGAGGGAAGATAGAGCCGCACCTTGGCAAACAGGCAGGTCATGGCGTGCAGCACGTCTTCGTTTATGAACGTGTAAGGAAAATAAATCGCCTTCATGGTCGCCAGCCCCTCAACGCAACCGGTCATGGCAGCACCCCGAGTGGGCACGCCCACGATCTTACCGTCATTCCGGGCTCGTCCCTGAATCCGGAGCCTGCCCTAAATTCCCATCCGGGGCACCTCGGGCTCGCTGGGCCTCTGCGTCTGCCCCGGCCCCGATGCGGGAATCACGAGAGCCTCTCCCTTAGTCGTTGTCCCCGGGGGTGTCAAGCTGCAAGCTGAGAATATCCGAGATCCCCTCCTCCTCGGAACCGGTGGAGCAGGAAACCCGGCCACAGGGCCACGGTGGGTGTATGTTTTCGTCTTTACACGCCACTGTCATGTTGTTAAGGGTTATGGCAAAAGGGTAAGAGAGTGCCGTACGTGACGCCGGCTCCCCAGCGCCCCGAGCGGGCTGGACCAACCGATACGGTCTCAAATCCAGAACAGGCGCAGATAAAGGAGAGCATCCATGGAACAAGACAAGGTGCTGTGCAGCTACTGCCCTCGGAAGTACTGCTACACGGGCGACGTGAGCCAGGCCCCGGATTTCTGTCCCACGGTCCACAAGCGGGAAGTGATGGACGACGTCCGCACCAAGCTCGAAGACCCCCTGACTCAGGAAATGGCCAGGGATGTGGCCCGTAGCTGGAAGGCAGCGGACAAGCCCACCAGGGTGGAAAGAACCGCGGAATACGCCAAACTCAGGGGATACAAGAAGCTGGGCCTGGCTTTTTGCGCGGGCCTTTCCAAGGAAGCGGAGCTTTTCACCAATTACCTGTTCAACGAAGGCTTCGATGTGGCATCGGTTTGTTGCATGTGCGGCGCCATCAGTTCGGACGATATCCTGCTGCCCGAGTCCGACAAGGTCGCCCCCGCGGGATCCCGCCAGGCCATGTGCAATCCCGTTGCCCAGGCGCTGGTGCTCAACAGCGAGAAATGTGACTTGAACGTGGTGCTGGGACTGTGCGTGGGCGACGACACCCTTTTCATCAAGCACAGCGAGGCGCCTGTCACGGTGCTGGCGACCAAGGACGGTCCCCTTGCGCATAATCCTCTCGGTGCGCTCTATACTAACCATTACGGATACGTCCGTATCAACACGAGAAAGCCCAAGAAGCAGGCGTGAGCCGAGATGGTGAGACCGGGCCTGAGCAGCTCTGGCGGGGCCCGGTACCGGGAATTTGTCTGAAAGCACGGGCCGTCGGGGAAAGGACGTTCAGCGGGCCGCCACTTCCCCTTTGGATGGGGATGGTTATTTTAACAAGTTGAGGCACCGCCTCGCGGCTGAAGGTACGAACATGCACTTCAGACACCCCCCTCAAGAGAGCGTGAAAGGTGAAAGCTCATGCAAGGACTTTCTTTCGAGCAGGGCCCCATACGGCCTCCCAGTGAAGCCAGAAGCCTTCTGTTGCGGGTGACCAGGGGCTGCAGTTGGAACCAGTGCCTTTTCTGTTCCGTGTACAAGGACCAAAAGTTCGAGCGTCGCAGCGTGGACGAGGTGCGCGCCGATATCGACACGGTGTGCGAAATCATCCGCGAGGTCAAGAGCGTCTCATGGCAAATGGGCCTATCGGGCTCCGTGAACGCGCCGGTGGCCAATCGTTTCCTGGAAAAACCCCATGTGGACTACAGCGCCAAGTCGGTGGTGGTCTGGCTCTACTACGGCACAAACGCCGTGTTCCTTCAAGATGCCAACAATCTCATCCTCCAAACCGACGACCTGGTGCAAATGCTCGAATATCTCAACGAAAAGGTGTCGGGAATCAGCCGGATAACCACCTATTCCCGGTCCAACACCGCGGCGCGTAAGAGCCTGGACGATCTGAAGAGAATCAGGGCCGCAGGTTTGAACCGGGTGCACATCGGTCTTGAGAGCGCATCGGACAGGGTCCTCAAGTTCATGAAAAAGGGCGTCAACGCAGCGGCCCACATCAAAGCAGGACGCAACATCGTGGAGGCGGGCATGGAGCTGTCCGAGTACTACATGCCCGGCCTGGGCGGGCGCGCCTTGTGGCGGGAACACACACTGGAGACGGCCCGGGTGGTCAATGCCATCGATCCCCATTTCATCAGGCTGCGTACCTTGCACGTGGCCAAGACCCTGCCCTTGCACCGGTGGTTGGAAGCGGGCACCTTCGAGCTCCGGTCCCCGGACGAGGTGGTTGAGGAGATCCGCCTTTTCATCGAAAGCCTGGAGGGCATCCACAGCCGGGTGGTGAGCGACCATATCGGCAACATGATACAGGACGTGGAGGGTAAGCTGCCGGAGGACAAGGACAAGATGCTCGACGCCCTGGACAGGTATCTGCGGTTGGGACGGGAAGAGCGCCTCCATTATCAGGTAGGACGCATCATGGGCCTTTACAACGGCGTGCCGGACATGGGCCACCCTGCCAGGCAACGTCAGGTGGAAGAAGCGGTGGGAGAGCTCAAGACCCGTTTTGGCGGCGGGCTGGAGCAGGCCCTGGTGCAGTTGCACGACCAGGTCATGCGCTAACAGGTTCCGGCCCGGCGGCCATAGAAGCCATTTGCTTCCGTTGCCTCTCCTGGGAGCGCGGACATCTTGCCTGCACCCACGTCCCATGCGGGCCGGCCGCAACGATGATCGAGGCCCAGGTACGGCTTAGCTGCGGGGGGGGGGGACATGAACAAGAGAGAGCCGGTCTTGAGCCTTCTGGATCGGTAGGGCACGTGGAGATACGCTCCGGCGGCGTTTTTTCTTCATTTCGACAAGGCCTGCCACCAGGGTCAGGCCGCGGTGGAAGAGCACGTCGCATACTTTCGGCACACGGACATGCATTTTCTCAAACTCCAGTATGAGAAGGAATGAACATGCCAAAACTCAACGTATTCGGCACACACCTTTACTACGACGAGGCGGGGAAGGCCGCGGGGCCGGGGAACAACATGGTGCTCGTGCACGGGTTCGGGGACTCGGGGCTTCTCTGGGCGCATCAGATGACCCATTTCAAGGACCGCTACCGGGTGATCGCCGTTGACATGCGCGGACATGCCCGCTCAGGGGTTCCCCAGGAGCTGGGGCTCTACACCCAGGACCAGGTGGTGGAGGACGTCCGGGCCATCATGGACCATCTCGGTGTGGAACGGGCCGTGATGGGGGGGCACTCCCTGGGCGGCTATACCGTGATGCGGTTCCATCAGCGCTACCCGGACAGGGTGCGCGCCATGGTCCTTTCGGGAACGGGACCCGGCTATCGGCGCATGGATGGGGCCCGCCAGTGGACCGAGATGAACGAAAAGGCCGCCGCGGAGTATGAGGCGAAGGGTCTCGACACGGTTGTGGATGCGCGCAAGGAAGGTATAGGACGCCACGGCGGAACCGAACCCATCCACCACACCCTGCGGGGGCTTGCCTATGTGCGCCGGGGCGTGATGCGCATGCCCCCCCTTGTGGAGCCCTCCCAGATGGATGTCCCCGTCATCGTGCTTATAGGCGAGCAGGACGAGCCGTTCATCAACGCGGCCAAGTACGTGGCCGCCAAAGCCCCCAGGGCCTCGGGTCCGGTGATCCTCAAGGGGGCCTCCCACTGGGCGAACTTCGACGATCCGGCCGGCTGGAACGCTGCGGTGGATGCGTTCCTCAAGGATCTGCCGGCATAGGGGCGGCCAGTCCCGCCCCTCGCCCTTTGGAAGGGCCGAGTGAGGGGCCCCATACCCGCCGAACAGGAGGGGATAGGCCGGTGGAAACGGGAGCGGACGTGAGGATACGAAGGGTAAACGAGGCCGGTCCCGACCCCGGGGGCGCGTTTGTCCTGTACTGGATGATCGCCTATCGGAGAGGCGCCTTTAACTTCGCCTTGCAGCGGGCCGTGCACTGGGCCCAGGAACTCGGCAAGCCGCTGGTTGTTCTCGAGGCCCTGCGTTGCGGCTACCGGTGGGCCAGCGATCGTCTCCACCGTTTCATCTTGGAGGGTATGGCCGACAACGCACGGCACTTCGCAGGGCACCCGGTGACCTACTACCCCTACGTGGAACCCCGACACGACGCCGACAAGGGGCTGCTGGAGGCTTTGGCGGCAAAGGCCTGCCTGATCGTTACCGACGATTTTCCCGCGTTTTTCCTACCCCGCATGGTTGCCGCGGCTTCCCAGAAGCTCGCAGTGAGGCTCGAGCAGGTGGATTCCAATGGCCTTCTGCCCATGGGGGTCCCGGACAGGGTCTTTCCCACCGCTTACGCTTTCAGGCGCTTCCTGCAAAAAGCGCTTCCCGAGCACCTGCTCGACCTTCCCGCCCCGGATCCCCTGGAAGGGGTGGGCCTCAAGAGGTTGAAAGCTCTTCCCCGCTCCATCACGGAAAAATGGCCCACGGCCTTTCCCGGAAAGGACCGGGTCCGGGTCTGCGAACTGCCCATCGACCATACCGTGGGGCCGGGGGCCGAGAAAGGGGGCGGTGTGGAAGGCCGGAGGAAGCTGCGCCGATTCTTGGACGGCGGCCTTTCCCATTACACCGAAAAACGCAACGAACCCGAGCAGGGGGCAACGAGCGGCCTGTCTGCCTATCTTCATTTCGGCCACCTCTCCGCCCACGAGGTGTGGCACGGGATCGCACTTAAAGAGAACTGGTCCGTGCACGATCTGTCCGAAAGGACCGCGGGAAGCCGCAGCGGCTGGTGGGGGATGAGCCCGCCGGCCGAGGCGTTCCTGGATCAACTGGTCACCTGGAGGGAGCTCGGTGTGAATTTCTGCTCCCGGCGTCAGGACTACGATCGCTACGAAAGCCTGCCGGCCTGGGCCCTGGAAACCCTTTCCCGGCACGAGACGGACGAGAGGGTGCCTTGCTACGACCTGGAGGAGCTGGAAGGGGCCCGAACCCACGACCCTCTCTGGAACGCGGCCCAGACCCAGCTTGTGCGCGAGGGACGGATCCACAACTACCTGCGCATGCTGTGGGGGAAAAAGATCCTGCAATGGTCCCCCACCCCCCGTGCGGCCCTGGAGGCGATGCTCACCCTCAACGACAAGTACGCCCTCGACGGGCGAGACCCCAACTCGTACAGCGGTATTTTCTGGATTTTGGGCCGCTACGACAGGCCGTGGGGACCGGAAAGACCGATTTTCGGAAAGGTCCGCTACATGAGCTCCAGGAACACCGCACGCAAGGTCCGCGTGGGCGATTACATCAAGAAATACGGCGGTTGATGACTGCGTTGGGGGGACACAACGAGGCTGCCTTGATCGAGTCATGCCGCCTCAGGGCAGACGACAGGGACGTAGAAAAGCTCACGGTCATCCCCGGCGCCTCCGGACGAAGCACACATGCCCCTTCCAACCGTTCTAGTTTTTATCGGATCCGAGGCGAAAAGGTGCAACGAAACATGGCAGATCAATCAAGGGGTGGTAACCATTGAAATGGGCTCTTGGACGGCTTCTTGATCCCGAGCTTCTTCATTCTGGAGTACAGGGTGCTGTGGTGCAATCCAAGCAATTCGGCTGCCCCGTCCCTACCATAAATCTTCCAACCGGTTCTTTCCATGGCGCTCAGGATATGTTGGCGCTCGACATCTACCATTTTAGAAAGGCCCTTCGTGGGATTATCCTCAGCCAGGTGGATTCTCAATTCCGGCACCTTGAAAAAGGGGCCCGAGTTCAGAATGACTCCCCTTTCGATCACGTTTTCCAACTCCCGCACATTTCCAGGCCAGTCATGTGCGAGGAGCTTTTCCATCTCCTTTCTGGTTATGCCGCGAAAAGGCTTGCCCATCTTATCGGCATAGACCTTCAGGAAGTGACTGGACAAGGGCGCAATGTCGTCCTTCCGCTCCCGGAGAGGCGGCACGTTAATGGGAAACACATTGAGTCGGTAATAGAGGTCATGCCTGAAGCCCCCGGTCTGGATCTGGTTTTCGAGGTTGATATTTGTCGCAGCCAAAAGACGAAAGTCGGAGCGGATCGTTTCTTTCCCGCCAACCCGTTCGAACTCCTTTCTCTGCAGGACTCTGAGCAGGCGTAGTTGAACTTCCATGGGGATGTCGCCTATTTCATCGAGAAAAATAGTGCCCCGGTCGGCCATTTCAAATCTTCCGATTCGTCGCTCCACCGCACCGGTAAACGACCCTTTCTCGTGTCCAAACAATTCGCTGCTGATCAGACCTTCGGGAAAGGTGCTGCACTGGACTGTGACAAACGGGCCCTTGCAACGAGGGCTAACTCGGTGGATGGCACGAGCCACCATCTCCTTGCCGACTCCGGTTTCTCCCAGTATCAACACCGTCGTGTCCGTAGCTGCTACGCGCTCCACAGCGCCGAGTAACCGCCTCATAGGGGCGCTGACTCCAACCAAGCCCTCAAAGTGAACAGATTGCTTCCCCCGGCCGTCATCAAGTTGGCTTTCCTGGCGGAGCTGCCGATGCAGACGCCGAATCGTTCCGTAAGCTTTGGCGTTGTCGGTCGCCATGGCTGCCAGTGAGGCAAAGTAACCGAGAACTCTCAGATGCTCGTCTTTGAAGGCACCTGTATACAAACGATTGTCATGGTAGAGAACTCCCATGAGATTGCCTCTTAAACGCATGGGGACGCACACACAGGACTTGATACCGGCGGTCGCATCACCGTCACTGTCTTCCATCGGGCCGATGTCTCTGATAAGTCCCCTTTCAGTCAGGGCAGACTCCAGAATCAACTCTCTGCAAAAACGAAAACTAGGTTGCGCCACCTGGTTGTCGGTCAAGTTCTTGCCCGCGCTCAGGACCAAACCCTCCGTCAGTTTCCGCCTGTCAAGGAGAAACACGGCCCCTCTTTCAGCGCCCGTTATCCGGTTGGCCGTCGTTAGGATGTGAGGAACCACCTCTTCAGGGTGGCGCGCGCATATGATCTGGTCACCCAAAATGAAGATCTCCTCAAGCAGGTTTTCACTGGAACGCAGATTCTTGACCAGGTGCCGCAGGTCGTCCGGCACAAGGTCTTTATGGATTCCAAAAAGGGTATTGGCGGCCTCCGTCAGTTCTTCCATACCCTTTGGTTGCAAACCCTGCAGCAAATGGTGGCGCCCCAATGCCAACTTGGTCTTGGCAAGTTCGATCACCTGGCCGGCCTCCTGAAGCAAAGTGAGAGACTTGTTCAACGATTGGGCGATCTGCTCAGCAGGTTTCAGCTCTTGCCTCTGGGTTTGAGCCAAGTACCGATAGCCGACCCCCTGAACATAGATGTTCTTGGCGTTGAGCGACCTGTTGATCTCCTCTTTCAGTGACAGGCCGTGAATACGCGGATACTCTCCCTGCTCCATGGCCCAGCAGATTTCCAACAAGTAGGGCACGAATCCCAGGCCGTATCCTCTCTTGCTGCTTATCTTCAAGGTCTCTTGGAGACATCGTGTCGATTGCTCGAGATCATGGCGTTGATAGTAAATGTACGCCATGTAGTACGCTGCGTAGCACTCGGTGACTCTTGTCGTCCTCTTGCCGTACTCCAGAGCCGAGGTGATGCAATCCAAGGCTTCTTCATAACGCCGAATCTGTGTGAGAACGAGGCCCATGTCGATTCCCGCTGTGGCGGCCGTGTCGTGGTCCCCTATCTTGAGGGCGTGAGAGCGAACGGTTTCGATCATACGCAGGCCCTGAGAAACCTCACCGATAAAAGCATAACAAATGCCATGCACCACACTCATACTGAGGGAAAGCCGATGATCCGGATGCTTCTCTGCAAATCGTGGCGCAAATTCTTCGTAGTTCGAGATGGCTTCCTTGAAGCGGCCGGTGCTGAAGCAGAAGAAGTTTTTGCCCGTCAAAAGGGCGCGCTCTATATCGGCACCGTTGAGGTCCTTGGCGAGGGCCGATCCACGATGAAAGAGCCTGAAGGCCAGGTCTTCATTGCCTCGCAGCCATTCGTGGTGGGCCAGGTACATTGATAGAAGCGCAAGGTGAGAAGGATGTCCTGTTCGTTCGGCCCGTTGCGTCGCCTCCTGCAAATAGCAGATCGCCTGCTTGGGATCGTCCTGGCCCGTGTGACACTTGGAATACCCTATCGCACTCTCCATAAAAAGAGCGTCTGCTTCCTGTCCGTCGAGATCCCGCAAATCCTGCATCGCCTTGGTGTAGCATCTGAATGCCTCGATGAATTGACCGCTCCTGCGGTAAAGATTGCCCGCTTCGCACAGTCGGCGGCAGCCTTCCAGGTGATTCTTGACATGCAGAAGGTGCTCTGCCGTGGCTTTCGCCACGGTTGCATCATCGGGATCGACTGTCGATAGGATTTCGGCAATCTGCCGATGCACGTGCTCTCTTTCGTGTGCCGGGATAAACTCGCGTAAAGACCTCTGCCTTTTCTTGTCGACAAAACAAAAAAGGCCTCCCTCCTTTCGGGCCAACACGTTGCTCCGGCCCTCTTTTTCCAAGACCATGAGGACACGGGACGCCTTGGTTTGGGTGAGCTCCTGGAGCCAGTCAATGGAGAATTCCCCTTCAAAAAAGGCGGCCAGGGCAAGAATCCGATTGTCGGAATTGGTGTCCCGTTTTGGATGGATAGAGGAAGTCATGTGGCACCGTCGGCAAATCCCATATCTTCTCCGTCTGGAGAGTCAACTACCGTCGGCAGAGCCGGAGGCCAGGATATGTGACCGCTCAAAGCGGCGTAAAACCGGCGCCCACCTGTCGGCGTCTACACGCCGTGGGCTTGGGGGGGAACCACAAAACAGTGTCGACTGATCCGGCCGTCGGTTTTGCTCGTCTTGGCAGCTTTCCCGCCTCCAGGAATTCTCGAATTGGGAGGCCATGGCACACCGGGCCGGATATTCCTCTGGGTCTATTACTGGCTTTCGATGAGCAGGTCAAGCACGTTGACGATATTTCGATGTTTTGACGAAAAATCAATGGATCCGCTACGGCGCGAGGAGTGCGATTTCTTATTATAGACTGAATCTATTGATAAAAAGCACCCTTGGTGTCTTGGCATGCATGTTGCTTCGTTTGGTAGAGATATAGAACGGCAGCCTGAGAGCGGGCAAGCGAGGGTGAACCCGTGTCCTCTTGGGTATCGCACGGGAGGGGGGAGCCGACGACCGTGTGTGCAAGGCTGCCTCCTACCAGGGAATGAGCGCCAGCGGCCCTGATCATCGTTCCGACCACCGAGGCATCTGCGTACCGTGCCTCCTTCGGGGCCGGTAGAGGTATCGAGTTGTTTGCCTCAATGTTCGTTTAGGCCCTGCCTGCCGTCAGGACCGCTATGGCATGCGAGTTGCGGATAAGACCGTGGCGCCTCCTCACTTCTGACATCAGGCGGCACAATTGGCCCGAGCGATGATCAAGGAGGACCCGCGGCTGCGGACCATTTCAACACCTCTATCCAACGCGAGCGAGTGGACCGTCAACCTCCTCCAGCCCAACCCCTTGCAGGACCTGCGCGTTCGCAAAGCCGTGTCCCATGCGATCAACAGACAGATGATCGTCGAGAAGGTCTTCTTCGGCGAGGGCCGGCCCCTGGGCCACTACTTCGGACCTCAGACCCTTGGCCATGATCCCCGATTCTGGGAACCTGATGCCTATGACCCCGAGAAGGCACGGAAACTTCTGGCGCAAGCAGGCTATCCTGACGGATTCGAAACCAACATTTACATTGCCGAGGGCAGCCGGGCAGCACGGACCGCCGAACCCGGGGCCTCGTTCTTGGAGAAGGTCGGGATCAAGTGCAACCTCGTCTCCATGGAGCAAGGGACCTATTACGCTAAATTCAGGGACAAATCACTGGTGGGGCCGATGCCCATCGCCATGGGATTCACCACGGACGGCGGTCAACTCGCGGAAACCTTCTACAAGACGGGTGGAGGTTATTCGTTCTACTCCAATCCCAGGATGGATGGGCTGAGCGAAAAACAGAAGGTGGAGATGGATCCCCAAAAAAGGGAAGAGATCCTCCGGGAAATCGGCTGGATCGTCCACGACGATCTGGTCCGGATTCCGAGTGTGGCCCAGAACATCGTCTACGCGGCAGGCCCGAGAATTGCCGACTGGAATCCGAACATCACCAGTCCCTACTTCTCCAAGTGGGAGACGATAACCCTGAAAGGCCGATAGGAATCAGCATGGAGAAAGAACAAGCTCTTACCGGGATGAAGGTGCTCGATTTGACCCACCATGTGGCGGGACCATACTGTACCAAGCTTCTGGGAGATTACGGCGCTGAAGTTGTGAAGATCGAAAGGCCCGGTCCGGGGGATCCGGCAAGAAGGATGTCCGCTTTCTACGAAGACCAACCCGACCCGGAAAGGAACGGGTTGTTCCTCCATCTCAATACCAACAAGAAGAGCGTGACGTTGAACCTGAAAAGTGTCACGGGTGTGAAGATCTTCAAGCAACTCGTGGGTTGGGCGGATATCATCGTCGAGAATTTCAGTCCGAGGGTCATGCCCGGTCTCGGGCTTGGGTACGAGGTTCTTGCCGCAATCAATCCGGAAGTCATCATGACCTCCATTTCCAACTTCGGTCACACCGGGCCGTACAGGGATTACAGGGCCACCGATCTTGTGGAATACGCCATGGGAGGTCTGATGAGCATCATGGGGGACTCCGACCGCGCGCCCCTCAAGCACTACGGGTTCCAGGCCCAGTATCAGGCGGGGCTGTTCGGTGTGGTGGGCACCATGACCGCGTGGCATTGTCGCCACCTCACAGGGCAAGGTCAGCATGTGGACGTATCCATCATGGAGTCGGTCATGCACATGCTTGAAGGGGTGCTGACATCTTACTGCTACAGCGGCCATGTCAGAAAGCGAATGGGGAATCGTCGCGCCGGGGCCCATCCGTTCACCGTCCTGCCGTGCAAGGATGGTCATGTGGCGGTGAGCGCCCTGGACCGTCAGTGGGAGAATGTGGCCGCGTTTACGGGTCTTTCTCAGTTGATAGAAGACCCTCGATTCCAGACGACCACGGCCCGCTCCGAGCACGCGGACGAGACGGATGCCGCCCTGGCTCCGTGGCTGATGGCCCACGGCAAGGAAGAGATTTACACCTTTGCCCAGGAATGGAGGGTCCCTTTTGGTCTGGTACCCAGAGTGAACGAGCTTATCGAACTGAGGCAGCTTCAGGCCCGTGAGTTCTTCGTTGAAATGGAACATCCGATCACGGGACAACTCACCTATCCCGGCGCCCCCTTCAAAATGTCCGAGAGTGCCTGGCGGCTGAGGCGACCGGCGCCACTGCTCGGGGAAGACAATGAGGATGTCTTTTGCGGACTCCTGGGCTATGCCCTAGGGGATCTCATCAGGTTGAGGCAGAGAGGAGTCATCTAGTGCCCCTTCTTAGAAGTCCTGTCCAAACTTACCGATTTGAGGCGGAACTTCGTTAAGGAGATATCTGATATGTCCCGATTGCCATTGGAAAACTTCAGGGTAATCGATCTCACCATGGTCTGGGCCGGTCCTTTTGCCACCCAGTTGCTGGCCGACATGGGCGCCGAAGTGATCATGATAGAGCCCTTTCGACTCCGGCTCTCTCATTACAGGGGCGGCTGGCTGCCAAAGGACATGGCGGTTCCCGAGCCGGTGTTGTGGAATTATCCAGACCGAGATCCGGGGGAAAGACCCTACAATCGGTCTGCCCTGTTCAACAAGCTCAACCGAAACAAGTACGGGATGACCCTCGACCTG
>Ga0209163_1001239_pt1 | contig 30471 bp, 34 predicted proteins | sample MTBAKSrepl2MetaG_FD_187457 | JGI IMG/M metagenome (GOLD analysis project Ga0209163, IMG submission 187457) | Enrichment culture microbial communities om Arthur Kill intertidal strait, New Jersey, USA, that are MTBE-degrading - MTBE-AKS2 (Arthur... | ecosystem: Environmental > Aquatic > Marine >...
TGGGGATTATTACGGGATCGGGCGGGATCGGTGCGGAGCTGACCGATCTGTGCATAGAACACGGTCTGGCGGTTCCTGAATTTTCCGAAGCGCTCCAGGCGGCCATTCGGCCCCACCTGCCCCCTTACGCCGGTGTGGCCAATCCGATCGATTTGACACCCCTTTGGTGGGAATATTATCGGATTTATCCGCCGCTAATCCGGGCACTTCAAGACTCGGATGAGGTGGATCTGCTCATTGTCGCCGTCATCGATGTTGCGACGACCCAGGAAAAACTGATGCATTCCCTGGCGGAAATCGTGACCCAGTGCAAGAAAGAGGGAGAGACATCCAAACCGGTTTTGGTCTTTTGGGGCGCTACGCATCAGGTGTTCGAGAATATGCGTATCCTGGAAAAAGCGCACATTCCGTGTTACCTGACGACGAGGGAAGTGGTTCAAACCGCCGCTGATATTGTTCGGAATAAGAAAACCGGGAACATGAAAAAATGACAATTCTTGATATTAAAAACGCTGCACACGGCGTCGGCAATATCATTCGGTACGAAGGACCCCATTTTTTACCCTGGCGTGTGTTGATGAAGCTGGTGAGGCCATTCGGTCTGCTGCGCATGCAGACATATTACCAGAGGGATTTAACACGCCCCTTGTGCGAATATAAAGCCAAAACGGATCTTGTTGTGGCCAGGGCCGAAGAAGAAGATATCGAGCAACTCGAATTCATTTTTTTGGAGCAGTACGGTCAAAAAAACAGTCCGAACTTCAGCCAGAGCACAAAAGAAAGAATTTGCAGCCAGGAGCGGAAAAACGATTATTGTTTTCTGGGTAAAATCGGGAAGACGGCGGTGCATTACAACTGGGCGCTGATTTTAGATCAAGGAGAGGCATATACACATGATGCCTACACCTTAAAGGAATGGCGGGGCAAGGGGATCCACACGGCGGTACAAAACGAGATGCTCCGATTCCTGAAGGAAGCCGGATGTCAAAGGGCCACGGCGGATATGGGAACCCACAATATATCCTCCCGAAAAGCCCATGATCGGCTCGGGTGGAAGGAAACCGAAACTGAAATCGTGTTTATTCCCCGCTGGAAGAAAAAAAGGTTGAGACTGCGTATCCGGGGGGCAGCGCCGTGATATGGGTGAAATCGGATTTATTGTTAAACCGTTGTCGGGAAATTTGTTGAAAAGTTATACCATGTGGCGTATCCTGGTGACAAAAAGGGAAAGTCAATTGGTGATACCCGGGATAATAGAATGGAAAGCGGGGGAAGGAAAATGAGCGCTGAAAAAAAACTGATCGCAAATCCCATGCTCGTCTTGCGGGAAGAATTTGATGACTGGGCGGTGCTTTTTGATCCGGATACGGGCGACGGCTATGGCATGAATCCTGTCAGCGTGTGTATCTGGAAATGCCTGGATGGAAACCATTCTTTCGCCGATATTGTTTCTAAGGTAAAGCAAGAGTTTGAAAACACCCCGGAAAAGATAGAACAGGATGTCAGGGAATTTTTAGATGAACTGGAAAACAAGGGCTATGCCGGCACCGAGATTAAAAAAATCTGAACGCACTCTGAAAGTGATGCGTGCACCAAGATCGGTGGATATCGACATCACCAACCGGTGTAACCTGCGCTGCAAATACTGCTATCATTTTTCAAGTCCGGGAGACGTGGACAAAGACCTTTCGGCAGAAGAGTGGATCGACTTTTTCAAAGAACTGGGGCAATGCGGGGTGATGCATTTGACGCTTGCCGGGGGCGAACCCTTTGTCAGGGAGGACCTCCGGACGCTGATTCACGAAATCGTGAACAATCGCATGCGCTTTTCCATTCTGAGCAACGGCACCCTCATCGATAATGACACAGCCGCGTTTCTTGCATCCACCGGGCGATGCAATCATGTGCAGGTTTCCATCGACGGCTCGAGGCCCGAAATCCACGATGCCGTCCGGGGAAAAGAGGCCTTCAATGCCGCTGTAAAAGGGATCCGGGCTTTGCAGGCGTTCAGGGTCCCTGTTGCCGTCCGCGTGACGATCCATAAGTTCAACGTGGCGGACCTGGACGCCGTTGCCGCGTTTTTACTCGATGATCTCGGTGTGCCGGCGTTTACCACAAACGCGGCTTCCCACATGGGGCTTTGCAGGATCAATTCCGAAAAAATTGCACTGACCGTGGAAGAACGAACTGCCGCCATGCAGACCCTGTGCCGGCTTCAGAAAAAATACAACGGCCGGATCAGCGCCACCGCAGGGCCCCTGGCCGAAGCCCTTATGTGGAATGAAATGGAAAAGGCCCGCCAAAACGGAAAGGCGTCACCTCCGCACAGGGGTTGTCTTTCCGCCTGTGGATGCGTATGGGACAACATCGCCGTTCGGGCGGACGGGGCGATTGTGCCGTGCACAATGCTGAGTCATATCGAACTGGGCCGGGTGAACCGGGACAACTTTCAAAAAATATGGCAGGACCATCCCGTAGTCGAACGGATGCGAAAACGGTCGACTATTTCTCTGCACGAATTTGCCTTTTGCGCCGGATGCCCTTATATTGATTTTTGTACAGGCAACTGTCCGGGGCTGGCGTACACCATCACCGCCGAGGTGGATCATCCGAGCCCGGATGCATGCCTGAGGAAATTTTTAGCGGAAGGAGGAAGGCTTCCCGACGCCTGCATGTGAACCATCCGATGACAGACGAAATCACAACCAAAAACAAATCCTATCCGCTTCAGCAGTTGTATTTTTACCTGACGTCGGGTTGCAATCTCCGGTGCCGTCACTGTTGGATTTCGCCCAAATTCCAGGAAAAAGGAGAGGATTCCCTGTCGATTCCCCTGGAACTGTTCAAATCCGTGGTGGACCAGGCCGTTCCTATGGGGCTTTCCACTGTAAAACTCACCGGGGGGGAGCCGCTTTTGCATCCGCAAATCGAGGCCATATTGGACGATCTCAAGCATCGGGAAATTGCCCTTTGTTTCGAAACAAACGGGCTTCTTTGTTCGCCAAACATCGCTTTAAAAATATCCGAGTGCAAAGACGCCTTCGTTTCGGTGAGCCTGGACGGCGCCGATGCCGAAACCCACGATTGGTTCCGGGGCGTCAAAGGGGCGTTCGAAGGTGCCGTCCAGGGAATTAAAAACCTGGTGGAAGCCAAACTTCATCCCCAGGTCATCATGTGCCTGATGCGCAGGAACCAGGACCAGATCGAAGCCATGGTCAGGCTGGCGGAAACACTTGGGGCGGAGTCGGTAAAATTCAACCTGATCCAGCCCACTTCAAGGGGGATGAAGATTCATGAAGGGGAGGACGCCTTGCCCATCGAAAGGCTGTTGGAGCTGGGGTCGTGGGTGGAAAACGAACTCTCCCGGTCCACGTCGCTGCGGCTTACATACGACTGGCCCTTGGCGTTTCGTTCCCTTTCGAAGATGTTCGGAAAAAGCAAAGACGGGTGCGGGACCTGCGGTATATTGGGCATACTCGGAGTCCTGGCCGACGGCAGCTATGCCCTGTGCGGTATCGGCGAAAGCCTGCCGGAGATGGTCTTCGGCCACGCGGCGACGGATTCCCTGGAAAACGTATGGAATAAATCCGATGTGCTGGCACGTCTCAGAAGCGGGCTTCCCGAAGCACTGGAAGGGGTCTGCGCCCATTGCCTCATGAAACTCTATTGCAAGGGCAGCTGCATCGCCCAGAATTATTACCGGACCAAAAACCTGTGGGCGCCTTATTGGTTCTGCGAAACCGCATTTGAAAAAGGGTTGTTCCCGGCATCACGAATGGATGTTTTATCGGAAAACGAAAAATCAATTGACAAATCCGGATAAAATACAATATATTCTTTTCCAAAAAGAAAAACCCTAAAAAAGGAAGGGTGAGATGAAAAAAGAATATGAGAAACCGTTGCTCGTTTCGTTAAACGATACAAAAGTATATGATACCACGTTAGGTTCAGGTGTTTGTACCTCTGGGCCTACAGTTAAAGTTGGCCGATGTGAATGCGGGGGTACTCCAACAAGCGCAGGAAGTCGTCCCTGTAACCCTGGTCAGTAAGTGCCCGAATACTGCATTAAATTAAAATGCTGCAACACGTGGCAGCTGGCTGCCCCTCAATCCCGCGAAGACTTTTTAGACCGAATGGCTGCGCTCATGGGGTTGTTTCCATGCGGGCCGGATGACTACCCAAAGATTTTTTTTACGCCATTCAATCCAAATGAAGAAGATTCTCGTGAACTCTTAATCGATGCCAATTACAGACAGCCGGTGCGTGTACCGTTAAACGGCTGGAAGCCCCTTGTTTTTCCATCAATCACCCTCTGGCAGCATCCCGAAATACCCGATATCATCGCCCAGTTTCAGGGAGAAGTTTCCGTCGAGGATGAGTACCTCCGCATGTACCTTGCCCTTTTCCCCGTTTACCGACAGGTCATCGCCACAGGCGGGATCAATTTTCACTCCGGACTCATTGTCCGGGAGGGCAGGGCCGTCCTTGTGGCAGGAGCCGGCGGTGCGGGTAAAAGCACCCTTTGCCGCCGGATTCCGGATCCATGGCGATGCCTTTGCGACGACGAGGTTCTTATCGTCTTAGACCCCAGCGGTTCCTACTATGCCCACCCGATGCCCACCTGCAGTGAATTCCGCCAGGGGTTTCCGGACAAAACCTGGGATATCAACCACGGCTATCCCATTTCAGCCATATGCTTTATCGATCAGGCGGAAAAAGACCAGGCCATTCCCATGGGACAGGGTGAAGCGGCCGTGAGGATCAACCAGTCGGCCCATCAGACGCTTTTCAGTTATATCCTTCTTGAAGCCGTCGAAGATGCCGTGTCCCTGAAAAAAAAAATCTTTGAAAACGCCTGCAGAATGGCCAAAACCCTTCCCGCGTACACCCTGCGGCTGACCCGTACGGGCGAATCCTGGAAAGAACTCGATAAGGTTTTCAATGCCGCCGCAACCGTACCTGCCTCCCCGAATTGCCAAACGAACCGATAACCTGCCACCATCGTTCGTCTACCAGGGGCGCAGCATGTTTCCCACCCTTCGGCTTTTTGATGAGCTGTCTCCCTCCTCTTACGGAAGCCGGTCCATAAGAGCCGGGGATATCATTGTGTTCCGTCCTCCGGGCTCCAAAACCTCCATAACGCATCGGGTGATATCCACGGCGGGCGGCGGCATCCAAACCCGGGGAGACAATCTCGACGCTCCGGATCCTTATTTCCTTTTACCGGAGAATATCATCGGAAGGGTGGCGTTTGTCAAACGAGGCGGCAAAATCGTGCCTGTTCCTGACGGTGCAAAAGGGTTGTTTTACGCAAGGCTTTTATGGACGATACGGAAAATCGTCATGCCGCCATATGGAATAGTTACCCGGCACTTCAAGCGCCCGGTTTTACAAAAGGTTACCGCGCTGCTGCCCGAAATAAAAACGGTATCCTTCAGCCGCCCGGAGGGAATGGAATTGCAATTGATGATGGGAAAAAGAGTCATCGGCCGGCGGCCGCTCCAAGACAATCAGTGGCATATCCTCTTTCCCTTCATGCTCGTGATTGATGAGACCACGTTGCCGATTCCATCAGCTCCATCTTCCGGATCACCGTCCGACGCAGGTCCTCCACCCGGCGCAGGGTTTGGTGATTGATGGGCTTGACGGCCGTGTCCTTGACCAGGACCAGGGTGCCGAAATGGGTGTTCGATTCACTGACCAGGGGAAGCTCGATACGCAGGATGGAGCGGCTGCAGACAAAGTTTTCCATGTCGAACGGGGGCCGGACCCAGTCGAGTTCAGGCGGGCTTTTTCTCAGAATAACACTGGAATTCAGCGGCGGGATCCGGCGGCGTTCCGGGTGATCGGAAACGTAGACAATCCGGTCCCCGGTGCTGAGTCCGTCTCGTTTCAGGGATTGATTCAAATACATGGAGCCTTTGTCGAATTCGAGGTCTTCCAGTATGGCCGTAATCGACCGCCAGAGGGATTCGTAATTTTCGGACTTGATGACCTCCTGGAGCTTTTCGATAAACGGGCGCCGTTCCCTTCCGAAAAACCCGGAGCAATCCGACAGGTCCGTGAACCAGTCGGATACCATCGAGGAGTAGATCTGGTCCGTGTACCCCAGCTTGCGGAAAAAAAAGACCGCGGCCACCCCCATGATAATCAAAAACAGCCCGGCCCGTTCATCCCGGATGTTCACGAGAATAATCGCCGCGGCGCACAGAAACAAGGTGATCGCATAAACGAGCAGCACTACCCGTCGCGTGGAGAAGCCCAGTTTCAGCAGGCGGTGATGGACATGTTCCGCATCCGGCTGGAACATTTTATGCCCGGATAAAAACCGGCGGATCGGGGAAAGGATCGTATCGTAAAGGGGGACGCCCAGCGCCAGGATGGGGATCAGCATGACGGCGGTGACCTGGCTCTTGAAGGATCCGATGATGGAAAGGCCCGCAACGAAATAACCCAGGAGATAACTGCCGCCGTCTCCCAAAAAAACGCTGGCCGGGCTGAAGTTGTACCGTAAAAATCCAAGGACGGCACCGCCGACAGCGGCAAACAGCATCGCCACGAGATAATTTTTACCGATCACGGAAAGAAAGACCATGACGGCGGCGGCAAAAAAGACGATGCCGCCGGCAAGCCCGTCCAGGCCGTCGATAAGGTTGACGGCGTTGATGAACAGGACAAACCAGAAGAGGGTAAAAATCATTGCAAACGGCCCGAAATCGATGGAAAAGCCGAAGACGCTGAAATGTTCGATCCGGACACCGCCCCAGAAAGCGATTCCGGCGGCCACGATTTGGAACAGAAATTTCATTTTGGATGAAAGCCGGTGGAAATCATCGACAAACCCGATGGCAAAACAGAGGATGCACCCGGCGAAAAACGCGATGTACTGCCGGTCCGGCCTTAAAAGCGCCGAGACTTTTGTGGGGATAAAGTTCAAAACGACCAGGCAGAAGACAAGAGACAGCAGGATGGCAATCCCGCCCGTTCGCGGAATCGCCTGGCGATGGACTTTTCGTTCATCCGGAAAATCGACCAGGCCCGCCTTCCTCCCGATGACGGCGACCAGAGGCGTCAGCGCAAGGGAGAGGGCGGCGGACAATACGAATGCCAGGAGGACGGTTGTCATTTCAGAATGTCATTCCCATAACAAAAGTTGGCTGAACAAATACACTTTATCAATCCACGTCGATTTTTACAACGGATTTTACCTGGGAGGCCACATCGGTAAAGACCAGGGTGTATTTCCCTGCAGGATCGTTCAAGGCGGTCGAAACCGAAAACACTGCGGATCCGTTTTGCGTTTCCAGGTTTTTTGCCAGGTAGGAAACCGGTTTTCCATCCGGACGGAAGACTTCCATATGCATCACGTGCCGGACCGGTTCTTCCGTGGAGATTTCCACCTGCGCCCTGCCGGTGATTTCTTCTCCCCGGCGCATTGATTTTTTTCGAAAGTTTACATCGATGCCGTCCACAGTATACGGAAGCACGCTGAACAGACGCACGTCGGCAGGGTGGAGGCTGACCTCCCAGGAGGCCCTTTCACCCAGGTACTCGCCCGTGAACATATCGTAAATATGCCCATAAAGCGGTGAGCGGATCCGAAGACTCCGGTCAGGTTCTTCTTTTTTCATCCGGCGCTTTGTCATTGCCGCGTAGCGTGCACGCCCGTCTCTAAAATGCCAGGTTTCAAGCCCCATGGGCCAGGTGCCGCCATCGGGTGTCACTTGCAGGGGCCGCGCGACGCCGTGAGTATCCAGCAGGGACTTCAGCATGCCGCCCACCAGTGCGGCATGATCCGGGTCGGCCAGATAATAATAAAGGGCATCGGGCGTCGGGTATCTTTTAAAGTTGTTGAAGGGAATGTTCAGGCAGACCGCCGTTCCGTCCCCGAGCGTGTTGGAAACAACGAGCGGCACGCCGTCAACCGTGGCCCCAGCTTGAGCGCCCTTGATTCGCAGCGCCGGATCGGCGGGCACGCTGCTGATGCGGTGTCCTCCGTTTTGTTGCAGAAATGCGCCGTTTTCCGAAAATGAAATGGATTTTCTGCCAAGGCCTTTATCAAATGAAATGCCGAATACTTCTTGCATGATCTTGTTTGCGCCGAATTTTCCGTGGCCGTCGCAGATGCCGGGCCGCACGTCCGCAATGACCAGGCCGCCGGCTTCCACGAAACGCCGTATGGCGACAGCCTCTTTTTCGGTGACCGCCTGGGAAAGGGGCATGATGAACACGCTGTAATCCTTCAGCCCGTCCGCCTCGATCTGGGGAGTGGCCAAGAATGTATATCCCGCGGGGACGTAGTCCTGCAAGATGCGGAGCAGCATATGGACATTCCATGGAAGCTTCCCGAAGTCCTTGATATGCTCCGAGACGATGTTGCTCGCCACGCTGTAATGCACCGCCACCGGATCCATGATACGCTGTGTGTCCCGCAGCAGAGTGTGAAACCCCTTTCGAATCCGTTCGACCTGATCCGTGGCCGTTAAAAAAGCAGGGTAGGGCTGCAGACCCATGCCGACCCCGCTCTCAATGAACGGCCCAATATGATACCAGTAGACCATATCAAACCCGCGCATCAGCGCGTTCCATGGCCGCCAGAACTGGAACTCCGAATCCATGGGCTGCGGCCGCCGCACGAACCCGTTGTAAATATATCCGCCGTACGTCATCCCCAAAAGGGTGCCGGGCCGGGCGAATGAGCGGGCGTATTCGTAGGTCTGCAGGTCACCTTCCCGGCCGTAGGGGCTGAAAAAACGGATGTCCTGCAGGATCGCATGCCAGTCCAGGTGCCGGTTCGCCCAGGGCCACAAGGGGGACTCGATGCCGAACCGGGCGCCCGGGTCAACAGCGCTTAATGCTTCCTGGTGCACACCGAAATAGTCGGCGTACACCCGGCAGTTTTCGAGGTATTGATCCACGACGGGGCTGAAGTTCAGATCCGCTTCGGCCTGTGCGATCAATGTGTCGGCAGAGGCCGGGGTGATGGGGGGCACTTTTTCAAAAGAAGAAAAATCGGTTCCCCACTGACGATTCAGCGTCTCGATGGAACCGTATATATGTTCAAGGGACTGCCGGAAATCTTTTACCCGCGCCGGAAGCAGCTCGCCGCCGCCGTAGCTGATTTCATCCGGGGTAACATACGCGAAAGGATCGAAGGGCCGATTTTTTTCGGCAATCTTCTTCGTCTCCTGCTTCGCTTTTTCTCTTACCGCCGGATCGGTATCGACAGGGGCGATGCGCCGGCCCCCGGCGCCGGGAAACGCCCGGATGTCGGCGACTTCCAGGCGCTCCAGGCTGCCGTCTTGGCCGCGCTGGGCGTCAAAGCCCAATCCCGCCAAAATCCGGGCGAGGAGGTGCTGCTGCCGGGAATCGGCGCCGGCGTGGGCCCACCCTGCGAAGGCGAAGCGGTTCCGACCCTGGCGGATTGACGTGAAGCGCGCCACGGCGATATCGAGGCTGTTTTGATCCAATTTCAATTCGGCGCGGGCACGGAGCAAAACTGTGGGCACCCTGGAAACAATAAAACGGTGTTCGATTTTTCGATTTCCCGCTTTGACCGGGAACTCGATATCGTTGACCAGGCGGTCGTAATTATCCATCACCGAAAAGCGCACCCTGCAGCCGGCCGGAAGAGCCCGGCTGAAACGGGCGGTCACCGTCAACTCCGCCTTTTCCTTCCCGGAGAAATCCAAAACCATCGGTTCCGTTTTTAGATCGGTGATGGTTACCGGGGAAGAGACGTTCACGGGGAGGGATGCCCAGTCGATGGGTTTTTCGCCTTTCAAGAGGATAACATCGGCGATATATTTTCCGTCGGGCAGCGAGGGGATTGAAAAGGCCGCCGTTTGGCCGGGTTCCACCGGTGTCTTTGCGGAAAAAATCGGGTAAATATGCCTTTCGGCGATGTGAAGCCCGGCTTCGGAAAAAGAAACTTCCGGAATCCGGTGATACGGATCCATGGCGCGCAGTTTCAAAGAGGCTGAATACGGTCCTGACCCCGCCGGGGGTATCGATTCCAGTGCAAAGACGAGTTTGCTTTCTTTATCATAATCCCCGTCGATTTCACGGGCTCGGACTTGAATAAGGGTATCCGGCTCCCTGCGGGAGGCCCACAGGATCAGCTTGATCAAAAAGGACTGGTAGTATTCATAGAGGAGATCATCCTTGCCGTCGTCGGGTGTCAGCAGCATTTCCCGTCCCGGTTTGTGGATTTCGGCCACCCGGGATGCTTCGTACCGGTAAAGGGAAACCTTGTCGAACAAACTTGGCAGATGCTTCAGCGGGATGCCATGGGTTAAATAGTCCGGCGGCGTCTCGACAGGGCTGCCCGTGAGCCGTGCTTTAAGGCTTTTTAAATTCTGTTGGGTGCCGGTATCGGTTTTAGAGTCAAAGGTTTTGGTGAAAATGAGGCCTGTGCCGGACCGCATCTTGGAAAGGAGCCGATCCGCGATGGTTTCTTCGAACACATCCGGCGGGATTTCCCCGAGGATGATGAGGTCGTAATCGTTTTCGAACGCCCGGACGATATTTTGCGCCACATTTTTTTTTAAAGCGCCCTTAACCGCCCTGAAAAACGGCACCCGGCTGTCTTCTCTGTAGTAATCGGAGAAGACAACCGCTGCCTCCATGTCAAAGCGGTGCATCAGTTCCACGAAATCCCGCTGGACGTGACGGGGAAAGATGCCCAGCACCCGGGGTGTTTTTCCGCCATAGGGCCTTGCCCAGGGGATATGCGGCGCCTTCAGGTCGATATTGAGCGCGTTGTGAAGGGCAGGCATTTCCACCGGCGTGACGTTGTTCCAGAATCCGCCGTCGATGCCTTTCACCAGGCACTCCGCTTTTTTTTTCAAGGGTTCTTTGGCCGTCCAGGCGTCCCAGGCGCCATCGGAAAGGATGGAAATCGTCGCTCCGTCTTTTGTTTCAATGCTTCCGGCGGTGAAAAATCCGGCATACCAGTTGTCCGGGATGACACGGACCAATATCTCGTTTTCCCCTTCTTTCAAGTATGGCCCGATATCATAGGCAGCAAGTTCGAACCACTTGTCGTTTTCCCCGATGTTTATGCCGTTTACAACAAGGGCGCACACGCCTTCAGCAGTGATACGAATCCGGGCACGCCCGGCTTCTTTGTCCAGTGTGAGGATTTTGGAAAAAAAGTGATCGACGCCTTTCTGCACTTCGGCGTCCCGGGTATGCCAGATCCAGTAGGCCTCTTCCAGCAGGGCGTCATCCGCCTGGACGGTGGGGATCCCGATGAAAAGCACAAAAGCCGATAAAATGAAAAAAACCCGTTTCACCTTCAAACCCCTCGGTTGTGACTGAAAAAGCGTCGATGCCCCACTGCATGAAGCAGTCTCAACGGCCGCAGGACATACAACAGGAAATGCCAAACGGCCGGCACCGGAAAATACCGCCATTCCTGCCGGGAGGGAAGAAACAGCAGGCGTACCAGGTATGCGATCTTCTCGGACGTTTTTTCCCGGACAATAAAATGAAATTTCGAAAAATCCGAAGTGATGAACCCTCCTGCGCCACCTGCCGTTTCCGTGAAAAAATGCAAATAGATGTTTTCCGCAATCTTTCGCACCTTTAAATCGACTTCCGCCCGGCCTGCAATCGCTTCCGGCATACTGGGGTTAAACAGATCATATGCCAGAAAAAGACCCGTCCGGAGCATCCGGGCGCACTGCAGTTTTTCGGAAAGATGGAAAATCCGATCCCAGTTCAGCCCGGGGTTGGAATCGATCAACTCCGCCAGGCTGAGGATGGATTCGAGACGGGTCCACCCGTCTTTCGATCCGTGGATGCACAAATAGACCAGGATCTCCTCGGCAGGCATCCCATGCACCGTTTTTCCCATGAGATCGATGCATTCACACCGGTTGGCAAAGGTTTCCAGCAAAAAAGGAGGCGAGGTATAGCGGCCCGTAAGTTCCCAGTGCAGCTCAACGATGGTCCGCCTGTCGTTGCTGTCGGCTTCCATGCTGTACTCCGTTTGCAAATACCGGGCGAATTGCCCGGCATTCAACTTCACGTTCGGCGTGTACCCGGCGGCCGCAAGGATAAAGACGGCCTTCGAGGTGTCCGACGGAGAGACCAGGATGTCGATATCGATGAACGACCGGAGAATCGGGTCCCCGTACACCCGCTGGGAAAGGACCGGCCCCTTGAACGGTACGGCCGTGATCCCGTTTTCCTGGAATTGGCGAAGTAGCACCAAGAGCCTTCCGATAAAAGACAGGGCGTTCCCGGCGTTTTCCTTGAATATCTTCAGCAGGCGCACCATGACCGGTTCCGGTACCCGATGCGCGGAGGTGGTTTTTAGATTCCGGCAAAGAATCGCCGCCACGCCGTGACGGCGGGCGGTCTGAATCACGAACTCCCAGTCGCATTCATCGGGTGTCAAGTACCCGGCAAGCGTTTCGGAAGAAGAGGGCGTCCGGGACCGTATGCCGCAAAGCAAAAGGTTCCACTCTTTTTGCCGGAAAACGGGAATGAATTGACGGAAGAAAGGCATGCGGAAGGGAAAAAAGAAAAGAGGCCTAAAAAAGAAGGCGGGATTTGAGGAAGCGGATGGCGGCCGTATAGTATTTGTTTTGCGCCGGCAAAGCGCCGCTCAATTGGTATACGACCATTTCAAAGGTGCTGCCCCAAAACTTCATCATCTCATTGACCCACGGTTTGGCGCAGCTTAACGTCAAGCCGCTCGCGCAATGTTTATCCGCCGGAACCGGGTGACGAAACACCCGCACATCGGATCCGATCAGCAGTGTCTTCAGTAAAAAATAGGCTCGGGGCAGGTGGTATCCGGAGGTGACGAGCGTAACCGAGTGAAACCCATATTTCTCCATGATACGGCGGATGTTCAAGGCGTCTTCGAAAGTGGAACGGCTTCGAGGGGTGACGATTCGCCGGGCATTTTGGGGAAGTCCTTTGTATCGGCTGTCAAAGCAAGGCCCTGAAAAGGAAACGCCGATTACGGTAAAATAAGGCGCACGCCCTTCTTCGGCGAGCCGGTATCCTTCGCGGATACGGTTTTTTTCCGCGGGCAGGATTGCGATCAGGTCCGATTTGCCGCCGGTCCGGGACCCGGTTGCGATATAACTATAATAAGCGGTTTGTCCGGTAACGGCAACAGCGGTCAGAACAACGAGAATGCGAAATATGTTGGCGGCGGCTTTCACCTTTTGGAGGACTCGGCGTTTTCCCGAACTTGTCCTTCAATCCAGGGATAGGTCTTACTCAACCCTTCTTTAAGGGAGGCCGCTGGTTTCCACCTGAGCCGTTCGTATATCAGCCGGTTGTCCGAATTTCTGCCCCGAACGCCCAGAGGACCGGGGATGTGATTAATAGAGAGTTTCTTCCCGGCGATGTCCATGACCATCTCGGCAAGGCGGTTGATCGATACCATCTCTTCGGAGCCGATATTCACGGGTCCAGAAAAATCGGATTTCACCAGGCGCCGGATGGCTTCCAGGCATTCATCGATATAAAGAAAAGACCGGGTCTGCTTTCCGTCTCCCCACATCTCGATTTCACCGCCGTCCGGGGTTTCGGCAACTTTCCGGCACATTGCAGCCGGGGCTTTTTCCCGGCCGCCGTCCCAGGTCCCTTCGGGCCCGAAAATATTGTGCAGCCGGGCGATATGCACTTCCATGCCGTAGTTGCGTTGATAAGAAAGGTACAGCCGTTCGCTGAAAAGCTTTTCCCACCCGTATTCGCTGTCCGGTGCCGCCGGGTAGGCGGAATCCTCCGAACACTTGGGATTGTCCGGATCCATCTGGTTGTATTCCGGGTAAATGCAGGCCGATGAAGAATAAAAGATTTTCTGAACTCCTGCCAGACGGCTTGCTTCGGCCATGTTCAGGTTGATGGTGGCGGAATTGTGCATGACCATCGCATCATGATCACCGGAAAAAATATATCCCGCGCCGCCCATGTCTGCGGCAAGCTGGTAAACCTCGTCGATTCCTTGAACAACATCCCTGCACACCCGGGGATCGCGAAGATCGGCCTGGATGAATTCATCCGCCTCGGTTTCACAAAACTCGTGGTATTTCAGATCAACGCCCCGGACCCAGTACCCTTCGGCTTTGAGCCGCTTGACCAAATGCCCGCCGATAAACCCCCCCGCTCCACACACCAACGCTTTCATATTTCGCTCCCATTTGTTCAAGCGTTATCTCAATCCGAGACACTTGAGAAAATACTCTTCCGTCATGCCGGACTTGATCCGGAATCAAGTATTATCCAAAAAGGATGGATTTCAAGTTTCCCTGGAATGACAGATAGATCCTCTTTCCACTTGAACCCTCGGACCCTCGGACCCTCGACCCCTTTGATACCCCTCGACCCCTTTGATACCCCTCGACCCCTTTGATACCCCTTGACCCCTTTGATACCCCTTGACCCCTTGGTCCCTCTGCATTCATTTCACTCGAACCCTCGGATCCTCGACCCCTCGGACCCTTCAATCATATTTTCTCAACTCCATCATCTCCAACGCCACATGAAACAAAAACCGCGGCCCGTCCACAAAATCCCGCTTCCAGAGTTTTTTCGGCTCCTGTGTAAATCGCCACAGCCACTCAAACCCCGATTTTTCAATCCATCCGGGCGCCCGTTTCACGGTCCCGGCAAAGAAACTGAAGGCAGCGCCCACGCCCACAGCAACGGGCACATCGAGTTTTTCTTTATGCTCATAGATCCAGATGTCCTGTTTAGGACATCCCAGGCCCACCCATAAAACATCCGGCCTGGATTTGTTGATCATGTCGATGATCGATCGGTCCTCTTCTTTTGTCAGCGGCCGAAACGGCGGAGAAAATATTCCGGTAATTTTATGTCCTGGATATTCATTTTCAAGGTTCGCTTTTAAGGCGGCAAGGGTTTTCTGGGTATCGCCATAGAAAAAACTGTTGTATCCTTTCAGATTCGCAACCTGAAAAAAAGTCCTGATAAAATCGGAGCTGGCGATTTTAACAAATGGGGGAAATCCCTTTTTTCGGGCAATCACCGCAAAAGAGGCCCCATCCGGAATCCAGAGGTCCGCCGAGTTGAGAATTTTTTTTATAGAAGGGTTTTGAAACGCCTCCCAGATGCCGTGGAAACCGGTGACAACCACCTGTCGACAAACGCGAAATGTGTTGTAATCTTCAATCCAGTTCTCGAATTGCCGGGTGATGCCGGCAATATCGAGAATATGAATTTCGGATCCGAGGAGTTTTAAGGTGGGAAAGGCCGAGGTCATGTTTCAGCCGGCCTTTCGCTCAAGATCTTTCGGCCTTCCTGGTCAAGAATGCCCAAATACGCGATTGCAGGAAGCATGACCATCAGGTCCACCCCGTACATTGCCCCGCTGGCTTCCGGGATGCTGCGCACCGTAAAAAAGGCCAGTATTCCTGCAGTCTGGATGAACGATACATGCTGTCCGAGTCTATCAGCGATGCCGTTTTTCAAAATCCGTAAAACAGCGACCCAAGACAGAACCAACCCTCCGATAAACGCCGACGCCCCCACAATCCCTGAGGTCAACAGGGCGTAAAGATATGCGTTGTGAACGTGTTCCTTGATCAGATAGCGATCGGCTTGCGGCCCCCAGCCCAGTATGGGAGATTGTTTAATTTTCGTCAGCGCTCGTTTCCACGCATAAGTTCTCCCGGTCAGGGTTTTCAACTGCTCCTCCGTTTGACCGCGAAATATATGGCGGGAGACCTGCTCCACTCTTTTTTCGGGAATAAGATCCAGGTAATAGGTGATCCCTAGAAATATCATCAAAACCGCACCAATCCTTCTGATCTTCGGGCCCATCAGGAGCATGACCAGAATAACGGAAAAGGCGAAGCTGATGATCGCGCCGCGCGATTGCATCAGATAGATCAGTGAAGCAGAGCCGATAAATATCCCGGCAAAAAGGATGCGAAGTATCCCTTTTCCGCTGAATAGAAAGACAAAAGCAACAATCCCCGGTATGGCGGCGAATCGCGCCATCCCGGAAGAACGGCTCATTGCCGTGTCGGCAATCGATTGAAGGCGGCCGATGATGCCGTATCCGGTAATCCCGTATCGATAATCGACAAAAAGGACCTCCTTGGCATAGTAAAGAAGAATAATTAAAAACACCGTTACCACAAACCAGCTCAAGTGGTTCAGGCCGAGCATATATCTCGATGCGGAATCGATCCCAAAGAAATAAATGATAAACAGGATCACGGAAAGATAACACAACGCCCAATAGGCCGCATGGATGGCCCGGGGCGAGAAAGAACATGCAATCAAACCGGCAATACCATAGATAAGCCACAACCGAAGCGGCCAATTCAATTGTCCGATTTTTTGCGTGCGATGCGCAATGACTGCCAATATAGAAACAGGCAACACAAGAAAAGGGAATGCAGTTCGGATATAATGAAGTGTGTCTATCAGGGTAGCTGGCTTTTCACTGAAAACCCATGGTCCGGTATTGATGCCGAGCCAGAGCATGACCCACAACAGGGACGGCAACGAAATCAAATCAATCCATTTAATCTTAGATGGAAAATAACCGTCTTTGGAAAGAACCTCTCCATTTTCGGGGAGACGAGATTCATCGCTTTGAATTGGGATGCCGTTCATTTCAATGAACCGGTTTCACGCCTTTTGTGCAGCGACCGCCCTTTCGTATATTTCATTGATTTTTTCAGCCTTTTTTTCCCATGAAAAGTCCTGGACCCTTCTAAGAGCACCTTTTGCCAGGTTCCGCCTTAGGCCCTCATTGAACCAAAGACGCGTTATTGATTTCGCGATATCCCGAATGACCTGGTCGGGATTGTCAACCGGAACTTTGATCCCGCATTCCGGTGTCACCACATCGGAAAAACCGCAATGGTCCAATGCGATCACGGGGACGCCTTGTGAAAGGGCTTCCAGCAAGACAGTGGACGTCAGATCCTTCAAGCTGGTAATTATAAAAAGGTGAGAGTTATGAACGATATCGACAGCCTGATCCCTGGGCATCCGCCCATGCCATTTACAGTTTGAATGCAAACCAAGGCTTTTTGTCTCCTGCTGCCATTTTCTGGTTGATGGCCCCTGGCCCAGTATATCCAACTGCCAATCCAATCCTACAGGCACCTGGGCCATAGCCTGGAGCAACAGAGGCAACGCTTTCCCTGGCAGGTGCAGCCCGCTCCATGATAGTTTCAGAAGCTCTCCAGGTTTGCGCAATGTAAAAACGGACGCAACATCTTGAGGCGGGCCGATCTCACAGATGACATGGCTATTCGTACCATACCAATGCCAAATCTCTTTTTGGATCCCTTCCGTCGCGGCGATAATTCCATTTTTTGCTTTTCTAAAGGCCTGTTTAGGGCCTAACAGGTATTTTTTGTGTAACGAATTGATCATATTTCGACCAGCATAATACACATAGCCGCTCGGCCCTAACACCCTTAAAAAACGCCATGGCGTATTCTCCAACCCTCCTATGGGACCCCAAACAAAAGGCATGTCGAGCTTCCATAGATGGCCGGGAAACCTGAAACCGACATAGGTGAGTTGATGCACCAAATCGAACTGAATCTTTTTGTGGAGCTGGGCTCCCAACCAAAATGCATCTTTTTGCCATTCCCTGTAAACGCGATTCATGATGGGTTTGAACCAGAACCCTTCGATAAATTTCCAAAATCTCGTCGGCGAGTAGTGCCACTTTTTGTGCTTTACGTAGTTGAAACGAATGCCGCTATACGCATTTGGATGCTTATGTACTTCTCTTTCAATATCTTCACGGTGAAATTCCGCGGTGATAGCCGAAATATCATGATATGCTGAGATGGCTTTGATCCAGTTCCAACCCACGCCCTCTTCGGAACCTTTATAGGGATTGCAGGCGTAAGCCGAGACCAAGACTCTCAGCCTCGTTCTGCTATTCACGTTGTCTCACCGATGTTGACGAATTCTGCTGACGCTCCATGTGGCAGTACAGCTCACTAAGGCGCTTGCTGACGATGGCCACAGAAAATTCTCGTATGGCAGTAGCTCTTGCGTTGGCCTGCAGAACTCGACGAAAAACAACATCTTTTAATACTCGGATCAATGCATCGGCAATCGCTTGTACATTGCCAGGTTCAACCAGCAACCCATTATGTTTACTCTGGATCACATCCGGAATCCCCCCAACCGGGGTCGAGACTACGGCGACCCCTCGTCCCATCGCCTCCAAAATCGCCATCGGCACACCCTCGTGATAGCTTGGAAGGCATAACACTGAGCACTTATCGAGTAACTCATTTCGTCGGCCGGTACTCACCCAGCCTTCGCATGCTACCCGGTCCTTGATGCCAAGTGTATCTGCTAGGTGAAGGGCTTGCTGCAACTCGCCATTCCCTGCCAGCACTAAACTGGCTTTAGGAACGGCGGACATGACAATAGGCATAGCCCTCACTAAATCGTCATAGCCTTTTCTCTTCTCTAATTTTCCTAAATAAAGGACCGTTCCAGCGTCACGATTCTCATCCGGCACAGCCACTGGTTGGATTTCCGCAGGGTTAGCGAGGGAAACCACCCGCGCGTGGGGAAACACGGCTAACCGCTTTACCCATGACTCGGATAGCGCGACAACAATATCTGCCCTTTCGAATGTATTTCGTAAGATCCACCGGCCCAAAGAAGGTCCTTCCGTAAAAAACCGATGAAATTCAACATCCGAGGAGTGAAAATGGAGGAGGATTCGCTTACGGAGTATCTTGGCTAAAATAAAGAATCCAAATTTCCGATACAGGCTTGTACGTGTCACGAGGTGGATGTGTACGATGTCGTGCCGTATCATAGCCAGTGGAGCAACTAAAAGAGCCTTGGAGGCAGTAAGCAGCTTTTTTATTGGATGCCCACCGCTATAGGTGACCAGCCACCGACAGCGATGCATAGCCCATGCCGGACCAGCTTGGTGGGCAGAAACAACAGCATTAATACCTCCATGTGCACGTGGACCGGGTGCAACGACTAATACTGATGGATAGGATCGAGAGCTTTGCATAACCCCTAACTTTCCTACCGTGTTTCACTACATTATTTTCCAGATCAAATAAATTACTCATTAAATACTAAATTATATCTTTTTTATAATGACATTTAGCATTTTATAAGGTATCCTCCCTTAAAAAAATCAACCGGGAGGAAGACCATGGGATTTAAAAAACTGCACGAGTCCTTTTCCTTTGCTGATTTGGCTGTGGAAGAAACCCTGGAGCACAACCGCAGCCTGGAAACCATGGAAAAGCTGAAAAAATCCATCAACTGGAACCGCATCGAATCCATTTTGCTGAGTCATTACACCGTGGGCACCAGCGGGGAAGGTGCCGATGCCTACCCGCCGTTGCTGTTGTATAAATGCATGCTGCTTCAAAAATGGTTCCGGATTCCTTCCGATCCGGAATTGGAAACCCAGATCAACGACCGGTTCTCGTTCAGACGCTTCCTGGGCCTTGCCCTGGATCAACCCTCTCCGGATCATTCCACTTTTTCCCGTTTCAGAAGCCGGCTTTCCAAAAAACGCCATGGATCAAATCAACTCCGAAATTTTAAGGCAGTTCGAACAACAGGAACTCACCATCAACGAAGGCATCGCCATCGATGCCCGTCTGGTGAAATCCGCCAACCGTCCCATTAGCAACGATAAGATCAAGGAACTGAGAGAAAAAAGCCAAACACCCGAAGGCAAACTCGATAAAAACGGTAAACCCAGAAAATACTCCCGGGATTTGGAATCCGACTGGAATGCCAAAGATGAAAACAACCCCTATTACGGTTTAAAGGAACATGCTTCGGTGGATACAAAAAACGGCTTCATACTGGCCACCAACCTCAGCCCGGCATCGGAACATGATACCAATTACCTCCCATACTGCACCGTCTTTTCCCGCCATACGAAACAGCCTATAGAAAAGGTATATGCCGATAAAGCATACTTTGGAGAACCCAACCGAAGTTTCCTTGCAGGAAATAAAATCGGAGACGGCATCATGCGAAAAGATACAAGCACCGCCAAGCTAACCCCCTATGAAGAAGAAAGAAATAAACAGATCTCGAAGATCCGATACATTGTCGAACAATATTTTGGATTGAGCAATCTCTCCGATCAAGCCAACAGAGCCCGGTTCCCAAAAATCCCCAAAAACAACTTCGATTGCTGGTGCCGCCAGGCGGCGTTCAACATAAAAAGAAGATTGAGGATTCTAAAGATGACGTTCATATAAATGTGGTGAGGTGCGTCCAAAAAGTAAAAAAGATCAAACGGACATAGAAAATGATGAAAATCGAGGCAAAATAGAAACGATTTCTGCCGTATTTTGAACGGAAAACCATTTACATTCGGCAAATCGGCGCTCAAAATTTTCTGAAAAATTTTTCAAAAAGCGAAAATCCGGAATCTGAGTAGTTTTTTAAACCTCTCATCCCCTCTTCGATTACCACGCTCTTCTGGTGAAGGCTATGTGAACCGCCGTGTACGGACCCGTACGCATGGTGGTGTGGGAGGGCAAAGGCTGCAAAGCCTTCCCCTATCCCGATTCTTAAATGTGTCCGGTAAGATCTTAACTAATTCAAATTACGTGACTTTCCCCATGATGCCATAACATCGTGATATTTCCACTTCCCGTAAATTTTCTTGTATCCGTCAAAATAACCAAAGGCTATTGCCTTGGCAGAAATAAATTTAAAATAACATAACATTTTAAACACTCTAGCTAAAAAAAGAAAAAAATTGACAAGATGAAAAAGATATTTCCAAGTATTGGTCAAATATTGATTTGCTAAATGAATTCTGTTTCTGGATATATAATAATATATGAGGGGATTATATTGCCCCCCTGAACTCCCGGCATTCTTGTTATAAATTTTCGCTTTCCTGGCAATAATGCTCTTATATCCGCATAAAGCGGATTGTATGCAAAAATCGAAATCTTCTGCATACATAAAAAGATCAGTGTTAAAATAATCGTTCCGTCTTTTTTTTATTGCAAAAAGAGTATTAACATTTATAAGCATCGCTGAACCACTCACCCATAAGGAATAACAGTATTTATCATTGTACTGGTTATCTGGAATTAGGTTTCGGGAAAGAGGTGAAAAAAACTGTGAAATTAAAGAATCCCTTAGCCCTGTTTGTAGTTGTTGTCCATTGATACCCATAAGTCCAGGTCCGATAATACCACCCCCTACCTCCTTGATGACATCAACCATATCTGTTAAACATTTTGGGTCCACTTTAGCATCATTATTTAGTAAAAAAACGTAATCAATAAAAGGATGGAAAGTAAATAAAAAATGGAGCGATTTATTGACTCCACCTGAAAAACCAATATTTTGTCTAATTTTACATATGGCTATTTTCTTTGATAGCAATTGCTTTTGTGAATATTCTTTTTTGTAAAAATTATAGGAATCAGTAAAACCGGAAATGTCGTTTACAAATATTGATTTTTTCAGGTCCGAATAATTCTTAAGCCAATTAGATATTTGAAATAAAGAATCATTTGTTGAACCATTATCGACAAGGATTGTAAAATAGTTTGGGTAATCAAGTTTTAAAACAGAGTCAATACATTCGATTGTATCTTTCCATCCATTCCAATTTAAAATTATAATTGCAACGGGAGGATAGTTTTCTGAAAATAATTTCGAAGGAATGGACATAAAAAATACCAAATTAATTACATAATTCGTATTAAGATCTTTTTAAAAATGATCTTAAATTAATAAGAGCGAAAGATAAAATATTTTTACTGAAGATGAAAGACAGAAATAAATATATTACCGAACTTGATAAAAAAGATAAAAAAATAAAAACAAATAAATTAAATGAGAAAGTTGAAAAATATATATTAATGAACTTCTGAATAAAAAACATGATGAGAGAAGCTGTTAAGAAAAAAAACATTTGACGAATAATAAAATAAATATTGATAAAAAAAGTTTTGCAAAAATAATATAGATAGGGAAGAAAAAGAATGGCGTGTCCAATCGAAAAAGAAATTGAAACCCCTCGCAAACCCCAAAAAGAACCAATCAAAAAAGAAAGAGAAATAATTGAAGAACTGAGAACGCCGATAAAGAATTGTCTGGACGATAGACCTGCAGCCAAGTAGATTTGGTTTATGATAAAATGGTAACACTGAAATATGCCCGCTATGCATAAGATGGCAAAGATGGGGGCTGAATCCAACCATTTTTTTCCATATAAAAATAAGATTATTTCTCTGTGAGATAATATAAGCCAAAACATAATAGGAAAAACGAAAAAACCTATAATGTTGATCAAATTAAGGCAAACATCATTAAAATGATATTTATTATTTTGCAATCTAGAGAGAACAGGAGACATAACTGCATTTGCAGGTTCAGAAATTATTCCAACTGGAAACATCATGATAGCGTATGCGCGAGTGTAAAGACCAAGAGATGTCGCTCCAGATATTCGACCGATCAATATTTTATCTAGATTACTGGATAAATAACTAATGAAAGAAAAACCAGTAAGATAACCCCCAAATTTCAGCATTTTCCTGACCCCTGAACCTCTCACAGGCAGACTGGGCACCCAGTTACAGAAAAAAAAATTAGCGAAGCTTCGAGTTATAGTTTGTACAAGTATTTGGAAGACGAGAGAATAGATGCCATAACCATTTAGAGCTAAAATTATACCGATTGTTCCGCCTGCAATCAAAGAAAAGCTCTGAGAAAATGCAGATTTACCAAAGGCCATCTGGCGAGCGAGTAATGCACCTGGTTGACTTCCAATCGCTCCAAGAGGAAACGCCAAAGCCATCAATAATGTGACATTGATCAGAACTGGTTCGTTGTAAAACCAGACCAACAAAGGTGATGTGGATGCCATGACGACACCTAAGGCAATTCCGAGCGCCACATTCAACCAAAAAATGGTGGACAACTGTTGATGGTTCAAATCGTATTTTTGGACGGTTGCCTGTGTCAAACCACCCGAAGAAAAAATACTTAAAAAGATATTAATGGCAAAAACCATCCCGAAAATGCCATAATCTCTTGGTGACAAGAGACGAGCCAGAATTGCGTAAAAGGCAAGCAGAAAGCCCTTCTGAATGAACATGTTAATAAATACGATAGACCCGCCCCTAAGAGTTCGTAATTTAAGGTCCTTAGTGCTGAAGTCACCGAGACGATTTTCATCGTTTGTTATCATTTATGCAAACCGGACCTAAGGAAATCTTGAACATCTTTAGAGAATTGAGGCGCTGTCATTTTGTGCGGTGATACTCCCTGACATCCGGATTTTTTTGCCGTAAAATCTTTCGCGAAGCTCCTTGGCGATTGCCTGCCGCTGGAAAGGGGTCATTCGGATCTGCTGGAGGATCTCCCATTCTTCGGTTTCCTGGAACGATTTAAATTTTTTTGCAATCTTTTTCAAGAATGGGTTTCTCACAGAGTTCGCAGAGGGCACAAAGGGTTCAAGTGGTTTGGAGAGGATCGATCGATATCCTTTATTTCTTCGACAAAGAAACGCTCCGGAAATGCGTGGCCCATTCTTTTAGGAGTCCTTTATTGTCGATTTGTTCCATCAGGACCTTGAAATCGATTTGATCACCGGAGAGCTCAAGGATGCCGGCGTTATCCTGCAAGTGTTTTTCGGAACGCCCCTCGCGGTAATATTCAAGCTTGCGCAAAATAACATATTCAACCGGCGCTACCCAGACAGATTCGCCTTGAAAGATGATTTGCGCTTATCGAGTGCCCATTGGTTGGTGATCATGTAATAACGAATGCCCAATTGGTTGAAGCGGGAAATGAATGTTTTCAGAAGATCACGTTCGGGCATAAAGGAATATTTCCCTGACCTTGTTTTGAATTTGTTCGTCCGTCCAGTCTGGATGCTGGAACCGCAAACCCGCTGTTTTCAGTTTCCATGCACATGCGTGGAGATCCAGAAAAAGCCGTAATTTTTGCTCCGGGCCCATTTGTTTGAAAAAATCGTTTTGAGTGGGGATCCGTGCCAAGATGTGGTCATCGAAAATACGGTCATGAAAAGGAGATCATTCCGTGGTTCAAAATATTTTGAATCGAAATGTGATTGAGCTGGAACGTGTCATCTCCATTATACAACACATAACCGGCTCGGCATCGGTCTTTGGTTATTTTTATAAACCGGTCGATTCCTTTTAAAAAGTCTTTGGTAAACGTCGCGGCGGATTTGATTTCGATTGGAATGAGCCGACGTTGCCTTTTCAGGACAAGGTCCACCTCGTTTCCATGGGTGTTGCGGTAAAAATATAGGAGATTTGATCACCCGCTTACCGATGTTTTCGAAAAACGGCTGGAGTTCAAATATGACGAATGTGGCTTTTAAGACGCTGATCTAATTTTTGACGGATGTGCCGGAAAGGCCGATATCATTGCCGAGGGATGTATAATTGAGAATCTGTCCGATGCGGCCGGCCAGAAGCGTTAAAAAGGTTTGAAACAGGTAAATTGTGAAAAATACAAGTTGTATTTTAATTTAACACAATCATATCGCATTCACAGGGTTCACATCGGACACCGGTTGGAACCAGACGGCCGGTTGGAAGCGAAACAGATTCCGGGGTTTTTTTTGTAAAATCTTTCACGAAGTTTCGTGGTCTTCATGAGGGGTTAATCCCTTTTTTGAAAATTTCATCAATAAAACCGACCTTTTCACCTTTTCCACCAAGCGGACTTTTTCGGGCCAAGTGAGCATCCGGAGTTTTTTTTGCTGGCGAGTATATTGATTCAGCAAAAAAGATACTTCATTGAATTTGGAATCTTTTTTTGAATCGGTTCCATTCATGAGACAATCCATACTGATTAGTGATTGTGCTGATTTCATGCCAAGTCACGGCACCGGCTTCATGCAAAGCCAATATGCGGGCGAAATCTTTTGCTCTGCCGGCACTCAATGCAATTACAGCAAGATATTTCGCTTCAACCACCCGAAGAGGAACGCCTTCGAAGTCCGCTGTTTCCGCCTGCTCCATTGCGTCTCGTGTCAACTCGCTGAAAACCGGAACAAACTGAACCGGCCATGTTCCCACCCGAATGGCCACCCCTTCTGTACTGTAGCCTTTCTTTTCGCAATACGAATATATCTCCCTCAAAATATCAATTCTTTCGACCTCTGAAACCCCAACTAAAACATCAATATCCAAAGTTGCCACCGGTTCGGCGTACCGTATCTGCGCCATTGCGCCAAATATGGCATAATTTTTGATCACCCCTTTGTCGACCATCTCATTCAGCAATTCGGCAAGTTCTCTCATATTAGATCATGGGTCAGGTGGGGTTTGCCGTATGTGATGGATGCCACAGCTCCGGTGACCATGTAGCGGATGCCCAATTGGTTGAACCGGGAGATGAATATTTTCAGAAGATCACGTTCGGGCATAGAGGAATATTTCCCTGACCTTGTTTTGAATTTTGTCTTCCGTCCAGTCTGGATGCTGGAACCGCAAACCCGCTGTTTTCAGTTTCCATGCACATTCATGGAGCTCCAGAAAGAGCCGTAATTTTTGCTGCGGGCTCATTTGTTTGAAAAAATCATACGGAATTCGAGATTCAAGATTCAGGATTCGGCATCCAAAGCTTTCAAGATTTTTTTTGCCAACGGTTCTTTTATTTCATTGTGCCGTGGAACAGGTTGTATCTCCCCGCAGCTAGCTGCGGGGAATCTCCACCGTAAGGAGTTTTACCTAATTTTAGATTCGCTCGCTAACCCTGCATCAAGCTGCAGGGAGTGCGCTCGCTGGTGCGGTTCAGTAATGCCTGTTTTTGGGTTCATCCAAAGTGAATGGGAACCTCCTTCACGCTTGAGGTAGCAACCCGCAATCCGTAATTTCCGTTCCAAGTCAGTCCTCTTCATCAGATCGCAATCGTTTCCTGGATGGCATCCTCCGGAAGGCCTCTCTTTATGTCTTCAAGACGATCCTCAATAATAAGCGTGATGGCTCTTTTAAGGCTCTCCTTGGCGTCTTCGATGGTTTCCCCTTGTCCGTTGGCTCCTGGAACCTCTGGACATATTGCCCAGAATCCACCTTCAGGCGCTTTTTCAATGATCGCCGTCAGTTCTCCTTTCATTCTTTCCTCCTTTGGGACTGTGGAATATCGAAAAACAATCTTGTTTTCATTTTCTCACGGGATAAAGTTTATTGCAAGGTGCGGGGGGGTCTGGTCTGTTTGGTCTGTGTAACGGATGCCCAATTGGTTGAACCGGGAGATGAATATTTTCAGAAGGTCACGTTCGGGCATAAAGGAATATTTCCCTGACCTTGTTTTGAATTTGCTCTTCCGTCCAGTCTGGATGCTGGTGGCGCAAACCCGCTGTTTTCAGTTTCCATGCACATTCATGGAGCTCCAGAAAAAGCCGTAATTTTTGCTCCGGGCTCATTTGTTTGAAAAAATCGTTTTGGGTAGGGGGCTGTGCCATTTCGATATTTTCTATTTGGTTTTTTCCCGATTTTGCGTTCAAACGATTTTTGATATTTTTTGGCCGAATTCGATGAATTCATCAATGCGGTCCAACAAAGGGTAGAGTTTCCGGATATCAATTGTGATGTATTCATGAAAGAGTAAATTTCTTAAACCGATCATCCCGACAAGTCGGCTACTCAAAGGTCATCGATATAACCTTGTCGTTGAAGAAGCTGGACGCATTCCGCGTAAGTTGAGGGATTGCCCAAATTTTTTACAAACGCACTTTCAGTGTTGTGAATTCTTTAATTCAGCAATCTCTTTCCTCATCCTTTGTATGACGTTCCTCAGTTTTGGAATATGGTTTGAACAGATGTCAAAAATAATTTCATAGTCAACATGCTCATAGTGGTGAGAAACCAGATCTCGAAATCGTGCTATCTTATCCCATTCGATCTCAGCGTAACGGTTCAAGAATGAAAAATCCTTCTTTTGAATTTTCTTAACCGACTCGCCGATGACTTGAAGTCTCATTGAAATTGAATCCAATAGTATAATTCCATCTGATGTTGAAACGAAATCTCCAGGTTCAGTGATTTTTGAAAATCTTTCCTGTATAAGGATGATTGAGTCGAGTAAAGCATTCAAAATCTCAATGATATCTTCATCATACATAGTGAATATCCTTCTCAATTCTTCTCAAGAAGCGTTCGCTCAGGGTTTTCCTCTTCCGAATGAGTTCGACCGGTTTCCCCAATCTCTTTTCGAGATATATCTGCAGACCAGCAAGGTAATCAAAGCGAGGTTCGGTTAGTTCAACAAGAAAATCGATATCGCTCCCGGGTTGGTGCGTTTCTTTCGCGTAGGAACCGAAAAGCCCTATGGTCAAAAGCCCGTATTTATTTCTAAGATACTGTTTTTCTGAACGTAAAATACCCAATATTTCTTTGTTGGTCATAATTTCCCTCGAAAGAGAATCATCTCCCAGAGTACAAAGAGAGCGCAGGATGCTCGGATTCAATTTTTGCGCGGGGCTCAGGGGAAAGGAAATCTTGAACATCTTTGGAGAATTGAGGTGTTGTCATTTTTTTCGGTGATATTCCCGGATATCGGGATTGTTTTTGACGTAAAATCTTTCCCGAAGTTTTTTCGCGATTGCCTGCCGCTGGGAAGGGGTCATTCGGATCTGCTGGAGGATATCCCATTCTTCGGCTTCCTGGAAGGATCTAAATTTTTTTGCAATCTTTTCCATATAATTTTTGCTCCGGGCTCATTTGTTTGAAAAAATCGTTTTGAGTAGGGGTCCGTGCCAAGATGTGGTCATCGAAAATACGGTCATGAAAAGGAGATCATTCCGTGATTCAAAATATTTTGAATCGAAATTTATTGACGCTGAACAGATTCGCATTGGAATGGATCAGGTGACGAATCAAGTAGCGCAAGGGGATGGTATTCGAAATAAGGCGTATCTTTCAAACGGGGATAGCGCCGGTAGTAGGTATCGGTGATACGATGAAGATCAGCGGCGGTCATGGGGAGGAGGCGTTCGTCCTCCAGGTTCAGATAAAGGATAGATTCCTTGTCGATACCCTTAGAAAGGAGTTCGGATATGGTTTGATAAACAAAATATGTCTTGCCGGATCGACGCATTCCGATAACGGTATCGGCCTTATTGGGTAACAGTGGCATGCGGATTCGGCGTGGGGTAAGGGGGGGAATATTCCGCTCGTGAAAATCGGCGATCAATTGTTCAAGGATGGTTTCCATGGGTGGAACATATTATCCTTATATGAGGGACAAATCAACCATTATTTGTCCTTTTTAAAAGGAATCTTTAACAGGGCCCGGTTTTTAAAAAATTCTCAAAAACAACTTCGATTGTTGGTGCCGCCCGATTTATCCAGTTAAATTCCGAAGGGCCATTTCACCGGGGCGGCGTTCAACATAACAAGGGGTTTGAGGATTCTAAAACCGGTTTTCATATAAAAGAGGGCGATGTATGCCAGGATTCAGGATGTTGATGACATGAAATAAACGGCTATTGCTCGGCAAGGACGATTTTTTCTTTCCAGATGGATCTGATAAACGAATTGTTTTCGTTCAAAAAATTCCGGATTTCCGCTTCCGTGTAAGGAAAAATATCCGTGGGGACAGAGGATGTCAGAAAATGTTTATGGAATTCCGGAATCCGGTCGATCATCCTGCGGTCATCCTTTTTCAAGAGGATCAAAATGTCTGCATCACTGCCCGGGACAATTTTTTTTCGAGTCAGGGACCCGAAAAGGTAGATGCCCTTGATATTTGGATTATTCAAGATCAGACTTCCGGCGATTTCGGTCAGCCCGGCAAGGATCCGTTCCGGATCAAGAAATTTTACTTTTACAAAAGTCGATGATGGCTGCGGCGGCATGGCAGGCATCTTCCGCGTCCTTTTTCGTGAAATAGTCTTTGGGGATTCCACTGGCGAATCCATTGGGATATCGTGTGGGAATATAGAATCGATCCAGTTGAATGGCCTTTTCAACCAAGTCGGTGCCGGGGATATGATCTGTCGGGAGTTCTTTGAGCAGTGCGCTGACGGAATGCCCCCATGCATCCGCATGAAGATGCTGGAAGAGGGCTTTCACCGCTTTTTCAGCGGCTTGTTGGGCGGTGAAACAGGCCCACTCGTAGTATTGCCATTTCAAATCCATTCGCGCTTTTTCTAAATCCCGGATGGCTTGGTTAAGCCAGTCCTTGCTTCTTTCAGGCATATAACGGCTCCTATCCATGGGGCATTCGCGGCATTTCTAAAAAATTGATTTTGTCTTTTTGGACATCGTCCAATGAAAAGCGGTTTTTGAATCGATTCAGTTCCGCGATGTTTTCTTCGAGACGCTTAAGCCGTTCCAGCATAGTTTCTTTCCCCAAACCTCCCGCAATTTAGTCTTTCCAGGAAACTGCTGTTTGTCCGGTCAAGCAATGGTTTGACATCGATATAATATAAATACGTATTTTCTTTGAATGAAACAAGGGAGGTTTCATCTCGGCAGAACAAGAGACGCCCTTCCGAAATTATCCGGAAGGAAAGCAATAAGTTTTTGATCTTAGATTATTCCTGGAGTTTATTGCGAACAAAGGAAAGGGTTTGATCCGCCATTCGAAGCACTTCTTTAGCCACCTTCTTGGTGTATATTTGAGCCGGTATACCATCCGGCAATCCGTTTGGATATCGTGTGGGTATATAATAGGCATCCAGCGGGGCGATTTCTTCCCGAAGATCGTCCAAACCGGCTTCGAATTCGGCGGCCCAGCGGCAGAGCGCCTCGACGGAATGGCCGACAACGAATTCCTCCCCTTGGGCATAGAGATAGGCCTTTAGGGCTTTTTCGGCGATTTGTTGTCCGACGAAACACGCCAGGTGGTAACTGCCGCCGTCGAAGAGCAACTGGGCGCCTATCCTGTCGGCTTCGGCTTGTTTCAGCCAGCGGAACCCTTCAGCTTTTGCGTCATACCTCATACAGTACCCTTCCTTGGGTTAAACATTGCCGAAAAAAAGGATTATTTTCCATCTTCTTTATTTCTTCAGGGGTATATATGAGCAAATCGACGCCGATTCTTGGTTTTAATCGTTTATAAACCGAAGCGGTTCGATGTAAAAAATCTTGTTTATCGTCCAGAACAATAATGAGATCCAGATCGCTTGAAAGGGTAGGGGTACCGCGCGCAAGGGAACCAAAAAGGATAACTTTCAGCGCCCCCATTTTCGCGGCTTCTTTTGTTAATCGTTGGGCTTCCTCATGAAGCATCTGGATATGAGAGGCTTTCCTATTTCTGAGCCGTTCTCTGAGCTTCCGGGTTTGATGATAATCCATCGGATTATTTTTGAATCCCGTTTTAGAGGATTGAAAATCTGTCATTTTTTGCGGTGATATTCCCGGACATCCGGGTTGTTTTTGCCGAAAAATCTTTCCCGAAGTTTTTTCGCGATTGCCTGCCGCTGGGAAGGGGTCATTCGGATCTGCTGGAGGATATCCCATTCTTCGGCTTCCTGGAAGGATC
>Ga0209163_1001245_pt1 | contig 30311 bp, 26 predicted proteins | sample MTBAKSrepl2MetaG_FD_187457 | JGI IMG/M metagenome (GOLD analysis project Ga0209163, IMG submission 187457) | Enrichment culture microbial communities om Arthur Kill intertidal strait, New Jersey, USA, that are MTBE-degrading - MTBE-AKS2 (Arthur... | ecosystem: Environmental > Aquatic > Marine >...
TTCTTCTTGGGTCATTTGAATTGTCCATTTCATGTAGTTAATTTTCATGCCTTTTTAGGACATTTCTAAATTGCTACTTTAGGACATTATCATGTTGCCACTACAGAAGTTTGTTTTTTATACGATAATTGTATATCAGTGGTATAATTCCAATCGAACAATAAAGAGGAGGACATTTTGAAACTGACTAAACTCTTTTCGTTTACTGCCGTTCTGTTCTTGGCGGCAGGTTGCCTGAGCCCGGGATCGAATACAGAAACAGAGATTCCCACTCAACCCATCCAGAGTGAGATTATCACAAGAACACAGCCGCCAACGCTTGAACCTAGCGACACTGCCACCCCTCTACCAACAGAAACCCCAACACAAACACCAACCCCAACACAAACACCAACCGAGACTCCAACAGAAGAGCCAGAGCCAATAGAAATTGATATTCAGGCGACCTACACTGCCGTCGCAATCGATTACGAGTCACGTCTGGCAACCATGATGCCTTCTGTTTTGAAATGCGAAACTACACCACGGGAATCTGGTTGGAGGGACTTTCGGATCGAAGAAGTTGGTCTCAGCATGCAGTTGCCGCAAGACTGGTCAGATATGGATTACCGCACCTATCGTCCTAATCAAAGTCTCATGTTTAAGGTCCAGCAATACGGTGTCGCTACGAGCAGCGCAGGTTCATTTTCGGAAGGAATCGAATTACATATCTGGCACGAAGAGGAATTGGAGCTGATTCCTTTTATTAAAGACCTACGTGAGTGGGCAGCAAGAAAAGAGGGCATTTACGCCACCCTCTTTTCACCCTTGCCACATGAAAATTCAATGGTAAATGGTCACCCGGCATCAATCGCCTATGTTCCAGCACAAGACTTTGGCGAACTCACCTACAGGTCCTCCATCGTAACTGTAACGAAGATCGGAGATTACGTGGTCATGATGGTTTTCAATCCGCGCAGAAATTATGACCCTACAGAAACACTGCTAGCAATGCTTTCGAGCCTGTCGATCGATGGCGCGCCAGGCGGAGAGACTGTAGTGAGCGAAACTGTTCTGTGCCAGGCATATCTCTCTTTCTGCCTGGAGCAATGCGAATTTGTCTCAGGGTCCAATTGAGGAAGCAGAAGAAGGTGATCCCTTTCGTACGGCTGGGGCTCGTCTCCAGCCGCTGTCACCGACATAGATTTGTCCCTATAGTTTCTTGACATTAGAACAAGTGTTCTATATAATTAGAGCATGATAGAACACGACCGCTCTGACTCACTGACGCTCTTTCAAATGCCGCTGCCGCCCAAGCGTTTTCTCGCCATCGGCGCGCACGCGCTTTCAGATCGCATGCTGCAGCTCATCTCCGCCCTGGCACTGCGCCAGACCGTCACCGTGCTCGATTGTGGCAATCGCTCCAACATGTACGCGGTCGCCAAACTGATCCGCCCCTACACGTCGGACCCAGTCAGCGTGATGAATAACATCCGCCTTTCGCGCGCTTTCACCTGTTACCAGGTTTTGGCGATGATCCAGGCAACTGCCAAGAATCCTCCTGGCGGAGCCCTGGTGCTGCTGGATTTACTGGCAACCTTCCTGGATGAAGATGTGGAGCTCAAAGACAGCCAGCGTCTGCTCACGCACAGCCTGGGTATTCTTGAAAGCATGAGCCATCTGGCACCGGTCGTGATCAGCACACGCCCAATCCCCGCTATTGCTGAAAACCGCAGCATTTTACTCGAACAACTCAAAGCCAGCGTCGACATCTGTTGGGAAGAGCCTCTGCCTCTCCCCAGCAGCCAGGAGTTGCAGCTGGCTCTGTTTTAAGTGAGGCAATCATGGGAAGAACCATTGCATCCATTACGCAAACCTGGCAAGAAGAAGAAGCCGCGCTCAACCGCTTCAAACGTGCCTTGCGCAAGGATGACCAGGTTATCCTGGATGAACTTCTGGTCATGTCGCGCCTGCACCTGGCTGAAGCTTCTTATGCTTCCAACCTCTACCCGCTCGATATGTACCTGATCGCCATTTTGCTGGAGGTCTACAAGCAGCTCAAAGCCACCCAACGCCAATTGTTCGATCACGATCAACACAAAGACCAGGCGCGCCTGGAGGAAGAAGACGTTTTTCTCAAGCTGATCACCAATTACCTGGAAGTTCCGCGTGAGGATCAGCAAGAAGAAAAGGCATCTCCACAGGAAGAAGAAGAATTGCCAATAGCCGAGCCGGAAAGCTGCTGTTCATACAGCGACTTCGAGGAGGCACCATGAGCCAAACCTATACCTTTACAGGTTGGCTGCTGGATCTCTACCTGAACCAGGAGGAGGGGCTGAGCCTGTGGTTTATCTCTGCCGATGACGATAGTCGGGTCTGCTTCAGGCAGCGTTTTCCGGTCAATTTCTACGTTGCCGGTCCCAATGAGACCCTGCGTGCCCTATGGAAGCTGGTTTCAGGTCGTTTAGGTGTGCTTTCACTCAGCCGGCAGCGCAAGCAGGATGTTTTTGAAGAGCAACCAGTGGATGTGATGCAAATCGAGATGGAGTCGCCCGCCAGCCAGGTGAAACTCTTTCGCGAAATCGAAGAAATTTACCCGGATCTGACCTATTATGGTGCCGATCTGACCATCAGTACGCGATACATTGCCCGCTATGGGGCTTTCCCACTGGCGCTGTGCCAGCTGGAGGTGGACGAGAACGATGTGATCCAGTCCATCCAGACGCTCAATGACCGCTGGGAGCTTTTCCCTGATCTGCCGCCTTTGCGCGTTCTGCGCGTCAGCCCGGATGCTGACCCCAATCGCAGCAGTGTGCAGTCGCTCCTGGTCCACTCTGACCGCTTTGAACAACACCTGCCTCTCGACCCGCAGGGTGCTTATCTGCGAATACTCGACCAGATCCTGGCTGAGTACAACCCTGACATCCTGGTGACGGATTGGGGTGACAGCTGGCTGATCCCATTTTTGCTCAAAGAATCGGAAGAAAAGGGTATCCCGCTGCAGCTCAACCGTGACAGCAACCGACCGGTGCGCTGGCAAAAGGAAACCACCTACTTCTCTTATGGGCACATCATCTATCGTCCGGAAGAGGCGCACCTGTTTGGTCGCTGCCACATTGACCGAAAATCTTCCATGATGTGGTCGGATTACAGCCTGGCAGGCACACTGGAAATGGCTCGCGTAACCACCTTGCCGATCGAAAAGGCGGCTCGTGTTTCTCCTGGTCAGGGCATCTCAGCCATGCAGGTCATCACTGCCCTGGAAAAGGATATCCTGGTGCCGTACCAGAAACGCCAGTTCGAGGAATTCAAAACCGGTCTGCAATTGATCCAATCTGACCGGGGTGGTATGGTCTACCAACCACTCATCGGGCTGCACACGGATGTGGCTCAGATCGACTTTATCTCCATGTATCCCGCTATCATCATTTTGGGCAACATCTCGCCGGAAGTGCCGCTGCCAGATGGCTTGACCCCGGCAGATGAGAATCTGGGTGTGGTGCCGCTGACGCTCAAGCCGCTCTACGAAAAACGGGTCGCTATCAAGCAAAAGGTCCGGACCTACCCCGAGAGCCATCCCCTGGTTGCCAACCTGAAAGAGCGTGCCCAGGCACTCAAATGGCTATTGGTGGTTTGCTTTGGCTTTTTGGGCTACAAAAATGCCCGTTATGGAAGAATTGAGGCACACGAATCCGTCACCAGGGGTGGGCGCGAAGTGCTTTTGCGTGCTAAAGATGTGGCGGAGGAAGAGGGCTTTGAAGTGCTGCATATGTATGTGGACGCGCTTTGGGTCAAGAAAAAGGGCTGTAGCAAACCGGAGCATTTCACCGAACTGATCAAAAAGATCAACCATCGCACCGGTCTGACCATCAACCTGGATGGGGTTTACCGCTGGGTGGCATTTTTGCCCTCCAAGGTCGATCCGCGTATACCGGTTGCCAACCGCTATTTTGGCGTTTTTCAGAGTGGTGAGATCAAAGTACGCGGACTGGAAGCGCGCAGGCGCGACACACCCCTCTGGATTGCAGCAGTACAAAAAGAGATGATCAACCTGTTGGGGCAAGCCCGCACAAAAGACGAGTTGGATGACTGTATCCAGGAAGCCTTCAACTACTACCAGCAAGCCCTGCAGACTTTAAAAACGGGGCTGGTACTGCCGGAACAATTGGTAATCAATGGCAAAGTGAGTTACGCCCTGGAAGCCTACAAAGCATCCACTGCTTCGGTGCGGGCAGCCAGGCAGCTTCAGAACACCGGTATGCTGGTCAGACCCGGCATGCGGATACGCTTTGTTTACACGCGAGGTGAACCGGATGTGGTGGCCTGGGATCTGGGAGTGAAAGTCGAGCCTGCTGCCATCGATTCAGACAAATATATTGAGCTTCTGATCCGGGCTGCCAGTTCAGTTCTTTCTCCCTTCGGCATCTCAGTTAACATCCTGCGCGAGTGGTCGCTTTCAGATGGTCTCCAACTTCACCTTCCTACTGTACAAGTAATGTCGTAGGTATAAACCATCCTTTACGTGAATATTTGAGGATTTGGACATTTTTTCATAGGATACTTCAGCCGTATCTTCAGATTGCACTGAAGAGTATCGGTTATCGCAGATTAATTCCTACATAAAAGGTAAATCTATGATGGTATAAATGATTGGTTATGTTATCATTTTACAAGTAACTCCAATGTTCCAATTCAGAAAACCTTACGAAAGGAAGGATAAAAATGAAAAAAGTCATAAGCTTCTTTTTCGCAATAACGATGATTCTATCTATACTATCCTGTAAATCAAGCGAAACATCTAGTGATGATCTAGGTAACACTTCACAAACCGAAATCCCAACAATGTCTGTTACATCTGAGCTCATAGAAATTGAGGTGTTAGAAACAGACATCAGCGAAGAGAATAAAGAGCAGGATCAAATAGCTACCGACATGGCTGAATTGGAAGCAATTGGCGATGTCGAAGTTAAAAACGGAATCTTAACGGTATCTATCACCTTGCCAGCTGATTTCGTTGGTGACACAGTCACGCAGGAGCTACTGGATGCAGATGGAGGTGAGAATTACCAATCAGCGAAACTAAACGAAGATGGCTCAGTTACTTATAAGATGACAAAAGGACAATACCGTTTTATGCTTGAAAGTATCACCAAAAGTTTTGATGATTCGTTTCAAGAGATAATCGATGATAACGAGACTTATGGTATATCGAAAATCGACCACAATGATAGTTACACAATTTTTGATGTGACGCTTGATAATGAGAGTGTCGGGTTTGTGGACGGATTCTCTACTATCATGTTTTATATGTATGGTGGCATTTATGGAATCTTTAGTGGCTCTAATGCGGAAAATATCGTTGTAAATTTTTACGGACCTAGTGGAAATCTGATAGAGACTGCAAACTCGGCAGACATGGCGAATTAATGGATAGGAATGATATTCGCGAGTCAATGTATTATCTTGTCCGTTGATATTAATGAACATAATTGAGATGAAGATGAACAGATTTGCTACTTGAAAGATTATTGATTATTATGGTTTGTTCGTTATGGCTACGCGCATTATTATGTGATTTTACTAAAAAGGAAATGTCTATTCTTTTCTATTCTTTTCAAGCAAACAGAGCCGAGGAAACATAATTTCTCCAAATTGTCTACTTTTTTCCCTCATTTTCGTAAATATTGACTCATTTTTGTTCGTTTTAATACCGATTTTTGTATAAATTGCTATACATTTGAACAATACATTAAGATAAAATAAATGTATGCGAAACAAGACACCTATTTATAAAGAAATTCGAGCGGACCTGATCCGCGAGATCGTTTCAGGAAATTATTCCAATAAGCAATTGCCCACCGAAGTCGAATTGTGCGAAAAGTACAAAGTCAGCCGGATGACCGTCAACAAGGCTCTCAGCATGCTCGTGCATGAAGGGCTCATCCGGCGCACTCCTGGCAAAGGCACGTTTGTCAACACTGTCGAGATTCAAAAAAGGATCGCGGAACCTCGAGGATTTAGCCAGGACATCAACACAATTGGTGCTGCTCCTGGATCCAAGGTGTTGGAATTCAAGATGCTGCAAGCCAAGGATGTCGATGAGATTGCCAAGATTTTCCGAATTCAAGGCGATGCCCTCGTTTACTATTTTGTGCGGCTTCGCAGTGCCAATGGTGCTCCCGTTGCCATTACCCGTACTTACCTTTCTGGTGAGGTTGTTAAAGAATTACCTCAGCAAACGCTGGAGCAATCGCTCTACGCCTACCTAAAAAATGAGCTCGGTATCATCCCAAAATGCGATGACTATCAACTCAGGGCGCGCAATGCCACCAGGCAAGAGAAAACCTGGCTTGGAACCACTGATGAACCAATTCTGGAGGTAAGGCACATTTCTTACACGCAGTCGGATATTCCCTTCGAATATAACGAATCTGCCTACCTTGGGAGCAAGTTCTTTTACGTCTCAAGCTCAACTTATCATCCTCGTTTCAAAGACGAAGAAAACCAAAGTTAGGTTTGACTCTCTAACTCTGCTCGCATATAATAATTCGTTCGAGGGGAAGTGCTGGAATTGGCAGACAGGCATGACTTAGGATCATGTGCGGTGACGCGTGAGGGTTCGAGCCCCTCTTTCCCCACTTCATAATTAAACAAAGAGGTATATATTGAAAACTGAGAAGACTTTTACTGATGATCACCAGGTCCGTGTCAAGGCCGAATTTGAGCAAGAAACCCTGGAAGGTTTCAAACGCAAAGCTGCGCGCAAGATTGCTCAGAGCACTCGCATTCCTGGCTTCCGCCCTGGCAAAGCCCCTTATGCTATGGTTGTCAACCATGTTGGAGAGGCTGCTGTTCTTGAAGAAGCTATCGATTTAATGCTTAACGATGTTTATCCCCAGGTTCTGGAACAAGAGAACATCGAACCCTATGGTCCTGGAAATCTGGAAGATATCCCCAGCCAGGAACCCCCAATCTTCGAGTTCGTCATTCCCCTGAGCCCCGAAACCGAGCTTGGCGATGTGGAAAGCTTAAAGAAGCCTTACGAACCTCCGGTGGTCAGTGATGACGATGTCGATGAATACGTTACCCAGATGCGCCAGAACCAGGCGAATATTGTTCCCGTGGAAGGCGCAGCCAAGGTCGGTCAATTGGTCTATATGACCCTTGAAGCCACCGATGAAAACGCTAACAGCCCCGAAGAAGCTGTTATTGTCAAATCTGCTCCTCAGCAAACTTTGATTCCGACCAAAAAAGAAGAAAAAGAATCCGAGTGGCCTTACAAAGGCTTTGCCCGCGAACTGATTGGCAAAAAAGCCGAAGATCAACTCTCACTGTCTCACACCTTCCCGGCCGACAGTAAGGATGGCGCTTTTGCCGGCAAGACTGTACGCTTTGACGTTAACATTCAGTCAATTAAAGAACTGGAACTGCCTGAGATGAACCAGGATTTCCTGGCTTCTGTTGGTGGTTTTGACAGCGTTGAGACCTTGAAGCAGGCAGTCCGTGGAAAACTCGAGAGCGACCGAACTTCCGAATATGACGACACCTATTACCTCGAACTCGTGGACACATTGCGTTCCAGTGCGATCATGAAATACCCACCCCAGATGATTAAGGATGAAGAAGAAGATGTTCTGCATCGCATCGAGCACGATCTCGAGCACCGTGGGTTGGACCTGGATGTCTACCTGAAGATCCGCAAGATGGATAAAGAAAAGTTCATTGAAGAAGAGGTCAAGCAAACCGCCAAAGACCGCTTGGAACGCTCCTTGGTTATGGATGCGATCACCAAGAAATATGATGTCAAAGTCACCCAGCAACAATTACAGGCAGAAGTTACCGGCGTGCTCAATTCACTGCTTATGAGCGGTGAGTACGAGCAAGCCGAAAAGCAGCTCGGCAAAAAACGCTTCACTGAAGCTATCTCCAACGAAGCCGCCAACAATGCGCTTGAAAAAGCGATTCGTCTCCAGTTAAGAACACTGGCAGCCCCAGAATCCTTACCGGTTGCAGAAGAAGTGACCGAAGAAGAAGCTGTTGAAGAAATTATGGATGCTCTTGAGGCTGAAACTGAAAAAAGTGATGTTGAAACTGAGTCCGCCGAAACCGCTGCTTCAGAAGATGTAATTGAAGACTAACGATTTTCTTATATTGAGCCAGTAGACTGATAACAGAAAGGACACGATTATGCAAAAAAATGATTTTCAATCAGTGATCCCCATGGTAGTTGAACGAACTGCCAACGGTGATCGTGCTTATGACATCTACTCTTTACTGCTCAAAGAACGCATCGTTTTTGTTGGCTCAGCCATCAACGACCAGGTCGCGAACGTGATTGTCGCCCAACTTCTTTACCTGAGCCAAATTGACCCGGAAAAGTCGATCCAGATGTACATCAACTCTCCTGGCGGCTCTATTTATGCTGGGCTGGCCATCCTGGACACGATGCAAATGATCCCCAACCCGATCAGCACGGTAGCTGTTGGCGTTACAGCCAGTTTCGGCACCGTCTTGCTTGCCGGCGGAACCAAAGGCCAGCGCTATGCCCTGCCCCATGCAACCATCCACCTGCATCAACCCTTGGGTGGTACAGAAGGACAAGCTTCAGATATTGAGATTATGGCAAAAGAAATCCTGCGTCTCAAGTCGGACCTAAACAAGTTCTTCTCAGAAGTAACCGGTCAACCTCTTGAAGTAATTCAAAAAGATACCGATCGCGATTTCTACATGACCGCTGAACAAGCAATGAAATACGGGCTGATCGATAAAGTATTAACAGCCCCTCAAAAGTAGAAATGATCACAGATCATTTCCCCATGCTCAAAGGCCTCATCCTCGATCTGGATGGGGTTCTTTGGCATGATAGCGTACCAATCGGTAATCTATCTGAGATTTTTACTCAAATTAAAAGTCTCGGGCTCGATTTTGTGTTAGCCACAAACAACGCAACCAAGACTATCCAGGAATACGTGGACAAATTGGCTGGTTTTGGTGTTCAGGTTAAACCAGAACAGGTACTTACCAGTGCAGTCGCGACTTTTCATTATCTACAAGCCACCCATCCAGACAAAAAAGTGGTCTTCATTGTTGGTTCAGACTCTTTGAAAAAAGATGCTCGTAGAAGAGGATTTAACCTTTTATTGGAAGGCGAACAAAAGCAAGCCGATTTGGTCATTGTAGGTCTTGACCCAGCTTTAACTTACGAAAAGATCAGCTATGCTGCAAAACAGATCCGTTCGGGAGCTGAATTCATCGCCACCAATACCGATGCCACCTTTCCAACGCCAGGTGGGCTGATCCCAGGCGCTGGCACCATGGTTGCCGCAGTTCAAACCGCTTCCGGCAAGGATCCTTTAGTGATTGGCAAGCCCTCTTCCAGCTTATACGTCCAGGCAATGAAGGTCATGGGGTTAACGCCAGACCAGGTTATGTGTGTTGGCGATCGTCTCTCCACCGATATCCTCGGTGCGCAAAACGGTGGCTTCCATTCGGCATTCGTCCTTTCTGGCGTGAACACGCTCGAGGATTTGGCAAACTGGGAGCCAAAACCCGATATCATCGTTGAGAACTTGACGGCATTGATCAATGGATAAAAAAATTCTGCTTGACTTGAGTAAAGAGGAGCTGGCTGAAGAATTGAAAAAGCTAAGTCAGCCCACATTTCGCGCCAAACAAATCCTCGAGGGCATTTATAAGCATCATTATGGCGATTTTTCTGCGTTTGGAAATATCCCTAATAGTCTGAAAGCTGAACTGGATGCCAACTTCCTGATCGACCCGATTGTTTCAAGCGAATCGATCGTGTCCAGGGACAAAAAGACAGTCAAATACCTTTTTGAAGTCCAGCAAGGCAACCGGATCGAAACCGTTCTGATGAAATATTCCGATCGCAATACGGTCTGTGTTTCTGCACAGGTTGGCTGCCCGATGGGCTGTGTCTTTTGCGCTACCGGTCAGATGGGATTCACTCGCAATCTCAGCGCCGGAGAAATTCTGGGACAAATTTTGTTCATCATGCGAAACCTGGAAGCCAATGGTGAGAAGCTTACGAACATCGTCTACATGGGGATGGGAGAGCCTTTTCTAAATTATGCTGCCGTGATGCGCTCGATCGAAACCCTCACAGACCCTGACTTGCTCAACTTTGGCGCCCGACGTATCACCATCAGTACCGTCGGGATCCTTCCCAGGCTGAAAGAATTCACGGACCTGGATTCCCAGGTCAACCTGGCAGTTAGCTTGCATGCCCCTGAAAACGAACTGCGTTCCCAACTGGTGCCCGCCAACCGCATGAATCCCCTTAAATCTCTGATAGCTGCCTGTAAAGAATACACCGACAAAACCCGCCGCAGGATCACCTTTGAATATGCCCTGATCGATGGCGTTAATGACAGTGAAAACCAAGCCAAGCAATTGATCAGCCTTATCAAAGGAATGCTCTGCCACGTGAATCTGATCGCCCTCAACCCCAGCAAGGAATATCCTTTGCCAGGTTCAAGCCGCGAACGCGTGGAGGCTTTTGCCAAAATCCTGACTGATTATGGCATTCCCTGTTCTGTTCGGTTGCGCCGCGGCATCGAAATCAATGCCGGTTGTGGGCAGCTGGCGCAATCCCAACAATCCAAATGATATAATCCAGAGCCTATGGACAACTTATTTAAAAAATGGCGTGACAGCCTTCAAAAAACACGTGAAACCACTTTTGGCAAGATAGCCAATCTATTCGGTGCTAGCGAAATAGACGATGATACTTTCGATGAGCTGGAAGAATTGCTGATCCAAGCGGATGTCGGTGTGAAAACCACGCTCGATCTGGTGGATACTGCCATTGAGAAAACAGACGAGCTTGGGCTAACCCGAACCTCGCAATTGGAATCTTTGTTAAAAGATGAACTATCTGAACTTTTGTTTGAAGCGGTAGAACCGGACTTTTCTCAGAAACCTACAGTGATCATGGTCGCCGGGGTGAATGGCTCAGGAAAAACCACCTCCATCGGCAAACTGGCTGCCAGATACAAGAAAATGGGCAAATCCGTCTTGCTGGTCGGGGCTGATACCTATCGTGCAGCTGCTGCCGACCAACTTGAAATCTGGGCAGAACGCGTTGGCGTACCCATCATTACCGGTCAGCAAAATAGCGACCCGGGCGCTGTAACGTTTGATGGTATTCGTGCTGGGGTTGCCCGCGAGATTGACATTGTTCTGATTGACACTGCCGGGCGTTTGCATACCCGCTACAATTTGATGGAAGAAATCAAGAAGGTCTATCGTGTGGCGGAAAAAGCCCTGCCTGGCGCACCGCATTACTCCTGGATTGTGATCGATACCACCACCGGGCAAAATGCCCTCAACCAGGCGGAAGCCTTTGGTAAAGCTGTTAACCTGAACGGCGCAATCCTGGCAAAGCTGGACACCTCCGCCAAAGGTGGAATGGTATTTGCGATTAAAGACCAGCTGAACATACCCGTGATTTACGCTGGGTTAGGTGAGAAAATTGAGGATCTGCAGTTGTTCGATAAAAAATCGTTCATTGACAGCATCTTTACGAAGAATGAGGGAAATTAGCATGGCTGAACTGACCGACCGTATTAAGTCTTTGGAAGATCAATTCAAATCTCTCCTGGAGCATCTTTGACTTAGCTGAAAAAGCTAAAGAATTATCCAAATTACACAAACAAAGTGAAGAGACTGGCTTTTGGGATGATCCTACAAACGCTCAGTCGGTCATGAAACGCATCTCCAACCTGGATGACCAGATTGCCGAATGGACCTCATTGCAGACTCAGGTGGAAGGGCTCTCCGCCCTGTGGGATCTCGATGATGGCAGCCTGACCGAAGAGATCAACCAGCAAGTCGATCAGTTGGAAGAGCTCGTGGCGAAAAAAGAAGTCAGCTTGCTGCTTTCCGGTCGCTACGACCATGGCAACGCTCTCCTGGCGATCCATGCCGGTGCAGGCGGTACTGACTCGCAGGATTGGGCAGGTATGCTCGAACGAATGTATCTGCGCTGGGCAGAAAACAGCGGTTACAAGACTGAAGTCCTGGACCGAACCATGGGCGAAGAAGCCGGCATCAAATCGGTTACCATTTCGGTTTCGGGCGAGCTTGCTTACGGCTATCTGAAAGCGGAAAAAGGCGTTCATCGTCTGGTCAGGCTTTCTCCCTTTGACGCTGCTCATCGCCGACATACTTCTTTCGCCTTAATCGAGGTCTTGCCGGAAATTGAAGGCAACGACGATATAGTTATCCGCCCTGAGGATATCGAGATCGAAGTCTATAAATCCTCTGGTGCTGGCGGGCAAAATGTTCAGAAAAATATGACTGCTGTACGCATCATCCACCTGGCAACAGGGCTGGTGGTTACCTGCCAGAATGAGCGTTCGCAGACCCAAAACCGCGAGTCTGCTCTCAAGGTGCTCCGCTCACGACTTTTTGAACTTCAGGCGCAAGCTCATGCTGATGAGATTTCGGATCTTAAGGGTGAATTTAAAAAGGTGGAATGGGGCAGTCAAATCAGATCCTACGTTCTGCACCCATACCAAATGGTCAAAGACCACCGTACAGACTACGAAACCGGCAATACCCAATCAGTTTTAGACGGCAACCTGGATGGATTCATCGAAGCCTATTTGAGAATGAGATAGTTTTTTGTAGTCCAGTTTACGCCATGAACCTATTAGCACAGCCATTTTTCACCCCACTGATACCGTATTAAATTCGAAAACGACCTCTACTTTAAGGTCGTTTTCGATTATCTCATGATGAAAAATTAAAGCATTAATCCAATAGCCTCGAAAGCTCAAATAGTTCTTCGTCAAGCTCTCTGACCCTACCAGTAATTTCTACGTAAGGTGTGGCGGTGACCTTGTTCTTGTTCAATCCGATCAAAACGCCATATTCCTCCCTGGCAATCGCCTGCACCGCGCCGCAGCCCAATCTTGAAGCCAAAATCCGGTCTGAAGCACCCGGTTCGCCACCACGCTGAACATGACCGAGGATTGTCGAACGGACACTGAAGCCGAGGCGTTCTCTATGTTCTTTAAAAAACTCGGTCAGTTTTGCAGCATTGTAATCAGCACCTTCTGCCGCGACGATTAGAGCGTGGTTTTTACCGTGTTCATAAGCCAGGCTCAAGGTTTCTGCTATTTCTTCGGGGTCAGTCTCCCGCTCAGGTATGGTAATAGCCTCTGCCCCGCCTGCCACACCAGCAGCCAGTGCCAGGTAGCCGCATTTGCGTCCCATGACCTCAAGGATAAAAGCACGTTGATGTGAGCTCGCCGTTGTTTTCAAACGGTCGATTGCTTCCAGTGCAATATTCAGGGCGGTATCAACGCCAATCGTAATTTCAGTCCCAACCAGGTCGTTATCGATCGTAGATGCGACACCAACTGTTGGAAAACCCATCTTGTAAAGCTCAGCGGCACCTGTTTGGGAGCCATTTCCGCCAATCACAACTAAAGCATCAACGCCTCTGCGGTTGAGGTTGCGAATTGCCAACGTACGCCCTTCGACGGTTACAAATTCTTCACAACGGGCACTGCCCAGAATTGTGCCGCCTCGCTGTAAAATACCACCCACATCCCGGGAAGTCATTTGCTCAAATTGGCCGTTAATAAGACCTTGATAGCCATTACGAACGCCATACACATTCCAACCGTTGGATAGACCAGTTCGTACAACGGCTCGGATAGCCGCATTCATTCCAGGGGCATCCCCTCCACTAGTTAACACAGCGATACTTTTGGTCATTTTATCTCCTCGTCAGCAATTACAATGATGCTATTATAATTCAGCAAATCCTATCTGGAGGTTTACTTTGAAACGAGATATCCTGGTTGCTTTATATAGTGAAGATGCCTACGTGTTGGATTGGATTTCCTTACTGGTAGTTCGTGATTGGCGTACACGAGTTGTAGCTGAGCTCACCAGTCCGGCTGAATTGTCAGAATTCCTCAGTCAGGAACATCTTAAGTGCGATGGACTTGTCATAGATATCGACAGTGCCAGCGACTTGAAACAAGCAGGTGCCAATGTTGAGAACGCCATACATGACCTTAAAGTGATTGGATTATGCCGTAGTCAAAGACCGGACTTCTTCAGATACATTCCCGAAGCTGCAATAGCAGGCTTGCTCTATAAAAAAGAAATCGAAACATCATTAGGGTGGGCAATCACGTTTGCAGCTGAGGGCAAACCAGTTTTCACACCACGCGGGTTGGAAGATGCCTGGGATGCTAATTTTGAGGTACCCAACGAACGCCTGGTCTTGCGCTCCAGGAGTTACCCGGGACTGACCGAGAGGCAGAGCGAAATTGCCAAGTTTGCAATCATCTTCTCGATTGGCAGACGCGACCTGGCCGATGAACTAAAAATTTCTGACCAGTGGAGTTATGGCGTGGTCAGCGAGCTATACGACCATCTCGGCTTGAGCGATCTTCTGGACGAAAACCAGGACTTTCACAGCATCCTTGAGAACGATACTGTTATAAAGGCTCATATTGACGAAATTTTGGAAGATCTCGGTACAAACAAGAAAGCTCGTGACATCGAAACCCTCGCCTTCCACCTCCTGACCATGCCGGTGATTGAATAAGATTGTGTATTTTAATAACCAAGCACATACAGCATTTGATTACCGGATAGATGAAAACATGTAGAGCGAGATTGAAAACACCGGATATCTCTGTTGCTTAAACTAACACGTGTCTTCAATCCGCCAACGTGGAAAACAATGGAAAAACCCCTACTCTTGTATTTTTTTTATCGCGGGTTGAAGAACTTCTGAATTTCAACTAACTATAAAAGAAACTAAACACACCCGATCGAATATATGTAAAAATCAATATGGTAATGTAAATTTTATTCTATAATTCAGATGTGCCTTTGTGGCTACGCGCATTATCGGCTTAATTACGGGGTTGGTATTAATATCGCTCGGCAAGGAGCAGCTTCGCGGGATTCCAGTTTTAAGGGCAGACATATCAACTGATACTTGCCTGGTTGAGCATTTCGCAGGTCGAGTGTCTCCAAAATGACAATATCGTTGGATAGAAATATTTTATGTGGAGCAGCGGAGTCATCGAAAGGAGCGATCGATAAATAGTCTATCCCGACCAGCTTGCAGCCATGTTCCACTAACCATCGGGCAGCACCGGGCTCAACTGCCACATAATCTGGACTGAACGCATGAGAAGAATCATTCCAGAGTTTACTGTTAGAGGTTTTGAAAAACAACCTGGTGACATCCTCCAGTTCGAGCTTGTCAAGAAAGGCTGCATCAATACTGCTCTTTTCATCTGGCACTTCCACCACGGTTACCGGTCCGATCAGCACAGATAAGTCCAGGCCGTCCAGGTTGGGTGCTCCATCAATAAAATGCAATGGCATATCGATATGGGTGCCGACATGAGCACCAATCTGAATGGAAGTTACATTGGACATAGCCCCATCCGCGATCTGACTTTCCCAGCCAATTCTCGGCGGTTCATCGCCTGGCCATATGAGCATTTCATTCTTAATTCCAACAGAGATATCGATTATTTCCACTGTGGCACCTCATTTGTATCGCATTTGATAGTTTTCGCGAGCAAATCTGCTTACAATATTGTAACTGAGTATCGCTGCTGAATGATGACTATCCGTACGGAGGGGGCTTGTCTCCCTCCGCAAAGGTAAGATATCGATTAGGCAGTCGTAGGGAGGGGGCTTGACCCCCTCCGTAAAAAAAACGACCATGCAAGGCATAAAGAAGTAGAGGTTCTATGAATAAAGTTTACATCGCAGGGATCGGGCAGACACCGGTTTCCGAAAGCTGGGACAAATCTCTCAAAGAATTAGCCGGTGACGCCGGTATGACAGCTATAGATGATGCTGGCATCGGTTATCCAGATGCGCTTTTCGTGGGGAACATGATGGCGATTACCGCCAACCACCAGGCTCAATTGGCAACCCTCATTGCAGACTGGCTCGGTTTTCATCACAAGCCGGCGATCTCCATCGAGACTGCTTGCAGTTCAGGCTCCGCAGCCTTTCGCATGGCTCTCATGGCTATCGCCAGCGGGGAATTAGGAAGTGCCCTTGTGATCGGCGCTGAGAAGATGACTGACTCGCCCGGCGATGAAATTACCACCAGCCTGGCCACAGCCGCAGATGCGGAGCTGGAATCTGACTTTGGGCTTTCCTTTGTGGGGCTAAACGCGCTCCTGATGCGCCGTTACATGTATGAGTACGGTTGGGAGCATGCTGATTTTGCCAATTTTTCGATCAATGCCCACGCTAACGCAGTTCACAACCCCAACGCCCGCTTCCAGGATCCTATCACCATTGAATCGTTTATAAAATCTCCGATGGTGGCGGACCCGATCAACCTGATGGACGCCTCTCCGGTTTCGGATGGCGCTGCCGCAATTATCTTGTCTGCCCATCCAATCCGTAATGGGCGTAAAAGTGTTTCCGTAGTGGCTTCTTCCTCGATGACCGATACACTTTCTCTACAAAACCGCAAGGTGGGCACCCGGCTGAATGCAGCAGAGACCTCCACAAAAGCCGCTTATGCTCAAGCTGGCCTAACACCTGCTGATATGGGTCTGTTTGAATATCACGATGCCTTTTCGATCATGGCAGCACTTTCCCTGGAAGCAGCTGGATTCTGCCAGCCTGGCGAGGGACCAAAGTTAGCCATGGAAGGCAAAATTAAGTTCGATAGTGACATCCCGGTTGCGACCATGGGTGGGCTGAAAGCCCGTGGGCATCCGGTTGGAGCTACCGGCATCTACCAATTGGTGGAAGCAACGTTGCAATTACAGGAACGAGCTGGTGCAACTCAGGTAAACCGACCAAAATACGCGTTAACTCAAAACATTGGCGGCTCCGGTTCGAATATCGTCACGCATATCTTGCAGGCTGAGTGATACAATTAAAAAGTTATCCATAATTCAATATCTCAACTCAGGAGAGGGACCGATGAAGGAATTTCACGTCACTAAAAAAGCACGCGACAAATATCAATTTGATGAGGTATTGTTCTCAAAGAATGGTAACGTCATTTTTGCCAATTTTCACGCCTCCCGAGAGTTTGCTTACAAAATCAACCAATTTCGCACAGACGCAGAGAACCTTGAAACACTTGCTTCGCCGGCTGATATCAATGCACTTGGTCTGATCGATGAGATTTTTCACCAGGTTGTTGAGGAATACTACAACACACATGGTCGCAGCATTCAGACTGCATTGGCTCGATTCCTGATCGAGCGATTGGGGCGCGAAAAAGCTATCGATACTCTAATCAAATTCAACCAGCAATTCCCTCCTGTAGCCGTTTACAATGGAGAACAGACCCTCCAGGAATACCTGAAAGATGCAGATAATGGTGTCAACAACTACGATGTGACCGTTGAAGAGTTGATTATGACCTGGCTTGCCAATGTAAACCCTGCTGCCATCTCCTACCGTGAAATTTTCGATGATCGCCCTTTGTATTCCACCAGTGACTATGCTCATCTGGTTGACAGTATCCAGGTGTTTTTCAAAACCCAACCAACTTTCGGACCGGATAACCAAGACCTGATCACTATGCTCCGCACGCCAGCACTTCAGTCGCCCGACTCGCTTACCGGTCAGCTGGAATATATTCGCCAAAACTGGAGTGCCTACCTGGGTGACTTTTTACTGCGTTTGCTTGGCAGCCTGGACCTTTTCACCGAAGAAGCCAAAGCCCGTGCCATGTTTTTCACTGCCGGACCTGATTTCTCCAAAGCTGAAACTTACGTGCCTGACTACAAGTTAGATCCCTGGGGCGAAAAACTCAGTGAAGTCGAAAACTTCAGCCAGGATAGTGACTGGATGCCACGGGTCGTGATGATGGCGAAAAACACGTATGTATGGCTCAACCAACTTTCACGTGAATTTCAGCGCCCAATCGACCGACTCGACCAGGTTCCCGACGAAACTCTTGATCAACTGGCTCAATGGGGCTTCACTGGTCTTTGGCTTATCGGTTTATGGGAGCGCAGTGATGCTTCACGTGAGATCAAGCAAATGACCGGAAACCCGGATGCAGTAGCTTCAGCCTATTCCCTGGCACGTTACCAAATCGCGGCACGCTTGGGCGGTGACGAGGCTTACGACAACCTCTCAAGACGCTGTGGCTCCCGTGGGATCAAACTCGCAAGCGATATGGTCCCCAATCACATGGCAATTGATTCGGACTGGGTTTATGAACATCCGGATTGGTTTATCCAGTCAGATCAACCTCCCTTCCCTGCTTACCAATTCAACAGCCCGGACCTTTCCAAACGTCCCGGCATAAGCATCAACCTCGAAGATCATTACTACTCCCGTACTGATGCTGCCGTAGTATTCAAACATTACGACCACAACTCCGGTCGCACACGTTTCATTTATCATGGCAATGACGGCACCAGTATGCCCTGGAATGACACAGCTCAACTGAATTACCTGGATCCACAGGTGCGCGAAGCAGTCATCCAAACAATTTTGCATGTCGCCAGAAAATTCCCGATCATCCGTTTCGATGCTGCCATGACATTGACCAAAAAACATTACCAAAGGTTGTGGTTCCCGCAGCCAGGCAGCGGTGGAGACATTCCCTCCCGTGCCGATTACGCCATGACCAAAGAAAACTTCGACCAGGTTATGCCGGAAGAATTCTGGCGTGAGGTAGTGGACCGGGTGGCGTCAGAAGTACCGGATACCCTCCTTCTGGCTGAGGCGTTTTGGCTGATGGAAGGCTACTTTGTTCGTACTCTTGGTATGCATCGGGTTTACAACAGTGCCTTCATGCACATGCTCCGCAACGAAGAAAACGAAAAATACCGGTTGTTGATCAAAAACACGCTGGTCTACGATCCTCAAATCCTCAAACGCTATGTCAATTTCATGAACAATCCAGACGAAAAAACGGCTGTGGAACAATTTGGAAAAGGTGACAAATACTTCGGCATCTGTACGCTGCTTTCCACCATGCCTGGCTTGCCCATGTTTGGTCATGGCCAGGTAGAGGGTTATTCCGAAAAGTATGGCATGGAATATTACCGCCCCTATTGGGACGAAACCCCCGATCAGGGTTTGGTCGATCACCACGCCTCAACCATCTTCCCGCTTCTGCATCGGCGTAAGGTCTTTGCTGAGGTGGAGAATTTCCGTCTTTACGATTTCTGGAGCGATGGCGGATTCGTTGACGAAAATGTATTCGCGTACAGCAACTTGTCCCAGGGTCATGCAGCCCTGGTAGTCTACAACAATCGCTTCGGCGACACCTCTGGCTGGATCAAGCAATCAGCTCCTTATCTTGTGAAGAACGGCAGTGAAGGTCAACTGCACCAAAGCGACCTTGCTGATGCTTTACAGCTTCAGGGTAACAATGACGATCTTGTGCTTTTCCGGGACAACAATTCGAAGATGTGGTTCCTGCGAAAGCTTGGGGAGATCCGCGAACGGGGGATGCATTTTGATCTTCAGGCTTATGGTCAGCAGGTCTTGCTCGATTTCCAGGTCGTCAATGGACCTCAATTTACTGCGTTGTTTGATATGTACCATGGTCAGGGTATCTCAGATCTTGGCGGAGCACTGGAAGAGATTGGATCAGCGCCCCTACTTCAACCTTTGCGTGCTGTTATCAACCCCCAAACCTTGAAAGGTTTGAGCAAACCGGTACTGCTGGAAGGTGAAGAAACAATTTCCAGAGACCTTTTAGATGAAAGCTTGGAACATCTGACCCAAGCCGGGAAATCCCAGACAGAAGCATTTGACCAGGAGCAAACCCAGAAGCGCGTTGAAGAGCTGTTAGACCTTCTTACCAACCCTGAGAAGTTGGATGGGAAGTTGGCTCTCTCAGCTACGATGTCTACGCGCAGCGCTTATGAAAATCTAAGGGATAAGCTCGAAAGCGATCCGCGCAGGCAGTATGTGTTGATGGTTTGGGCGTTCTTAAGCAATCTTGCCGGTCCAGGTGACCAGGCAGATGCTCTGGAACTAAACCAGCAGATCGCCCAACGAAAACCGGTGGTCAACCTTGTCAACCAAACCCTGGGTCAATTGGGTTTTACGGAATACGAATCCTGGAAAGCTGTACAGGCGATCCAGGCGCTCATCGCGGACTTACAGCCATTTGCTCCAGAGATCAGCGCTAAAACTCAGCTTGAGAAATGGATTGGTGATCCTGCAGTGTCTAAATTCCTGGAAATCAACGAATACAATGGCATTCGCTGGTTCAACAAGGAGCACTTTGAAAACCTGCTCTGGTATCAACGTGCCGCCAGGCTGTTGACAATAGCAGTTGATCAGGAAGCGGATTCGACCGAAAACCTGACAGCAATCCTGAAACAAGAACAACTCTTCACTGAAATCAGTGACGCGGAAGAAGGATCAGAATACCAGCTCGATAAATTGCTTGAGTTACTCGATCAGGAGTAAGTCTCGTTTTTGGCTCTAATCAAGGTCTGAGTGAAGACACTGTCGGCTCTCAGACCTGATTTTTTATCCCTTACCTTTGCCAGAGATTCTACAATTTCCGGATCAATATGGTCACCAGTGACATGCTCGGTCATCCAAACTGCCATTGCCGCATAGGCAACGTTGTTCTGAGGCTCGATGCGGTGAAATTCCTGGTGGAACCAGCCACATGACGAGAACATTCGCTGACGTTTGATTTGAGCTTTCATCAAGGTGTTGATCTTTTCCAGGTCGACAATGGAGAAGTGAGTGGCACCTTCTTCTGTTAGCAGGTCGGATAGTGCCTGTTGACCGTTGAAGACCTTGATGTACTTATTTCGGAAACTCCACGGGTCATTTACAAACCCGGACATAAATCGCACATAGGCTCTGTCCAGCCAGCCGGCAATCTCACTCAGAGAGCGGTACAGCGGCTCTTTCCAGTCTGCTCCAGGAGTACATGAACATTCTTTCTTCCAACGGTCTACGCCATGGAAACAAGACCAAGATGAAGGTGAAACCAACATAGCCCTGGCGGTTACCTCATTTTCCAGAAGCCATTTACCTGGATAGGTCCAGTTGAAGTCGGTTTGCATCTCTCCTGAATTGACAACGTAGGTAAGAAAGAGGTCGCGGAATTTTTGATGATGCCCATATAGTTCGCCATCACTGGCAATGATATTGAGCCCGCAGTGGTCATCAGACAGCTTTTCACGAACAATATGCAGGAATTGATCACCATTTTGGGTACTAGCCGGAATAAAACTTACCATCGTACTTAATTCCCGCTGGTAAGGAAAGACGATAAAAGGGTCTCTTCCTCCGGGGAGATCAACCAGGTATGGACCCGGCTGACCATCCACTGACCGAACTTGCCATGGAGCTAAAATCGTGAATTTGAGACCCAGGTCAGATAAGACGCATAAGGTGTTCATATCTGCCCCAGCCTCAGGTAGCCACATGCCTTCTGGTTTGTGACCAAAGCGATATTCAAAATCATAAATGCCCCAATAAACCTGGGTAAAACAGTCTTCCGGTGTAGCCAGCGGTAGGATGGTATGGTGACAACTTTGCGCCATTCCATTGCCAACCCCATACTTCTCAAAATTAGCTTTCTCCTGGTCAACAATCATCTGGGCGATATCAGGTTTGTACCCCCACATCCAGCGAAAAAGCGTAGGACCAATGTTAAAACTGATCTTTCCAAAATTTCCAGCCAAGGCGTTTGGCTCATAGCATTCCGCCAGGATTTTCTCGTTCCAGTTGATAAATGGTTCTGCACCAATTTCTGAGGGGATATAGTTCGAGATAGGATCTTCGCGAGGTGGTTGGTAAAAATGGCCGTGGATACAGAGGTTCATAAAGAGCGTTGTCTTCCTTTGAGATGAGTAAGTTTTATTTTCATTCTGGCTGGGTTGATCTCAAAATTTCTGGACATGCTGTCCAGGGCAGTCGTGCGGTTTTCAGCCAGGTAGTCCATCCAGTATACATTGATTGGAGGATTCTTCAAGTTGTTCTCAATCATTTGCGTAAAAAAACTATATTGAACTGGGGAGATGTTCAGGAATTTCGGATTCTTGCCCATGGCTTCCCCAACCAATTGGGCAATTTCACGATAGGTCAGTTGTTCTGGACCACCAAGCTCAATGATTTGATTGAGTGTCTCAGGCATGTCTATAGACCAAAGCAGAGCAGTGACAAAATCATCTATCCAAAGTGGTTGAAGCAATACCTGTCCTTCTCCTGGTAAGAAGAAGAAACCCAGGAATTTTTTAAGCAGGCGGGCAATTGACTGGGTGAAATGATCGCCCTCACCAAAGAGCCAGCTGGTTCGAAAAATCGTGTAGGGCAATTCTGATTTTCTGACTACCTCTTCACCCAGCCCTTTAGCTTTGAGGAGACCGTAAGCTGAATTTTTGTCAGCCCCAAGGTGGCTGATGTAATAAAACCGCTTTACACTGGCTTGCTTCGCAATTTCTGTCAGGGTTTCAAGGTTTCGGATCTCAAATTGGCTTAAGTCCGCCTTTAATCCTTCCTGTTCGACGCCGGCCAGATGAAAGACTGTATCAACCTGGTTGAAGGCTGATCTCAAGCCACCGCTATCTTCCATCGAGCTCATAACCAGGTCGTAGTTTTTGCCTCTTGGCAAACTTCCACTTACCGATCCCGGCGATAGAAGTAGTCGATAATCAAAGGAATTATCCTCCAATTTTTTAACAAAATTCCTGCCAATAAAACCAGTGCTTCCGGTGACCAAAATCATGCCTGCAATTATATCAGAACAGGAACTTGGCATACTACTTGCACTTAATAGTGTGGTAAGAAAGGTGGACGGATGAAGTTATGGAAAAGAAAATTGGCTTTCATTATTTTCAAGACTTGAACCATTACCAGAGCAGAGATCTGGCGTTATGGAAACCTGAATTGGAATCTTTACAGTCAGGCTGGCTGGTGGTGAAAGCAAGTCCCTCCTATGCAATCCCAGAGGAATTCATCAGCGGATTGCTGGATTCGGGTGTTCAGCCGATCATTCATTTCGATTTTGCTGTAAATTCAGAAGTCCGTGCCGAAGATTTACGCATTCTGCTCAGTTCCTATGCCAAATGGGGAGTGAAGTATATCGTTTTCTTCGACCGACCCAATATGAAATCCAGCTGGCTGCACGACACCTGGTCGCAAGGCGATCTGGTAGAACGATTCCTGGATCGCTATCTGCCTTTTGTCCGGGCTGCAGAACAGCATGGTCTCATCCCGGTATTTCCACCACTCCAACCCGGTGGTGATTATTGGGATCTCTCTTTCCTCAAAAAAGTCCTCACCCTGGCCAAGCAGCGACGTTCGCTCGACTTTGTTTCCAACCTGCATATTGCCGTCAGCTCTCAAACCTTCAATCATCCGCTCAGCTGGGGTTCTGGCGGGAAGCGCAATTGGAAAGTACCCCGCCCTTATTCCAAAAGTGAGATTGGTGAAGAAGACCACATCGGTTTCAACACCTGGCAATGGTATGCCGATCTGATCAATAGCATCTTAGGGGTCGACCCCAGGATGTTCCTGTTTTATTTTGGAAGCTCCGATATCCGCAGCAGCGTCCTTGACCCAAAGGTCACCTTCGAAGAACTGATTGAGTTCGCCCTCAGTCCTTCTGAAGAAGCAGGACGGGCAGCAGACCAGAAAAACAGCATCCTTGGCTGCCTGTTCTGGATTCTCAGTTCCAGTGAAGATAGCAAAGAAGGCACCACCGCTTTCTTTGATGTGAGCGGCAAACCAAAGGTGGCTGCCATTCCAGCCTACAAAGAAAAGCTGGAACATACCCGCAAGCAGACCCTCGAATATGCAGTCTCTGACCGGTTGGCATCCTGGATTTACCCAATTGACCACTATCTGCTGCTGCCATCTTATGAATGGGGAATCCCCGAAAACACGCTGGATCGCATCCGCCCCATCATTCGCGATTCCCGCCCAACCATCGGTTTTTCACTGATTGAAGCAACAAACGCACGTAAGGTCACCGTCTGGAATGAGAACGGCGCCTTTGGTGTGCATGACATTGATATCTTACGAGAAGCAGGCTGCCTGATTGATGAACAGATCATCAACAGTATAGGAATTCCCGCTTAATTTGAAGGAGAGAAAAAATGGTTCCAACTTACGCAAATTCGAGTCATATTTCAACCAATGTTCCAAAAATTGTAGTGATTGGTATGGGTGGCGGAGGTTCCAACGCAGTTAATCGCATGATTGAAGGCGGTATGCAAGGTGTCACATTTGTGGCGGCCAACACAGATGCCCAGGCGCTGGCAATCAACATGGCTCCCAATAAAATCCAGCTGGGTCCAAAACTGACCCGCGGGTTGGGTGCTGGCGGTTTACCAACGGTTGGTGAGTCTGCTGCTGAAGAAAGCACCAAGGAACTCGCAAACATTCTTCAAGGTGCCGATATGGTCTTTCTAACAGCCGGTATGGGTGGTGGAACGGGCACTGGCTCTATTCCGATTGCAGCCAAAGTTGCCAAGGCTTGTGGTGCGGTGACCATCGGAATTGTTACCAAACCCTTCTCCTTTGAACTCGGTCGTCGGCAAACCAACGCCAACACCGGCATTGAAAAACTGAAGGAATACACAGACACGCTCATCGTCATCCCCAATGATAAATTGCTAGAGATTGCTCCCAGGGACTTGCCACTTGAAATGGCTTTCACGCTGGCAGATGATGTCCTGAGACAAGGCGTACAGGGTATTTCTGAGCTGATTACCGAAACCGGTTTGATCAATGTAGACTTCTCACACATTAAGAACATCATGACTCGTGGTGGTGGTGCTTTGATGTCGATTGGTACCGGCAGTGGACCGAATAAAGTTCAACAGGCAATCGAGAAAGCTCTCCATCATCCCTTGCTTGAAGATATCGACCTCTATTCCGCCTCAGGAATGATCGCCAACTTCACTGGAAGCGAAGGTATGTCGTTTCGTGATGTGACCGATGCCTTGAAAACGCTGCAGAATGCTACTGGCGGACATGCAGATATTATTCCCGGCATCATCACAGATCCAAGAATGGAAGATCGCGTTCAACTAATCTTGATCGTCACAGGAATCGGTGCACCAAAAGCAAATTTTCAGCCTGACAGTTTCAACGGATTGGCTCAAAACCAGGTAGAAGATCCTCGTACGATTGAAACTGAAACCAAACAGGTAGTTGATGAGCCAAAAGTCAACAATGAGATTGGTCTCGAGCAATACCCACAGGTAGACGCCAGAGATAACCTCTCCGTACCCGCCTTTTTACGTCGGAGAGTAAAGAAGTAAAGCAGGTAGCATGAAAGCAGAAGCAATTCGTAAAGTAACTGAAAAAGTAGTTAGCAAGCATCCGAAACTGGCAGGTAAGAGCCCTAAAGTCAGTGCGCTCTCTCCTGGTAGTTATTTGCTTCAATACAGTATTAGCGATGATTTGCCTAATGGAAAATCGATCTCTCAGACCATCCGCGTGGTAGCGGATGAAGAGGGCAATATCACCAAGATGTCTTCTTCAAGAGGATAAACCAGGAGTACGTATGACCGCCACTAGTTTCCCCATGGATGCTTTGAAAGCAGAGAAAAGACGAAAGAAAGTTCGCAGACAAGCAGAGCCAGATCAATCGGTTCGGCTTGCTTTCGATACCCAACGTATCTTCACCGCCAAACAGGCAAGACCTGTTGAGCAGATCTTGTTAAATGCTTCCGCTATGGAACAGCTAAGTTATCAACCTACTGTTCGACTCGAAGTAAAACATTATTCGCCCCAGCTTCAGAAGGGCGTTACCATGATGAACAAAGTGGGTAAACGCAACTTTTTCAGAACCCAGGCTTTCACATTAGTCACAATCTCAGGGATGGGATTGCTGATCGGATTCTTTATCGCCTACTTTATTTGATTCCTTACCACAAGGAGCACATAGTCACAAAAGGCGGTCTACTAGTCGGGACCGCCTTTTCGTTTTTTTTAGGTCTTTCCAAATTTTGAATCTGGCTTGCCCGTTTTACGCAATCCCGTTTTTTTGATTGTCTCTGTGTTCATTTAATGTATAATCTAATAATACTTGAGTTCTAAGAGGATTTTATGACCGTTTCACCCAATAAGAAAACCAATAACTACTGGGAAAAGCTAGTTATAGGTACAGATGACCTGCAATTTCTCACCAACTTTTTGTTTGAAACGGAAGAACCTCTTTCCATCCAAAATCTCAGTCGGGTTTTGATCAACCATCTCCTGGAAAAGCGTGCATCAGAAGAAGCTTCTCGCAAAGCCATGGCTGGTCTTACTTACTTTCCAAAAGAAACCTATCAACCTGGTGACAAACTCAATTTTCCTGAACTGGATGACGCATCTGGTCTGGTAATGGCCATTCGTGATGGTGACAATCCTGGCTTAGGTAGTTTCCAGGTGATGCAGGTTGAATTTGAAGATGGCACCACCAAAGAATTTGCATCAGGATTGGGAGACCATTCGCTCAATCAAAAGAATTACCAGAGCACTTCCACTGAAGAAGAATCTACAGAATCCATCTTGAAACTCCATGGCCGCAGTATCAATGCTCTTCTGCGAACCGCCCTCGATGAACAAAGTGATCTTATTCGAATCGGCGACACCTGGTTTCCACGTTCACTCCTCATCGATGTGGGTACTGGTCATCTCAACATTGCCGAAGCGATCCTCGATTCGATGTCTGGTGGTCCTATCAGCATCCAGGAATTGATGCAGCAACTTGAACTCACAGATAGTGACGAAAATCCAAAATTACTCGAGTTTTCGTTAAATTATGCTCTACAGAAAGATCCTCGTTTTGACGAGGTTGGCACCACTGGTCAATTCTCATGGTTCCTACGCCGGTTAGAGCCCGCTGAAGTTCTGGAGACTCCACCTTATCTTCGCTCTGAAGGGCTATCCGTTCTTTCTGACGGACTTGATGACAACACTTACCAACTTCTCGACGAGTTGAATGATGAACTTTCCTATACCGCAGAAGATATCAACGATGCGGAACCAACTGAGAGCATCTTGGTAACACTCACTTATCCACACTGGAGAGCTGGCAGTCTACCCGTCACACCATTGACCAACCAGGTCCTGCCTTCTGCCCTGGAATCCCACACGATTAAAGTGTCTTTCATTGACGAACAGACCCAGCAGCCAATCTCAGCCTGGATCGTGAGAGACCATAACTATGCCATTGGGCTGCGTGATTGGTACGAAGAGAAAAACCTGATCCCAGGAAGCATTATAGAAATCTCCCGAACGAAAAACCCGGGCGTGATGAAGATCCAACCTCAGAAAAAGCGCGCGAATAAGGAATGGATCAAAACCGTCCTGGTGGGTGCTGATGGTGGTTTGGTTTTCGCACTCTTGCGTCAAGCAATTTCGGCTGGTTTCAGCGAACGGATGGCAATTGCCATTCCGGATTTAAACGGGTTGGATGAAGTTTGGAAGAACCGCGAATCGAAGTCCCCTGCCCTAAAAACAGATATCTTGCGCATGATGACCGAGCTTTCCAAGTTGAACAACCAACGACATGTCCACTTTGTGGATTTATACGCAGCAATAAACGTCATTCGAAGGACAGCACCTATGGATCTGCTCAATGTGTTGCTTACGAGTGAAGAATTCTTCCATGTAGGGGACCACTATTTCCATATCACTGAGAAAGCTTAGGAGGATCAATGCTAAATAAGTCCAGTTTGATGAAACCGAACAGGAAAACTAAATTTCGCATTGATTTTGATTGGTGGAAATCCCAGGACCGCAATTGGAGGAATTCGCTGATCTCATTTCTCTGCCCGGAGCACAGGGAAGCTTTTGCGCAATTTAGTGATGAAACCTTGTTGGATTTGGTTGATCCTTCTACCGGAGAAGTTACCAAAGGTGATGCGCTGATCTATACGTTAATTACCCATTGTGCCCGGCAGGAAGATTTCATCACACCTAATTCCCCGCTGGTCGATTCCATTTTCAAGGTTCTTCTCAGTAAGGAAAATCAACCAATGGATTCGGATGAACTCGCTGAGATCACTCGAAAACCCGCTATGACAATTTTGAGCACGATTGGATCAACCAGAGTCTACAAAGGAATCCGACCTGTCTGATCTGTTTTTTTGATAGTATAATCAGCCGTCTTGCCCCCGTAGCTCAATGGACAGAGCACCAGCCTTCTAAGCTGTTGGTTGTGCGTTCGAATCGCACCGGGGGTATTTCTGTCTTTTCCGATAAAATACCCTGTTCTCGCCGGTCTCCTGACCGGGCGAGCGATTTGACCGAAGATCTCCACGTTAAAAAAGATAGATAGGAGACCGAAGGTCAAAGACCTTTCATGGTCAGGAGACCATGAAAGAACAAGGGACTAAACCAGTCAGCCGTTAAACAACACGACCAGCCTTATAGTGGGGTTTTATTCTCAAAGTTCTCGCCGGTCTCCTGACCGAACGATCAGATCTACCCAGTTCTCGCCGGTCTCCGGACCGAGCGAGCAAATCTAACTCCAGTTCTCGCCGGTCTCTTGACCGAGCGAGCAAAATTGACTGAAGATCTCCAGGTTAAAAAGAAAGATAGGAGACCGAAGGTCAAAGACCTTTCATGGTCAGGAGACCATGAAAGAACAAGGGATTAATCCAGGCAGCGACAGGATTAACAATTAGTCGTACGGAGGGGGCTCGTCTCCCTCCGCGAGGTAGGACTCAACCAGTCAGCGGTTGGACATTAGGACCAGCTGTATGGTGGGTTTTTTTTCTCAAAGTTCTCGCCGGTCTCCTGACAGAGCGAGCGATTTGACCGAAGGTCAAAGACCTTTCATGGTCAGGAGACCATGGAAGAACAAGGGATTAATCCAGGCAGCGACAGGATTAACACTTAGTCGTACGGAGGGGGCTCGTCTCCCTCCGTGAGGTAGGACTCAACCAGTCAGCGGTAGGACATTAGGGCCAGCCGTATGGTGGGTTTTTTTTCTCAAAGTTCTCGCCGGTCTCCTGACCGGGCGAGCGATTTGACCAAAGATCTCCACGTTAAAAATGATTGATAGGAGACCGAAGGTCAAAGACATTTCATGGTCAGGAGACCATGAAAGAACAAGGGATTAAACCAGGCAGCGACAGGAGTAACACTTAGTCGTACGGAGGGGGCTCGTCTCCCTCCGCGAGGTAGATCTCAACCAGTCAGCGGTTGGACATTAGGACCAGCCGTATGGTGGTTTTTTTTTCTCAAAGTTCTCGCCGGTCTCCTGATCGAGCGAGCAGATTTGACCGAAGATCTCCACGTTAAAAAGATTGATAGGAGACCGAAGGTCAAAGACCTTTCATGGTCAGGAGACCATGCAAGAACAAGGGACTAAACCAGGCAGCGACAGGAGTAAAACTTAGTCGTACGGAGGGGGCTCTATTGCCATGTAAGGGTGTCTCCTTCTGCAAGGTTGGACTAATATAAGCAGTGGCTGGAGGCAAAGCCCAACCGTACAGAGTAATTTCCTGACATTCGACCCCACTCTACCTATTGTGGCTATGCGCATAAATAAAAACCTTTACAACGAGATTAACCTTAGATAATCTACTCCACTCACCTTACTTTTGGATGATAATAAAGGCATAGTAGAAAGGAAAACTATGAATTTACTTAAAAGATGGATTGTAATTATGCTGGCAGTGTTTGTTGCCGCGTGGCTTGTCCCCGGCATCGAAGTTACTCGCGGTGGATGGGCAGCTTACGCAATTATGGCAGCCGTATTGGCTTTGCTGAATGCGATATTGCTACCGATCCTTAAGACGCTCTCCTGCGGATTGATCATCCTGACCCTGGGTTTGTTCAGCCTGATCCTGAATGCAGCCATGTTTATGCTTTCGTCCAACATCTCGCAAGCCTGGTTTGGAGCCGGATACAATGTTGATAGTTGGTTAGCAGCTTTCCTTGGCTCCGTAATCGTTAGTATAGCCACGATGCTCTTCGCCAACGACAGATCGAGTCGAAGAGACAAAGATAACGACTAATCTTCAATTTTCTGATAACAAACAGTCATAGTGGATATTAATTCCACCATGACTGTTTTGGAATTTGTGAACGAATTCCTTCCAGCAGATATCAACCAATATTCTGGAAACACACTTGTAAACATCCAAATTCTGTCAAGGCTAAATAGAAATGTCCTAATGCTGGCTAAATAGAAATGTCCTAATTGATCACAGCAGTAGGCTTGCCATTCAGTTTCTTTCCATAGGTTCTCCAAGGGTGGTTGACAGGGGGAGATACAGGCATACGGGCAACATGTTTCAAGTCAACGACGGGGGCAGGCCTGGCATACTGATCCACCTGTTTCAATTCCAATCTAACACCATCCAACCAGGCAGAGACAAGACCTTCGTCATTCA
>Ga0209163_1001249_pt1 | contig 30229 bp, 22 predicted proteins | sample MTBAKSrepl2MetaG_FD_187457 | JGI IMG/M metagenome (GOLD analysis project Ga0209163, IMG submission 187457) | Enrichment culture microbial communities om Arthur Kill intertidal strait, New Jersey, USA, that are MTBE-degrading - MTBE-AKS2 (Arthur... | ecosystem: Environmental > Aquatic > Marine >...
CATTTTGCCGGCAATCCCAGCTACCGTCCGACCTTTCGCACCAAGTGGTACCTCTCTCTGATCGGCGCTGTGGCATCGTTTGTCGTGATGTTCCAGATGCAGCCTGGCTACGCCACCTCCGCGATCATCCTGATGGGAGTGATTTATGTGATGCTGCAGCAGTCACGGCGTGGGGAACGTGACCTCAGCGCCGTGGTGCGTGGTGTGCTCTACCAGGTGACACGTAACCTGCAGGTCTGGATTCAGAAACGGCGAGGTACGCCTGATTTGACCAACTGGCGGCCGTCGTTCATTGCCATCTCACCCCATTCGATGAGCCGTGTCGCCCCCTTCGAGCTGCTGCGCTGGATTTCCCATTACTACGGCTTCGGGACTTACATCCATTTTGTCGAAGGTCCGCTCAGTGTGGCCACGAATGCCGACTCCCGGCAGATTCTTAGCCGTTTGATCGAGCAGACCCAGGCGAGCGAAGCGGGGGTGTATGTCGATACGATCATCTCCCCCAGCTTCAAAACGGCAGTCGCTCAGATCGTCCAGATCCCGGGAATGGCCGGGATGGACAATAACTCGATCCTGTTCGAGTTTGACAAGCAGGACCCGGAGGACCTGACGGATATCATCGACGGCTGTCAGTTCGCTGCGGTGGCGGGGATGAACATCTGCATTCTGCGCTCGTCTGAACGTCACTTCGGGTATCATCGCGCCATCCATGTCTGGCTCAATCCCGGCGACTACCGGAATGCCAACCTGATGATCCTGCTGGCCTATATCATTGTGGGCCATCCCGACTGGAAACATGCTGAGATTAAACTCTTTGCGGCATTCGAACCGGAGAATATGGATGATGAAGTGGCGCGTCTCCATGATCTCATCGAACAGGGACGTATCCCGATTTCCCCGACCAACCTGCAGGCGGTCGCCCTTGAAGAGGATGTTCGTTTTGACGAGTTGGTCGCCAGCCATTCGGAGACCGCCGACCTGGTCGTGACCGGCTTCTCGCTGAAGAAGATGACTCGCGACAAAGGGATGTTCCTGCGTGGGTTCCATCGTGTTCAGGATGTGCTGTTTGTCCGCGCCGGGCAGGAAATCCTGATTGCCGGTGAGGTTGATGAGTCAAATCATGTTGCAGATGTAGACGATGGAAATGCTGCTGCCAGGGTCGATGATCCGAGTGAAGCGGATCCCTTGAAATCCGCATTGAAGGGGTAACAGGAGGCGGCTCCCCCTCGGTTGCCCCCTCTCCTAATCCGCTCTATATTTGCCATTCCGGATGCGTGAAATCCTGCACAATTCCTGTCCTTCCGGGTAGCACTTTGTACTGGCCGTGGATTTCGGCGAAAGTAACTGGAATCCCGGTTTGGATGCTTTGTTTCAACCAGATTTACCATCTCACGTAGTTTGTCCACAGTTACGAAGATCTGTGCGACGAAAACATACTGCCAGACCCGGGGTGGGCGGCGTGACCCTGTCACGTGCGGCCCCCGGGATGTGCGGGGGAGGGAGGTCCCTCCTCAAGTCACGTTCACATTCCACCGGGAGTACCCATGTCCATCCTGCCGTACAAGAACGAACCCTTCACCGATTTCACCGTTGAAGCCAACAAGAAGGCGTTCGAAGCCGCGCTCGTAAAAGTGAAAGGCGAATTTAACCAGCATTGGGATTTGCTGATCGGCGGCAAACGAATCTCGTCTGAGAAGAAGATCGTCTCCTATGATCCCGCCAGCCCGGAAACGGCGGTTGGCAGTGTCGGCAAAGCCTCCAAGGCGCAAGCGATCGACGCGATCGAGAAGGCGCACGACTTTTTCATGAAGAGCTGGCGTTTTGTCGCTCCCGAGGAGCGTGCCCGTATCCTGCTTAAAGCGGCGCACATGATGAAGGTTCGCAAGCATGAGCTTTCGGCTACGATGGTCTTCGAGGAGTCGAAGAACTGGGCGGAGGCGGATGCGGACACCGCTGAAGCGATCGACTTCCTCGAGTACTATGCACGCGAGATGATGCGTCTCGGCGGCGCACAACCGGTTGTCCCCTGGCCGGGCGAAGAGAACAGCCTTTACTACGAACCTATCGGCGTGGTGGTGGTGATTCCGCCCTGGAACTTCCCCTGCGCGATCATGGCGGGGATGACTGTTGCGGCGTTGGTGACCGGGAATACGGTTGTCCTGAAACCGGCCTCCACGGCTCCGGTGATTGCGGCGAAGTTCATCGACATCCTGCTCGAAGCGGGTCTGCCCGCCGAGGCGCTTGCTTTCTGCCCGGGCAGCGGCGGCGAAGTGGGAGACACGTTGGTCGATCATCCCAAGACACGCATGATCGCCTTCACCGGGTCACGCGAAGTCGGGCTGCGCATCCACGAACGTGCGGCGAAGGTGCATCCCGGCCAGCTCTGGATCAAACGGACCATCATGGAGCTGGGTGGCAAGGACGGGCTCGTGGTCGATGAGACAGCCGACCTCGATTATGCCGCGGAGCAGACCGTGCTTGGGGCATTCGGCTTCCAGGGCCAGAAGTGCTCCGCCTGCAGCCGGTTGATCGTGGTGGAAAGTGTGCATGATCAACTGCTGAAAAAGGTGGTGGAACGTACCGCCAAGCTGAAGGTCGCGCATCCCTCGGGCAACCCGAACATGGGTGCGGTGATCGACGGCGCGGCGCACCAGAACATCCTCGGCTACATCGAGAAGGCGAAGCAGGATGGCAACAAGGTTGAGGTGGGCGGCAAGGCGATTGACGGCGGTTTCTTCATCGAGCCAACCGTTATCAGCGGAGTCAAGCCGACCGACACGATCGCCCAGGAGGAGATTTTCGGGCCGGTCCTCGCGGTGATCAAGGTGAAGGATTTCGAGGAAGGGCTCGCTGTCTTCAACGGAACCCAGTTCGGACTCACTGGCGGCTTGATCTCGAAACGGCGGGACCGTCTCGCGCGGGCACGCCGCGAGTTCCATGTCGGCAACCTCTACCTGAATCGCAAGATTACCGGCGCATTGGTCGGTGTCCAGCCCTTCGGAGGGTTCAATATGTCGGGCACGGACTCCAAGGCGGGTGGCCAGGATTACCTGCTGTTGTTCATGCAGGCGAAATCGATCACCGAACGCTGGTAGATTTGAACTTCAGGTGACAGTGTAAGAGAGGGCGATCCTGGATTTCGGTCCAGGGTCGCCTGAGATTTTGGGCGTTGAGTAGTGGAGCGATTACCGTGAAGGTGCCGGCTCAGTTCAATGCCTCTGGCCGTAAACGCATCACCCAGCCGTCACGGTTGCCGTCCTTCCGCTCATACCACCCGGATGCGAGAATGGCGCCATCCTTCATCTCATGCAGTGAGTTGAGTTCGCCGGACGACTCACCCTCCAGCTTGCGTGACCAGAGAATCTTCCCCGACTTGTCCATGCAGACCAGGTGTGCCTGGTTCCGTACAGATGAGCCGAGCTGCTCCAACTGGCTGACCGCCAGCAGGTAGCCGCTTCCTGAGGGTGAAAGGGCCTGGACAGTTGACATACCGGGATAGGCGAAACGATGCTCCCAGGCAGTGGTGTACTGATCATCCACGTGCAGCAGCCACGCCTGGTTTGTGCCGGTTGCGGGGGAGTGACTGGTGCCCGCGAGCATCAGACTTGCGGATTCAGGGAGGAGATGCGTCAGCCGATCGCCACCTTCGCCACCCAGAAAGACCTGGTCGATCAGGTTCCCATCCAGGTCCACACGCACAACCCAGCCATCCTGATCCTGAGATCCTGCCTGAACACCCTTTCCGATCAGGAGCAGGTTGTCGTTCCCTGCGAACTGCATGGCGTGGAAAGCGGCATGACCTTCTGTGGAGTACCGTTTGCTCCACTCGGTGTAGCCCTCGCTGTTCAGGCGGGCCAGCCAGCCTTCATCTTTCCCTTCGGCGCTGCGAGTGCGCCCGGTGAAGAAAAACCCGCCATCCCCGCTCTGCAGGACTGCGGCAGCCAGTTCTTCCTGTTCATTTCCATAAGTTCTCGACCAACGGATCGCACCATCCGAGTTGCAAAGCACCAGCCAGGCATCCGCCTCACTCTTTTCGTCAATCCGGCTGCTCCCGGCGAGGATGATTCCACCATCTGAGGTTCTTGCGAGGGAGGTGAACTCGTCATAGCCGCGTGCGTCGAACGAGTAGCTCCAGAGACGGTCGCCGTTCGAGTCCAGCTTCAGCAGCCACCCTTTGCGTTGCCGGTCCTCAGTACGGTTCCCGGCGAGCAGGACCGACCCATCCTCCAGCACATCCATCGCATGGAACTCCTCCTGGCCCTCCTGGTCGAAGGTGAAATCCCAGTCCGGGATGAGGGGTGTGCTGTCATCCATTGTCGCGACAGGATTCACAGTGCGTGTCGCGGTCGAGATACCGCTGCTCTGTTTCCCGTCACCGATGGGCGGGCGAAGCTGGAAATGCATGTCCTGCCAGGAATCCCAGTGGACCCGCATGAAGCGTGCCTCCCAGCCGTACTCGGGGGAGTAGATACTGACCATATAACGGTCCGGCAGGAGGTGGTGAAAAACCGCAGGTGTATACTGCCCGGTGAAGACGTTATCGATATACACTTCCGCACCGGGCGGGTCGGAGGTGATGATCACCGTGCTTCCCGTGTAACGGTAGTCATAACGGAAACTCACCGACACCCAGGTCGGATATGGGCTGTACCACCAGGGACGGTAGTATCCCCAGCGGGGATAGGTCCACCAGCCCGGATAGGGATCCCACCAGGGATGGGGCGACCACCAGGGATCATAGCCCGGCCACCAGTAACCGTGATAGTACGGCTCGTAGAAATGGTTATAGTTACGCCGGTGGAAAGGCCTGCGTCCGGGCGGACGCACCTCCGGAGGAGGATTGGCCGGGTTTCGTAACGTCCAGAGGCTGGGAATCTCGATCGGTTCGTTGATTTGTCCGCCAGCGGCACCTGTATGGATCACGCCCCGTTCGGTGGGGGTGACACGTTCCCGCCTTTTCAGCGTGTTCACATCCTCCGGCCGCACAACACTCCGTTCCGCAGCAGGGGGGGCGGCATTCACACCACTGTCACGCCGGACTCGTCCCAGCTCGGTCCCCGCTTCGCCACCGCTCCCAAGGGCTGGGCGGCTGGTTTGCATGCTGGATTCGGGATCGAGGATCACTCGTCGCTGAGGTTCCACACGTGAGGTTCTTGCACCGGAAGGCCCGGTACGCTGTGGTTCGCTGATTAAACCAGGGCTCTCCCCCCTGGCACGGTCAGGAGATGACGAGGCAGGCGGGGTGTCAGGAATGAGGTCGGGCCGCAAAATATGCAGAGGCTGCATCGGTGTTTCGGACGGTGTCTGCGAACGAGATTGCGGTTCGTTCAACCGTGGCTCAGGGGGACGAGTGGGTGTCGATCTCGTGGACGGCGGCTGCACACGTGGAGTGTCGGATGCCCTGTTCGGCGGAGTGTCGATCGGTCGCGGCTGTTGCCTTGCGTGACTCGGCTTGGTTGGGGATGGGTCGACCCGCTTGATGTCCGGCTTGCTGGCAGGGGGAGGTGTCGGTTTTCTCGCCGGGGGCGAGGCGGGCTTGCTCTCAGGCTGCTGCTGCGGCTGTTTCTGCTGTTTCGGCTCAGGACGAGGCTTTGGAGCATTGCTCTGCTCGGATGCAATGGCAAGCGAGCCGGAAGCAGAAGGGAAGAGTCCATCGCTGCTGTCACGCATACCAGCGATGGGCTCTACGGCGATCAGACCGAGTGCGAAGGCTGTGCACGCAAAAGTGGAAGTGAGGATGCGCGTTGTCCGTTGTTGGATCATTCGTCCCATGGCGCCCTCCCGAGCCGATGATTGAGCGTTACCCGCCAAGTGTAAGCTCTTTTCAAGATAACAAGGTTGACTGTCAATCCAAACGACAGCGCCGATCAAACCGGATTCCTGCTTATTAGACGCTCGAGTGACCGGTTTGTGCCAATGGCAGTGTTGATGCAGGAGAAAAATGAAGAGTCTGGAGTCCGGCACGGGTTGGGTGAATGGAGCACAGGGTGGTCAGAAACAGCTTGCTGCCCAGCCACCTGGAGCGCAGCGAACTGTGGAAATGGCTGTATATTCTCGCCCGGTTGTGTCGAGGCGAGGAAGGAGTGGCTTGTGGAGAGAGTGCTGGAAAGCAAAGGCCGAAGGGTTACACTCGGGCAGCGAACTCTGCTGATGGGGATTGTGAATGTCACACCGGACAGTTTTTATGATGGTGGACAGCACGCCACCACCGAACAGGCGATCCGTCACGGCCTTCTCCTCGTGGAACAGGGGGCGGACATCCTCGACATCGGTGGTGAGTCGACACGTCCCGGCTCAGACCCGGTAAGCACATCTGAAGAGCTGCGCAGGACTCTGCCGGTGATCGAGGCACTGGCAGCGAGGGTCGATGTACCGATTTCAATCGACACAGTCAAAGCCGAGGTAGCCGAGCGGGCGATTACGGCGGGCGCAAGCTGGGTTAATGATATTTCTGCGGGTCTTCAGGACCCTGCGATCCTCGACCTTGTCGCCCAGCACGGTGTTCCTTATGTCGCGATGCACATGCGTGGCACACCGAAAACCATGCAGAAGGACACTCGTTACAGCGATCTCCTGGGGGAGATCAATCGCTATTTCGACGAGAGACTGACCGTTTTCCGAGCTGCTGGCATTCGCCCTGAACAACTTCTGCTTGATCCGGGAATTGGTTTCGGCAAGGCGCTGGAGGACAATTACCTGCTGCTCGCATCGCTGGAAGAGCTGCGTCGACCGGGAATCGCCATGCTGGTTGGACCTTCACGTAAAAGCTTCCTCAAGCTGGTGGGTGGAGAATCGATAGAGGACCGTCTCCCGGGCACACTTGCAGTGGTGACAATTTGCGCCCTCGCGGGTGTGGACGTGGTGCGAGTTCACGATGTTGCCGAGGCGAGGCAGGCGGTACGAGTCGCTGAACTTGTCACGCAAGCGAGGCAGCAGAGGAATGGTTGAACGACCACCGCAGGATCGGTCACAGTTGACCCAACGTCCCATGAGGGTTGAGGATGCCGATACCCTTGCGGATGCCGAAATGCAGTGTTTCCCCGAGGATCCCTGGAGTCGTCAAGCCTTCCTCGACTTACTCTCCCTGTCGGCATTTCATGGGGTTGTGCTGGAGCGTAAGGGTAGATTCATCGGGTATCTTGTTGCCTATGAGGTGCTCGACGAAGGCGAGCTGCTGAATATCGCCGTGCTGCCAGAGTTCCGCGGGCAGGGTTACGGCAGGTACCTGCTTGAAGAGTGGCTGCACAGGCTGGAATCGCAGGGGGGTCGTCTTGCGTTCCTCGATGTACGGGCAGGCAATCATAGCGCTATTTCGCTGTACGAAAGCTGTGGATTTCGTGTGACCGGGAAAAGGCGTGCCTACTACGGCGATGGTGAGGACGCCCTCGAGATGACACGTGTCAGGACTTCCGAAACGAGTGATTTTGCATAATGCAGAGGGGAAGATGAGCAACTGGTTCAAACGAGACAAGGAAGGTCTCAAGGGCGCTCAGAAACGGGAAGTGCCGGAGGGGGTCTGGACCAAGTGCCCCGGCTGTGAGACGGTGCTCTATTCACGCAAACTCGAACGCAATTATCATGTCTGCCCCGAGTGTGGGTATCACAATCGACTGCCGGTTGAGGGGTATACCTCCCTGCTCGCCGATACCGACACCTTCCATGAGCTTTTCGCCGGGCTGCAATCCCTCGACCCACTCAATTTCAAAGATTCGAAGAAGTACTCCGATCGTCTCAGCGCATCGGTAAAGAAGACGGGACGCAACGAGGCGGTTATCACCGGGGAAGCACGGCTGCACGGCCACCCTGTTGTGCTGGCCATCATGGACTTCCATTTTCTTGGCGGTAGTGTGGGCAGTGTTGTGGGCGAGAAAATTGCCCGGGCTGTCGATCATGCCGTTGAGCACAAGTGTGCGTTGATTGTCGTCTCCTCATCGGGCGGGATGCGTATGCAGGAGGGCATCCTCAGCCTGATGCAGATGGCCAAGACTTCGGCACGGTTGACTCGTCTTGCAAAAGCGGGCCTTCCCTTCATCTCCCTGATGACCGATCCTACGACAGGCGGGACAACCGCGAGTTTCTCCATGCTGGGCGATCTGAACATCGCTGAGCCGGGTGCATTGATCGGCTTTGCGGGACCCCGGGTGATCAAGCAGACTATCGGGCAGGACCTGCCTGAGGGGTTTCAGCGCAGCGAGTTCCTGATGAATACCGGGTTCCTCGACCAGGTGGTGCCCAGGTTGGAAGTGAAGCAACGGATCGCTGAGTTCCTGAGCTGGATGACGGGGCGCCAGACAATGCTCAGCGAGGTTGCAGCTTCGAATGGTGACGAGGGCTGAGGTCGGCCGAGGATTCCGATCATCCCATTGAGTGCTGCGACATTCTTTTCAAGTCGTTTATATTTAAACTGTTGCGGCAGGTCTTCCGACCTGCCGCACTCTTTGTCTGGTCAGTAGACCTGACCCAACCGCAAGTCAGTCTGTCCGGAATTCACTGCTCCAGCTTTGCCGGACTCCACTCCGCAACGGTTTCCGTATGCACCTTCACCACTCCCTCCGCCTGCCAACGGGAATCATAATTGTAGCTCCATCCGAGGTACTCCGAGCCACCCCCGCTGAATGTGGTCAACAGGAAACGATTGTCCAGGCATCCGATGGACTGCGCTACCTGCCCGGGTTTCTCTTTGTCGCCACCCTGGGGGTCGACATGTATCCAGCCGTAGCGGGGGAGGTAAACCTGGCTCCAGCGGTGAAAGACTTCATCGGTGCTCGCCTCGTCACCTCGCACGACCAGCGATCCTACATACCGCGCCGGAATGCCCGCCGCACGGCACATTGAGATAAAGAGGAAGGTGTATTCGCTGCAGGAACCATTTCCACGCTCGAGGACACGGGGCGCCACATTCCACCCCCCGGCCAGCTCGTAATGCAAGCGATCCCGTATGTACTTGTGAATCCTGCGCATCATCCAATAGGGGTTGCTTTCGTCACCTATCGCCTCGCGCATGGCGGTTACAATTCTGGGATCCTCCGTCCGGTATTTTTCAGCGTCCTCGAGGTAGAGGGTTCGAATTTCGCGTGGGATTTCCTTCAAGGGGCCGACTTTGTGCGGGAAGACAACCTGCTGGATCGACGCAAGTTGTGCGGTGACCTGCATGGTGATACGATTGCGCTCTGCCAACGGAAGATCCGAGAGGTGAAAATGTGCCACTTTCTGGCCGTACCGGTCCTCAAGGATGGCTGTAGGCTGCGGGTCGAATTGAGGGGCAGTGTGTAGGGCCTGGGTCAGTTCATCAGCTGGCAGCGCGATATAGATGTCCGCATCGGTGACCGTGCCGGGACCGTAGTTTCGGATTTCGTACGTCAGCAGCAGGTCGAGATCAACAGGGTCATGCTGACGCAGCACCTCGTTGTCCTCGATTACCATCTCCGAGATCGTATCATCCTGGTAATCAACAGCGAAAAGCCGGTCGCTGATTGTCGCGAGTCCACGCACATGTTTCCCGGGAGCGCCCAGCGCGATGACTACTTCGCCATCCTGAGCTGGTGAGATGAGATAAATCTTATCCTCGACCCGATCCCCGCTCCAGAGGTAGCCATTCCACCAGCAGAGTCCGGTGGATGTGTTCATCGGTGCGGGGAACTCTTCGATGGTTGTACCGTCATCGGTGGAAATCTGGGCGATCAGGTCGCTGCGTGGGTCGGAAATCCAGAGGCGGGCGCCATCCCAGGCGATCCCCTGGGGGCCGGGGGTGGGCGCTTCAAAAGAGTGAAGTGTTTTGCCTGTGGCGGGGTCGAACCTGCCAATGCGTGCCTCCTCATCGTCGATGTACCAAAGGCAGGTGCCATCCCAGGTGAGACCCGAAATCGCGTAACCCGGCGCGGGGATTGCGTGTACCACCCCACCTTTCGCCAGATCCAGGGCATAGAGCGAATCGGTGAGACGATCCGCCACCCAGAGGTGGGTTCCATCGTAGGCGAGTCCGGTCGGGTGCGCGGCGGGGGTCGGAAAGCTCCCGACCACATCGCCCGGAAGTCCCAACGCCCGTGTACCACTCAGCAACGTAACCATGACGATCACACTTGCCCAATGCTTTCTCATGTCCCCTCCTGTTCGTTCAGCAGGCGTCAGTTCTCAGCTTCAATAGAGACCTGCCTTAACGATGCACATCCAATCAGAAGCAATTTTTCCTCCACTTCCCGCCATCCTCAACGTCGTAACGGTCAGCTCGCTTCAACAAACAACAGCACTCGTTCGACGGCGGGGTTTGTCGCAACATAGGTTGCAGTGAGTCGAAGCCCCTCGATTTCCCGCTCACACTCGGACTTCTGATCATAGGCCTGTCGGATCACCTCCCACTCCGCTGTGCTCGTGGTGGCGGGCGCGGAGAATGATTCGGAGGTGAGTCGCTGTGTGACCGAAAGGTTGTCGACAATAGTCAGCACCCCCTCGACAAAGGCCAGCCGTCTGCGTGCGAGCGCTTCATGGGAAGCGTGGGGGAACCACTCCTTCAGTTCATGCAGGCTGCGGTGGGTATGGGGAGCAAAATCTTCCTGAGGTAACAGCAGTTCGCTCGCCAGGAGGTTCGCCTCACGTTCTTCATTCTCTTCGACCTCGCCGCCATGTCCGAGTAGAATGTGCGCGGCCTCGTGCGCGAGGGCGAAATGTTGACGTTCCTCGGGCAGGGCTGAATCCAGGACGACAACAGGTCCATCTTCATCGTCATCGTATTTGTAGCCGGAAACGCTGTTCGGCAGGGGAGTTTCGTAACGTAATCGTAACCCGTGCCGTTCAGCAAAATCCATCGCCCAGGCTGTAGGGGTGTCGTTCACGGTTCCCTTCCATCTCGGTTATGGAGACCAACTCCCAGAGAGTATAACAATGCCGGAGGGCTTTTGGACCTTCTCGACAGGTCATGGTTGACTATTCCTCCATCGAGCCATCACACAGGAAAACGGCAATAATTATGGAGCAGAACCGTTGCCCGAAGCAGGAGCGGAGCGTACTTTGGCGGGATCGTGCCGGGGAGCCACCCGTCTGGGTGGTGGAGGAGGCCCGGGCACGACTGTTTCTGTCTTCAGGACGGGATCAACTCGTAAGACGCTGCGGATGGAGCATCTCCGTCCTGAGATGCTGGCACCGTGTCCCAACTCCTGAGAGTGAAAACAAGCGAGGTAACTGTGAGCGAGATGAACCAGGCCGGGTCGGTGGAAAAGCTCGGTTTTTGGGAGCAGGTGAAAAGCTTCAGCCGTCACTTCTGGGTCGCGAACCTGATGGAGATGCTGGAGCGTCTGGCCTACTTCGGTGTACGTGCAGTTGTCGGCATCTACATTGTGGATGCTGCTCAGCGTGGCGGGCTGGAGTTGACCCACATCGAACGTGGTGTGATTTTCACGATCTGGGCCATCATCCAGACACTGCTTCCCATGTTCAGCGGCGGATTTTCGGACCGTTACGGATACCGTAAGTCCCTCTATGTCGCATTCGGCATGAACACGGTGGCCTATGTCATCATGGGCGCCTCGAACTCCTACGCTCCCTTTATGGTAGGTGTGGTCATGCTGGCCACCGGTACCGCCATCTTCAAGCCACCGCTACACGGCACCCTTGCGCACACGGTCAGCGAGAAAAACTCCTCGGTCGGATGGGCGTTCTTCTATCAACTGGTGAATATCGGCGGCTTCATCGGCCCGATCATCGCCGGCAAGATGCGGGCGCTGAGCTGGGATTATGTGTTTTATGCCTCGGCGATCATCATCGCCCTCAACTTCCTGCCCACCCTTTTCCTGCTGAAAGACTTCTCGGTGGAAACTCGTGCCGAAAAGAAGGCACGCGGGGAGGTGGAAAAAGGGGCATTCGCCACATTTGTCGATTCAATGAGCACGCTGATCCGGGATACGAAGTTTGTCATCTTCCTCGCGATCTTCTCCGGTTTCTGGCTTATGTTCATGCAGCTATTCGACACCTTCCCGATTTTCATCAACGAGTGGGTGGACAGCCGTGGCACCCTCGCCTGGTTGCATGGAATCGGTCTGCATTTCATCAACGCGGACTCGTTTGGAAATGTGCCGCCGGAATACATGATCAATCTCGATGCCGGTGCAATTGTGCTGCTGATGCCATTGATTGGCTTCATCACGGGCAAGTTTAAACCGGTGGTGATGATGGTGGTCGGCATGCTCATCTCGACCTTTGCTTTGGTCTTCACCGGCATGATGTCCACCGGCGGGCTGGTGCTGTTTGGCATCTTCCTCTTTGCTGTCGGCGAAATGGCCTGCAGCCCGAAATTCAGCGAGTATATCGGCCTGATGGCGCCACCGGAGAAGAAGGCACTCTACATGGGCTACTCGAATATCCCCTTTGCGATCGGCTGGGGTCTCGCTGGCGTTCTCTCCGGTACATGATCGATGAACTCGGCCTGAATGCCGACATGATTAACAGCCTGCCGATTGTCGAAGTCATGCCGAAAATGGTCGACGCGCTGCCCGGGATCACCGACCAGTTCCAGGCGACACGGATTCTCTGGGACATGTACAACCCCTGGGTTACCTGGATTTTCTTCGGTGCGATCGGCCTCGCTTCGACTATCGCCATGCTGATCTACCATTTCTGGCTGGAAGCGGACAAGAAGAAAAAAGCTGCGATGATGTAGGGCGAAAGGGAGTGACAGTTGCCGGGTCAACAGTCGATAGCTGCACTATATCCCCATAAATCGATACGGTTGATTCGGTGACTGTCACTCCACAGCCTTTGTGTGTGACGCGCGAGTGACTGTCACCAGGACCTTCCTGCCTTGCGGCAGGTCATTCGCGAAGCGGAGACCTGCCAACTGACAGCAGCTACCGCCCAGACTCGCACAGAACTGCGAAGAAGCACATCATTCACTCTGGATCGGCCTTTTTTTGCAGGTTCTCCCACGCTCGCGGAGCGGTATCTGTGACCCACGTGGGAGATCAATAACGTATCTTTGGCTTCACATAAATTTATGAGGATATCCGAGTTGCCCGCCGCTTGAGTCCGAATCTTCGGAAGTATGCAGCGCCTATCGACCGGAAGTTCCTCGTCATCAAGCTAATCCTACACCCGGGGGTTCCTGGATGAAGATCCACGAGTACCAGGCGAAGGAATTGCTGCGACGGTATAACGTGGCGGTGCCGGAAGGCAAAACGGCCACCACACCGGAGCAGGCGGAAAGCATCGCCCGCGAGTTGGGCGGTGGCGTAGTGGTGGTCAAGGCCCAGATTCATGCCGGTGGTCGCGGTAAGGGCGGCGGCGTGAAGGTGGTAAAAAATCCCGAGGAGGCACGCAAGGCTGCCGAACAAATCCTCGGGATGCAGCTTGTCACCCACCAGACCGGACCGCAGGGCCAGAAGGTGAAAACAGTCCTGATCGAGCAGGGCAGCCGGATTGCGAAAGAGTTTTACGCCGGATTGACCCTGGACCGTGAGAAGGTGCGCGACACCTTCATGGTTTCCACCGAGGGCGGAGTCGAGATCGAGAAGGTTGCGGCGGAAACGGCTGAGAAGATTGTCAAGGTCGCCGTCGATCCGACCCTGGGTTTGCAGGGGTACGAAGCGCGACGGATGGCTTTCGCGCTGGGGCTCGAGGGAAAAGCGGTCAACAAGGCTGCCGGCTTTTTCCTTAACCTCTACCGGATGTACAAGGAGACCGACGCCTCCCTCGCAGAGATCAACCCCCTCGTGCTGACCGAAGAGGGTGATGTGATCGCGCTGGATGCCAAGGTCAACTTCGACGATAACGCGCTGTATCGTCACAAGGACATCGTCGCATTCCGTGACCTGGATGAAGAGGATCCGGCGGAAGTCGAGGCGAGCGAGTACGACCTGAACTTCATCAAGCTGGATGGCAATGTCGGCTGCATGGTGAACGGCGCAGGGCTGGCGATGGCCACCATGGACATCATCAAGTATGCCGGCGGAGAACCGGCCAACTTCCTCGATGTGGGCGGCGGCGCCAATGCCGAACGAGTCAAGGCGGCTTTTCGCCTGATCATGCGCGACACGAATGTCAAGGCCGTGCTGATCAACATTTTCGGCGGAATTGTCCGTTGCGACCGTGTGGCGCAGGGCATTATCGATGCCCTGAGTGACTCATCCATGCAGGTGACTGTACCGGTGGTTGTCCGTCTGGCAGGCACCAACGCCGAGCTGGCGGGCGAAATGCTGACCAACAGCCCGCTCAAGTTCATCGTCGCGACAAACCTCAAGGATGCGGCCGAGAAGGTCGTTGCCGCAGCGAAGGAGGTGGCTTAAATGTCGATCCTCGTCAATAAAGATACACGGCTTGTCGTCCAGGGCATTACGGGCGGCGAGGGAAGTTTCCACGCAGAACAGATGATCGAGTACGGCACGAATGTCGTCGCCGGTGTCACCCCGGGCAAGGGCGGGCAGATGCACCTCGGTCGGCCGGTCTTCAACAGTGTCGCCGAAGCGGTCGAGGAGACCGGAGCGAATGCCTCGGTGATCTTTGTGCCGCCACCCTTCGCAGCGGACGGCATCCTGGAAGCGGTCGACGCTGGAGTGGACCTGGTGGTCTGCATCACCGAGGGAATCCCGGTGAAGGACATGCTGACGGTCAAAACTCGTCTGGCATCGAGCAAGACCCGACTCATCGGCCCGAATTGCCCCGGTGTGATCACGCCCGGCCAGGCGAAGATCGGCATCATGCCCGGCTTCATCCATCAGCCAGGCAGCATCGGCCTGATCAGCCGCTCGGGCACCCTGACCTACGAGGCAGTGCACCAGCTTACCGAGTACGGTCTTGGGCAGTCCACGGCGATCGGGATTGGCGGCGATCCGATCATCGGTTCGACCTTCACCGACCTGTTGAAGCTGTTCAACCAGGATGACGAAACGGAAGGTGTCGTGCTCATCGGCGAAATCGGTGGTGGCGCGGAAGAAGCCGCAGCCGAGTATGTCAAAGCCGAGTTTAAGAAACCGGTGGTGAGTTTCATCGCCGGGGCGACCGCTCCTCCCGGACGGCGCATGGGCCATGCCGGCGCGATCATCTCCGGCGGCAAAGGTACTGCCGCCGAAAAGATGGCCGCCCTCGAAGCCGCAGGAATCCGTGTTTCGAAGACCCCCGCCGAAATCGGTAAGGTGATGAAAGAGGCACTGGGGAAGTAACGAAACGCAGTTGCACGCATTCAGGAGCCCTGGCCAATCATGGTCAGGGCTCCTGACACTTTATCCGTACTGATCAGTGTTCAGCGCGTGGCAAACCCAGTCAACGTGATTGGCAGGGCTGGGTTCTTGCGTGCAGTCAATCGTATCAGCCCGCCCGTCTTACCACCAGCGATTTGTTCTTCAGCAGGGGGATCAGGTCACGGACCCAGCGCATGTAGCAGTTGACAGAACAGGGGCTCAGGTCGGATTGCACGAAGCAGCTCCGGTTGCAGGTCGGGCCTCCTGCGGCGGGGGCGGTCAGGTCGAGGTTGGTGGCGTAGCGCTTGAGCGATCCGGCGTGAACAGTGATGGTAGCTCCACAGTTTTTCCCCTCATGGGCAAAAAGGAACACGCTCCGTTCGGGTGAGAGCAGGGAAGCCTGGCAGGCAAGAAGGATCAGGGAATCATCGAGGATGAACTCTTCGACACTGCTCCAATTGGCGCCGCAGCTCGTACATGCGGCAAAATGGGTGGTCCTGTTCATGGTGGAGGACTCCTGTATGGAAACAAGACATCTGCCCCCTCGTGAGAGAAGTGTAGCAAACTACGTTCCAATTCAGGGGATAGGCGAAGAGGAAGGTTGTGAAGAATTGGGGCAAACTTCTTGTTGAGATCAGCGGTGGTGACAGATTCGATTTAATTGCCCGTACCGCCAGGTCTACGGAGCAGACGGATCGGGACAGGCCGCAGATCTCCGCTTCGCTAAAAACCTGCGACAACGCGACTACAGATTGCCACGCTCGTTTTCGCTTGTGCGAAAACGGCTTGCAATGACGCACCTCTTCGAGGAGCTGTCACATCCCTCTGCTCAAACAACATCCCCACGCTCTTCAAAAAACCGCTCTTCCAGCATCTTGCTGCGGCGGATGCTTTTTCGCAGCCATGCGAGCCGGATCTCCGCTTTTTCCTCCTCACTCAGACCAATGGGAAGGCCTGATTGGCGAAGGCGTTGAGTGGTGTCGTACAGGGTCAGGGCTACCGAAACCGAGATGTTAAAACTCTCGGTAAATCCGACCTGCGGGATGCGTACGAACTCATCGGCAAGATTGAGGGCAGTCTCGCTCAGCCCGGTCTCCTCGGTCCCGAAGAGCAGCGCAAAGGGTTTGTCCACCGGCAGGTCATGCAGGAGGCAGTCCTGACGGTGCGGAGTGGTCGCGACAATCCGGTAACCTCGGGCACGAAGCTGCGAAAGGCAGGCAGTTGTGTTGTCGGCGTCACGCTGGTTGTAACGATTCAGGCTCAGCCACTTGGACGAGCCGACTGTCACCCCCGGATTGACCGTAAAGCGATTCGTGTTCTCGATGACATGGATGTCCTGTACGCCGAACAGATCACAGGAACGCATGACCGCGCTGGCATTGTGGGGTTGGAAAATGTCCTCGAGAACGACTGTGATGTACCGGGTACGCAACGCCAGCACCTCTTCATATTTGTCTCGTTTATTGTCTGTGATAAAACCGGTCAGATACCGAATCAAATCCTGTTGAAGCGCTTTATCCACAGGGTGTTCCTCTGTTTCAGGGCGTGGAACGGTTGCAGCAAATTCCGAAAGCCGCTCCTGATTGGCTATCCAGCGTTTCGGCAGGTCTCCGCTGAAGCAGGGACATGAGCCGCAAGTGACTGTCACCCAGAGCGGGGTTGTGAGGACCCGAAAACGATAATCACAGCATTCGATCAATTGCAACGAACGTCGTCTTCTTCCCAACAGCGGATCCGTGGGCGTCCTCGACCGGGATGGTGCGAAGCTGCCACCGCCAAGCGAACCCCTCAAGGCTCGTTCGAACGGGTAATCCTAACCATCCCCAAACAATTGTAACGTATTACTCCACCGGATTGAACAGCAAACGGCTCAGAAGTTCATAGCGGTCTTTCGCACGGTTGTTGTACCTTTGAAAGAATGGGGGGGTGACCTGCCGTCTCAAATGGGAGCGTTGCATCGTGCCTTTGCGTGGGCACTTTCCCCAGGCTGGAGTGTGGTAATTATCCCCCGGAAAGACTCAGGAGCGGGTCATGGCGAAGGAACAGATTCTCATCATTGAAGATGAACCGGACATCCGTGAACTCATCCGTTATAACCTCGCCCGCGAGGGCTACCAGGTTTTCGAGGCTGGGAGCGGAGAGGAGGGGGTGCGTCTTGTGCTGGAGCGGCGACCGGAGCTGGTATTGCTGGACCTGATGCTTCCCGGGATGGACGGTTTGGATGTCTGCCGGACACTCCGTGCGGATGAGTCGCTCAAGAACCTCGCGATTGTGATGGTGACAGCGAAGGGTGAGGAGCCGGACACTGTCGCAGGGCTCGAGCTGGGTGCCGATGATTACATCACCAAACCCTTCAGCCCGCGTGTACTGCTGGCACGTATCCGAGCTGTGCTGCGGCGTAAGTCCGGGGAGGCGCCGGTCCTGACGGAAGAGAGCATCATCCAGCGTGAGGGAATGACCATCCACCCCGGACGGCACGAAGTGGTGATCGACAGCGATCCAGTTGATCTGACCTATACGGAGTTTCGCATTCTGCACCTGCTGGCGAGGCGACCGGGATGGGTATTCACACGTTACCAGATTGTCGATGCCGTCCGGGGCGATGACCATCCGGTGTCGGATCGGAGTGTCGATGTGCAAATTGTAGGTTTGCGCAAGAAGATGGGCAGGTACAGCAACCTGATCGAAACCGTGCGTGGTGTGGGCTACCGTTTCAAGGAGTAATGGTGCGTCGCAGAAGGCTTATCTGGCAGCTCTTTCCATCCTACCTGGTGATCACTCTGCTCTCTCTTCTTGCGGTGACCATCTACTTCACCCACTCACTCCGCAACTTCTACGAGAACCAGACGATCAAGGGGCTTGAGTCGAGATGCCGATTGCTCGAGCCGACAGTCAGCAGCTACCTCGACAGGGGCGACATGGCGGGGCTGAACCGAGTCGTCGGCGTGCTTGGCGAACGCAGCGGCACTCGTATCACGATCATCTTTCCGGATGGCGAAGTCATCGCCGACACAGACAAACCGATCGAGGAGATCGAGAATCACGGTGATCGTCCTGAAGTCCTGGAGGCGCTGGCAGGCAGGCGTGGTGTGATCACTCGTTTCAGCGACACGGTGAACCAGCGCATGATGTATGTCGCCCTGCCCCTGGAGGTTGAGGATGAGGTTCGAGTCGTGATCCGGGCCTCTACCCCGACCAGCCTTATCGAGCACACGCTCTGGGACATCTATGGCAAACTGGCGATTGCCTGGCTGGTGATCAGCATGATCGCAGCCTGGGTGAGCTGGGCGAACGCACGCCGGATCAGCAGGCCGCTCGAGAAAATGCGTTTGCGTGCGACTCGGATCGCCGGGGGCGATCTCAGCGGTCGTCTCCCTGTGGAGGGCAGCGAAGAGGTTGGCGCACTTGCCGATGCGCTGAACCATATGGCGGAGGAGCTGGACACACAGATCAAGACGATCCTGCGTCAGCGACGAGAACAGAAGGCGGTTTTCTCGAGTATTTCTGACGGTGTACTCGCCATCGACGCCGACGGTCTGTTGATCAGCATCAACAAGACCGCCGCCAACCTCTTCGGGGTGGACAGGAAGAAGGTGCGCGGCCACACCATCCAGGAAGTGATCACCAATCCGGATGTCCGTTTCTTCATGATGAAGGCGCTCAAGACGAGTGAAGATGTGGAGGATGAAATCCACCTCGTGAAGGAGAACCGTTATCTGCACGCGCATGGTCGCAAGCTGATCGACGAATCGGGCAATGGCATGGGCGCGGTGGTGGTGCTGAACGATGTGACTCGTTTGCGTCACCTGGAGATCACCCGCCGCGATTTTGTCGCAAACGTCTCGCATGAATTGCGTACACCCGTCACCTCAATCATGGGATTTGTCGAAACCCTGAAATCCGGGGCACTGGATGACCCGGAGACTGCGACACGGTTTGTTGATATCATTGCACGTCAGGCGTCCCGTCTGGATGCCATCATCGAGGACCTGCTCAGCCTTGCCCGAATCGAACGGGACAGCGAGTCGAGCGACATCCCCCTCTACGACGCCTCCCTTGCGGAAACCGTTGAAAACGCCGTCCAGTCCATGGAATCCATCGCCGGGGCGAAGGGTATTCACATCGAGACACGGTGCAACTCCACAATCAGGATAACCGCCAACCCGCCCCTGCTCGAGCAGGCCCTGACCAACCTGATCGAAAATGCCATCAAGTACAGCGATTCCGGCACTCCGGTTGAGGTCACTGCTGAAGAATATCCCACCGAAGTTCTGTTGCGGGTCTCGGACAAAGGGCCGGGGATCGCCCCCGATCATCTTCCACGCATTTTCGAACGCTTCTACCGGGTGGACAAAGGCAGAAGCAGGGAAGTGGGGGGGACCGGACTCGGACTGGCCATTGTGAAGCACATCATGATCGCTCACGGGGGGCAGGTTGAGGTCACGAGCACCCTCGGCGAAGGCAGCAGGTTCACCCTTCGTTTTCCCCTCACCCGCCATAAGGATAAGCAGTTATCCCTCCTTCAGGCTTGAGAGAGCCAGTGGCTCTCCTAACGAGAGCCTAACGATCGACTCACCAAAGGCAAACGCGTCTCCTACTACTTACCGCTGATTTCAGGGTAGCAGAAACAGGGTAACAGGGTAAGAGACATGAACCAGTTTATACGATTCCTTCATCAGCCGATTCTCCCGGCTCTGATTGTACTGCTTCACCTTGCGGTTCCAGCCCGGGCAGGCAACCTGCGTGGTGTTGTCACCGACCTGGAGACGAAAGAACCACTCACCGGCGCCAACCTGATCCTCGAAGGAACCCCGCGTGGCGCGGCGACCGACCTCGATGGATTGTACGTCATCTTCAACATCAAACCTGGCAGCTACACCCTTAAGGTGACCATGCTGGGATACGAATCGGCTATCCTCGAGGGTGTGAATATCGGCGATGCGATAACCGTGCTTCCCGTTTTCCTCCGTTCCTCGGCAATCAAGCTGGAAGAGGTTGTGGTGACCGCGGGTGCGCCGAATGGCTCCAGCCAGGCTGAGTTGGATCGTCGGCTTGAGAATACTGTTCTCACAGATGCGATTTCACAGGAAGTACTTAAACGTCTGCCTGACCCGGATGTCGCCAATGTGGTCCGCAGAACGACGGGTGTGAGTGTCGACAAGGGTGATCCGGTCATCCGTGGGTTGGGAGTACGTTATTCGAAGGTCACCCTGAACAATGCCGCCCTCGCCGGGACGGAGCCGAACCGTTCGGCAGTGTCGCTTTCTCTTTTCCCTGCGAGCCTGATGAGCGGGGTTACCGTCTCGAAATCCTACATGCCGGACCAGAGTGGTGAGTTTGGTGGCGGGACAGTGAACATGCAGACCTTCAACCTCCCATCCAACCTCAAACTTGAAGTGTCGGCATCCTCGAGCTACAACAGTCGCACAACCTTCAAATCCTTCAAGACCTATGACGGTGGCGGTCTTGACTGGATCGGCTACGATGACGGCTCCCGTGCGGTTCCCGAGATTGTTGGGTCGGCGACCAGGAAGATCAAGGACGGCAACTACACGCGTACCGAGTTGCAGGCATTCGGACAGTCGTTCTCGAACAACTGGGAACCCTACGAAACAACTGCCACTCCCAATCGGAATGTCTCGGTCTCAATCGGGAACCGGGCACTTCTCTTCGGGCGCCATTTCCAGTATGTGGTGTCGGGTCTGTACGGTTACGGATTCGAGACACGGGAAAATGCGGTTCGCATCATCAATAAGAATGGCACCCTGCCTGGCGAAGTGCTCGAGCAGCACACCTATACCTATGATCTCTACACACGCAATGTGAACCTCGGTGCGATGGCGGCGATGAAGTACCAGGTTTCGGAACGCAGCAACCTCAATTTTAACCTGCTCTTCAGCCGTGACGCGAACGATGCGACCCGTGAGTTCCGCGGCTACAACGAAGACCGCGCGACCGAGATGTCCGCAACACGCCTCTACTTCACCGGTGAAACGACTGCGACAGGGCAGCTGATCGGGAATCATGTACTGCCGGGTATCCTGAACTCGACTGTCGACTGGCAGGTCTCATACAGCCGTGGGACCCGTACCGAACCGGACCGCAGAGAGGTTCAATATGAACTCACGCCCGCAGGGGAGTGGATCTATGCGGACGAAACGTATAGCGGCGCGAGAATCTTCTCTGACCTCCACGATGACACCTACAGCGGAAGTTTGAACTGGCTGGTGAAGCCCTTCGGCGCAAGCTCTCAGGCCGAGTTGAAGACTGGCGTCTCCTTCATGACCAAGGAGCGTGAGTTCACCTTCCACCGCTACGAGTACGAGAAATCCAACAACGCGATCTTCGACACCGAATTTCTCACGCAGAGCCCAAATGACCTCTTCGCGAAAGAGAACATCCACTTCCTCGGCTGGGAGCTGACAGAATACACCCGGAACAACGATTCCTACACTGCGTCCCAGCAACTCGGCGCCGGTTATGTGATGGGCAGCATGCCTCTTTCGCAGCGTCTCTTCCTCTCGGGCGGCGTCCGCTACGAACAGAGCATTCAGGAAGTCACCTCCTTCGAGCCCTTTGTTCCGACAACGGCAAACCAGGTCAAGAGTGGGGTTGAGACAGGCGATTTCCTGCCCGCACTCAGTGTACGGTACATCCTCAAGCCGAGGATGAACCTGCGCTTCGCCGCAAGCCAGACCGTCTCCCGTCCCGATTTCCGGGAGATGTCCGAGTTCGAGTTCCAGGATTTCATTGGCGGCCAGGCAGTCAAGGGTAACCCGAACCTGACCCGTGCCCTGATCCGCAATTATGATGTCCGTTGGGAGCTGGTCCACGGTGTCGCGGACCTCATGGCGTTCAGCGTCTTCTACAAAAACTTCACCAATCCGATCGAGATGGTGATCGAGAATACCGCTCAGCAGCGGCTCTCCTACGAAAACGCCCTCGGTGCGAACAACTACGGTGTGGAGATCGAGCTCAGGCAGAATCTCGGGTTGCTTTGGGATCCGCTCAGGACGATGACTGTTACGACAAACCTGTCGCTGATCGAATCCGATATCGTGTTGCGTGACGATATCGTCACCAACATACAGACCTCGTCCGAACGTCCGCTCGCAGGTCAGTCGCCCTACCTCTTCAACCTGGGGATCAACTACCTGCTGCCAGCGACACTAACCCAGATCAATTTCTTCTACCACACCTTCGGCAGCAGGATTGCATCGGTGGGCTCCGCCGGGCTGCCGGATATCTACGAGCTGCCGCACCACGATCTGGATTTAGGCATCCGTCACCCAATCAACCAAACGGTTTCCTTCAAAGCAGGGATCAGCAACATCCTGGATTCACAGATTCGATTCGAGCAGGCTGGTAAGGTTACAGAGAGTTACTACAAAGGACGTTCGGTTTCGATTGGTTTCAGTTACAGCCACTGAATCTGGACAGCGCACACTACGCATGATCCCTAACCGAATGCCCTCTGGACTTGAAAGGCAGCAAAAGAGACCACCATACGAGCAGAAAAGACGACAAAGACAGGCATTCAAAAACCAAAGTTACTCAGGAAGGGTATTCACATGCGTAAGCGTTCTTTACCATTGAAGTGGTTCACGGCAGTCCTGGCGGCTGGATTGATCCTCTTTGCCGCCGGGTGCACAGAAGATGATGATGATCCGGATAACAACGATCCCGGCATCGATCCCAATGCTCCAGCACTCAGCAGTCCCGTGAATAACGCCAATGTCGATCTCGATGAATTGGCGGATGCTGATGAAGAGTTGTATTTCCGCTGGGCTGCGGTGACCGGTGCGGTTTCCTACGAAATCCAGATTGCAGCAAGTAACACATTCGCCGCGAGTGCGATGATCGATGAAGAGCAGGTTGACACAACTCTCTTCGAGGCGCAAGTCAACAAGTTCATCATCGACGCACGCCACTACTGGCGTGTCCGGGCGATCATGAACGAGTCGGGGAGCGACATGACAGGCTGGTCGGCTGTACGGACTTTCACACCTGTCGCGCAGCCCATTTTGGTGACCGAAATCCTTTCGGGTGACATCACCTCAAACAAAACCCTCACCCGGGGCACAGGGCAGACTCCCAATACCTACCTGCTCCGCGGCGGTGTGTTTGTCACAAGTGGCGCAACTCTTACCATTGAAGCGGGTGTGACTGTTTACGGCGAAGCTGCGACCGACGGTATGCTTGTCATCGCACAGGGTGCCAGGATTCAGGCAGTCGGGACACGTGAAGCGCCGATCATCTTCACTTCGGACAGGCCAGTCGGTAGCCGTGGACGCGGCGACTGGGGTGGTGTGATCCTCAACGGTCGCGCACCCCTGAACACGGGTACACAAGCATTTGGTGAAGGCGACACCGGTCCCTACGGAGGCACAAACCCGACAGACAATAGCGGCACTATGCGCTATTGCCGCATCGAGTTTGCGGGACGTGAGATCAGCCCCGACAACGAGCTGAATGGCCTCGCGCTGCAAGGTGTCGGCTCGGGGACTATCATTGAATACATCCAGATTCACATGAACCAGGATGACGGCATCGAGTTCTTCGGCGGCACTGTGAACGCACGCTACATCTATGTCACGGGCGCAGCGGATGACTCGTTCGACTGGACAGACGGCTGGGCAGGTAAAGGGCAGTTCTGGGTCTGCCAGCAGTACCCCGACGATGCTAACCGTGGCTTCGAGTCCGACAACAATGCCGAGAACAACAGCGCCACGCCATTCTCAAACCCGACCATCTACAACTTCACCCTGGTCGGTGCGGCTGCAGGTGACCGCGGGATGCTCCTGCGTGAAGGAACAAAGGGGAAGATGTACAACGGTATCGTGATGAACTTTACCGAGTACGGGATCCGGATCGACGGCACACAGGCCCAGGCCAACTTCACCGCTGGTGACCTCGCTGTCAGGAACACCATCTTCCACAACGATGTGAACTACCACTCCTCGGCTGAAGCTGCGGTGACGGACCCGCAGTACATGAACGATCAGGGCGATCCAGGCTTGACTTCGCCGCTGAACCTCACATCGCCGAACTTCGTTCCTGTATCGGATGGCCTCGCCACGACCAAGGCCGCTGCTCAGCCGTCAGATTCATGGTTCGAGCAGGTCGACTTCATCGGCGGTGTCGATCCGGATGACAACTGGATCGCAGGCTGGACAACTTCCGCACAGAACTGAGTTACCCTGGGAGGTGATGTTACCCTGCGTCGCCTTCAACCCTGCCCGAGAGGGCGAAAAGGACGTCTCTCCCATGAGGCGTCCTTGTTTGTTCGGGGTCCAAACCTGAATCTCTGGCAGGTTGCTCAATGATCAAATGGTCCAGTACTACCGAAGTTCAATGCTGTCTGGAATTTCAGTCTCCCACACAATTACATTGCTGAATCAATTTTAGCAGGATTGGTTCTGGCGGAGTGTCAGGGACGCAAGTATGCATCACCATCACAACCATGGCAGCGTTGAAGGCGCAACTCTTCGAAGGAAAGCCCTGCTCTGGGCTTTCGGAATCAATGCTGCATTTCTGCTTGTCGAGGTTATCGGGGGGCTGCTCAGCGGGTCGCTGGCTTTGCTGGCAGATGCCGGGCACATGCTTTCCGATGTTTCTGCCCTCGCCATCGCGCTCTGGGTCGCACACATCGTCACAAGGCCGCCGAGTCGGAAACGGACCTTCGGGTATGGACGAGCGGAAGTGTTGTCCGGCCTGCTGAATGGTCTCGCACTCTGGATTGTCGTGGCGGTGATCTTTGTTGAGGCTTATCACAGGTTTGGCGATCCACAGCAGGTGGATGTTTCGATCATGCTACCCGTTGCCATCGCAGGCCTGCTGGCAAACGTAGCAAGCGCCTGGGTGCTGATGGGCCACCGTCACCACGACTTGAATGTCCGTGGAGCTTTCCTGCACCTGGTGGCAGACGCAGTGGGTTCGATAGGCGCGATCGGGGCTGCGCTGGCGATCCATTTCGGCGGCTGGGCGTGGGCGGACCCGCTGGCTTCCGTACTGATCGGAGGCTTGATCCTCTACAGCAGTTGGGGGTTAATCCGTGAATCGCTGCACATCCTGCTTGAAGGCAGCCCGCCGGGGGTGAAAATCGAAGATGTCAGAGACGAGCTGGATGCGCTTGAAGGCGTTGCTTCGAGCCATGATCTGCATCTCTGGCTTGTCGGCAGTGGCGAACCCATGATGTCGGTTCACCTTGTGATCGAGGATGGTTGTTCACGCGACCGTATCCTCACACAGGCACAATCTCTGATGGAGGAGCGATTCGCCATCCATCACTGCACCTTTCAGCTGGAGGGTGCTCCGTGCGCTGGCTTGCATCAGTGAGAGCCAGATCCGCTGAAATTGTGCATCCCCTCGCGAGTCTGTTTTAGATTGATGTGTCATTCGTCATTTGTCATTCTGGTGTTTACCTGAAGGCTTTGCCGTGGAACCCCTGATGTTTGTCAAACGAGTGCTCGCCGCACTCGATGTCCCTCCAGCGTCCCGAACCTGGTTACGAAACATACTTCTTACCGCCTGCCGGATCGATCCGCGATCCCGCATGGCCCCTGACTTTCTCCTGATCGGGGCGCAAAAGGGGGGGACCTCTTCGGTCTTCCTCAACCTGCTCTACCATCCCAACATACTGGTGCCACTGAATAAAGAGATCTTCTACTTCAACGAGCACTTCGACCAGAGTGAGAACTGGTACCTGAGCCATTTTCCACCCGAGATGGCGCGGAAGCGTCTTGAAAAGAGACGCGGTCAGCGTTGCATCACAGGTGAGGGGAGTATCACCTATCTCTGCGACGCTGTCGTGCCGGAGCGAGTGAAGCAGCATTTCCCGTCCGTGAAACTGCTTGCGGTTCTGCGTGATCCCGCCCTGCGTGCCCATTCCCACTTCAAGCATGCCATCCGTTTGAAGAATGAAACGCGGGACTTTGCCACCGCCATTCGTGTAGAGATGGATCGGATCGCAAGGGGTATTCTGCAATACGAGGATCCCGACACTCCCTATAACGAAAACACCCAGTATCTCGTACGTGGCCACTATGCCGATCAGTTGGAGAACTGGTTCAAGTTCTTCCCACGTGAACAGATGCTGATCCTGCGAAGTGAGGATTTCTTCGAGAATCCGGGCGTGGTATATGGCGAGATTCTCGACTTTCTTGACCTGCCTCAGTGGGCACCCGGGAAGTTCGCATCGATCAATATCGCACGCAACCGTGTGCCGTTCGGGCAGGCTGAACGGGACTTGCTCGCGGACTATTTCCGTCCCCACAATCGGAAGCTCAACGAGTTGCTTGGACGCGATTTCGGGTGGGATGCCGCTTAGAGTATTCCGGGGTTTTGACAAAGATTTGTACGGCGATCTCTGGCAATTCAGCTTGTCAAGCACGCGTTGAGACTTTCCGCCAGATCAGCGGATCTGGCCCGCGAGTGACAGTCACCAAGACCTTGAGTTTTGGAGTGAGCGTCACCGAACAGACGGGGGGATCGCGCCAATCAGACGCGTAAGCGCGTCTGATACGCGCGTCTGATGTCATAAGAGGTGGGTCGCCAGAAACGTAGCGTGCGGTGACGTTGGATCCCATGACTAACCGCCCAGAGCCAGCCACCGATTGACCTGGACGAGGATTGGTTTCCCGGGAGCCATGTGCCGGCCTCGGGGACCCCAACCTACTTCAGATGGACAAGTCGCATGGAATCGAGCCGCTGGTCGCCGAGACGAAGCTGCAGAAAGTAGATGCCAGTAGCTAAACCGTCACTCTTCAGGGAAACCGTGTGAACCCCCGCCACGGCTGGAATCGATGGCACCTCGCGGACGGTGCGTCCGAGGACATCGGTCAGCAGAAGGATGACGGGGGATGGGTCGGGCAGCAGAAGGGTCACCGTCACACTGTCGTTGAAGGGATTGGGATGAGCCGATTGGATCGCGTAATGGCGGGGCAGCGAGGGGTCTTGTGCCCGTGGGGCGATCGACCCTCGCTGAAACCAACCGGCGCATCGACTGGCACCTCTATCGTGATCTGTTTTTTGCCCTTCAACTCTTGTGGAAAGGGCAGCTCGGGCGTCACACTTGTCCTTTGCCGGGTGAGCTCTTCAGCGTTGACAGCAGCACGGTGCCGCTGTGCCTGAGCCGTTATCCGTGGGCGACTTTCCGCACCCGCAAAGGGGCCTTGAAGCTGCACACCCGACTGAACCATGGCACTATGGTCCCCGATGCGGTGATTATCAAGAATGGCCGGGTGCATAATCTCCATGTGGGCAAGACCTTGCATTTCCAACCCGACGATACGGTGCTGATGGACCGTGGGTACTTCGACTGCGTCTTCTTTGACGCCCTCTGCCGTGAAAATGCCGTGATGATCCAGATCTGGATCGCGATGATCGCCTATCTGCTGATACAAGTCCTGCATAAACAAGCCAATGGTGCCATCACACCGTATCAACTACTCATCTTCATCAACACACGAATACTGCATACAATCCCGATAAACCAAGCGTGGCAAGGAGTTCAGCGGCTGAAACGACGACGAAAAAACAAACTGGAACTGCCATCAAGAAAACGAACCTAAACTACCGGACAGCAGTGGTCTTCCCTGCAAGTTGTTGCCGAATCGTTGTCAAGTCACACCAGGAAACGTCACTTCGTTCCGTCTCCTGGTGAACTTGTTAACTTGCCTCGGGCTGGACAGTCAGTTGCTATTCCGGTAATGGATGAGCAGAAACGGTGTGACCTTTCTGAAGAGAAGTGCCTTCGCATGTGTCTGATTCGATAACGATTCTTTGACAGCATCTGCGATTCCTCACAGCAGCCCCTCCACGAGGTACCGTATCACGACCACAGCGATCAGCAGCGCGAGCAAACCCTTGATGAACCGGGATGGCAACCGTTTCTGAAGGCGGGCTCCGACATACATCCCGACACCACCTCCTGCCCCGAATAACGCGCCCAGTGCCCAATCCGGTTGGACAGGCAGGGTTGCGGGGGCAAGAGCTGGAGCGAAGAATGCGAAGAAGAGGACCCCCAGGACGGAGGTCAGAAAGGTTCCCATCAGCGCGGCGCCGGCGATGGTGTAGACTGGAAGCCGGAAGACAGTCACGAGAAATGGCGCGATGATCGCGCCCCCACCGATCCCGTAGGCCCCTCCGATGATTCCCACAACAAGACTCAGCATGAAGATTGGCAGAGTCCCAACGGAGTATTCCTCGCCCTCGAAATGAAAGCTGAGTCTGCGTAAACCGAATCGTTCACGGCTTACTCGGAAATCGCCCCGAGTGCCCGACTGCATCCCATCTCCGCGGATCGCCTGCAGCGCGAGGCGAATGCCCACATAGGCCAACACTGCCGCCACAAACAGCTTGAAGTGAATCGGGTCCGGCAAAAGTCGTACTCGCAGGAAGACGCCTGCCAACACCCCGGGAAGTGTGCCCAGAACAACCGCCCAGGTGATCGGCCAGACCATCCGTCCTTCGCGGATGTACCTGTACACACCACTCGGGATGGCGACGACATTAAACAGCAGGTTGGTCGGTGAGACCGCAGGAGTGACAAACCCGAGGATGCTCATCTGGAAGGGTAGAAGCAGGAATGCCCCGGACAGCCCGCCGACCGAGGTGAAGGTAGAGATCACCCACGCCACGACCACAGGCACCCACCACCAGGTCTCGACCCCGCTTACAGCAAAATGCACCATGTGCGCCACCGCTCAAGGTTGAACAGGATGGAAAATCCACACGATCGGCATTGATAGCAAGCGCTCGAGGAGTATCGTTGCATGCCCCATTCCGCGAGACAGCTCCATCCGGAGTCCACTCTTTTCCGCCTCTTGCATCCGTCAAGCCCACGTTGTATTATTTGCATAGTTGTGCAAACATGCAAGGGAGTGCGAGATGGAGAGGTCAGACACGCTGTTGAGTATACCGTTTGGCGAGGCGGTCCGTGACGCTGCGGTCTGCTGTCCGGGGATCGAAGAGCATTTCGACGCCCGTTTTTTCAGGGCACTCGGCGATTCCAACAGGGTTGCGATTCTCATCCAGCTCGCCCGGTGTTTACGCCCTTGTACGGTCACTGAGCTTTCTGCCTGCTGTCCGGTCGATCTGAGTGTCGTGTCACGTCACCTGGGAGTACTGCGTGACGCCGGCATCGTGGAAGCGGAGAAGCGGGGGAAACAGGTTTTTTACTCGGCACGTTTGACTGACGTCGCCGAAAGATTGGGTGCAATCGCAGCAGCTCTGCAACAGGCAGCCTCTGTGAGGCCCTCGAGCTGCTGTCAACCGGATGGAAAGGAGTAAAGGATGGACAGGAATGACATGGTACGTGACCAGGTACGTGAGGCATACGGACAAGCGGTGACACGTACAAGCACCGGCGGATGTTGCAGTGGCACGGATAGAAAGGGCACCCTTGTGCAATGGGCGGGGTATGACCAGTCCCTGCTTTCTACCCTTCCCGAGGAGGTTGTGAGCAGCTCGTTCGGCTGTGGCAACCCCCTCGCATTCAGCCAGGTCAAGCCGGGTGATGTAGTGCTTGACCTGGGTTCCGGCGCCGGGATTGATCTGCTGATCGCCGCCGAGATTGTCGGACCGGAAGGACGTGTGATCGGTGTGGACATGACAGACGAGATGATCGCCAGGGCGAAGAAGAACATCACAGCTTCCGGGTTCACAAATGTGGAGGTCCGGAAGGGGATCATCGAGGCACTTCCGGTAGAGGACGCATCGGTCGACTGGGTGATCTCGAACTGTGTGATCAACCTTTCGCCGGAGAAGGAGCGGGTTTTTGCGGAGATCGCCCGTGTGCTGAAGCCCGGCGGTGGAATGCAGGTATCCGATATCGTCGCTACCGATCTGCCGGATTACGTGCAGGATAACCGTTACCTGCGTGATACCTGCATCGCCGGGGCGATCGACGAGACGAGCTACCTCGCCGGGTTACGTGCCGCCGGGTTGACCGAAGCGAAGGTGCTGGAACGTATCCATTACGATTCCACTCAGGTGCGGTCATTGGTGGATTCCGAGCAATTTGATGGTGAGACGGGCAATTCGTGCGGCTGTGGCAGCCACAGCCG
>Ga0209163_1001250_pt1 | contig 30173 bp, 28 predicted proteins | sample MTBAKSrepl2MetaG_FD_187457 | JGI IMG/M metagenome (GOLD analysis project Ga0209163, IMG submission 187457) | Enrichment culture microbial communities om Arthur Kill intertidal strait, New Jersey, USA, that are MTBE-degrading - MTBE-AKS2 (Arthur... | ecosystem: Environmental > Aquatic > Marine >...
GGACCGACACTCGCTTGTTCTGCGTCTTATCCATGACATCCAGCATAATCACTATCTCCTTGCCCTCTACTCTAATTATCGGCAAGGAAGTGTCTCACTCATTCTGACACAGAGGGCCATGATCTCGCTCGCTTACTCCAGGCCCTCATCGGCTGTTAGATCTTCGACGTACCGGGCATACGCGTCGTAGCGCGTGAACAAATAGACCAAAAACACAACCGCAAATCCACAGATTGCCAGCAGGCGTTCCGGCTCGCTTTTCCTGTCCGGCCATGTATTGAGCCAAGCCAACAAGCAGGTCGCTATCACCGTCACAACCTCGACATACCATGCGACGAGCTTCTTGCGCAGATACAGGAATAGAAAAGCCGTGTTTCCTCCCACCCACACCAAATATCTAGGAGAGAACTCCAATATCGCATGAAAACCGTGGTAATTGACAATCTTCACACCTATATGCAGCCATCCCAAGAACAGATACCCGATACACAGCCACACCAAAACGCCCAACGGTTTCTTATACGGAAAAGTCACTCTCACGGGAGTAGCTCTCTTGGCCAGGTAGCGTGGCCTGTGCCCACGCGGCTATGGCCTTTAAATGAGGACGGATTGGGCACCGTCTCTACGTAGCCACGTTTTTACGCCGTCGCAAATGACACCGTGCTGCCAGCCACACCGTGGTCAAGAGGAATACGACGGCACCATGTATTGCCCAATCAACACTCCCAGTCTTTATCCGAAAGTCATTCAGGACCATCTGGGGGATTATGAAGAAGCCAAGGACGAACCACACCTCTAGGAAGCCAGCAAAGACTGCGCCGAACATGCCACTCTGCAAAATCGAACGGGGGTGCAGAGCCTGTGCGTAGTATGCGATAAACGGCGTGGGCGTCACCGTATAGACTCCCACGAGCACCCTTGGCTTCTTCAGGATCAGCACCACCACCAAGGGAAACACAAGTACGAACAACGCGTGCAACAACACTGTACGTTTCATTGGCCTGCCACCCCTGTTCGGTATCGGCAATAATTAGCCCTCACCGTCTGCCCATCATACCCGACCACCATCCGCACGCTGCATTCGCGTGTCAAAGAGCTCGATAGGCCCTGCAGCATGTGTCCGCTGGCGTCCGGGCCGTTCTCGCTAATCCAGTCCTTGCTCCGTTGTCAAATCTCGGACATATTCCGCATAGGCATTGTACCGGACAAGCAGGTAGGCCCCCACACCCATAAACAAGAACACGCCACCTACCAGCTTGGGCACTTCTTCCCTGCCGGTACCCCAATCCTGTAGAATCGCCAGCAGTGTTATCCCCAACACCGAACAAAAGGCTACATACCATGCCGCCAGTTTCTTACGCAAGTATAGGTAGAGAAACACGGTATTGCACCCGATCCACAAAAGGTAACGAGAGCCGAACCGTGCGAAACCTGTCAGACCTCCGGCACGAACAATTCCCATTCCGATGTCCAACCATCCGAAGAAGGTGATAACCAATGCAAGCTGATATAGTACATATAGAGGCTTCCGTCTCTGCCCTAGTGCCATGGGGACACGGCCTCCCTAATATCATCAAAATCTCTCTGTGTAATCGCCTCATAGGCTTCTATGAGACCATATGTTGCCCACCCCCCGGGGGTGGTGGGCAGGTGTGGGTCGCCACCAAGCACCGCGACTGATTCCACGAAATCCTGTGGATGCGTCAAGTAGTATGTGGCAATGCTGGTAGCGGCTGGCCCAGCGACAGCCTTCATTGTCGAACCGAACGCCGCCAGGCCCTTCCACCCCGTCGCCGCCACCGTCCCGAGCATATGCGAGCCGGCGGAGTAGACTTGGGCTGCCGCCCATATCGATTTCTCGGCCGCCACACTCATCATTGCACTCGTCCACGCATTCATGGCGCTGATTGCATGTCCGATGGACGCAATGGCGGTTCTCACGCCACAGGCTATCGAGGCATTGGCTGCACGCAAGTCCGCGTCAATGCTCATCCCCGCGCCGATGCCTATGATATAACCGAATCGCCCGGATGGGTCTGTTCTGTTCAGAGGGTCATTCACGCAGTACAGATACCGATGCAGCGTCAAGGGTTCCCGCATCTTGCCCCGGACCGGATCGCGGGTCATGAAGCGCATCATGGCCGGGTCGTACTGCCGGGCGCGGAGGAAGTACTGGTCGATCTCCGCATCCCGCCACTGGCCCGTGAAGCAGAAGGGGCTGTCCACCGTCTCGACGCACTCGCCCTCGTAGAACGCCCCGAACGGCCGATACGCGTAGCCGTTGGCCACACTCACCGTCTGCCCATCATACCCGACCACCATCCGCACGCTGTAGGCGTATGTCAAAGAGCTCGACATAATTCCAGGATTAGCCGGTAAAGCAATGCTCCACAAGACAGTGTGCCTGCGACGAAATACAGTAGCGGATAGCGGTACATACACGCTATACACCACAGTGTATGCGGTAATCGGGTCGCGATCCGCCTCATACGGACGGGATCGAATCGGCGCTTATCTGTCCACTTCGCGATCTCTGCGTCGATATCGGCAATGCGGTCAACCCCTTCCGATACAATGTAGTCCAGCCCGTAGAAGCGATCCCACGCCGCTCGATGCCCAATCTCCTTGGCCTGGCGACGCCACTTCTTCTCTTCGCCTGTCTTGAAATAGGCGACTGCCTTCTTGTAATCAAACTGCGCGTACCACCAGTCTTCACCGTCCGCAAGGGTATACTTATCGAACAGTGCCGCTGCTGCCTCGTAGTCACCGGCCTGAAAACACAAATCTGCTACGAAGATGTGATACTTCGGGTCGTTATCAACCAAGGTCTTTAAAAGTACTCGTGCGCGTTGATGCTGGCCAAGATCGATGCATGCTTTTGCCAGGATTGTCCGAGCATGTTCATCATCAGGATATCTCTCCACCATGCGCGTTGCATATTCAAGGCGCTTCTTCCAGAATCGTTCCTCGTTAAGGCGATACAGAAGAAGATGTTCTGCAGTAGTCACCGTCCCAGAAGTGCACGTCTGGCATTCAGATGCCGACCTGATGCCTCTTTCAACATATTGAACGCCCTCATCTCGACACCCCAGATCGTACAAAGCCAAGCCACCGTGGATGAATAGCTGCGCCTGCCACTTTTCAGGAAATCCATCAAAAGCAGGAGTGTGTAATGCCGCGAGTGCGCACTTCGGATCTCGCAGGTATATCGCCGCGTTTATCATATGCAATGCCATTTCACTAGCTCGTGCATACACATGTCGCCGTCGTAGTTCAAAGACAAGAAGGTGGCGAAACCAGAACAGTGGCAGGTCTAGTATACACCATGCACGTATCTTTACAGAGAGAGCCTCTTCATTAGAAGGTGGGCCTGCGTTCTCAAGGAGATGGTCGGATTTCGGTCTGTCCAGACTGTCCACTGTGTCGGTCCTCGGCCTTGTCATCTACATGCCTAACAAAGTCTACTACCCCCTCTAGACAGCCATCCTGAAGGAGCAATGCGAAGGCTGTTGCCACGACAGCCACTGGCCCTCCGTATTTACTCAACAGATTCCACCATTCTGGACCAGGAGGACCGCCGGGCATGTTCCCTGCTACTCCTGCCTTGTACTTGGCAATCAGCTCCGGAACCCTCCCATCATAACCAGTAGTCCTACTTATCCACGCAGAGGTCCCAGCAAACACGGCCATGACTGGCAGGATGGTCTTGTGTAGCCCGATCCCATATGTCATAATATTCCAATTGCCTTCAGCTGCCCCGACGCTCGTGACGGCCAGCGCAAAACTTCGCGTCATGTGTCCGGCCATAATCGCATTGACAAGTGCATACTGGGCAGAGCGACCCGTAGGATCGTGTTTGTTGATCGGGTCATTCACGCAGTACAGATACCTGTGCAGCGTCAAGGGTTCCCGCATCTTGCCCCGGACCGGGTCGCGGGTCATGAAGCGCATCATGGCCGGGTCGTACTGCCGGGCGCGGAGGTAATACTGGTTGATCTCCGCATCCCGCCACTGGCCCGTGAAGCAGAAGGGGCTGTCCACCGTCTCGACGCATTCGCCCTCGTAAAACGCCCCGAACGGCCGATACGTATAGCCGTTGGGCACACTCACCGTCTGCCCATCATACCCGACCACCATCCGCACGCTGCCCAGCCGATCGTGCACGTAGTAGTACACATCCGTGCTCTGAGCCCCGTGGCTGACTTGGCAGAGGATCTGCCCATCGGCGTGGATGTGGGATTTTTCCAAAGAGCCGGTGGCCTGGTCCACCTCACACAAGATTACCGGCAACCCGCCGACAATGTCAACAATAAACCGCTTGGTTCCCCGAATGGACGAGTCCATCCACACCCGGTTACCCATCGGGTCATATTTGACATGCAGCCACGCGCTCGCCTTCTGCGCCGACCGCATCCTGTTGTCCCAAGCGAATGGCCTGTGCCCGCGCGGTTTGTCTCGGGTTGGCGCCGTCGTTGACACGGCGGGTCATGGCCCTATAGTGATGGATGGGAATCGGTTTAACGGGAAAGGCACGCCCATGAGCCTGGCACAAGACCGCGGAAATTGTCTTCGTAACCTCGTGCGCCTGATGTGCTGCGACGGCAAGATCGCCGAGCCCGAAAAGCGGTTTCTGGCGAAGGTCGCGCACGAACTGAACGCCAAGGTCCGCGACTGGCCCGCCTTTGTGAAGGAGACGCTGGCCGATCCGCGGGACCTGTGGCCGGTGGCGGACCGGCGGCGGGCGATCGCGACGCTCAAGTCCCTGGTCGTCATGGCACGGGCGGATGGGCGGGTCGGGCAACGGGAGAAGGGCCATATCGCCCGGTTTGCCAAGGCCTTGGGCGTCACCGCCGACCAATGGCGACAGATCCTGGAGGAGGCCGACAGCCCGGATGTGTGGCGGCCATTCAAGTCGTGCTCCGTGGGCGTTTACGCGATTGAGGATGACTTCGAGCGTCTGGGGGACCTGGTCGATCTGGCGACGGGGCACGATATCCCCGCCCAAACGACCACGCTCGAGGCGTTCCTATCGCGGCCGCCACGGGCGTTGGGGGCCGTCTGCTTTCACGCGGTCGACCAGACCGAGGCGACAGTGACCCGGTGCCAGCGACTGTTAGACGTGGCCGGCGACAAGGCCGTGGCGGTTTTGACCCGCTTTCAGGGACGGCAGGTGCAATACCTGCTGGAGGCGGGGCTCACGCGATGTGTCATCGAGCCGCTCTACCCGCGCGACCTGCGCCGGATCCTGGGCGAGGATTGACCGCCGATCTCGGCACGGGCGGCTACGGCGCTGCAGGGATGAAGAAGGTCCCGGCGACGGCGGCGGTGGACAGGCACGCCAGCGTCGCGGCCAGGAGCACCCGCGGCGCAACCCGCGCCAGGTCGGCCTGGCGCTGCGGCACCAGGGCCGCGACGCCGCCCACGAAGATGGCCAGCGACGCGACGTGCGCGAACCCGCACAGCCCATACGCCGTGATCACCGATGACCGCTCGTGGACGAGTTGTCCATCGGCCATGGCCGCGGCGAGCTGCTGATAGGCCGGAATCTCCGTGGCGACCAGTCGCGTGCCCAGCATCTCGCCGACCAGCGAGGCGTCCGCGGGCGGCACGCCGATCAGCAGGGCCACGGGGTAAAACACGCGAGCCAGGAGGGCGGCGATGGGCGAGGCGTCGGCGTCGGTCGCGGCCGGCCACAGCCCCACGCCATGGCCGACGCCGGCCAGGATCATATCCAGCACGGCCAGCAGCCCGAGGAAGGCGATCAGCAGGGCGACGATCCCCACGGCCAGCTTGACGCCCGCCATCGCGCCGTTGATGATGGCCTCGATCGGTCCCGATTCCCGCTCGTAGTGGAACTCGGCGATGCGGCCCAGCGTCAGCGGCGTGTCGGTCTCGGACACGAGCACCTTGCTGAAGACGATCGCCGCCGGCGCTGAGAGGATCGAGGCGCTGATCAGGTGCCCGGCGATTGTGGGGAACGTGTCCTTGAGCAGCAGCACGTACAGACCCATCGTCGTCGAGGCGACCGTCGCCAGCCCGGCCGTCAGGATCGTGCACAGCTCCGAGTCGGTCATCCGCGCCAGGTAGGGCCGCACGGCGGTCGTCGATTCGATGCCGACGAAGATATTGCTCGCCGCGCACAGGGCCTCGGCGCCGCTGATCCGCATCAGCCGGGCGAACACCCAGGCAAAGCCCCGCACGATCCATTGCATCAAGCCGATGTAGTAGAGCAGGCCCATCAGCGCCGCGAAGAAGATGACCATCGGCAGGGCCTGGGTCGCCAGGATAAAACCGATCGAGGCGTTGCCGTCGGCGTCGGTCTGGCCGGGGCCCAGCGCCAGCGGCCCGAAGACGAACCGCTGGCCGGCGGTGGCGGCCTCGAGGAATCGCAGCACCAGGTCGTTAAGCCACAGGAAGAACCTTTGGCTGCCGGGCGTGAGGAAGACCAGCGCTCCCAGGGCGAGCTGCAGGCCCATCCCGCCGACGATGCACCGCAGGTTCTGCCGCCGACGATCCCGCGACAGGAGCCAGGCGATCGCCAGCAGCCCCGCCAGTCCACCCAGGCTGATCAGGTTGTACCACTCCATGGTCTCGTCCCCACGTTGTCCCCCTGCATGCTACCCCCTCGCTCGGCCTCCTTTTCGGAGCCGCCCAGAGTACGTTTTTATGGGCTCTCCGTCACGCATCCTATCGCGGGCGTTGTTATCGTGCCAAGGGCAATTCCGAGGGATGCCTGGAGGGGCAAGGCGACCTGCCTGAGCCGGTGGGCGAATCTGTCCGCCTGGGCGGACGGCGGCCGGGCGCGGCCGCGGAGGGCGGTTTTGCGTTGACTTTGTCCCGTTTTGGCCGATGATGCCCATTTGTGCGGAAGTCCGGGAACCTTTATGCCTGGAGCGAATCTAAGGAAATGACAACGCCAGTGCGTCAGTCGGAGAACATCGTGCTGGACGATGCCGTCCTGGTGGAGCGTTGCCAGAAGGGCGACGCGTCGGCGATGCATCGCCTGATCGTGCGGTATCAGGACCGCATCTACAACGTGATTCACAAGATCTGCCAGAATCGCGACGATGCGGCCGAGCTGACGCAGGAGACGTTTGTCAAGTTCATTGAAAACATCGAGTCGTTCCGGGGCCACAGCACGTTTTACACCTGGCTGTTCCGCATCGCGGTGAACCTGACGTACAACCACTGTCGGCGCCGGGTCCGGCTGCCCATGCAGTCGATCCACGCCCCGCTGCGGCCCGAACAGGCCGAGGCGGCCGGGCGGTTGGAGGCCTACCTGGCCGGCCAGGGCGGGGATGACCCGGTTCAACTGGTCCAGGACCGGGAGATCGGGCAGATCGTGCTGCGGTCGCTGGCGTGCCTTCCGGACGACCAGCGGATCGTGCTGGTCCTGCGGGACATGGAAGGCATGACGTATGCCGAGATCGCCGAGGCGCTCGACGTGGAGCTGGGCACGGTCAAGAGCCGGCTCAGCCGGGCGCGGGCGGCCCTGCGGGATATTCTCAAGAGTGTGGTATGATCAACGAAGACGACAAGCCGAGCCTTGATGAGCTGCTCAGTGACTACCTGGATGGTCAGCTCTCCGAGCGCCGGCACAACGAGATCAAACGGATGGTCGGCCATGACCCGGAACTGGCGGCGCGGCTGGATGCGCTGGCCCGGCAGCGGGACCTGCTGCAGGCGATGCCGGTGGAGAAGGCTCCATCCGGTCTGGCGCAGGATATCCTAGCGTGCCTGGAGCGCCGGTTCATCCTTGAGCAGTATCCCAAGATCACCCGCACCAGCGCCGGGGCCAAGCAGTTGTTCGCCCGTCGGGTAGTCACCGCGGCGGCGATCCTCCTGCCGATCGGCGTGCTGGCCCTGGTTCTGTGGCAGATCCTGGGGCCGTTTCCGTTGCCGGATGGCTGGTTCGGCGGTGGCCGCAATGGGGGGCAGGGACTTGTTCTGGACGCCCCGGCCGGGTCGGACCCGCTGCCTGTGCCGACCGTTCCTTATGCTCGTTTCAGTGCCGTGCTGGAGCTACAGACCGATCAGACGCGGGCCCTTCGAGGCCATCTGGAGAAGGTGATCTTCACCAACGGCTTGCAGGAACTCTGCCCGCCACCCCGGCACGAAGGGGCCACCTGGACCTATGTGATTCGCGGGCCATCCGCGCGGGTGGGGGCGCTGCTGGATGATCTGCGGGATGCGTGGTCGCTGTGCGGTGGGGCCAATCTGACCCTGCACGGGCCGGAGGTGACCCAAGCCGTCCGGATCGACCGCGTGACGATCGGCCAGATTCAGGGCCTCTTGGCGCAGCCGTCCGATCTGCAGCGTTTGTGGACGGCCGAGCGTTTCGCCCGACTCAATGCCGTGGGGCCTGTTTTCCCGCCGGCTGATGGGGCGGTCGAGCCGGCCAAGCCCGTGCTCGCCGGAGGCCATGAGATTCGTGATCCGGGGGCCGAAGATCAGGTGGACGCCTCGCTGGTGATCCTTCTGAAACGCCCCTGACGGGGTGTGGCACCGGCCCCCCGCGAACCGGCTACGGCGGCGGATAGGCCAGTTGCACCGTGGCCGAAAGGCGGGTGCCCTGGATCGTTCGGCAGGTGACCTCGAGGACGTAGGTGCCCGCGGCGGGGGCGGTGCTCAGCGGCAGTTCGAATTGATAACACCGCAGGAAATCGCGCCAATACGTGTTATTGGCGGTCGCGTCGGCCAGATCAATGTCATCCCACAGGTGCACCCGTCGGCCCCGTGGATTGCTGGACCGGGGCATGTATTCATACAACTCAAAGCGGAACGTGCCGGGGGCCTTGATGCGGCAGTCAAACGCATCGAGCACGTCGACGTAGGCGCGGACCTGAGCGGCGTCGGAGTCGCCGCCCGGCTCGAACCCGGTCAGGCCCACGAAGCGAATCCACACGGGGGCAAATCGCCCGCACGGGTCCAGGGCCGAGATGCCTCGCGGCAGAGGTCTTGGATCCGTGGGACCCGGCCCACAGCCGCTCCAGCCCAGCAGCCCCATCAACACCCCGACGACAAAGACACCGTTCGCCACGTCGCGGTGATTCGCAGACGCCGTGCATCGCGGCAATCGTATGTGCGACACGGTCGTTCCCTCGACTGGCCCCAGGAGACACTTCTCCAAGGCCGCTCTTAGAAATCCTCGTCCAGCAGATGTCCGAACCGATGCTTCTTGGTCCGCAGGTAATTGATATTATGCGGGGTCGGGACGATCTGCAAGGGGATTTGTTCGACGACCTCAATCCCGTAGATCTCCAGGCGGCTGACCTTCTTGGGATTATTGGTGAGGATCCGGACACGCCGGATGCCCAGGTCGCGAAGAATCTGGGCCCCGATGCCATAGTCCCGCTTATCGGGCATGAAGCCCAGCTTGAGATTGGCGTCGTAGGTGTCGATGCCCTGTTCCTGGAGCCGGTAGGCGTGCAGTTTGTTGGTCAGGCCGATCCCGCGACCCTCCTGACGCAGATAGATCAGGGCGCCTTTGCCCTCGGCTTCGATGATCTCCATGGCTCGGATCAGTTGACCGCCGCATTCGCATCGCTGCGAATGGAACAAATCGCCGGTCATGCACTCGGAGTGGACGCGGATCAGAATCGGCTCCTCGTGCTGGATCGGACTGCCGTCTTCATCGAGATCACCGACGCCGCCCTTGCACAAGGCCAGGTGCGGCTCGGTGGAGCCGGGGCTTTCATAGCCGATCATCGTGAAGTGGCCGTAGTCGGTGGGCATACTCACCGTCTGAATACGGCGGACCTGGCTTTCTCGCTGCAACCGGTATTCAATGAGCTTGGCGATGGACGTGATCTTCAGGCCGTGCTCGCGGCAGAAGGGCAACAGATCGGGAACGCGGGCCATGGTGCCGTCGTCCTTCATGATTTCGCAGATAATGCCCGCGGGCTTGAGCCCCGCCAGTCGCATCAGGTCCACGGCCCCCTCGGTTTGGCCGGCGCGGACCAGCACGCCGCCCGCTCGCGCCCGCAACGGGAACACGTGGCCCGGCCGAGCCAGATCGGCCGGCCGCGTCTTCTCGTCGAGGACAACGCGGATGGTGTGAGCGCGGTCAGCGGCGCTGATCCCCGTGGTGATGCCCTCGCGGGCGTCGACACTGACGGTGAAGGCCGTCCCCAACCGCGCCGTGTTGTCGATGGTCTGGGGGTGCAGGGCCAACTGATCGCAGCGCTCCGCGGTCAACGCCAGGCAGATCAGGCCCCGCCCGTGCTTGGCCATGAAGTTGATGACCGCCGGCGTGACGAACTGCGCGGCGGCGACGAGGTCGCCCTCGTTCTCGCGGTCCTCATCGTCGACCAGAACGATCAATCGTCCCTGCTTGAGGTCTTCCAGGACCTCCGAAATCTCACTGAAATGACTCATACGCGCCTTCGATCACGGCGGCCCGCGTCGGGGTCACCTCGACTCACGACCGCCGGGCGCCGTCCGGATTTGAAGCCTCTGTCCGGGTTGTGTTGGCCTGTGCCCCGTTGCCCACCTGTTCAATATAGCGAATGCCGCCGTGGATGTAAACGAGCATCACCAGCACGGCGACGACGGCGGTCGCTCCAATGATGAGACGAACGACAACTGGCCAAAAAGGCAGAATCCGCTGAAGTTCCGGGCTGACCAGAAGACCGCCGACCATGGTCAACTGGAGGACGGTCGCCAGTTTTCCGATGGTCCGGGTCCGCACCCGCAGATGGCCGGTGACGAAGTACGTCAGCACAAAGCCCAACAGCAGCAGCAGGTCCTTGCCGACGATCAGGACCACCACCCAGGTGCCCAAGCGATAACCGGGCACGGCGGTTTCGGGCACGGCCAGAAGGATGCAGGCCGCGGTGATCAGCAGCTTGTCGGCGAGCGGGTCGAGAAACGCCCCCAGCCGGGTGGCCTGCTTACGGGTTCTGGCCATATAACCGTCCAGGGCGTCGCTGGCGGCCATGACCAGGAAGACGCCCAGCGCACCGTACCGCAGCCATACCTCGGACGGGTCGTCGGCGGCCCGCAACATGCACAGGATAAAGGGCAGAATCAGCAGGATCCGCCCGATGGTGATTTGGTTGGCCAGGGTCAGTCCCATCCTGTCGGCGCCTCCGGGGCGTACGCAGCCGCCCCTATCGGTCAGATTAGCCTTAGAACCGTGATCTCCGGTCGGGCGTTGAAGCTAAGGTTCCCCAACCGTCCCAAGCCGCGGTTGACGTACAGCTTGCCGCCATCGAGGTCGTAGAGCCCGGCGTGATACCGGCGGTTGCGGATCCGCCGGTTTCGCCCGGAACCGGCCCATTTGATCTGGCGTCCGTGCGTGTGTCCGCTGACGACCGCGCCATAAACATAGTCTTTGAAATGGTCCACCGCCCGAGGGTTATGCACCAGGACGATGACGGGCTGTTGCGCGGGCACCTTGGCAAAGGCCCGGTCTGCTCGCAGGTCGCCGGCCCACAGGTCGCCCAGCCCCACCAGCCAGAGCGCCTGCCCGTCGAGGAGCACGGCCCGGGCCGCGTTGCGAAGGACGACCACCCCGTGCTTGCGCAGCCCGCATGTAATGTCCCGCAGCCGGAAGCTGCACCGTCCGGAGCCGGGACCCGTCAGGCCGTAGTCGTGATTCCCCAAACAGGCATAGACTCCGTGCCTGGCCCGCAGACGACCGAGCATGGTGAACAGCCGCTTGCGGAATCGGCCGAAGGGGTCATAGGTGATGTAGTCGCCGGTCAGCAGAATCAGGTCCGGATCGAGGGCATTCACCCGCTGGATGCAGCAGTCCAGAAACGCCTGGCTGACGGTCCGCGACAGGTGAAAGTCGCTCAGGTGCACCACCCGTCGCCCCCGCCAGGCCTCCGGCAGGTGCGGCAGGGGCAGATCAAGAGCCACGACCTGAAGCCATTCCGGACCTTGGCCGTGCTGACTCACTGCCCAGGAGGTGCAGAACCCGAGCAGGCCCATCGCCGCGCCGGCGCGATGGCGAAAATGCTGTCCGATAGCCGCCTTTTGGGACATCTTTGGTCCTTGGTGGTCGCGTGGGGGCTCTGCAATCGTGCGGGGATCAGAAACACGACTTGACATCCGACTCACGATACGTCCCCATACGCAGTATAGCGCGGTCGGTTCACCGCGTCAATGCGTCCGTCCCATAACGCGGCCGCGGAGGGGGTCGGCATACCGACTACGGGCACCGGGCCGCCATTTTTGTCAACAGGTGCATGCCGGTTCTTGCCGATAGCATGAATGCCGGTTCACGGACAAGCGTCAGGCGTCTCAGGGCCCTTGGGAATCGCGTATGGCCATCAAACTCAACGGGATGTTTCGTCACCGCCGCAGCCAGGACATTGTCCACCGTTGGGACGGTAACCCGTTGATCGGTATCGCCGACACGCCTTTCAAGTGCAACGATATTCACAACGCCGGCGCCGTGGATTTTCACGATGATCTTCTCTTGCTGGTGACCGTCGAGCACCTTTCAGGTCAGCGTTGGGTTCACGTGGCCAAGGCGAACTCCTCCGGCCAGTTCGAGGTCACCGCCAAGCCGCTGCTCAAGCCCTCCACGCAGCCCCAGTACCTGGTCCATGAGCGCGACGGCGTGCTGGATGCTCGGGTGACGTTTCTCGATGGGGTGTATTACATCATGTACAACGCCCTCGGCGAGCACGGCTATCGGTTGGGCCTGGCCAAGACCGAAGACTTCAAGACCGTTGAGCGGATCGGTTTGATCAGCGAGCCGGACACCAAGGCGGGTGTGCTGTTTCCCAAGAAGATCGGTGGTCGGTACGCGCGTCTCGAAAGGCCCGGCCAAGGCCAAAGTATCTGGGTCAGCTACAGTGACGACCTGATTTACTGGGGTTCGAGCCAGCGTGTCATCGGGCCCCGGGGCGGGTTCTGGGACGCCAGCCGGGTCGGGGCCGGGCCCACCCCCATGGCGGTGGAAGCGGGGTGGCTGGTGATCTACTACGGCGCGAAGGACACTTCCGCCGGGCCGATCTATCGCATCGGGGCGATGCTGCTGGATCATGACGATCCCACCCGCGTCATCGGACGCAGTGGCATTCCGATCCTCTCGCCGCGCGAGATGTACGAACGCATCGGCGACGTGCAGAACCTGGTCTTCTCCACCGGGGCGTTCGTCGACGAGGATGACCAGCTTCACATCGTGTACGGCGCCGCGAACAGTTGTATCTGTATGGGCACGACCACCGTTCAGGACGTGGTGGACCATTGCCTCAAGGCCCCCAAGGAGGACCTCTGAGATGCCCAAGGCCCATGCGTACGGCCGCGATCTGCTGCACCGTTGGGAGGGGAACCCCGCGATCACCGTGGACGACCTGCCGTTTCGTGCGAATACGGTGTTCAACGGCACGCCGATTGAAACGCCCGACGGCGTGTACCTGCTCCTGCGGATCGAGGGTCAGCACGGTTATTCGCTGTTTGCCCTGGCTCGAAGCCGCGACGGGCTGCACTTCGAGGTGGATCCAAAACCCGTGATGATCCCCGCGCGCAAGGGACCGTTCGCGGCGCACGAAACGGCCGGCATCGAGGATCCCCGCGTAACGGTGCTGGAGGGGACGTGCTACGTGGTCTACACCGCCGTCGGTCCCTGCGGACCGCGGATCGCGCTGGCCAAGACGGAGGACTACGTCCACTACGAGCGGGTCGCGGTAATCAGCGAGCCGGGCAACAAGGACGGCATCCTGTTTCCCCGAAAGATCGGCGGGCGATACGCGCGGCTGGATCGGCCCATCGGTCTCGGACGCGGCAGCATCTGGGTGTCGTACTCGCCGGACCTGATCCATTGGGGCGACGCCGAGGTCGTTCTTCCCCCGCGGGGCGGGTACTGGGACGACTATCGCGTGGGCGCCTCGGCCACCCCGATCGAGACCGAGCAGGGCTGGCTGGAAATCTACCATGGGGTGAAAATGACCGACTCCGGGCCCATCTATCGTACCGGTGTGGCTTTGCTGGACCTGGAGGACCCCTCCACGGTCATCAAACGGGGCGACTCCCCCATCCTGGCGCCGCGCGAGGACTACGAGCGGATCGGGGACGTGCCCAACGTGTGCTTTGCCTGCGGTGCGGTGATCAACACCAGGGATGATGTCAGGATCTACTATGGCGCCGCGGACACCTCGATCTGCATCGCCACGTGCACCATGGACCAACTCCTGACCGATGCGCTGGAGTAGCAGGCGGCCCGCCCGGCCCGGGGGGTTCGGCTTCCCACCGACCCGTCCCCGTCGCATGGAGGGGATGAGACGCGACGCAAGGGGGCCGTGTTCTCCGGCGGGGCTGCCCCGGCGTCCGATAATCCCCGCCTCACGGGTATTGCCGAGGGGGCCGGCGCCGGGGTCGCGTTCTTCGCGACGACCCGACCGGCGGGATCCGTTGCGGACGGCGGAACCCCCGTGCGCTCGGAGGTTCCAGGCCGCGAAAAGCGTTGACACGTGGCGGCTCCTGTGCTATAATTCACACATGGATATGGGCGTCTGAGCCCGACGTGGGGGTGATATCGCAGGAGGCGGTTCATCGTGAATTCCTGCAAGAAACAGGGTGGGACAAGCGTTGTTCGACTCGTTACGAAGCGATGAGAACCCTGTGAGTCCGCCGCGTGGGGGACGGAAAAAAACTGTAACAATTGTGTCGGCGTTGGACTCTGCTTATACTGAGCCGTTTACATAATTCACGGTGCTTTCGGAGGTTCCGGCCTCGCGCCGGGGCATGGACGGCGCCGAACAGAGAGGCGGGTGTCCGGAGGACCATGGCAACACGCCCCGACCAGAAAGATGCGGTGACCCCGGGTCCGATTGTCTCGATCCATCGGACCGTGGACGAGCCGGCGGCCAAGCACGCGCCGGACACAGCAGCGGTTGCGCCCGCGCCGCGGCCGGGTGAACCGTCCAAAGACACCATGCTCGCGTGCCGGTACGAGTTGAAGTACCGGATCGGCGAGGCCAAGGCCCGGGCGCTGGCGGCGTATGTTCGCGAGTACCTGCCGCAGGATCGGTATGCCCAGTTGCGGCCCGACGGGCAGTACCCGATCACGAGCCTCTATCTGGACTCGAACCAACTGACGTTGTGCCGCGAGACGTTGGAGAAGAAGAAGAACCGCTTCAAACTCCGCGTGCGGGGCTACAGCGACAACCCCGAAACGCCGGTCTTCTTCGAGATCAAGCGGCGGATCAACAACGTGATCATCAAGAGCCGTGCCCGCGCGATGCACGAGCACGTGCCGATCGTGCTGGCCGGGCGAGAGCTGCCGCCGGTCAAGTTCAAGACCGACGTGAAGGCCCTGCGACAGTTTCAATTCTACGCGCGGCTGTTGAACGTGCGGCCCATGGTGCTGGTGCGCTACATGCGCGAGGCCTACGAGGGCCAGGGCGACAACCGGGTGCGGGTGACGTTTGACCGCCAGCTCTGCTATTGCGTCACCACCAAGCCGCGGGTGCGCCTGGGCGGGCCGGGGTGGTACCCCGTGCCGGTGGACTTCGTGATCCTGGAAATCAAGTTTACGTCGCGTTTTCCGGCTTGGTTGAGTAAGATGGTCCAGGCCTTCAGCTTGAACTGGACGGCGATGTCGAAATACGCCTCCTGCGTGCGGCAGTCGGTCATGAGCGGTTTCAGCGCGCCGCAGGTCTGTGAGGTGCCGCAGATTCTATACGTGTAATCGGTCATCGAAATGGAGAGATTGCTGGACATCCTGAACGCCAACTCCTACGCGGGCGCGGCCTTCGATTTTCGCACGTCGTTGCTGTCGTTGCTGTTGGCGTTCGTTCTGGGCCAGGCGCTGGCGTGGGTGTACTACTTCACGCACAGCGGCCTGTCGTACTCCAAATCGTTTGTCCAGTCGCTCATTATCATCACCGTCGTGGTCTCGATGGTTATGAGCACCATCGCCGGCAGTTTTGTCGTGGCCGTGGGGCTCATGGGGGCGCTGTCGATCATCCGCTTCCGCAACATGATCAAGGACACGCGGGACATCGCGTTCATTTTCTGCGCGCTGGTCATCGGGATGGCCACGGGGTCGCAACGGTATGGCCTGGCGATTCTGGGCACGTTCGTCCTGTGCATGCTCATTCTCTACTTGTGGGTCTCGGATTTCGGCATGCACATGCCGCACAACGGCTTCCTGCGATTCCAGTTGACCGAGCACATGGGCCCGGACCATCCCATTCCGGCGGTGCTCAAGCGGTTCTGCAAGAACTACACGCTGATCTCGGCGCAGGACAGCGAATTCGGCGGCAAGGTTGTGGAATACGCCTATCAGGTGATGATCCGCAACGCGGCCAAGAATGAGCAGATGCTCTCGGAGCTGGGCAAGGTGGAAGGGATCTCCAACCTCACCCTGACCATGCAAGAGCAGTTGCTGGAGGTATAGGCACGGCATGAAGGGGCAACAGAACCAGGGACGATCCGGACGCTTCCGGCTGGGCATCCTGCCGGTGCTGATCTGGGTGTTGGCGCTGGGCGCGACGACGGCGCTGTTCTGGGAGCGGGCGGCCGGCTATGAGTGGGTCGGCATCGCCGGAGGGCAGGTCTATCAACTCGCCGCCCCCATCACCGGGCGTTTGAAAACCGTGGCCGTTCAGTTGTTCGACCCGGTCAGCCGGGGGCAAGTCGTCGCCACGCTGGATGATGCGGTGTTGATGGCGCAGATGGAGACGTTTCGGTCGGAGATCCGTCGCTTGCAGGCGGAGCTGAAAACCCTCCAGGATGACCTGTCCCTTCAGGGCCAGGATCTGACGATTCGGTGGATGGAGTCCTACCGTCGTTGCACGGTCGACGTGGAGCAGATTCGTGTGCACATGCTCGAGGTCAAGACGCAGCTCGCCACCGACCGCGTGCTGCGGGACGACGCGGAACTGGAGGTGAACGTACTCAAGGGGCTCGTCGCCAAGGAAGCGGTCGAACCATACGAGCTTCAGAAGGCCGAAGCGCTGTACCACCGCTACGCTGCGAGCATCGAACAGAACGAGGCACTGCTGGCCGAGCTGGAGGACCATCTGGTGGAGGCCCGGGCGCGCAAAGAGCAGTTCGTCCAGACTCAGCCGCAGGTGCCTCCCGCCGATCATCAGATCGATCTGATTCAGGAGGCGATCACCGTGCAGGAGGGGTACATCGCGGAGCTCATGGCCCAACAGGAGGCCCTGATCCTGCGGTCGCCCAGCGATGGTGTGGTCGTCCAGATCCAGGGCAAGGCCAACGATGTGGCCCTGCGTCGGGCCGGCGAGGGCACGGTGCGGCGGCCCGGCGAGGTCGTCGCGGAGGGCGAGCCCCTGCTGACGATTGCCAGCCGTGAGCCCAGCGAGGTGATCGCTTACGTCAGAGAGCAAGACGCCCACCACGTCAAGGCGGGCATGGCCGTCGAGTTGCGCAAGCGAACGCCTCCCAGGCAGGTGGCGCAATCCCAGGTGACCAGCGTCGGGCCGGTGGTGGAGCAGTTGCCCCCGCGCCTGTGGCCCGGCCGGGACTTGCCGCAATGGGGCCGGCCGGTCATGATCAAGGTGCCGCCGCAGATGGACCTGCTGCCGGGCGAGCAGGTCGTCGTCCGTGGACTCTAAAGCCGCAGGTGGCGGGCCCCAGGGGGAGGCGCGGGGGGCGATCGTACACGGGTGTGTCATGAATGGTCTTGATTCAAAACGGGGTGACCGGTTCATCGCGTGGCTCTTGGGGGCCGCCGCCTTGCTGGTATCCGGTTGCCAAGTGGCTCCCGAACAGGTGAAGACCGATCTTGACGACTACGTCTATTCGGCCATCGACTATCACTGGGACGAGACGTTCGGTATCCAGGCCGGCCATCGGGTGGAGGAAGCGTTGCCGATGGATGTCCACACGATTCAGGCCACGATTCCCGCGGATGGTGTGCTGACGCTGCCGCACGCGCTGGCCCTGGCCATGGCGAACAATCCCCTGTATCAGATTGAGAAGGACACGCTGTACACCAAGGCGCTCGATCTGCGCCTGATTGAACGCGTGACGTTGCATCCTTACGGGCCCAGTCCCATCGGCGGCGCCCGCGCCAGCTACGTCAAGGATGACGCGGTCGCCGAGCGCGACTGGGTCGGCTTTCTGGGATTCAATCAATTGCTCGGAACGGGGGGGGTGATCAGCGCCGATCTGGTCATGGGCTACGCGGATATCATCTCGGGTGACGTACGCAGCGGGGCGACCCGGGTGTTCAGCGCCATGATCGACCAGCCGCTCATGCGAGGAGCCGGTCGCGAGGTGGCCATGGAGCGGTTAACCCAGGCTGAGCGGGATGTCCTCCATCAGATCCGGCAGTTTAACCGGTTTCGAAAGGAGCTGGTCGTCGAAGTCACCGCGATGTACTACGACGTGCTGGAGCGGGAGGGCAACATGCGGCACGCCCAGCAGTACGAACAGATGCTCAATACGATTCATGAACGGGCGGCCGCCCTGGCCGAGGTGGGCATCGTCGCGGTGCATGAGGTGGAGGAGATCGCCCAGGAACGTCGCAACGCCCGCGACGCTTATTTGCGGGCGAAGACGGATTACGAGGCTCTGCTGGATGAATACAAGCAGGTGTGGCTGGGGATCCCGCCGCAGGTCGAGTTTCGATTGGACCTCAACGAACTGGAACTGGCCCGGACCTTCAGCACGGGGTCCTTGGGGTTCAGCGAGGCCGAGGCGGTCGAGACGGCGATGAGTCTGCGTCTGGACCTGGCCAATACGGCCGACCGCATTGTGGACGCGGAGCGCAAGGTTCGCGTGGCCGCCAACCTGATGGGCACCGGGCTCAATCTGGTGGGGACGTACAATCACCGGCGCACCAGCGACGGAGTCACGACCGATCCCTGGGCCGTGGACGTGGTGCTCGATCTGCCTCTGGACCGCACGGCCGAGGAGAATGAGTACGGTATGGCCCGGCTCCTGTTGGAGCAGGCCAAGCGGGCCCACGAAGAGCGGCGGAATGTCGTGGCCCTCCAGGTGCGTCAGGCCTATCGCAAGCTGGCCGAGGCCCATGATCGCTATCAGCTCCAGACCGAGTCGCGGGACAAGGCTCAGGCCCGACTGGACAAAACGCAGCTCCTGCTGCAGTACAAGCGCGCCGGCACACGCGACGTGTTGCGGGCGGCGGAGGACGTTTATACGGCCAGGGACGAGGCTCTCGACGCGACCGCCGATTTTGCCCGGGCGTTGATGGAGTTCTACGGAGCGACCGAGGTCCTTCAGGTCAAGGCGGACGGCACTTGGTACCCGCCCGGTGTTCAAGAGGCCGAGGCCGACGATCGGTCGGGCGCTGTGATCGGGGGAGTATCGGCCGTGCATGGGAAGATGAACCACAGCGACTTGTCCGCGTACCGAGTGAGCCAGGGTGCGGCAAATCCTTGAGTGGTTTGATCGGAGCCCCTGCGGCTGGATTTGTGAATGGTGTTGTGCGGAGTTGGGTGATGACCGCGATGAGAGTCGCTTTGTGGCTCGTGCCTGTCTCGATGCTGCTGGGTGGTCCGCGGGTCTTCGGGGCCCACGTCATTCTTAATGAATACAATGCCGTGGGCCGTGACCAGTACCTCAACGGGGGCACCGCCGAAGCGGATGACGACGCCCAGCGGGCCGGTGACCTCTATTTCGGTCGGGTGCCGGGCAACGGGGGGGACTGGTTTGAGTTGGTCGTCATTACGGACCATCTCGACATGCGGCATTGGAGCTTCGATCTTTACGAAGACGGCCAGATGGACGAAAAGCTGGAACTCAGCGGTCATGCCATCTGGTCGGACCTGCGCAGTGGGACGATCATCACCGTGGCCGAGGACGTCCCGACCGACGTGAGCTACAACCCCGAGGCCGGAGACTGGTGGATTAACGTGCAGGCCTGCGACGCCTGCGAGGGCGCCTATATCGAGCCGTCGAATTTTTCGACCAGCAGCAGTAATTGGCAGATCGTGATCCGGGATGCGGCGAATCGCGTGGTGTTTGGGCCCGCCGGCGAGGGGATCGCGCCGGCCAGCGGAATCGGCAACACGGAGGTGTTCTTCCTGAAGGGCGACCCCAGCGCCGCGGTGACGCCCCTGTCCGCGGACTACGATGACGGCACGGTCAGCACGTTTGGGCAGCCGAACGTGTGGGATAACCAGGAGATCGGGGCCCTGCGTTCGGTGGTCGTACCGGTGTTGACCGCCATCCACGTCGTCGCGCCTGCGGGGACGGGGCCCTACAAATCGGGCACGCCCCTGGACATCGCGTGGGAGAACACCGGGCCCGTGAACGCCGTACGCCTTTTCTACTTGATGGACAACGGCGCACACTGGATTCCCATCACCGTCGGTCCGGTCGAGAATACCGGCCTGTACACGTGGATGATCCCGCTGGAGGTCGAATCGGAGCAGTGCCGCGTCAAAGTGGCCGACGCTGTGAATCCGGCCGTATTTGATATGAACGACCTGGTGCTTCGCATCTATCGGTGCGCCCTGCCCGCCGATCTGAACGGCGACTGTCTGGTGGATATCGAGGATTTGTCGCTCTTCGCCGAACAGTGGCTTCTGTGCGATGCGCGGCTCAACCCGGCGTGCCCGTAGCGGATATCCATCTCCGTCGTGAACGCCTCGGATGAAGGAAAGGCCAGGTCCGTGAAGACCCTTCATACGTCGCGCATCGTCGGCACAGATGACAACCGAACGAACCGCGTGGCGGGCCGTGGCCTTGAACCGTCTCGACCGCGCGTGCAGACGCTTCTGCGGGCGTTCAATCGCTTCGTCTGTCCGTTGGGCGCCTTGCTTGCCCTGGCCCTGGGCCCGGTCGCATCGGGTCAGCCCTGCCTGCTCTTCGATCCGCCGCAGGAGGTGGGCTGGGTGCAGAGTCCCGAATTGGATGAGGTCTCGGGGCTGGCCGTCAGTCGCCGCCGGCCCGGGGTGCTGTGGGTGCACAACGACAAGGGGGGCCAGGCTTGTGTGTATGCAATCGATGTCTCGGGACGATTCCTGTTGCGCTGCGAGCTGTATGACGCCAAGGACCGGGATTACGAGGACATCGCCATAGGGCCGGGTCCGGAGCCCGACGTGGACTATCTTTACGTCGGCAACATCGGCGACAATGGCGAGGACTACAGTCGCGTCTACGTGTACCGCGTCCCCGAGCCGGCGGTGGATTCAAATCAGGCCCCGGCGGTGGTGGTCGTGACGGACTTCGACACGATCAAACTGGTCTATCCGTACGGCCCGCGCGACGCCGAGACACTGATGGTGGATCGTAACGGGGACATCTACGTCGCCACGAAGCGGCGCCCGTTTACGGAGGTGTATCGGGCGGCGTATCCCCAGTCCGTGGAGGAGGACAACACGTTTGAGCTGGTGGCGATGTTGGAGCTGGACTGGCACGCCCCCCCGGGCGTGGATTTCCTCCGCGCTACCGGCGGCGACATCTCGGCCAACGGGGGGACCATTCTCCTGCGGGGTTACTGGGCGGCCTATGCCTGGACGCGCGGACCGGATCAGACCATCGCCGAGGCCTTGCAGTCGTCGCCTGTACCGGTTCCCTTGCCGCCTTACGAGGAACAGGGCGAGAGCATTGGGCTGACGCGGGATGGGTCCCGCTATTACGTGATGAGTGAGGGTCTCTATTCGCCCCTCTTTGAGGTCGCCGTCCGGATACCGGGCGATATGACCTGCGACGGCCTGGTCGATATGCGCGACGTGGCCCGCCTGACCGAATGGTGGGGCCGCTCGGAGTGCTTTGCGTGCGGCGGAGCCGACCTGAACGGCGACGCCCAGGTGTCTCTTCCCGATGTGCTCTTCATCGCCCAGCGGTGGCTCACGCGTCCGTAGCAGCCTGTTGAAATGGGGCCTTGTTTTTGCCTGTGGACTTGCCTGGCCCGATCCACCGCGTGGGCTGTACCCACGCGGTGTTCATTGCATTTAGGTCAACGCTAGGAGTGTGTCGGAATACCCACGGTGGAAAGCTGTAAGTCCTTACGGAAAATAGACTTAGGCACTCTGGCCCCAAATCCGCTAAGTTGCTTAACAGCAAGGACTTATGGTTTTCGAGCATAGGTTCTCCGACACACTCCTAGTGTAGTGTTTGCGAAATAAATGCAATTAACGCTCATGGTCGTGCGTCTTCCCTGTAAACGGGAAAGGACGCCAAGGATGCGAGTCGCTGCAACGATCAAGGTGACCGACCAGCAACGGAAGACCCTGCAACGCTGGGCTCGGGGACGGAGCACGCCGGTGCGACTGATGCAGAGGGCCAAGATCGTCCTCCTGGCCGCCGACGGCAAGGAGAACAAAGCGATTGCCAAAACGCTCGCGGTCCAGCCCTCGACGGTGAGCCGCTGGCGGAAGCGTTTCGCCCAGAGCGGCTTGGCCGGCATCGAAAAGGATGCCCCGCGCGGCGGGCGCAGGCCCACCCACCAGCGGCGCTGGGCCAAGCGGATCGTCGAGACCACCCTCCATGAGACGCCACCCCACGCGACGCACTGGAGCATTCGGACCCTGGCCAAGCACCTCGGCGTTCGCCCCAACCTGGTCTATCGCGTGTGGAAGACGCATAACCTGAAACCGTTCCAGGTCCGAACCTTCAAGCTCAGCCGCGATCCGGATTTCGTCGAGAAACTGGTGGATGTCGTCGGGCTGTACCTCAATCCGCCCGACCATGCGCTGGTCCTGTGCTGCGATGAAAAAAGTCAGATTCAGGCACTGGACCGCACCCAGCCTGGCCTGCCGATCAAAAAGGGCCGGTGCGGCACGATGACGCACGACTACCAGCGTCATGGCACGACGACGTTGTTTGCCGCCTTGGAATTGGCCGAGGGCAAGCTGATCGGCACGTGCATGCCGCGACATCGTCATCAGGAATGGATCAAGTTCCTCAAGCTGATCGATGAGCAAACGCCGCCGGATCTCGATCTGCATCTGATCGTGGACAACTACAACACGCACAAACACCCCAAGGTCCAGGCCTGGCTGAAGCGGCATCCCCGGTTCCACATTCACTTCATCCCGACGAGCAGTTCGTGGCTGAACCTCGTGGAACGCTGGTTTCGCGACATCACCGACAAGCGGATTCGCCGGGGCGCTTTCAAGAGCGTGCGTCAGTTGATCGACGCCATCATGGCTTACATTGAGCAACATAACGATGCTCCGACACCCTTCGTCTGGACCGCCAAGGCGGAGGACATCCTCGTCAAGGTCGCCCGCGCCTGGGAGGCGCTTAATGTCGCATCAGAGTAGAACACTACACTAGCATGCCCCCGTTTCTCACAGTTGACTCATCTCCCGGCAATCCTCCACTCTTCCGGTCAAGAGGAAAGCCACCCACGCGATTCCCAGGTAGGAAACTGCATATCGGAGACAGGCGTATATCAGGATATACAGGTGACGCATGGGCGGCCTTTAGTGGCACCTCAGAGCAAACATTCAGGCTGGGGGGACGAACTGGAATCATCACCCATTGTCCTCCAGCCAGTGCAAGGCCATGATGGCAAGGTCCAGCACATCCACCCTGCAGTCGCCGTTGATGTCACCGGCGACGATCGCATCACAGGGCTCGGCGCCGAAATAGGACTTGCTGGCCTCGGCCATGCCGCCATAGGCGCCCATGTTGACGCGTCCGCCGTTGGGAAACGGTTCCAAGCCGATCGGGCTCATTGGGTCACCGGTGTCAATGCAGGGACTTGTCTTCTCGTCGGTCACCCAAGTCGTGGTGTTCGGATCCCAGTGCCCCGCCGGGGACATCAGATGATAGTCACCATTGTCAGGGTCCACGAAATTTGGATCGGCGTCAATATTGCCCACGCCCGGCCAGCCACCCTGGACGTCACTGTAGGTGGCGGTCGTGACTCCGCTCGAGTCGTCTATCTGTTGCGGACTGTTTGACCAGAGAATGCAGTTGACCAGCGTTGGACTTCCCCCTTGGGAAGTCTCAAGCATACCGTTCCATATACCTCCTCCTCTCGAGGATGCGACATTATTAGCTATCGTGCAGTTCGTCACAATTGGATTGCAGTTGTCGCCATTCAACATGGCGGCGCCCTTAATTGCAGTGTTGCCCGCAAAAATACAGCCCTTCACCTCGGCGTGGGCATTGTCTCTATTGCACATGCCCCCACCATTCGCTGCGGCATTATTCGCGAACACACAATCTGTGACTGTGGAATTGCTGTAGCTATAATTCAACATCCCGCCGCCGCGGTCGTCGGTCGTGTTCTCACGAAAAAGACAACCCATCACTTTGGCGTGGCTCGTGGGGCCCACCATCACACCCCCGCCCCCCTTCCGGGCGTGATTGCCGATGAACCGGCAGCCGATGACCGTCGATGCACAATTACTGTAGTCAAACAAGCCTGCACCCCACTCACCAGCGACGTTGTCTACGAACTCACAATCGCGAAACTGGGCGCTGCATCCCTCGTAGTTACCCGTGCCGCCGGCGTTCAGTCCCCAATTACCGTCAAAGACACATTGAGTTACGATCGGATTGCTGCCCTCAGCATTACCGATTCCACCTCCGGCAGTACCGACGCCCAGCCAAACGGGTCCCGTGGCATTCTCCACGAATCTGCATCGTACAACATGCGGGTGGCTGCTTTTCTCATTATACATTCCCCCACCGAAATGCCCCGCCGAGTTATGGCGGAACAGGCAATCCGTCGCGGTCGGGCTGCCCTGGCTTGTGTACATGCCTCCGCCATCCAGTCTCGGATCATCAGCGGCGTAGGGTCCGTGGGCGTTGCCTCCGGTGATCACGAAGCCTTCAAGCGATGACGTTTCGTCTGTCCCGCTGCCGGTGACTACGTGAAGGCTGTTTTCGGCGCGTGTCGGTTCATTGACCATATTCTGGATGCTGCCGGCGATCACATCGTTACCCGCCAGATCGCCGCTGAGGATTGTCTCGTACGCCTGGATGTCCCGTCCATCCGGGTCCGGCTCACCGAAACCGGCGTAGCCGCCCTTGAGGGCCACGCCATTGATCAACTGGAAGGTGGCTTCCCGGTCGCCGGGTGTGACGCCGGCGCCCTGGTCGGGCTTGTACGTGCCTTGTGCCACGCGGATCTCATCGCCGTCCTCGGCCGCGGTCAGGGCGTCCTGCAGGTCGATGAATGCGTTCTCCCAACTACTGCCGTCGTTGGCCCCTGTGGCGTCCGCATCGACGTAGAGGATGTCCGCCAGGGCTGCATTCGAGCCAATCAGCATCGCTGCGCCACATATCAGAATTGTTGTCTTCCACCACATGATTTGGTTCTCCCTTCTTGCAAAAAAACGTTCAGCTTGTGATTGGTATCGATACCCACTGCCGGGCGCGCAAACCAACCGCCCGGCCCTGGGGTTCACACAGCACACGATTCACTACGCCGGTCAACACTGGCGGCTACCTTCTACGCCTTCGCAAAAGCAGCCAAGCGCCTGCACCTAGCGTGAGAATCGTTGCCGGCTCGGGCACGACCGAACCGGTCATGACCGACTCCATGAAGCCGCCGATGGTGGGGGCCGCGAAGATGTTCGTCTGCAAGTCCATACCCTCCATAATCGGTCGGAACGACCATCCCTTCAGATGAAACGCCGGGTCAACGAGGTCCATCCCTGCCCAGACGCCCGTGGCGTCGAGCACCTCCATGGCCATCGGCTCCTCGTTCCAGTACTTCAGAAGGATCACGCCGTGCTCTTCGTCCACGATCGCCCTGGCCGCGTTGAGGTCGAGCAGGATCTCCGATTGGCCCGACAGGCGCATGGTCCCTACGATCTCCTCGGTGCCTGGATCCCGGGCAGTCAAAACGACGTCTGGAATCTGCGATAGGCGGAAGATCAGGTCAGCCTCCGGAATGACTTCGACCGACAGGATCTCGAAATCCGTGGAGGCGCCGGCGCCCCAATACGGCATTGGCCCGCCCTGGCTGGGATGCCACGTCCAGGGCCCGTCCTGATACCGGCCCTGCCAGACGTCCTGCCCCGTCGCCAGCCAGCCCAACTGCGCCGCCGAGCTGTAGTTCGTGAAGGGGATCAGCTCCCCCGCACAAAGCGACACCCAGAGGCCCGCGATAAGAACGGGCACAAGCCGTTGGATGATTGTTGTTCTTGTCCAGCACATGGTTCACGTCTCCCTTCTTGTGAAAGCTCCTGGTTTGCGGTATCGTATGAATACCCACTGCCGGGCGCGCAAACCAACCGCCCGGTCGGGGCCTGGGCCGGTGAGCGACCTGTCAGGATTCGATCTCACCGGCCATTTCTTGTAAGTCACTGCTGGATGCCGGACGCCGGTAGAACACCGGAGCAAATCGGTCCGGACATCGCATTCATTCTCTGGGTCCACATGCAGGGTCGTTCGGATCGGCGAAACAGTCGATGAGCCAGTTGCCGGCAAGAATCCCCAGGTCCTCCAAATTCACCTGGCAGTCGTCGTTGACATCCCCCGCCAACCTGTAGTTGCACAACTCCACAAACGTGAACCTGGTCACGGCTACGCCCCCACCACCCGTAGTGGCAATCTCGGCTTCTGGGTCTCGGGAGAAAATCAGGGCATTGCCGTAGATGCCGCCGACCATGTCAAAGCTGGGAGTGGCAGAGCCCGTATAGCCGGAATACGTGATAAACTCGACAAGCAGGTTTCCCTCATTCGGGTCATACAAGAATGGCGTCTGCAACTCCGTCACGTAGTCAAATTCCCTCGGCCCCTCCGCCGGCCCGATGTTGTCCGTGTGAAGAGTCTCCGGGCCGTCCCACACGATCGTCTCATCCGGCCCGATGTTGTCGGCAAAGGCCATGCTCAGTGTGCCCGGACCCGACTGCGTCGTGGATATGCGAACCTGGAGGTCATCCCTGTGAACCGTGACGGGGCCCGGCACCTGCCGGTCGGGCCGAACGGCGAAATGCGTCAGCAGGTAGGGTCTATGCTCCAGCGCGCCAAACTGATCTGAGCCAAAGACCATCTGCATTCGCAACGGTGTGTTTGAAGGAGAAGTGGACCATCCGGAACCTTCCACTTGCTCAAATTCACTCGGATACACAACCGTGATCGTCTGCCGTTGCGCTTCTAAGGGCGCAACCACACACAGCACCACCACCACGGCAAGCACTGCCAATGTGTCCTGTCCTCGTCTCCTTGTCTCCACAATAGTACCTCCCTTCATGCGTAAACCTCCGGCTTGCGATTGGAATCGATGCTCACCGCCGGACTCGCAAACCAACGCCGGCCTGGGACTGGCCGATGAACAACCTGCCAGGATTCGATCTCACCGGCTGCATATTTCACTCGACGACACGTAGACCCTTTTGTAGGTGGCGCTCGGCTCCGACTCGCAGCACCTCAACCACCACTGATTCGGTTAACTTGTTCTGGTCATGGGGATCTGTGTACTCCAATCTAATGGTGCACACGCCGGGTGAAACCGGCAGGATCAGTCCCTCCGCCGTGACTGCGACTACCGATGGTCGATCGCAGGTGTACACCGTCTCATTGGTGACCGTGGGAGCAAGCCCCGAACGCTTCAACGCCTGCACCCGCAACTGCACGCACTTGACAGCCCCGGCCGTCAGCAGCGCCGGTGAAAATACCTCAAGGCACACCGAGCGGTCATTCAACAACACCTCCTCAGGCACAAAGGTGAAACGCCAGACAAGTCCTCCGTGTCTCGAACCGGCAGATGCTTCCGTCACCTCGTCGCCAACCGCGAAAACCCAACCACCTTCCGTAACATACCCGGGGCCGTCTGCACCCATATTGCGATCTGAGCCCGTCGCGGTTCTCACCTCCAGTGTCAGGTTGCCCGCATTCTTATCATAGAAGAACGGGCGCTCAAGGCCTCCGCCCAGGCTCCACTCTTTCGGCCCCGCTCCAGCCATACCCGCCGCCGAATACACAACCATCCCCTGCTCCACACACACCACGTCATGACCGCGATTGTCCGCAAACACTCGGCTGAGGTTGTCCGGGGAGGCGTTTGTGGTGGACAGCCACATTCTTTGCTCTTCGAAGAAGACGATGTAAGGCGCGCCCACCTTCTTGTCTGGGCGTAACTCCACTCGGGTGATGTACATGGGTTCGGCAAGAGCGTCGAATTCCGTGTGAGAACGAACCATCTGAAATACGCATCCATAACCGTATTGATCCGGATTGACTTCGCCCCCGCCCTCAACGTCCGCTGCATCGTTGGGAACGACGACATGCATCGCTTCTGGAGGAAGCGGAACCCGCTTATACCAATCGCTTCGCAGAACGGGCGAGCGCATCCAGGAGCCGGCACCGGTGGTGCCGTCCGGCGTAGGCTGCGCGAAGGCTCCCATTCGCAGAACCCAAATGCCCAGTTCGTTCGGCTCCGGCGTAAGGCTCGCAAGCAAATTCTCTGTCCGCTCAAATGTTCCTGCCCTTCGGATAGCAGTGATTTCGCGGTCACAACGATACTGAGCGCCCGGACTCCTGCTCATGGATCTGCCCGTCTCCAAGACAGCAATCGCCTCCTCGGTCTGCCCGCTCTGCCCGAGGATCCTGCCCAACCCGATCCACGCATTCACAAGATAAGCGTCTAAATTGCCCACCGGCTGAGGATGGCCGATCAGCGAGATCGCACGTTCAAAGGCCGTCCTTGCCTCCTCTTGCGAGCCGCGGGCCAGATGGAGTTGACCGATGCGAGTATAGACCTCTGCCGACTCGATCCGCAGTTGATCCCGCGGGTCCTGCTCCAGCAGGAATTCCTCGTAGAATCCAATCGCTTCGCCGAGCAGAGCCTCTCGTAGGTACTGCATGCCCGGGACATAGAGCGTGTCTTCCGCGAAACGGGTCATAGCGTCAACGGCGGCCCGAGCGTTCTCAAAATTCGCCTCCGCACGCTGGTATTGCTTTCGGGCCTGGTACAGCCCCGTAAGTGCCGCTGACAAACCCACGATGACTGCAACCGCAATAACGGCCGAAGTGATCACGCCCGCCCGGTTCTTGGCGACGAACTTGCCCAGCCTGTATCGCAGCGTCGGTGCCGCGGCCTGTACGGGTTCACTGTTCAGGTGGTGTTCGACGTCTGCCGCCAGCTCCGTCGCCGTGCCGTAGCGGCGCCCTCGGTCCTTTTCCAGGGCCTTCATGATGATCCAATCCAGGTCACCACGAAGTTGTTTCTGTAAGGTGTCCGCCGTCGTCTTGCGACGGTCGGCCACATCGGCGAGGGTCTCGCCCAAGGCATGCAGCTTCGTGGACGGCTTGGTGGGCTCCTGGGTCCGGATGATCTCCTGCATGCGGCTGTAGCTCGATTCCCGAAGGGCCTTGGCGTCGAACGGGGTGCTGCCGGTCAGCAACTCGTACAACAGGACGCCCAGGGAGTAGATGTCCGTGCGGGTGTCGATGTCCAGGCCGCTCCATTCGGCTTGTTCCGGGCTCATGTATTCCGGGGTGCCGATCAGTTGTTCGTACTGAGTGAACAGGGTCTTCTCGGTGAGCTTCTTACTGGTGGCCTTGGCAATGCCAAAATCGATGATCTTGGGCACGGGCCGGCCATCGTGCAGGGTGACCAGGACGTTGCTCGGCTTGAGATCCCGGTGGATGATCCCCTTCTGGTGGGCGTGTTGGACGGCCTGGCAGATGGCCACGAACAACTCCAGCCGCTGGCGGGTGGTGAACCGGTGCTCATCGCAGAATTTGGTGACCGGGGTGCCCTTGACCAGCTCCATGACAAAATAGGGCCGACCGGTTTCCGTCGCCCCGGCATCGTAGATCTTGGCGATGTTGGGATGATCCATCATGGCCAGGGCCTGCCTCTCGGCCTCAAATCGGGCGATGACCTGTCGGGTGTCCATCCCCAGCTTGATGATCTTCAGGGCCACCTTCCGCCGCACCGGCCGCTCCTGCTCGGCCATGTAGACTACGGCCATACCCCCTTCGCCGATCCTCTCCAAGAGCTTATACCGCCCGATGACCGTGCCTGGCTGCTCCTGGGAGGGACCGGGCGGGGCGAATCCGATCTCGACGAGGGGGGCATCGGGCACATCATCGGCGTGCTGATAGGCGTCCAGCAAGACCTCGACACGGCCCCGCAATTCCGAGTCGCCCTGGCAGGCTTGGGCCAGAAATGCGGCCCTTTGCTCGAGGTCCGCGATTTCAAGGGCATCCGCAAATATGGCCTTGATGTTCCTAGTACGACAGCGCTGGTTTTGCTCAAGAAAACCACAGAGCTAAGCCGATGAACTCTTCAAACGCATACAATTTGGAGAGTGTGGTTATGGATTACGACCAGTTGGCTTCTTTTGAGCCGGCACTGGCGG
>Ga0209163_1001256_pt1 | contig 30124 bp, 26 predicted proteins | sample MTBAKSrepl2MetaG_FD_187457 | JGI IMG/M metagenome (GOLD analysis project Ga0209163, IMG submission 187457) | Enrichment culture microbial communities om Arthur Kill intertidal strait, New Jersey, USA, that are MTBE-degrading - MTBE-AKS2 (Arthur... | ecosystem: Environmental > Aquatic > Marine >...
TGTTGGCCGCGAACCGCTTCTCCGCCTTGGTATTCCCGGGCGACGGCGCGCCATAGAACAGGTTCGCACTCACCGGGCCATGCTTGACCCCGTTTCGAAGCACGTCGATCACGCCGCGCTTGGCGATCTCTCCCTGAAGCCGGTGAAGGAACTGCAACCGGGTCGGGCCGTCCTCTCCCAGGCGGAGCAGCCCGGCCGTGTCCGGTTGGGTGGCCGTCACAAACGCCCGAAGCTGTGCCAGGTCCACGGCATGGTCCCGGTCATAGTCCGGGCTGTCACCCTGAACGTATCCCGCATCGCTCATGAGGGATTCGACGATCAGGGTCTCCAGACCTTTTTCGGTGGTGTCCGTCGAACTCATGCGTGCCCGTAATGCTCTGTCTCGTTCACCCAGCCCTGCCTTTTCAGCACATCCGCTGCAAGGGCGATCTGACGGGGGGTGAACTGTTGCTTGCGATCGTTCCAGGCATACGTTCGCTTCTCTACATCGCTTATGGAACGCGCGCCTTCCTTGTCGATGACCCAATGCACCGTGGACAAGAGTTCCAGGCCGAAGGGGGACTCGAACCCCTCCACCAGTTCCGCCACCTTGCTGAATCGACTCCGTGTCTGCTCGTTGCGATCAAGGAAGGCGACCGCCTCCTCCACTGCTCCGGGCACCAGCTCCAGCCGCTTGTCAGGGGAATCGCCGCCATCGGCATAACCGGAAACAAGATGCCCCTCGATGGCGTTCAGGACATGCCGAAGGTTCTCGGCATAGGGACCGTATGGCCCCTTCTGGAATGTGAGCCGCAGGGGTTCACCGGCCTCCTGCATGAAATACATCAGCTTGTGGACTTCCAGCAGGGACACGAACGGGTCGAGCAGGCCGCGGAGGTACCGGTGCATCAGCTCCACCAGGGCAGCCCGGCCCGCTGTCATGGTGGGGACCTCCCGGATATGCGCCATGTTTTTCGCGGCCGGCGGCCCGCCGGGCTCATAGATCACCACCCGCACATCGGTGAGCGGCTGTAGCCCCCTTTCGATCCGCGGCTTCACGTCTCCCCAATCCAACCCACCCAGGCCGCTGCCCAGAGGTGGAATGGCAATGGAGCGGATGTGATACCGTTGAATCACATCCGCCAGGTCCTCAAGCCCGGTCTCAATGTCCTCCATCCGGCTCTTGCCGCGCCAGTGGCGCTTGGTGGGAAAATTGATGATGTAACGGGGCGGGATCAGTTGTCCGGTTTCATGGACGAACATGCGGCCCGGCCGGACTTTCCCCTGCTTGCATGCGGCTGCATAGGCCTTGAAGTTGTCCGGAAAGGCCTTCTTGAACTGGAGCGCAATGCCGCGTCCCATGACGCCGACGCAGTTGACGGTATTGACAAGGGCCTCGGCGGTATCCTCCAGAATATTCCCAACTCTGTACTCAATCATTCGGCCGCCTCCTTGTCAGTAGTACCAGTCCGTTATGACTTCGATTTCAGGTCGATGTGCACTTTCGGCCAGCGCATGGACCACTCTCCGATATATGGCCGGTGACATGACCCCGATCCGCTCCACCAACGACCATGGGAAACGATGTTCCATCAAAAACTCCGCCTGCTTGCCTTCCTTCATTGAAGAAGATATTCCTCTACCGCTCCATTGACTGCTCTGGACGGCATCCCAGTTCACCTCACTGAGCTGTGACAAATCGCTACGATCTTCGAAGTAACGAGCGCCGGCATTCGACAGTGTAAAGGCCCAGCATTTTCCCTGCTGAACCGCCCAGTCCACGGATGCATGGAGGTCCGCCTCCAAGTGCACGACCGGTTCTTGTCCGCCCGTGTAATCCAACTCGGGATGATTCCCCTGATAAATCAGATACAGCATAACAGAGCGCGGGCAGAAATAGAACGGCACACAATCCCCCACATGCAGGTGCGGATGGATGGTCAAGGCAAGCTCCAGACGCCTCCGCTTGATGTTGCTCATTCCTATGGTGGTGCCCGGAGGTGAACGTCGGAGGATTTTCGCATCGCACCAGAGACATCCATCGGCAATGATCGACGGCAGCCGGTCCACATGCACAATGTGGTAGATCTTGGGTTGCGCCGGGGCGGTCATTCAAAGGCCTCCTCGTCGAGTGCGAGTTCCTCGTCCCGAAGCCGTTCTTCGTCATCAATCCCCTCATCCAGGTCCTCGGTTTCGAGAAACTCATCGACTATGTCCTGGCCGAGGTGATGTACATCCAGTTTGCCTGTGACCACGTCGGAGATCAGGCGGGTGCGATATTCGCGGATGAGGTCGATTTGTTGTTGAGTTCGGGAGACAGCAGCCTCGGAGGCAGACAGCAGCCAGTCAATTTTCTCTACGATACGGTCCTGCTCATCTCTAGGCGGAAGTATAATGGGGTAGTTCTTCACATCGTCGAGTGAAAGTCCGTCTTTTGTGCCACCGTAAAGGCTTAACCGACCGTGCGTTTGGCCGATATCGGACAGCAATACATATCCAAGCCATCTTGGATTATGTCGATTGCCACAAGGCGAACACCTTGCAACGTGCTGACTGACGTATGCCTCCTCAAAACCTGGAGGCACAACAGCAATTGAGCCTATATATGCAGTGATTGAGATCAGTAGGTCGCCTGATGAAATTCGTGTACGTTGTACCTCCGATGTGTTCGGTACGTTGAGGCGTACAACATCATCAAACCGCAGGTCAAGGGATACGCGGCGCAGGTTGGCTATTCGAATGAACAGGGGTCCACTATTAGCCGCATAGGAAGACCAGCCACGCGAGCCCGACGTTACTGCATTCACGACGTTCCGAAGTCTGCAAACCGCCCAATGCTCCGGGATAGCCCCCAGCCATTCGATGCCCGAAGCTTTGAGCCGCACGTTAGGATCAATCCCCCGGGTCACGGCCCGGTTGATGATGGCCTGCTTCTGTTCGTTGAACACCTCAATCAGCCGTCTCCGATTGCGGATGAAGCGGTTGACCTTCTGCTCCATTTCCCTCAAGTAGACCCCAATCGCCTTTTGCTCAGCTAACGGAGGCAACGGCAACAAACCGGCCTTAATGTCAGGACCGGAGACGCCGTATCGGGTAACCCCATTCGCGGCCGTACGGAACTGCAAGGCGACACGCTCCGACCGGCAAGCCCACATCAGATATTCCCCGTACAACTCCTCCCCTGGCCTGATATGGGCCAGGTGATATCCGCAAAGCACACCGGGCATGTCCTCTGTGACCAAGGCCGGGACCGCAATGTCCTTCCAGTCCTCCGAATCCTTTGTGATAAGCACATCACCACGTTGTAACTCGAACTTTTCAATTTCACGGGGTAGAGCTGTTGCCTTCATGAAACGAATGTCAGGCCTGATGTAACGATGGTGGTAAACGTCCGTGTAGTTGCAGAGTCGTATTGGGTCCTCTCCCTCAAGGGAATGCTTATCAACGTTGCTCAGTTGGACCTTGGCAACTCTTCGTAGCGTTGCCAGTCTCCAATGCTTCGGCACCTTACCAAGCCACGGCAACCCGGATTCCTTGTATTCGCGATAGGGCTGAAGGCCGCTCGTCATTCCGTTTTGCCCTTCCGGCTGTTGCTCCTGTTCCCGCCTTGCATCGACGTGGATCGCCCGTCTTGGACCCCATGGTCGCCAAGGTGGCTCAGATCACGATGTGCTGTTCGTATCGAACTGCCTGCGGGCCACTGACCGAGGAGTCGATTCCCCTCGACACCGCGGCGGATGGCCTTCCATTCCTCAGCCCGTTCCTTTTGTACGCTGCCGACCAAGATCCGCTCTCTCATGAGCCCCCTTCGCCCCTGGTGGCGGGCGAAACGATCTCGTCCAGCAGGCCCTCGGCCTCGGCCTGCAGGGCTTCCAGGTCGGCCCGAATCTCGTCCAGGGACCGCAGCGGCGTGGGCTTATAAAAGTGCCGGGTGAACGAAATCTCATATCCGATCTGGGTCTTGGTCTCATCGATCCACGCGTCGGGGACGTGGGGCAGCACCTCGCGCCGGAAAAAGGCCTCGATCCCGCCCTCCTCGAGCAGCGGCACCTGCTCGGTGTCGCGAAGGGTCGAGTCCGGTTCGTATTCAATGATCAGCCTCGGATCGCCGGCAGGGTTGGCGTAGCGGCCCCGCAGGGGATCTGCTTGGGCCTTGCCCGGCTTGTGGACCTTCCTCAGAACCGGCTCGGACCGCTCATCCCGCTCGGCCAGCGATGTCTTGAGCAGCCCCTGGCGCTTTGCGGTCAGCTTCACGCCTTGTTTCTTGGCATCCTCTTCAACGGCATTCATGAAAAGGTTGAAGTCAAGGTGTGGCCCGGGCCCCAGCTTCCCGGCCACGCGGTCAACCACCTTGGCCAGAGGCCTTTCCTTGGCATCATGACAAGCCGCGCGGAACCTGGCCCTCCGTGAATCGGAAAGATCCACGCTCAGCCGCAACGGCCGCTCGACCGTGATCTTCCAGTATCCAAAGGCGGCGTTCGGAAAGACCTTCGACTGCTCGGATTCCTCAAAGGCAAGGAACATATCCGTGATCTGCCGGATCTGCGCGTCGGAAAACTCGCAGTTTTTCTTGCCCAGGTTCTTGCGCAGCGAGGTGTAGATGCCCGTGGCGTCGATGAGTTGCACCTTGCCCTTGCGATGCTCGGGCTTGCGGTTGGTGAGCACCCAGATGTAGGTGGCAATACCGGTGTTGTAAAACATGTTGAGCGGCAGGGCGATGATCGCCTCGCACCAGTCGTTTTCGAGGATCCATCGGCGGATGTTGGACTCGCCCTGGCCGGCATCGCCGGTGAAGAGGGATGATCCGTTGTGCACTTCAGTGATCCGGCTGCCCAGCGGCGTGTGGTGGTTCATCTTCGACAGCTTGTTGACCAGGAACATGAGCTGTCCGTCGCTGGAGCGTGTGATGAGTGAGAGCTCCTCACCCTGGTGCTGAACCGTAAAGCGCGGATCGGAGAGGTCCTTTTTGCCTCCCATGCGTTCAAGATCCGTCTTCCAGCTCTTGCCGTACGGCGGATTGGAGAGCATAAAATCGAATTCCATGGAAGGAAAGGCATCGGACGAGAGGGTCGAGCCGTACTTCATGTTGCCGGCGGCCTGGCCTTCCCCCTTGATCAACAGGTCGGCCTTGCTGATGGCATAGGTCTCCGGCTGGACCTCCTGCCCGAACAGGTGAATCGACACCTCCTTGCCGTGTTCGCCTGCGAGCTGGGCAAGGGTTTCCTCGGCGACCGTGAGCATGCCTCCGGTGCCGCACGCCCCGTCATACACGCGGTAGGTAGCGTCCTTGATCTCCCCGGCAATGGGAAAAAAGATCAGGTTGGCCATGAGCCGCACCACATCCCGGGGCGTGAAGTGCTCTCCGGCCTCTTCGTTGTTTTCTTCGTTGAAACGCCGGATCAGCTCTTCGAAGATCGTGCCCATGGCGTGATTGTCCAGCCCGGGGAAGCGCACGTTGCCGCCCTGGTCGAACACCGGGTCAGGGCCGAGATGGATGTCGTTGGACGTGAACTTTTCAATGAGACTGCCGAGGATGTCGGCCTCGACCAGGGTGGGGATCTGGTTGCGCAACTTGAACTTGTCCAGGATCTCCTGGACGTTCGGCGAAAACCCGTCGAGATACGCCTCGAAGTCGGCCTTCAATTGCTGCTGCCTGGCCCGGGCGCGCAGGTCCCGAAGGGTAAACGGCGATATATTATAGAAGGCGTTTCCAGCCGCCTGGCAAAGCGCGGCCTGCTTGTTCGCGACCCCCGCATCGTCAAGCTGCTTGCTGAGCCTGAGAACGGACTGCTTGCATGGCTCAAGCACCGCATCGAGCCGCCGTATCACGGTCATCGGAAGAATGACGTCCCGGTATTTCCCCCTCACATACACATCGCGCAGCACATCGTCGGCAATGCTCCAGATGAATCCCGCGATCCAATTCAGGTCTCCGTTCGGCATGGGACTCCTTCATTTCAGTAGATATCAAGGTCTGCGTTCAGGGGCAGGAGGCGCTTTTTTTATCCGCTGGATGCATTCGTTAGGCCGGTGTTCTATACCGCCTCATTCAAATTTCCTTGCCATTTGCGAGAGGGTGTAGATTTGCTGTGTCGGAGAAAGTGCCCGTGCTTTTCTCCCTTTTCTTACGAAGCGAAAGACGCCAGTAATGGGATTGAAGCTTGACAGGCCGATATGCCAGCGCATCATGGTCTCACGGAAGCGTTCATAGTTTCTTTCTTGACCGGGTGGGACAACGATGATGGCTCTTTCTGAATAGGCTCGGCTTTGCTGGGCCTGGAAGACGGCTTTCTTGGGATTGTTCAACTTGAGTTCGAACGTCCAGATTTCCGGCTTTTCGTGATTCATCTCGGCCGTGAGCCGATAAGCACCGCTTTCCAGTTGCTCAATGTATCCACTTTCGATCATCAGCCTCAAAGATTTTCGGATCGACTCCCGGCCAAACTCCAAGTTGCTGACAAGATAATCAAATGTGCGCGGAGCCTTAGGTTTGAGGTTTTGCAGTATCGCAGGACCGACAAAACCGGGAACATTTATGCTATTTTGATGGTACGAAGGGGACACGTAACGTAGGGCTATGAAATCGGGCCGCCCTTGGCGGCATGAAATCTCACGATAGATTGCACCGAAACAGCCGACACCGGGAAGACCGTTCTCTGATAGAAGTAAACGTTGGAAAGCTTGCGCCATTTCTTCTTCGGAATAGCCGAACGATGAACTGGATATGCGTTTGGATTCGCTCATTATAGACCTACCAATGCACGGAATTCCTGGAGGGAATCCTGCCACTCGCGAATATGATCTGGCCCGGTCATCGGACTGAAAGAAACATTCTGTCTGCCAAGCTGAGCATATAGTGTCAGCGCATTCTGCATGAGTCGTTCGGCCTCTTGAATCCGCGCGATTTGTGTGGGAAGTCCTGATAAACGTTGAGATATGGCATTCAGGCTATACCAATGGGCAAGACAAGATATTTCATCAGTCCAGTTTGGTTCGCCAGAAGCTGGCCCATTCAGAAGAATGGCATCATGATTGGAGCCGCTCAAAACACGGGACAGAAGATTCGCCAAGTGGATGTCCTGCAATTCTGGGTTGATAAGAGAGCACGACAACAAGGGCACGGATGAATAGCGCTTTAGGGGTCGCCTCCCGCCGGATGAAGGTTGAAAGCGTGCAAGCGAAAACTGACGGAGATTTTGATACCAGCCCGTTGCCGTGTGCGTTACGCCTGCAGCCTCCAAAAGGAAACTGTGCCAATCGCTGTATCCCACGATGACGTCGTATTCGTTGATCGTCGTCAGCACATGGCAAAAGTACATGAAGCGACCGAAAGGCGCGGATTCCATGGCGTTCTGAACAGATGCCGAATTTCGACGGATAATGATATAGAAGCCTTGCGCATCAATTTCCGTAAGAGCATCGAGGAATTCTTCAACGGCGTCCATCGTTTGGAATGCGGTTTCGGAAATAACGAGGGAAATGAGCAAGGGTTGAGGTGAGTTGAGACTTGAATGATAATCCATTGACTCGACGGCCATATTCAACGCGATCTGGCTCCAGGAATCGCGAAAAGCATCGAAAAAGATCGTCGGGGAGATCAAATACGCGACATTACTACCAAATATCCGGTGCTGGTAATCAAGGCATTCTCGAACATAGCTTTGAATACGCGTTCCAGAGAAGTGCGTTCTCCCCAACCCGTTGTTATTGTTATAATAATTGAATTCGCTAAGATGTCCATCGCGAGGACTATTCAGAGTGGCGGCATAGAATTGAGGATCAAACATGATTGAAGCATTCGGATGGCTAACACCCAACTCGTGTATCGTCTGTTCGAGACGGTCCTTTCTTTCGTCGCGCGGGCTCATAATAGCGCCATGAACAATGCCATCGCACAAGCCCCGTTCGATTTTGCCCCCTCGCCCATATCCGCATTGGGCCAATATGCTCATTACACACCCCCTTCTCATTCGGTTTCGACTTCGCGAAGCGCTCTTTGTAGCAACTCGACGCTGCGGTATCGCAAGGCTGGTCGTTTAGCCAAAAGCCGTATAATTATATCGTTGAGTTTCTCAGAAAGCTCGGGACGCAGTTCTTTCGGCGAACGAGGCATGGCGTTCGCAATGTTCCCGAAAACCTCCCATGTGGTTGTTGCGCCTTCGATGAAAGGATGTTTCCCGGTCGCCATTTCATACATGACGATTCCGAGAGAGAACAGATCCGAGCGGAAGTTCATGATCGTTCTTCGATTATTAAAGTCCATTTGTTCAGGGGAAAAGTATAAAGGCGTCCCAACCGGACAGACGGAGAGCGATTCATCCTGTAAATCAAAAACAAGACCCATATCTAAGAGAACAAAGTCACCATTATCTCTTCGTCGCATGATGTTTCCTGGTTTAATATCTCGATGTATTTTAGAGAATTGCCAAATTGCCTTAATCGCTTCTGAAATGTGAAAAGCGAGACGGACCAGTTCGAAAACAGAAAAGACGCCATTGGATTGAAGATATGAGCACAGATTCTCTCCTTCCACAAATTCTTCGCTGAAGTAAATGATTGGATCGCCCTGAATGTCCGTCGTGTTCAGCCCGATTGGTCCCATACCGACCAAGTGGGGCGTGGAACATTGCTGCATGGTTTCAACCTCGCGTTGCGCTCGCGAAGTCACGTCGTCCAGAAATTCGCTGTTCTGCATGCCTATTTGAGATGGATTCGGGGCCATGAATTTGAGCGCATACTTCCGACCATCAATAATTCCTGAAAACACAATCTTCTGGCCGCCACGATCCACTTCTTGAATATCGGCTGCCGAGGGAATTACGGCCTTAACCTGTTCGATAGTCAATTGAGGAATTGTCATTAACGTTACCTCCTCCTGATTTTGACGCAGTATTGTCTTCTTGCTTCATACGCGCTTGTGTAAATCTTCCATAACGAGTCGCCAGTCCCGGCCTAACGATTTGGGTAGCCAGCGCCGCCCTCCATAATGCGATTTAAAATGCCGATGTTTCTCGGCGTCTGGTTCACCCATTTGTTATGGCCTCAAATATTGTAATGCCGGTAATTCCTTAGATGTTATGATGTAATCGTCTTTGTCTAAATCATAAGATTCACAAGCATCATCATCCAGATTAGAAATAATATGATTATGATAATTGGCCATCCAAACAAATTTTCTTAATATTGCATTGAGTTGAGAATGCTTTTGAGCCCCTGCAAGAATTACCTCCCGGTGCCTTCTAAGGAAAATCGGATACATTTCATGTTCATCCAATTCACCTTCCAGCGCGGCAACATAATCGATGAACCACATACCATCATCACCCTGCCGGAGCAGCCTTCCCATAATTTCGAGTTCATCCTCAACGCTATGCCATTTTGCCTTAAGAAGCTTATCGGTTTTGTGTTCCTGTATTAAGCGAGGGTCGATGATAATCCGAGGGTACAATGCATATTTACTCTCTAGTTCATATGCTTGAATCAGCCCTGGACCAAAAACACGACCTCCTGAAATATAAATATCGCCTATTGATACTCCACCTCTAATAATGATATTAAAATCTATTAAATCACCTTGTGCATGAACAAGACTTAGTAATTCTTGAAATAGTAACCCAATTGGGTGTTTTTTATTTCGTTCTGTTTCAATATTCCTTATTCGCACAACAGAGTCTGAAAAGGATATAACCTCTGGGTTGTCATCTTTTTCGACCTCCTCGCCTAAGATTAAAGGTGAGGTCGATTTTTCAACCGCATCAAGAACCATGTTAACGTGATAGGCATCAGAATTTTTTACAAAGTCACCAAATCCAAGGATATCAATGAAAGTGACTATTGCCTTTTGGTACATTTTTCTACGCCATAACTAGTAATTATATGGTTTCCGGATAACTCCAACAAATCGATATCTGAAACGGCCAAGGGTTGGTATAGCGGGGCTCCCTAGCTCGATAACTCCACCGTATGCGGGTTATACAGAAACGCGTTACTCCCGTCCCGGACGATCGATATCCGTCGTCTTCCCCATGGAGTATGCGACGTCCCGTCATCCCGAAGGGCTGCCTGAGCGGGTCCAACCCCTCTTGGGCGAGTAGGGGGGCGTCCATGCGAATTTCGGGCGCACTCTCAATCATCGGGTTTTCTTTCGCCTGTTTCCGGCCCAAGATGGGAGCGGCAGGATTTCGGAGTGGCACGATGGGCCTAGGCCGTCCTCTTGTTCGGTGATTCCCATCACGGGCACACCGGGCTTCCGGTTTGGGTTTTGGGACATGGGCTCTGCGCACGGGTCGAGTGAAGCTCCAAGGTTTTCTGACCGCCTGCTGGAGGTACGATGCACAGCGGGCAAGGGGAGAATCCGGGGCACAGTGGAGGAGGCGTCGTCGAGGAAGAACGGCAGCGGGTGGAGGACGGTCTCGATGATCGGCGCCATGGACATCCTCTCGGGCCGCATGGGCCGGGTTTGGATGATCCTGCCGTGTTCTGACGTGGTTGTTGGGCTTCCAGAGTCGGTTTATGGTCTTTTAGCGTGTGTTGGAATGGATATCAAGAAAAAAGGAGATCGGCCATGGTTCCGAAATCAGAATCGTGGGTGAGGACAAACCGGTGCCCCTCCAACGCCATATCGAGGATCTCCTGGTCTTCTTTTCCGTACCAGCGCTCCTCTTTGACATCAAGAACGTCGAGCCCTTGGTCCCGCAGGCATTTCACCACCTTTGGCGAGATGTTTTCGTCTGTAAGGATATGGCTGGAGTCGAGCTTCATGGTGCGACCGTCTCCAGCGCCACATAGATCTCATTTTTACAGGAACGTGCGGCATACCGAAGGCATGCCTGAATATCCTCTCTTGTCAGGTGGGGGTACTCTTCAAGGATGTCTTCCTCGGACACATCGGAGGCGAGCAGATCGAGAATGAACTCAACGGAGATACGCGTTCCTCGTATAATCGGTTTTCCCCCCAGTATCTTCGGGTTGGCTGTGATTCGCTCGATCATGGTACGCCTCCTCATTCACGGTTTCTGAAAGCCGGTCAACCGTGATTTGCCTTCTTCAAAAGCGGCTGCCGGAATTGTTTTCGTCGTTTCGCCATCATATACCAAATCAACGCACATGTTCATCCTGATTCCGCCTCAATCAAACAGCCGCCTCCGGGTCATTCGGGTGACGTCGTACGCCGCGGATGGTTCGGATACCCGGGCCGGTCCTTCCCTCTCCATCTCGGCCAGAAGGGCACGATAATCGGTCCGTTCCAGCGCTCCCCCAGCAGATTGTGGGCGTGGATATGGCACTACCGAATCTTCTCTTCCAGGTCGTGAAAGGCGATGAGCGTCACGTAGACTTCGATGGGGCCGAAGCCTTCTTCGAGTCGACCATGCTGGCGTATGTCGAGAGAACGTGGGAGAGTCGGCTGGGGCCGCTGGTGGCCGATCTGCCAACTTTCCATCTCGTGGTCGAGGAACTGCGCCCGCAGATCGAGGCTCTGGTGCGGTAGTTGGTTTCGATGATGTCGCCATGTTCAGTCCAGCCCGCATTTCCTCCGGTGAGCCAGTGCCCGCAAGATCGCATCCAGTATATCGTCAAGATGCTTACCCACGTCTTGTGCGAGAAACCGCAGAACGAAGTAGCCATTTTCCTGGAGCAGTGCATCCTTGCGGCGGTCGCGGCGGTAGGCTTCCGGATCGTCCAGATGCTGATCTCCGTCCAGCTCAATGGCCAGTCGGGCCTCGGCACACAGGAGATCGACCTCCATTCTGCCTCGTCCGCCAAATGGGATGGGCAGGTCGGCATTGAGACAAAAAAGCCCCACCGTCTCGGGCAACGTTTCCAGGCGGCGATAAATAAATGCCTCCGTCGCGCTGCGGGCCCGCGCCGTTCCGGTGGCGTCCGGTTGATGTTGCCGGACTGCGCAGACAAACAGGTTCGCGAGGGGTGTATCCACACCGTCACGAATGAGCCGTCGCACGCTGGCGGCGTAATCCTGCTTCCAGCGTGGATCAACCGGCAGCGGAACATCGGCGGGCCAGCCGGGCACGGCGCCGGCCGGGAGAAGAATGCTGTAGCCGATGGCCTCGTATCCCTTGCATCGGCGGTCGAACATCCTCGAGAGCATGGGCACGTTCAAATCGGCATAGTCGTAGACACGCACTTCGCGTTTCCGGTCATGCAGGCGGTGCAGTCGGCCCGCGTATTGGGCGACTGTGCCACGCCATGACACCGGCAGCGTCAGAAACAGCGTGTCCAGCCGGGCATCGTCGAAGCCTTCGCCAATGTAACGCCCCGTTGCCAGCAATACGCGCTGCTCGCCCGCGGGTCTAGCCGCCAATTGGTCATGCACGGCCTTCAACTGTTTCTTGCCCATTCCGCCCCGCAAGATGACCAGATGTTGGACATCCGGGGCCAGCATTTCGGCCAGATGGTCCAGGTGCTCCGTGCGCTCGGTGAGCACAATCGGTGATCGCCCCTCGCCGACAGCCTGCAAGACGTCGTGGCAAATCAACTGGTTGCGACCCTCGTCAGCTATGAGTTCGCCATATAGTTGCTGGAACTGAATCCGGCCGTCCGAGTCCACGGTAGCGGCCGACTGAAAACCTGTCGGACGGACGTACACCGTATGCACGAATGGCCGTGCCCGGGCCTGCTGCCTGGCATCGACACGGTAACGCACGGGGCCGCACTGCATGAAGATGATCGGGTGGTGGCCATCCTTTCGCGCCACGGTGGCCGAAAGACCCGTGACGAATCTCGCCTTTGCGCGACGGGCGACCTGATCGAAGCTCGGGGCGGACAGGTGGTGGCATTCATCGAAGACAAGGTGCCCATATTCACCGACCCGATCGTCGACCACGCCTTTGCGCACCAGGCTCTGCATGATCGCCACGTCGAGCGACCCCGTGGGCTTTTTGCGTCCGCCACCGATCCTACCGATGGCCTTGACGGGCAGGCCCAGAAATGTCGCCAGACGCTCCACCCACTGTTCCAGCAGTTGCCGTCGATGCACCACTACGAGGGTATTGGCCCCACGTTGGGCGATGAGCCAGGCAGCCAGGACGGTCTTGCCGAACGCTGTCGTGGCCGACAGTACGCCGATATCGTGAGCAAGCATCGCCTCAGCGGCGGCCACCTGTTCGGGACGCAGTTCGCCGCGAAACGTCACGTCCAACGGCCGCCCTTCGTAGCGCTCATCACGGATGATGGGCTCGATCTTGAGGTCGGACAGAAGCTTGCACAGGTCGTCCAGACAGCCGCGTGGAAGCCCGACGTGTTTCGGGAAGTCTTCGGCGCAGGCGATGATCCGCGGCTTGTCGTAGGCGGGAAGGCGTATTGCCTGGGCCTTGTAGAACTCCGGATTCTGAAACGCCGCCAACCGGAGCAGTCGGTTTCGGAGTCCGGGCGAAAGGTCTTCCTTGGCGACGTATATCTGGTCGCCCAGCACCAGTTCCATGCGCTTCGGCAATGGCTCGGCGATGGGCGGTTCTTTGCGTCGGCGTGAGGGCGGCGCGAACCACGGCGCGTCTTCATCATCTTCCGGCAGCGACAGCCGCACGCCCACGATCCGGCCTTTGCCCTCCGCGTCACGGACAATCTCCTCGGCCTGGACCCTGGTGACCTTGCCAATCGACGCCAGGAATGCCCACTGGTCTTCGTACGGCTCAAGGCCCTCATCGAGGAATTCGCTGTTCCCCTGCTCGCGCGGGCCCTTCTGGAGCGGCAGCGCGATCAGGTTCCCGAAGCCGCCCTTCGGCAACGTGTCCTGATTGGGAAAGAACCGGTCGTAGGAATCCAGCCCGATGTCAGGTCGGCGCTCCATCGTCTCGGTCAGGATGTGCGCGCCGAGCTTTCTGGCCAGGGCCGCCGGGACGGCCTGAGTGAAGAACACCCAGACATGCCCGCCATTGCCGCTGCGGGACCGCTCCAGCGCGACCGGCAAGCCCGTTTGGCGGCAGGTCTCCAGGAACGCCGACACGTCCTTCTGCCAACTCTCTTTGTCGAAGTCGGCAGCGAGGAAGAAGCACGTCTCGTCCTGAAGCATCGGATAGACGCCCATGACGAAGTCTCGCCCTGAATCGTCCCGGCCGGATAGGTGCCAACGGATGACATCATCCGTAACCGGCAGAAACCGACGGTTGGGGCACTCCGCACATTTGACGGATCGCTTGTCGCACAGATCCCTGGCCCATTCGTTGGCACATGCGGGCGAGTAGCCGCTCCCACCTGTCTTGCGGCTCTCGAATCGGCGCGGGTAGACATCTTCCCGCCCTTGAAACAGCGAGCGGAAGAGGGCGATTTTGGCCTCGGGCGCGGAGTGATGGTTCACCTTGGTGTATGGATCTGCCTGGTTGGCATCCTCAATCATCCGCATCCTCCTGATGAGGAGCGGGATCAAGGGGGAGATGGGACATGAAAGGAATTTGCTTTTTGGGAAGCACATTAGAGTTCCGGGGACACCATACTGAATTCATTTCATCAGAGTTCTGAGCGAATTCCGGAGGCAGCATGGGGATCGTATCCACTTGAGCCGTGAATTCAGTATGGTGTCCCCGGAACTCTCGGCTGCCAGGAGAGGCCCGGACCCATGCCTCAGTTCCAGGAGTGACGGTCCCCTTTCACCCGGGTGTGGGAGACGTACGGGGAGAGGCGGGCCTCGACCAACGGCGCCTGCGAGCGGGCCTGGTGCATCAACCGGGCCCCGGAAGACCGCCACAGGAAGCTGAAAACAGGGACCCTGTTTATGGACTCAACGGATGGGCGGACTCGGTTCCCGGGGGATCCGGTAGCAAGTCAACGGGGCTTGTCTATTTTTAACGTGCACCCGAATTTTCTGGTTGGCCAACGCAGGCTTGCGAATATGCCGGAATGTATCTAAGCCGACGATAATCTCGCCCGCCGAGGCGATCTGTTGCATGCGTGCCCCTACGTTCACGCAGTCCCCCAAAACAGTGTAATCCATCCGGCTCCGTGAACCGACATTGCCGACGATGACCACCCCCGTGTTGATCCCGATACCGATGCCGAAGGTCTCCTGATTCTTCTCCCTGCGTCGCCTCATCAACTCCTGCGTGGCCGCCTGCATATCCAAGGCTGCTTGAACGGCGTCATTTTCATCCCCCAGGCCGGAAGACAAAAGGCCGAATACCGCAACGAGCTGGTCACCGACGAACTTGTCCAGAATGCCATGATGACGGAAGACGATTTCCACCATGAGGTCGAAGAATTCGTTGAGCATGGCGATGAGATCTTCGACGTCCATCTTTTCCGCAATCCCCGTGAACCCCCGGATATCTGCAAACAGGACGGTGGCTTTCTTTTTTTCATTCTCGAATATTCCCGTTCCGGCATGTGCCAGCTTTTCTACAAGACCCTGGCCTACATAACGACTCAGTTTCTGCCGCAGGCGCTCTTCTTCCCGGGCATGCCGGTAGGCCTGACCCAAGTCCCGGGCATAGGTCATGAGCTGTGTCGATTGTTCGCGCAGCCCCTTTTCGGATGCCTGCATCCTGTCCGTCAGGAGATTGAAGTGGGAAGCGATGTCGGCCATCTCGATATCGGCGTTATCGAAGCGGATCGGGGCGCCGTTTCCGTTGCCGGCCATGCGTGTTTCCATGGCCAGACGCGCCAACTGATCGCCGGACTGCCGCAACAGCATGAACCCGGCCAGAATCAAAAAGAGGGTTAAGGCGCAAAAGAGAAGAACGATCTCCGTGAGATCGATCTTGCCCTCGATGAAGAGATGCACGCCGACAAGATAGGGTATCAGGGCGGTAAGGCAGAAGGCCGCGCGGGTTTTCCCTGCGAAAGAACGCAACCCACGGTAGTTGTTTCGATTTCCTCCCCTCATGGTATGCCGCCGAGTTCAAATGGAATGGCTGTCAAGTTCCCTCTACCCGGTCCCGGGCATCTCGACACAACAACAACGGGCCGTCGAGCCGCACGGCGACCGTGGCCGGCGTCCCTGTCGCCTCTTCCGATCGTGTTATCCGGACCACGCAGCCGGTAGCCGTCATACGGGCCCGAATATCCTGGATCCGCGGCAAGATGACCGCAATGCCGATTTGCTGACCGGCAGCGATGCGGTCTTCTTGGCGCGTGTAAAAACACACCCCGTTCCCGGACACGTCGCAGAGGATGGTGTCTTCCTGGTGCGCCATTCCCTCGGCGTCACGAAAGCGCACCACCGCCGCGAGATCGATGGGGTGCCGTTGGAATTCACGGTGCTCTATTCGCTCCACTCCTCTTCGCCTTCTTCGAACGCGTCGGGTGACGCCGTTTCGACCTGAATGGCACGAACGGCATCCAGATTGGCGAGAAAAACATCCAGAAGTGCCGGATCGAAATGCGCCCCCCCCTCGTCTCGCATGATCCCGACCGCCTTTTCAACGGAAAAGGGCTCTTTGTAGGGCCGTTTGGAGGTCAGCGCATCGAATACGTCGGCCACCGCTACGATTCGGCCGGCAAGCGGAATGTCCTCGCCGGCCAGGCCCGCCGGATACCCTTCCCCATTCCATTTTTCGTGATGATTGAGAGCGATGTCTTTGGCCAGGCACAACAGGTCCGAGCGGGACCCGGCCAGGATTCGGGCGCCGATCAGGGTGTGGCCCTTGATGGTTTCGAATTCTTCCCGGGTCAGCTTACCGGGCTTGAGCAGGATCCCGTCGGGGATCCCGATTTTGCCCACGTCGTGCATGGGCGCGGCCATGCGGATCTGCTCGACCTCCTGTCCGGGGAGCCCGATTTCGGCGGCAATCAAGGCACTGTAGGCGGCCATCCGCACGATGTGATCGCCGGTGTCTTCGTCGCGGTATTCCGATGCGATCACCAGCCGGTGAATGGTTTCCCGGTGGGCCTGCTGGAGCTTCCGGTGGGCCTTCTCCAAGGCCCGGCGTTTTTCTTTCTCAGACCGGTAGATGCACGCCATATCGCTGGCGTACCGCCTGAGCTGGGCCGGCGTTTCAATGCCGCCGGGCACGGGTTTTTCTTCCATGGCACCCATCTCCTTTCTCGGGCCTTCCCTGGCTCACTCGGCGAGGATCTCTTCGACCTTGCGCAGCAGTTCAAGCGGGCTGAAGGGTTTGACGAAATAGCCGTCGGCCCCGGCGTCCTTGCCGGCTTGCCGGTCGTAAACCTGGCCCTTGGCCGTGAGCATGAGAATGACGCACCCGGCTGTCCGGGGGTCCTGCTTCAGGCTGCGGGTGGCCTCCAGCCCGTCGATGTCCCCAGGCATCATTACGTCCATGAGGATCAGGTCCGGGACCTCTCGGCGGGCAACGGCGACAGCCTCCTGGCCGTTGCCGGCCTCCAGGATGCGATAATCCTCGATTTCGAGTGTGGTCGCGACCAGTTCGCGCACCTCGGGTCGATCATCGACAATCAGGATGGTCTTCATGATGTTCCTCCGATGGCCATGGGCTGCGGCCCTGAAACCAATCAAGGCACATACGGCGCAACTGGCACCGAATGGCTTCCCGTTTTCTGGAAAAGATCCAGTACCGGGTCATACAGGCGGATCTATCTGTTCGTTCGATTCAGCATCACCGTTACCGTGGTGCCGTTACCGAGGCCCCGGCTGTGCACCTGCACGGTTCCGTCATGGGCCTCCACGATATACTTGACGATGCTCATGCCCAGCCCCGTACCCTCGATGGCTTTGTTCGTCGCATCGGCACGCCAGAATTTATCGAATACCCGCTCGATCTGATCCGGGGTCATGCCCAGCCCCTGGTCTTCCACGCATAAGGATATCCCTCCAGGCTGTCCGGGGACCGGCTCGACGGATATGGTGATCCGCCCCCCTTCCGGAGCGTATTTGACCGCGTTGGAAAGCAGGTTCTCCATGACCTGCCCCAGCTTGGCGCGGTCGGCCTGGACGGAAAGCGGCCCCGGTGGAAGGTGTACCTCGAAACGATGGGATTGAGCGGCGTCCTCAAACAGCCGTACCGCATCCCGGATCACGTCCCGCAGGTCGAAGTGCTCCTTGTGGATGGTAAACCCCCGGCCCGATTCGATACGGGAGATGTCCAGCAGGTCGTTGATGATGTTGCCCAGGGCCACCGCCTGGTTGTGAATGCATTCCAGAAACCGTTGCCGGCGTTCGGGCTCCAGGTCCTTGCGGGTCACCAGGATCTCGGAAAACCCCTGGATCGAAGTCAGGGGCGTTCGCAGTTCGTGCGCGGCCGTGGAGAGAAATTCCGTTTTCATGCGATCGAGTTCCCGCTCGGCGGTCACGTCGGAGATGAGGACCACCATGTTGTCTTCACCCGGGGAAGGAGCCGTTCCGATCTTGGAGGTCTTGGCACGCAGGATCCGCCTCCGGTCCGAACGCCCGTCGGGCACCTCCATGTCGAATTCGTAGCCGGAAGACCTCTCCTGCAGGGCCATGTGGATCCTGTCCTTGAGCGACCGGTCCTGAATGGAAAAATCGATCGGCTTTCCGATGGCATCGTGCAGATGAAGTCCCAGCAACGCCTCGGCCGAGGGGTTCATCAGCATGACACGGCCCTCGTGATCGGTGACGATCAGGCCGTCGGCCGCCGCCTGCAATATGGCGTCGAGCCGGTCCCGGGAGGAACGCGCATCCTCGGCGGCTTGGTCCAGAGCGGCGGTACGTTCGGCCACCATCTGTTCGAGATGTCGTGAATACGCCTCCACCTGCTGATTGGCCCGGAAGCGGTCCAGGGCCTGCACAAAAACCGCGCCAAGCTGTTCCACGTCCCGGCGATCATCGTCCGTGTACCCCCCGGGTTTGTTAGCCAGCGCGATCATGCCGGAAACCGTCGCTTCGCTTTGAAGGGGAACCCCCAGAAAAGAGGTGATCTCCGGATGACCTCCGGGGGGCCCCCTGCGATCCGGGTCCGCGGCCGGATCGTTGACGATCTGGGATCGCCCCTGGCGCAGGACCCGGCCCCAGGAACCGGAAATCGGCCACCCCTCTCCCTGGCCGGTCTTGTCTGCATCCGGTACCCGGCAGCGGGCCCAACCCGTATCGCTGATGACGATGACATCGAGACGCCCCTGGGCGTTGGTCTCGCCGATCCAGCCGAAGGCGCTACCGGTGAGCCTTTCGGCCGCATCGAGACACATCCGGGCCACCTCGGCCTCGGAATCGGCCGTGAGCGTCTTTTGGAGCAGCCGGTTGATGCCGGAAAGAAGGTCCCTCTGCCGGGCATTGGCCGCCTCGATCCGTTTTCTCTCCGTGATGTCCCTGGCCACGCTGATGATGCGTCGGCCGCCTTCGTCGTCGATAAGGTGGCTGGCGACTTCGCCGACCAGACGTCGGCCGTCCTTGGCGAAGAACTCATATTCCTGGCGGTCGGTATTCGCACCGGCCAGCAGTTGCCGGCAGGCGTCTGCGGCCCGCTCCATCTCATCCGGCGACAGCATGCCGCGATCGCCAAAGGAACGCCCCATCAGCTCTTGAGGACGATACCCCAGGAGCCCTTCCACCGATGGCGACACATCAATGAAGCGCAGGTTCGTGTCCAGAGAAAAGATGACGTCGGTGACGTTTTCGAAATGGAGCCGGTAGCGCCACTCGCTTTCCCGAAGCTCGGCCGACATATATTCAGCCAGGCGCAGCGCCCGCCTGCGTACCGATATTTCCTGGCGGATCAGCAGATAGAAGAGGAATGCGATGACCGTCCCGGCAGCCAGGATGCCTTTGGATGTCCAGCGGTCGGCGGCCGCCTCGAATGCCGGCGTGTTGGCAAACCGGAATGTCCACGGCCGGTTGTAGTGTTCGAGCGTAATGGTCCGGGTAAAACGGGGTGGCGGCACGCCCTCTGCATCGAGGCCAGCATGCATCAGGGAAGCTACGGACACCTGTGACCCGTCGTAAATATCATACCGCACATCAAGAGCGGAAGGTTGCCGAATAGCGCGGATGAATGCGTCCATGGCCACCACGTCGACGATAAAGCCACTGAATGCCTCCCTTCGGGCCGCCTGGTTGTGCAGCGGCAATCCGGCCGCGTAAATCGGCACGACGATTAGAAAGCTGGCTCCGTGGTCGTCACCCGGCGACAGCGGCAGTTCAATGCGCGGGGTGATGCGCACTTCGGCGGCATTCCGGGAGGCCAGGGCCGCATCGCGGATGGCCTCCTGGCTGAACATGTCCCATCCCAGCAAACGGCGGTTCAGCGCGTTCAACGGTTCGATATACAGAAGCGGCGCGCACGAATCGCCGCCGTCCGTGGGCCAGATCGCATAATCGCTGATTCCTTCAACGCTCATCCGGCGTATGACATCAAGGCGCTCGGATGGCGCTACGATATCTGCAAACGCCAGAGCTTGAAGCCCCGGGTAGAGTGCGGTGATTTTGCGGTACTCGAAATAGGCCCGAAACTCCTTGGGCTCCACCTTTTCAGAAGCTGCGAAAACACCGCCGGCCCCTTCGGAAAACATCTTGTAGTTGTTTAATTCCCAAGAGATATGCTGAATCACGTTACTGACGGCGTCATCGAACCGGCGCTCTTCACCGGCCTCATTGAATCGGTTCCAGGACTCCCAGACGAAAAAGGTCACCCCCAGCATGACCATCGGGACCACGTAGGGCAAAAATCGGATGAAAAAAGATCTGGTCAGGCTCTTTGTCGAGGGGCGATTCATGTTCAGCCTCTCTTTGCTCTGGATGAATCCATAGTCCAACAGGATAGAAAGCGCTTGGGCCCTTCCGGTAAGATTCGGCGGGCGCCTGTGTGCGGCCAACGGCCGGGATCCGACCCCTTCTGGAATGGATCGATCACGGCGGCCTGCGCGCCCCAATGATCCAGACTCCCGTTATGGGGAAAAGGACGCCTCCACGCCAACCTCTCTGCTTCCGGCAGGCATCATGGGCCGAACGGTTGGCCGGCTTGGCCCCTCAGCGATGGCGTTTCCCTCGCGGATTTTGGGCAGCACGCAGGTCTTCGGATCTCCAATGGTGGCGGACCTTCCCATGAACAGCGGGCGCGGAGCCATTCCTGTGCAGCGTTGGGGATGGGGGTGCCGCGGAGAAAGAGGCGGTGCCGGCAGGAGTTGCGATGGACAGTGTGCGGGGAGATTCAGAGGCACAGTGGAGGTGGCGTTGTCGGGGAGGAACGGAAGCGGGTGGAGGACGGTCTCGATGATCGGCGCCATGGATATCCTTTCAGGCCGCATGGGCCGGGTTTGGATGATCCTGCCGTGTTCTGACGTGGTTGTTGAGCTTCCAGGGTCGATTTATGGGCTTTTATCGTGTGTTGGAATGAATATCAAGAAAAAAAGGAGACCGACCGTGAATGCGGGTGCTCACGGGAGAGCGGTCTTTTGACGAGTTCCGGAGACACCATACCGAATTCATGTCATCAGAGTTCCGAGCGAATTCCGGAGGCGGCATGAGGATCGTATCCACTTGGGCCGTGAATTCAGTTTGGTGTCCCCGGAACTCTTCCCCGGAATTCCTGGAACTCTGAACCCTTTTTACAGATCGAACCGCAACCCGATGGACCAGACCTCCGAGGCATAGCTGTAGAACGTGCCCAGGTTGGACCGATTGTCGTAGTGGCGGTAGCCGGCGTAGGCGCTCAAGGAATCGGTGATCCTCTTGAAGAGCTTCAGGTTCCAGGTGGTCTCGTCGTCCGACCGGGCCTCGCCGATGGGGCTTCTCACGTTGGGGTGGTCATAGGAGATGTCCCGGTAGGTCACGCTCGCCTGGAAGGAGAGGTCCCAGGGGAATTCCTGCTGGAACAGGAGGGTCCCTCCGGTGGCGTCATGGTCGTAGGAAGAGCCGGAGGCGTTGTTGGTGGAGTAAAGAAGAGTCAGGGAGAAGAAGGTGTCCAGGCCTCTGGCAAAGAGGCCTGGAAAGGAAACATTCTGCCGGACCCCGAACCAGTGCGTGTCCGCGTCCCGGTTTTCCTCGGCCAGGACCGGGTCGTTATAGTACCGGGTCTGGCCGTAGCTGTAATCGAAGTCGGTCCAGGTCCAGGCGAGGGGCCGCCAGGAGACGCCCGGGCCCATGCCCCAGTTCCAGGAGTGGCGATCGCCTTTCACCCAGGTGTGGGAGACGGACGGGGAGAGGCGGAACTGGAGGGCGCCCTGCGTGTAGCTCCAGGGGATGCCGGCGTAGACGCTGTCCACGTCGAAATCACCCAGATGGCGGTGTTCGGTGCCGGAATAGGAGACATGGACCCCCGCCTCATGGCCTCCTGCCTGGTAGAACCGATAGGCCCCTCCCAGGGCGTAGGCGGCCCTCGACGCACTCCGGGACGAGATCTCCTCGGGGAGGGTGGCGGTGGCGTCCGGGATGAGGGCCACGTTGGTGTCGTGCTCCATGCCTATGGTGGCGAACAGGGACCAGGGCTTTGCCGGGGTGGGTCTCGCGGGGACCGCCGGCATGGCGGCCTGCCTGAGTGTGTCGGCTTCCCGGAGCGCATCCCCGGCGAGCGCGCTCGATGCGGCAATGGCGTTTCGGGTCGCTTCCCGGTCCGGGTGGTTCAAGGTGAGGGTCAGGACCGCCGCAGCGGCCTCGGGCCGTCGGTCCATCTTGCGCCACGCGAGGGACTCGAAAAACAGGCCCCCGGGCTCGAGTGCCGGGTCCATGCGGGCGGCCTCCCGAAGCAGGGGAATGGATGCCTCCGGTTGCCCGGTGAAGAGGAGCGCCACGGCATAGTCCAAGGTCCCCTGAGCGTCTTGGGGGTGCTGTTCGTGGTAGCTTTTGAGCAGGGGGAGGGCCTCGTCGAACTTCTTCTGCTCCAGGAGAGTCCTTCCCTGTTCCGAAAGATTCCGGGGATCGTTCTCCGCCGCACAACAGAGAACCGGAGCGGCAAGACACAGGATGAGAGCGCTAAAGCAGGCTGCACGAAAAATCCTCATGGGTTCACTCCTTATATGGACGGCTTTTTTCAAGGCGGTTCATGCTCCGCTCAATAGACCTACCTCGATCGGAACGCCTGAAGTCCGAACGGATGGCCTTGGCGCGTTCCGGCTCCATCACGGTTGGCTGGAAGCCAGCTTGTTTACAGCGGCATTGAAGGGATCAGCCGCGGCCTCGATTCCTGCGACCTCGTTTTTCGAAAGGTTTGACAATGTATTGATTGCTTTTTGGCTGGATTCAAGGGTTGATTTGGAGTGTCCTTTTACAGAATTCGCATCATACAATTTGCTTTCTTTATCTCGAATCTCGCCTCGAAGAACGCTACTTGAACCCTTTAATTGATCGAGTTTATCTTTTGTCTCAGATTGCCTTTTCTGCAGGTCATCGATATTTTTTTGGCATGCATTCGCTTCCGCAACGAGCTTCTTGGCTTCATCCAGGTTTCCGGCCTTTATGAGATCATTGGCCTGTTTGACCCATTGATTCTTGTTTTCATTCAGATCCTTTAATCGAGAATCATTTTTATCGATATCTCGTTGAGCCTGTTCCATGGCCGCACCATTCTTTTCCTCAAATGCCTTCAGTTCATTCTGTTTGTCCCCCAGCTCCTGCTGGAGTTTGCCGGCTTCCTTCTCGATGCCCGCTAAGAATCCGGGCAGCGTCTGAAGGTGATGTTCCATCTGGGCGATACCTATGAGTACGTCGCTCGACACAAACCCCATGGCCAGCCATTTGGAAAGATCGATCACGGTTCCATCCGGGAAACGCATCTTCTCGATGAGGCCGTCTTGGTTGACGTAGAGGGTGTTATTCCACCACTTGCCGCGCGGGGATTCGTCGGAGGAATCGTCTCCGGTGTCGTCGGCGTGGTCGCTGCTGAAGAAACCGAAGAGGTTGGAGGGCGTGCCCTGGCTGCCGATCCCATAGGTCGGGTCATACCCCGGAGGGTAACCGGGAACGCCCCCCTGTTGCAGGCCGGGATTGAAATTGTTCCGGACGAAATTCGCGTCCAGCGTGAAGGGAGAGCTGGTGTCGGATGTCCCGGGGCCGGAGCTGCGTGGACTGGAGGAAGAACGGGAAGAAGGAGAAAAACTCGAAGAAGAGGACGAGGAACTGGATGAAGATGAGGAAGAAGAGGATGAACTGGACGAGCCGCGGCTGTCGGCCAGGGCCTGGGAGAGGAGGTCCTCTCCTCCCAGAGAGAGGGCCGTCAGGACGGCACCCATCACGATCAAGGCCTTTTTCATGGTTCGTTTCTCCTTTGTGACGAAGGCGGTTTTCCGATGATTTTCGGGGAGGGGAGGGGGTCTTTCCCGGGCTCGAGGTCTCCGCGGAGGATCTTCAGGCGGTTTTGAGGTAACTTTTTAATATTAAAAAAGGTTTTCTCTGCGCCTTGGCGCCTCTGCGCGAGAATGAGGAAATCCTTCAGGACCTCCATGTCCTTGAATACGATCTTTTCCCCGGTGCGCACATGCTGCGCCCGTCCGGAGAACCGGTCCTCTCCCCGGACGTCGAACGAGATCTTCAAAGTGAACGTCTCGGTCTTCCTCATATGGCCGATTTTCCATTTTTTGAACGGCTTGGTGGACGGCCTCGCAAAACCCAACGATCTCAGCCGCGCAGGCAAGGCTGTGCCCTGTGGGAGCCATCAGGGCGGATCGGTTGGGTTCGGGCGCTTTGCGATGCCGTCATTGCGGGGGATCGTAGAGGGGGTCACTCACAGGAGACTCACAAAAAACGGGGGATCGGAGTTTTGATAAGCCTTAAAAGATGTTTTCTCGCGCAGAGCCGCAGAGAGCGCAAAGGAAAAACAATTAAATATCAATTGGTTGTCTTTGCTTTCTCTGCGCCTTTGCGCCTCTGCGCGAAAATACGGTTTTCGTAGTTTGTCCATCTCGAAAAAAAATTCCGGGGAAGGCGTTTTTTCGCGGTGTTCCTTGAAGGATCCGGTGGGTTGGGAAGGGAAGGATATCCCTTACCTGGGAAAAAGGCTCTCGTAGAGTTGCCGGAGTTCGGTGCCGGGCGCCACATCGAGGTCGGCCCGAAGCCGGTCCCTGAATTTTCGAAAGGCCTTCAGGGCCGCGGTCCGGTTCCCCACGGAGAGATGGCACTTGATGAGCATGACGCAGGCCTCCTCGTCCCACTCCTCGTGCCGGAGCAGGGTCCGAAGGGTGGCGATACAAGGCGGATAATCGAAGTGCTCAAACGTATGGGCGGCCTTTTCCCGGAGGGCGTGGACGTAAAGCCCTCGGTAGGTCTCCCTGGGGGGGGAACACCATTCCTCGTAGGGGTCTTCCTCCAGAAAATCCCCCCGGTAGAGGTCAATGGCGGCCTCAAAGCAGGAGAAGGCCCTGTGGGCGTCTCCTTCCTTCATGGCCTCTTCCGCCCTTCGCATGTCGGCCTCGAATTCCAGGACGTCCACACGGGATCCCTCCGGGAGAACCAGGTGATAGGACCCGTCTTCGGACTCCAGGTACGCAGATCTCGCCCGGGGGGAGATGCCGGGTTCGAGCACGGACCTGAGCGCGCTCACGGCCTGGTGAAGGATGTGGCGGCTGCCGGCGGGATCCATGTCCGGGAAAAAGGTCTCCTGAAGGAGTTCCGTGGTGACGGCCCGGTCCCGATGATGGAGGAGGAACTTGAACAGGGACCGGGAGATCTTTCTCGGCCAGGCCCGACGAGGGATCTCGCGCTCGCCCTGAAACAGGCGGAACGGCCCGAGCGTCAGGACGTTGAGGGGCATGGGAGGCAGGGAGTGGAGCTTTCGGACGGTCTTCTCTGCGGAGACCTTGATTCGGGGGTCAGGGTCGTTCCGGAGGCTTGCGGCCGGTCCTGCCGCCTCCCGGTGCCCCAGTCCGGCCAGGGCGTCCAGGGCATCCCGGCGCACGCGGGGGTCGGGGTGTTGAAGCAGGGGGAGGAGAGACGGGCCCAGGGCGGCGCCGAATTCGAGGACGAGTCGCTTGAGGTATCGGGGCCGGATCCTCTCGGCCAAGGCCCACGGGATCAGGGCCGCCCCGTGAATCCGCTCCCTTCTGGAGAAGAGAAAGCCGTAGTTATGGGTCTCACACAGGGCCAGGGACTCCCGGAGCTGTCTCTTGGCCTCCCGGTCATGGCCGTGTTCAAGGGCCAGGGAGGCGAGGAGGAGACGGCACCTTGCCGCACCGTAGGCCGACCCCAGTCCTTCGATACTCTTCAGGGCATTCAAAAGGAGTTGTCGGGCCGTCTCTTCCCGGCCGAACGTGGCGTAACCGGGCCCCAGAAGGCACGAGAACTGATACAGGTCCCATGGGTCCCCGTTCTCCCCCGCCACCCGCATCGCCTCATCGGCCTCCTGTGAAAAGGTCTCCGAGTTTCCCCGGTGAAAGGCCGAGAGGGCCCGGGCCATGTTCAGGGTGTGGGCCTTGAACAGGGCATGGGTGTCGAAGCGGGCAAGAATCCGCTCCGACTCATCCAGGGCGCGGAGGGCCGTTTGCGGGTCTCCGGACAGAAAGCTGTTGACGGCAATCATGTTGTAGGCCGCGTTCAGTACGAAGTAGACCCCCTTTTCCCGAAGCTCCAGGGCCATTTCCTCGAAGAGACGCCGGCTCTCCACAAACTCCCCCATCTCGTGCCGGATGTGGCCCATGAAGCCGAGGAACTGGCCGTACCGGCCCATGTAGTCGTGATGCCGGAAGAAGTCGAGGGCCTCCTGAGTCAGGGCGAGGGCCTTTCGAAATTCACCCAGGGGAAGGTAGTAATGGGGTCCCATGAACGAGACCGTGTTCATGTAGAGGAACCGATCCCCCTGGACCAGGGGGTGGTTCCGGATCTCTTCCCAGATCTCCCGGGCCTCGGCGCGCCGGTTCAGGTACATGAGGGATGCGGCATGGATCAGGGCGCAGTTCAAGGTCAGGGGAGACCGGGGCTCCAGGTGCTGTGCATGGGACCGCGCCATCCCGTCCACCCCGTGGTGGTCCCCGCGCTGATAGTGCAGGCCCATGAGGACGTGGAGTATTTTTTCGAGAACGGCCTGATCTTCCTGCTCCAGGGCCAGGGACAAGGCCTTTTCCAGGTGGGCGTAGGCCTCGTTCCATCGCCCGGTGAAAAACCCGGCCCACCCCCGGCCGAACAGGAGCGCGGGCCTTGTCTCCGCCACATGATCGGGGATCCGGTCGAGCCAGTAGAGGAGCGTTTCGACTGCAGCGGATGCCATGAGTTCGTCCATAGTCTGCTCGATGCCGTCCGCCGCACCCTCAACGTCTCCGGCCTCTAGGGCGCAGGAGATCGCCTCCGGCCATATCCTCTTCTCCCGGAACCACGACGCGGCCCTTTGGTACAGAGAGGAAACCGTCTCCTCGGGGTGGTCTTTTCGAAGGAGGGTCCCCAGGAATTCCCGGAAGAGGTGGTGGTAGCGGTACCATTTGGATTTCTTGTCCAGTCGGACGATGAAGAAGTCCTCCTGTACGAGACGGAGAAGGATGTCCCGCGATCCGCCGGCCCCGGTCAGCGTATCGCAGAGTTCCGCGGTGAATCGGTCCGGGATGGAGGTGAATGTCAGGAACTCCTGCATGCCCGCCGGAAGGGATCGAAAGACCTCCTCTTCAAAGTAGGCGAACAGCGCGTCTCCGGGCCCTATGGTGCGCGAGAGGGAGGGGATGGGCTCTCTCGGGTCCTCCCTTTCAGAGAGGGTTTCGAGCGCCATCCGAAGGCCCATGGCCCAGCCGTCCGTGCGGGTCCGGAGGCGGTCGGCGTCGACCGGGGAGAGGTTCGCCCCCCGGGTTGTCTTGAACAGGTCCCGGATCTCGTTTTCAGTGAACCGCAGGTCTTCTCCGTCCAGCTCGATGATCTCGCCCTGGACCTTGAGCCTTCCCAGGTCGAGTGCCGGCCGTTCCCGGGTCAGAAGAAAGAGATGGAGGTTGGGCGGGGCGTGCCGCACGAGGCGAAGAAGCACGGCGTTGATGCCGTTGTTGGAATGGGTTTGCCGGTAGTCGTCCAGGACGACGGGGATCTCCTGTGGGAGGGCGTCCAGGATCTCGTTGAGAAGGATGGAGACGAGGGAGTCCGGGACCACGCCTCCCTGCCCGGCGCTCCGGAGGGCACTCAGCGTCTTCCCTCCCACGCCCCCGAATTCCTTTCTCATCCCCTCGGCCAGATAGGCCAGGAAGAAGACGGGGTCCCGGTCCCTCTCATCCAGGCCGTACCAGACATGGGGAATGTGCTGAGATTGAAAAAAGGAGGCGAGAAGAACGGACTTGCCCCATCCGGGACCCGCAGAGATCACGGTCAGCCGCCGGTTGAGACCCGGTCTCAGTCTCTCGTACAGCCTGGGCCGCAACAGGGTCTGGGCGGGAAGCGGGGGCGTCAGGAGCTTGGTCTTTAGGATCTGCATGGTCGAAGAGAATAGGATACCGTCTTTATGAAATCAATGACAGGAGGCGTGCGACCACCTTGGGCGCAGGGAGGTAGTTCGTCCTGCCGGCAGCAGGAGAGTCACGCATCCCCGTCAATGGCATGTCCATGGTGAAAGTCTATGGATATTACAGAAATGCATTCAAATGAAAAGGAAAAAGCACGGAAAGAAATAGCACGGGAAAGGATGACGCCCTGTTGACGGCCCTGACGATGAAACACATCCGTTCCGACCCGCGGGAAGGGGCCTTTCAAAAGGTCCTTTACCGGATGTCGGGATACCAACCAGCGCGGCCGTGGAGAATCGGCCAAAGGCATGGGGATGGCGCGGTGAGCAGGAATGTACAAGACAGGGATCCATGTTTTCTGTAGTATCTCGAAGAGCGCGGGCTGTTTCCGCCCGCCGGTCCCACTGTCTGGAGGTTCTTGTGAAGGACCATGTCCGGTTTGCCAGGGCGCCCGATCTGGATAACCTGGAATTCATCCACGCGACTTATATCACCCATGCCTTCCCCAGGCACACCCACGAGACGTATGCCATCGGGGTGATTGAAGGCGGGGTGCAGGCCACCCTGTACCGGGGCACGACCCACATTGCCACGGCAGGGGACATCTGCCTGATCAATCCCGGAGAAGTGCACACGGGGTTTTCTCCCCACGAATCCGGCTGGACCTACCGGGTATTCTACCCCGACGTAGCGGTCCTTCAACAGGCCGCGGAGGCGGTTTCATTGAAGCGGGGGAGGGCGCCCCGATTCCCTTCACCGGTGATCCGGGACCATACCCTTTCCCGCAGACTCCTTCGCTTCCTGAAGACCCTTGAACGACCGGCCCTTTCCCTGGAAAGGGAATCCCTCCTGTTGACGGCCCTCTCGCAGATGGTAGCAAGTCACGCAGCGGTGGCGGACAACACGGCCAGGTATTCCCCAAGGGAGGAGCAGGCCGTGGGGGCGGCACGCGATTACCTGGAGGCCTGCTTCACGGAAAACGTCACCCTCTCCACACTGGCCCGCATCGCCGGAATCAGCGAGTTCCATCTGCTGCGCCTCTTCCGCGACCGGATGGGCCTTCCTCCCCATGCCTACCTCATTCAGCGACGGATAGACCACGCGCGGAAGCTGCTTGCACGGCGGGTTCCGATCGTTCAGGTCGCCCTGGACACCGGGTTTTCCGACCAGAGCCATTTTACCCGGCACTTCAAGCGAATCCTCGGCGTCACGCCCGGCGAATTCTGCCGAAAGAGCAATATCGTTCAAGAAAAGGCCTGACCTCTGTTTTACAGTGACCGCAGTGACCGGCTCACGCTCCCCGAGAGCCCATGCGGACATTGGTGAAGGAGGCTCTATCCATGATCAGACCCTGCAGGGATACGGATTTCGATGACATCCTCGCAGTCATCAACGACGGGGCATCGGCTTACAAGGGCGTGATTCCGGCGGATCGATGGCACGAGCCCTACATGACCGCGGCGGAACTGAAACGGGAGATGGATGACGGCGTCCGGTTCTGGTGCTGTGAGGAAGAAGGACGCCTCATCGCGTGCATGGGCCTGCAGGACAGGGGTGCGGTGATGCTGATCCGCCATGCCTACGTGCGCACCACACGGAGGAGACAGGGGTGGGGCGGAACACTGCTCCGGCATCTGGAGTCCGGAATCGACCGGCCCATACTGATCGGGACGTGGGCTGCGGCAACCTGGGCCGTTGCCTACTACCGGAAGGCGGGCTATGCGCTCGTTCCGCCTGAGGCCAAGTCCCGCCTGCTGAAGAGATTCTGGGACATTCCTTCGCGCCAGGTGGAGACCTCCGTGGTCCTCGCCAAGGGGAGATGGGAGGCCTTATGAATCACCGAGGCCAAGGCCTGGTTTACGGGGGCCTGGTGGTCCTTTCGGGATTTTTCATCCTGATGCTCATGTTCGGAAGTCTCTACTCGTTCGGC